>Ga0208783_10000691_pt1 | contig 20671 bp, 24 predicted proteins | sample DEB19_08_DNA_2_FD_184529 | JGI IMG/M metagenome (GOLD analysis project Ga0208783, IMG submission 184529) | Aqueous microbial communities from the Delaware River and Bay under freshwater to marine salinity gradient to study organic matter... | ecosystem: Environmental > Aquatic > Marine >...
CATCGACTACGAGCACCGCATGCAACTGCGCGCGGCGCTGTGGGTGAGGGGCGCCCTGGCGGCGACCCCCGATCTGCCGATCGGCGTCGGCTTCGCCGATCTGGCCGGGTTCACGGCGACGAGCGCCCGACTCGACGTCGACGAGCTCGCCGATCTCGTCACCCGTTGGGACGCCGAGGCTTTCGACACCGTGAGCGCGTGCGGGGGGCGGGTCGTGAAGACGATCGGCGACGAGGTGATGTTCGTGGCTCTGCCCGACCGGGCCGCCGAAACTGCTATCGCGCTACGCGACCTCGGCCGCGACGGGGGCGGGCTCCTGCCGGTCCGGGTCGGTATCGCCGCGGGACCGGTAGTTCCCCACGCGGGTGACGTCTACGGCCCGGTGGTGAACCTCGCCCACCGGCTCGCCGAGATCGCCGATCCCGGCTCGGTGTTCGCGCCGGCCGAGATGCGCGGTGACCTCGGCGACGAGCGCTTCGAGTGGTCGGAGGTCGGGACCCGTCGGCTGCGGGGTATCGGCGAGGTCGGGATCGTTCGGTTGGAGGCCTCCCGGTAGGGTCGCTTTCGTGGTCGAACGGCTAACGCTGCTGCAAGTGCACGCTCACCCCGATGACGAGGCGTCGAAGGGGGCGGGGACGACGGCGCGTTACGCCGCCGAGGGCGTGAAAAATGTGCTGGTCTGCTGCACCGGGGGTGAGGCGGGCGACATCCTCAACCCCGCGGTTCCCACCCCGGAGAGCGCCGCCGAACTCCACGAACTACGCATGGCCGAGTTGCGGGAGAGCGTACGAGTGCTCGGCTACGCGTCGCTCCACCTCCTCGGGTACCACGACAGCGGCATGCCCGACACCGAGCCCAACGCGCGACCCGACAACTTTGCCAACGCTCCGCTCGAGGAAGCGGTCAGCCGTCTCGTTGCGATCATCCGGGCCGAGCGCCCCCAGGTCGTCATCACCTACCGCGACGACCGGCAGTTCTACCCGCATCCCGACCACATCCGGGTCCACGAGATCTCGGGTCCGGCCTTCGACCTGGCCGGCGATCCCGAGGCTTATCCCGAACTGGGTCCGCCGTGGCAGCCTTCGAAGCTCTACTACGTCTCGTGGTCGGCGGCGCGGGTGCGGGCCCTGCACTCGGCCTACGAGCGGCGCGGCGAGGAGAGTCCCTACGCCTCGTGGTTCGAGCGCGGCTTCGACGCCGACCGTCCCGACGATTTCACGACGCTGATCGACGTGGGTGACTTTCTGCACAAGCGGCGCGAGGCCCTTCTCGCTCACCGCACCCAGGTCGACCCCAACGGTTTCTGGATGCGCCTCCCCGACGACGTGATCCGCGAGGTCTTCCCCTGGGAGGAGTTCACGCTCGCTCGGTCGCTCGTCGAGGTCGCGCGCGCCGACGGCGAGTTCGAGGACGACCTGTTCGCAGGGATCCGGGAGACGCTCGGTGCTGGTTGAGGTCGTGGTGGCCGCCGGCCGCTCCGAACGGGGTCGGGCCTGGACTCGGCTCGACGACGCGGGTGCGGTCGCGGCTCGGGGTGACGGCTCGGCTCCCGATCCGGCCGACGTCACCTTCACGGTCACGCCGGCCGATGCGACGGCGGTCGCGGCGGGTGACCTCGACCTCTCGGTCGGGTTCATGCGGGGTCAGGTGAAGGTCGCCGGCGATCCCGGCGCACTCCTTCGGGTGCTCCCGCTCGTGTCGGGTCGGTCGCCGGTCATCGCCGCCACCGACCTGCTCCCGGCCTGATCGCGGCTCAGACCGCGAGCGATCCGCCGAGAAACACACGCGAGACGCGAGCGCCGCACTTTCCGTAGAAGCGCAGATTGCTGACCCACGAGATTTCACCCTCGGCCCGACCTCGGTGCTCGAGGTCGGCGCAGACTGCGGCCAGCACCGCCGACCCGACTCCACCGCGAGCGCGATCGGGGTCGGTTGCCATCGGCCCGATCCATCCGGCCCGGTTGACGGAGTGGCAGCCGAAGCCGATCGTCGCGCCGGTGCGGTCGCGCGCCGCGAACGCGGTGCCGAGGCTCACGGCGCGGTCGAGTTCGGGTACCCAGTGGGGGAAGGCGGCGGTGGCGAAGCGGCGCGCCTCGGCGCCGGTCTCGCGTTCCACGACCACTCCGTCCGGCGGCGCGCACCGGAAACCGGTCGGGATCGCCATGTTGATGCCGAGCAGGCCGGGCCGGAACCCGCACGCCTCGACCAGCATCCCGGCCCGGGTGTTGGCGAGGTCGACGCCGGGCCAGAGGTAGCGGGGGATCGCGGACGCGAGTTCGAGGCGGGCGGCGCCCCGTTCCCGGGCGCGCTCGCCCGCAGCCGACACGAGCTCGCGACCCCGGCCCCGATGTTGCTCGCCCGGATCGACCGCGAGTGCGGTGAGCCACGCGACGCGTCCGTGGTCGGTGTCGTGGACCTGCAGTGCGGCCGCGCCCCGTTCGTCGCCGATGATCTCGTCGCCCGTCCCGAAGCACAGGTGGGCGAGTTCGTCGGGAGTGAGGTGCTCCTCGGGCATCGCGGCCGCGAACAGCGCGGCGAGCTCTGCGGGCGTCACGCTCCGGCGCGCTGGAGGTCGCGGAGTTCGCGGTAACCGATGAGCGTCGCTCCGGCCCGCTCCACGAGGTCGGCGAATGCGGGGTCGGAGGTGAGCAACGCGTGGTCCTCGACCCGGCGGGCCCAGTCGGGGTGCGAGGCCCGTAACTCGTCGGTGTCGATCGCCGGGTGGAGGTAGGCCTCGGTCACGCCGGGGCGCAGGTCGAACAGGGCCTTCTCGATCTCGCGCTGCGACCCGACCCTCGTGTAGACGAAGTGGTCGGGAAAGATCACACCTTCGTCGGCGGCCAGGCGCCGGAAGGGGAAGCCCACGAGCCGTTCGGCCGACCCGCCCGCCATGCGCAGTGGCAGCGCGAACTCGACCGCCATCTCGAGGTAGACGTCGAAGAAGTCGGCCCGAAGCTGGAGCGTGCCCATGTGCGCGTCGAGGTGCGAGACATCGAAGCCCCAGTAGATCGCTCGCTCGATCTGGGCCCGGCACTCCTTGCGGACCTCGTCGAGGTCGGCGTGGTCCCAGACGTCCTGCACGGTTCGGGGAAAGCCGCCGTCGCCGTCGAGGAGGCTGGGCGAGTGGGTGATCGGTCCCCAGCGGTAGGTCTCCCACTCGGCGTTGAGGGTGAGGTGCACGCCGACGTCCTCGCCCCGGTACATGGCGGCTGCGTCGCGTGCCCAGGGGCACGGAACCATCAGGGTGGCGCTGGTGCCGAGGCCGTCGCGCAGAGCCTCGTAGATCGCGACGTTGGCCGAGCGCGACGAACCGAGGTCGTCGCAGTTGATGATGAGGAGCCGGGCGTCGGAGGGGTGGCCGAGCCGTTCGGCGAGGGATGCGGGCGCCACGGGGTGAGGTTAGGTCTCGGGTTCCGGTTTCCGGGTGCCCGGATCAACGGCCTTGCGCCCGGAGCGCCGCATCGACGGCAGTGGCGAGGTGGCGGAGCCTCCCGCCCCGTACAGCCTCGACTTCGACGATCGCGCCGGGGTGGAGCACGAGGGTCAAGACTCGGAGCAGGCCACGACGGTGCACACCGACCTGGGCGATCCGACCGAGATCCACCGAGCCGACGGCGTCGGTCGGCCGCTCGGTCCAGAACGAGGTCGCGCAGACGACGAGCCGGGTCGGGGTCAGGGCGAGCAGCATCTCGGTTCCGGCGGTCGGGAAGCCGGCCGCCTCGGCGTCGCGTCGCCACACGTCGAAGCGCTTCGCGCGGGTCCGAGCCGATCCCCCGACCGCGGTCGTGGCGAGCGAGCCCCGGAAGCTCGCGGCGGCCGCGGCGACTACTGCCTCCTCGGGATCGAGGCCGGGGATGTCCACGGTCAGAGGCGCTCGATGACCGTTCCGGTGCCGAGACCCCCGCCGCAGCACATCGTGACGAGTGCGTGCGTGCCGTCGCTGCGCTCGAGTTCGTGCAGCGCCGTGGTGACCAGCCGGGCGCCGGTGGCCCCGACCGGGTGGCCGAGGGCGATGGCGCCGCCACTCGGGTTGACCTTCTCCATGTCGGCCCCGAGTTCGCGTTCCCAGGCGAGCACTACCGAGGCGAACGCCTCGTTGATCTCGACGACGTCGAAGTCGCGGACGCCGAGCCCGGTGCGCTCGGTGATCCGGCGGGTGGCGTCGATGGGCCCGGTGAGCATGAGGACCGGATCGACACCGACGAGGCACTGGTCGACGATCCGGGCCCGGGGGCGCAGGCCGAGATCGCGGGCCCGAGCCGCGGTCGTGAGGAGTACGGCAGCGGCACCGTCGGTGATCTGCGAAGACGATCCGGCGGTGTGGACGCCGTCCTCTCGGGCGACCGGCTTCAGGCGCGCGAGTGCCTCGAGCGAAGTTTCGCGCAGACCTTCGTCGCGGGCGACGGTGCGGGTGCTTCCGGTCGGGGTGCCCTCGGCGTCGACCTCGGGGGCCTCGATGGTGACGACCTCGCGATCGAAGCGACCCTCGACCCAGGCCCGGGCCGCCCGCTCCTGCGAGGCGAGGCCGAAGCGGTCGCAGTCGTCGCGCGTGATCCCCCAGCGCTCGGCGATCCTCTCGGCGCCCTCGAACTGGCTGGTCACCTCGTAACGCCCGAAGTACGACTTGGGCGTCGGGCGGCCGAAGTCGCCGCGGATCGCGGCTCCGAGCGGGATGCGGCTCATCGACTCGACGCCGCAGGCGAGCGCGACGTCTACCACCCCGGACGCGACGAGCGCAGTGGCGAGGTTGGTGGCCTGCTGTGAGGAGCCGCACTGGCTGTCGACCGTCGTGGCCGCGACCTCGAGCGGTAGGCCGGCGGTGAGCCAGGCGGTCCGGGCGATGTTGAACGTCTGCTCGCCGACCTGGCTGACGCAGCCGCCCACGACCTGGCCCACGGCACGGGGGTCGATTCCGGCGCGTTCGATGGCCGCGGTCTGCACGGCGGCGAGGAGGTCGGCCGGGTGGACGGATGCGAGGGCGCCGTTCCGCCGCCCGAGGGGGGAGCGGACGGCTTCGACGATGACGACGTCGTTGTCGGCGAGGGGGGCCACGGGCTGCTCCTTGGTCGGAAGGAACCGTGATCGTAGGGCCCGTCCGCCGGGGTGGCGCCCGAACGTCCCGGCGGGACGCGAAGATGGGGCCATGACCGACCGTCGGATCCGGCTCGCGGCGATGCTGTGCGTGGCCGCCGTCATCGCCACCCTGCCCGCGTGCAGTCGTGACCGCGACCGGGCCGAACCGGCGGCATCGACCACCACGGTGGCGCCGACCTCGGTGCCTCCGACTACGGACGGGCCGACTTCGACGCCACCCACGACCACGTCCGCCCCGACCTCGGCGCCCCCGACCACCGCGGGACCGGCGCCGGAGTGCCCGCCCGGTCCGGTATCGACCGACGGCTCCCGGGTCGGAATCGGCTCCGGCGCGGTCCTGCTCAACGGACTGGTCTCGAACCACAGCGACTGCATCGATGCCGTGTTCTTCACCTTCCGCGGTGTCGACGGCGCGAAGCCGGGCTGGCGAACCGACTGGGTCGAGCCGCCGTTCGTGGAGGATCCGTCGGGGCGCACACTCCCGATCAAGGGTGCGGCCTTCCTCCGGCTCCGGATCTCGCCGGCGTACGGCTACGACTTCGAGAACGGTGAACAGACCTACACCGGTGCGGCGCGGGTCGAGCCCCCGCCCGGGGGGCGGGTCCAGGAGGTCGTGCGCACCGGCGACTTCGAGGGCGTGCTCTCCTTCGTCGTCGGGCTCGACCGCGTGCGGCCGTTCGCGGTGCAGACCGAGGGCGGCGACGACGCGCGACTCACCCTCGTCTTCGGTGACTGACGGCGACGGACACCGTCGGTTCGGACGGCACGTTCAGCGGCAGTCGAGCACGACCTTGCCGAGGTTCGCGTCGCGAGCGACCATCTCGTAGGCGGACTCGGCGTCAGCAAGCGGTACGACGGTGTCGATGACCGGCACGACGGAACCGGCGGCCAGAAGGGGTACCACGTCGCGGGCGAAAGCGGCGGTGGCCGCGGCCTTGGCGGCTCGTGAGCGCGGCCGGAGCGTCGTCCCGGTGATCCGCAGTCGCTTCACGAGGATCGAGAGCACCGAGACTTCGGTGCGCAATCCGGCGAGCGTTCCGATGCAGATGATGCGTCCGTCGGGTGCGGCGGCGTCGATTGCGATCCCCAGGTAGGGCCCGCCGACGAGGTCGAGGGTGACCCCGATGCCGCCGGTCGCCTCCCACAGCGCGGCGGTGAGCGCAGACGCGTCGAGGTTGCCGTCGGCCGTGGTCGGGGCCACGAGCCCGACGTCGAGACCGAGTTCGCGGCACCGGGCCAGCTTGGACTCGGAGCGCGCCGTGCCGACGGTGTGCACGCCGAGGGCCCGGGCCAGTTGTACCGCTGCGGTCCCGACGCCCGATCCGACGGCGGGCACGAAGGTCCACTCTCCCGACTCCACCGTGGCCGCCGTGACCATTGCGTCGTGAGCGGTCACGAAGGCTTCGGGAATGCCGCCGGCGGCGACCGCGTCGAGCGCCGAGGGCACCGTCACGCAATGTTCGGCGGCGACGGTCAGGTACTCGGCCTGGGCACCCCCGGCCGTGATGCCGAAAACGGTCTCGCCGGGAGCGGGACCCCCGGTGACGTCGGCCCCCACGGCGACCACCTCGCCCGAGAACTCGAGGCCGGGCACGTCGGCCGGCACCCCGGCGGGGGCGGGGTAGCCGCCCGCGCGTTGGAGCAGGTCGGCCCGATTGAGTCCGGCGCCGAGGACGCGCACCAGCACGTCGCCCGGCCCGGGATCGGGAACGGCGCGTTCGGCGACGACGAGCCGACCGTCGGAGATGGTGAGGGCGCGCACGGGTCGAGGCTAGGTCCGGCCCGCAGTACGGTCGCCGTCGTGCCCGGCGCCCTGGTGGTCCGCGACGACGACGACGGCGAGGTGGTGCTGTCGTCCGAGGAGGCCGACCGGCTGTGGTCGGTGGCCGGTGGCCTCGACGCAGCGACGGTCTCGGCCTGTCCGTGGTGCCGTTCGCGGGTTCTCGCGGCGGTCGCGCTCGTCGACGTGCTCGACGCCGCCCCGCCGCACGATCGGGCGCCCGACCTCGTCGAGCTCGCCGACGACGCCCCGACCTCGCACCTGTTCGTGGTCGACGTCGATTCGCCCTGCGCGCACGGCGAGTGGCGCGATCCGCTCTTCGAGGAGTGGAGCGACGTGATCGAGGGCCCGGGTCCGCCCGCCGTGCGTTGACCGGCGCGATCAGGCGGTGCCGAGCAGGTCGGCGAACGAGTCGTCGAGATCGGCCATGAACGCGTCGGGGTCGGTGACGGCCGCGGGGTCGAGGTTGCAGCCGAGGTAGAGGTCGTCGCAGTAGCCGAGCACGGTGAGGTTCATCGGCGTGCCCGTGCGCGGGCCGAACGGGTAGTTGGCGAGGATGCGCTCGCCCGCGAGGTAGAGGGGAACGGGACTCCCGCGCAGGTTCGACGCCGCGAAGTCGATGGTCCGGGTTTGCGAGCGGGTGAGCGAGACGAGCACCGGGGTCGGGAGGCCCGACATCACGGTGGCGAGCCCCTCGGCGGCCGCGAGGGCCGTCTCGTGCTTGGCGACCTCGAGTCGGTCGTGCACGATGCGGAACAGCGCCTCGGGGTCGTCGGTCGGGCGGATCGGCACGAGCACCCGAGTCGGCGCGAACGCGTTGCCGGTGGTGCGCCCGCCGTGCTCTCGCATGTTGACCGGCATGGCCAGGCGCAATGCTTCGACATCGGAGCCGTTGCGGAGGTGGTAGCGGCCGAGCGCGCCGGCGAGCCCGGTGACGTACGCGTCGTTGACGCTGCCGCCGAGTCGTTTGGCCGCGGCCCGGAGGGCAGGCAGCGACAGGCGCCGGGTCTCGAACCGGCGGTGGAGCGAGCGCTCGGTGAGGACGTCGGAGTGGGCCCGGTCGGTGACGAGTACCTGGCGCTGCAACGAGCCGACGAGGCGGGTGGCGTCGCCCGCCCGGCCCGGGATAGCGAGCGGGTGGGTGAGGGCCCGGGCGGTGCCGCCGAGGGCGTGGCGCACGGCGCCCAAGCCGCGGGCGGCCGCGTCGACGGGGGCGGGGCGGTGTCGCTCGGCGGGCCGCGGCGGAGCCGGTGGTCGCTCCGATCCCTCGGCGGTCAGATCGACGAAGGCGAGCGAGAGGCGCAGGGCACCGACGCCGTCGGTGATGGCGTGGTGCACCTTCTGGAACAGCGCGGCGCGCCCGCCGGCCAGTCCGTCGACGATGAGAAACTCCCAGAGCGGACGGTTGCGGTCGAGGGGGAGGTCGGCGCGGGCGGCACAGAGATCGAGGAGGGCGCGCTCGTCGCCGGGTGGGTCGAGGGTGATCCGGTGCAGGTGCGCGTCGAGGTCGAGATCGGTGGCGTCGGTGAACTCGGGTGGCGCGAGTTTGAGGGGGGCGCCGACGACCTTCTGGCCGAGACGGGGAACCGCGGCGACCGCCCGTTCGAGGGTCTGGCGTATCCGCGCCTCGGTGGGTGGACGCTCCACGACCGTGAGGTTGCAGAAGTCGCTACGGAGCGCAGGGTCGCGCTCCACCGCCCACATGATCGCCTCGGCGCCACTCATGCGCACGGGGTCCAAGATAGGCGGTTCGGGGCCGCCCGTGAGGGTGGGGCGGATCGGCCTCCGGGACCGCGGCCCGGGACCGCTCAGCGATCGACGGTCGTGTGTTTGAGCTCGTTGAGATCGGTCCAAGCGAGGAGGTCGAGCACCCGTTCGATGTCGGCTGCGCTCGCCGGACTCATCATCCGCACGAAGGCCGCCCGCTCGCCCACGACGAGGGTCGGCACCCCGAACATGGAGAGGCGGCGAACGGCGTCGGTGTGCTCGCGGGCGAGGGTGGCGAGGGGTGCGCCGCCGCCGACCTCGGCGGCGATCCGGGCCGGGTCGAGCCCGACCGTGGCGGCCACCTCGGCGAGCACCTCGGGATCGGCGATGCGGCGGGCCTGCTCGTGGCGGGCCGCGAATGTGGCGGCGTGCCAGGCGAGGAAGTGGTCGGGAGCGGTGTCGCGCACGGCGAGGCCCCAGCAGAGGGGAAGCACGCCGGTGCCCCAGGCCTCGGGCTCCTGCTCCCACACGGGCGGCTCGCCCTCTTCGACGTGCGACTGGTCTTGCGAGAAGGGGATGAAGGTCACCTGCCAGTCGCGGCCCTCGGCCAACCCGGCGAGCACCCCGACGTGGAGGTTGCGGGCGAAGGGGCAGCGGTAGTCGAAGCTCACGCCGAAGGCGCGGGGACCGGCTGCCTCGGGAATCGACGCTCCCGCGCCCGGGTCGGGGCTCATCGGGGCCGACCCGCAACGAAACGGCGGAAGGCGAGGCCGAGGCCGAGGCCGAACGCAGCCCCCGCGAGCACGTCGGAGGCGTGGTGGAGGCGGACGTAGACGCGGGTGGCGGCGACGGCCGTGGCGGCGGTGTAGGCGACCGGCCCGCCGCCGAGCAGTGTGGCCGCGCAGAAGGCAGCCGTGGCGTGACCCGAGGGGAACGACGACGTGACCGGGCGGCGCAGACCGTGACGGAACTCGATGTCGGCGTAGTCGGCGGGTCGGACCCGCCGGAAGCAGGCCTTCACCGGGCCGTTGGTGATGGCCGACTCGGCTCCCATCGCGAGCGAGAAGCGGGCTGCCCGCGCGAGGTCACCGTCGCCGACGAGTTCGCGGGCGACCCCGGCGACATGCCAGCAGAGACTGTGGTCGGCCGCGCTCGACACCGCGTACGCGATCGGGTCGAGTCGGGGGGAGCGGATCCGGTCGAACGCGGCGTCGACCCGCTCGTCGAGGAGTCGCACCGCGGCGGCGAGGCGGCGCGTGGTGGTGCTCACGCGACTCCTGCCCCCCCGTTCGCGTAGCGGGCCTCGAGCGTCGGACGGGCGAGCTCGGGGTCGCCGCCGAAGGCCGGGCAGAACTCCTGGAACGAGCACCAGTTGCACAACGGCGAGGTCTTGGGGCGGAAGTCGTCGCGTTCGCAGGCGGTGCGCACCGCGCTCATCACCGCGCCCGCCCGATTGCCGACCCCGCGCAGGGTGGCGGGCGTGGGGGTGGAGACGATCCGCTCGGGGGCGGAGAGGTAGAGCAACTGCACCCGGGCGGGCCGGCGGCCCAGCATCGCCTCGCACAGACGTGAGTAGATGTTGACGCCGGTGAGGCTCTCCTGCAGGCGCTGCGGGGGCGGGGGCTTGCCGGTCTTGTAGTCGGTGATGACGAGCTCGCCGTCGCCGTCGAGTTCGAGCCGGTCGATGACGCCGCGCATGCGCACCCCGGGGGCGACCTCGGCCTGGACCCGCAGTTCGAGCCCGATGGGGCGGACGGTCGTGGGGTCTTCGAGCTCGAAGTAGCGCCGGAGCAGGGCTTCGGCGTCGGCGTGGAACGCGTCCCACTCGGCGTCGGTGAGGGCGAGGTCGGCGAGGTCGGGGTCGTCGGTGAGGTCGGCCCGGGCCCGGTCGAGATCGGTGAGCGCAGCGGCGAGGGTGCGCTCGGCGGCCGGCCGCCACATGAGGTGCTGGAGGGCGAGGTGGACGAGGGTGCCCTTGCTCGCGGCGGCCGAGGGCGGTTCGGGCAGGCGCTCGATGTAGGAGAAGCGGAAGGCGAGCGGGCACTTGGTGAAGCTGCCGAGCGAGCTCGGCGAGAGTGCCACGGGCACGCGGTGGACCATGGGGCGAACCTACCGCCCCGGTGCGACGGCAGCCCCGACGGCCCGCACGCGCTCCGGGCGACGCCCGCGAGGGATGGGTTAGGTTCCCGCCCCGTGAAGGTCGACACCGGAATCATGGGGGCAACGGTCTCCGAGGTCGGGGCCCGGGCCCGCGAGCTCGAGGACCTCGGCTACGACGGGCTCATCACCGCCGAGACCGGCCACGACGGGTTCCTGCCCCTCGTGCTGGCGGCAGCGCAGACCGAGCGGATCGAGCTGGGCACGGGCATCGCGGTGGCGTTCGCCCGCACGCCGATGGTGCTCGCTTACACCGCGAACGACCTGCAGGAGATGAGCAAGGGCCGGTTCATCCTCGGCCTCGGCTCGCAGATCAAGGCGCACATCGAGAAGCGGTTCTCGATGCCCTGGTCGCACCCGGCGGCCCGCATGCGCGAGTACATCCAGGCGCTGCACGCGATCTGGGGCTCGTGGCGCGACGGCACGCCACTGCGCTTCGAAGGCGAGTTCTACCGCCACACCCTCATGACCCCGTTCTTCTCGCCCGGCCCCAACCCCTACGGCGCGCCGAAGGTGCACCTCGCCGCGGTCGGCGAGTTGATGACCAAGGTGGCGGGCGAGGTGGCCGACGGCATCATCATCCACGGCTTCACAACCGAGCGGTACGTGAAGGAGGTCACGATGCCGGCGGTCGAGGCCGGTCTCGCGGCGGCCGGACGCGACCGGGCGTCGTTCGAGGTGTCGGGTCCGCTCTTCGTGGTGACGGGAACGTCCGAGGAGGAGATGGCGGCCGCCGCACGGGGCGTGAAGCAGCAGATCGCGTTCTACGGCTCGACGCCCGCCTACCGGGGTGTGCTCGAGCTCCACGGCTGGGGCGATCTGCAGACCGAGCTCAACGTGCTCTCCAAGCAGGGCAAGTGGGTCGAGATGGGTGAGCTCATCGACGACGAGATCCTGCGCACCTTCGCGGTAGTCGCCGAGCCCGAGGGGGTGGGCGCCGAGCTGAAACGTCGCTACGGCGGGGTCGTCGATCGCTGCTCGTTCTACGCGCCCTACAAGACCGAGCCCGACCGCTGGCGCCGCGTGATCGAGGACCTCAAGCAGGTCTGATCGCTCACCCGCCGAGTCGCCGCACGACCCGGCGGTACTGGTCGAGGGTGAGCGCGCCCTGGAGGATGTGCTCGCCGTTGACAAGCGCAGTCGGGACCGCGGCGATGCCGAGTGCGAGCGCGGCCCGGTGGTCGGCCACGATCGCGGCCTCGAGTCCGTCGGCATCCTCGTCGAGGCGGCGGTCGAGATCTTCGGTGTCGATGCCGACGCTCGCGGCGACGTCGAGGATCACTGCCCGGTCGCTGATCGTGCGGTTGTCGGCGAAGTACGCACGCATGAGCGCGAGGTGAAATCGCGAGAAGGCCGCGGGACCGGCCATTGCCCGGACGGCCGCCCCCGCGGCGAGGGGAGGCCGGGAGTGGCTCGGCGGCTCGTGCTCGCCCGACCAGGTGCGGAACGTCGCCCCGGGCTCGAGGTCGGCGATCTGGGCCCACCGTTGCGTGTAGCGGGTGAACGAGTCGAGTGATCGCGGCTCGGGTTCGGGGCGCAGCATGAACGCCCGCCACTCGACGACCAGAACGTCACCGACCTCTCGTTGCAGCTCCTCGAGGCGCACGGCCGCGACCTGGCACCACGGTCAGAGGAAGTCGGACCACACCTCGAAGCGCACCGGGGTCGGACTCACGACCGGCCCTCATCGGCGTGGTCGGCGATGGCCTTGGTGATTGCGTCGGTGGCCTGCCGCACGAATTCCCCGCCGCTGCCCTTCACCCAGTCGCACGATGCCGCCGGCGCGTCGAGCTGACCCGTGTAGCGCGGCATGACGTACCGCGCGAAGAGTTCGTAGCTCTTCCGAGTTGCCGCCGGGTCGGCCCACTCGTGGGCGAAGAGCAGGAAGGTGCCGAACCCGCCCGATTCGGCGACGAGTTCGTCGATCTTCGCGATGGCGTCGTCGGGCGTCCCGATCACGGCGAAGCCGTCGGCGTCGACGTTCTCGACAATCTCGGCCGCGGTGTCGCCGCGGGTCGGACCGGCCGGGAGCACGTGGGTGAAGTAGCGGGAGAATTCGACGATCCCGTGCTCGACGTCGCGCCGGGCCTGCTCGCGCGTCTCCGCGAGGTGCATCGGCCCGACGAGCCGCCAGCGTCGGCGGTCGGCCGACCGCCCGTGGCGCGCGGCGGTCTCCGCCCAGGTCTGCCAGTGCGACCCGATCGCGTCGAAGCCCTGGCGGGTCGTGGCCGCGATCGACATGAGCCCGAGGTCGTGCCGCCCGGCGGCGACCGCCCCGGTGGGCGAGATCGACGCTGCCGCGACGACCTCGAACCCGCCTTCGGTGTAGGGGGCGAGCTGGAGGCGGGCGTCGCGCAGGGTGAACCAGTCGGTCTCGACCGTGACGGTCTCACCCCGCAGCAGGGCCATGACGGCGGTGAGGGCCTCCTCCATTCGGGGGCGCTGGAGGTCGGCGGGGATGCCGAGCATGTGGGCGTCGGAGGTGAGCTGCCCGGGGCCGACCCCGAGCATGGTGCGGCCCCGGGTGAGGTGGTCGAGGAGCACGAACCGGTCGGCGACGAGCAGGGGCTGGTGGTAGGGGAGGGAGGTGACCCCGCTCCCGAGGCGGATGTGGCGGGTGCGCTCGGCCGCGGCTGCGATGAACACCTCGGGCGCGGCGATGAGCTCGTAGCCGCCCGAGTGGTGCTCGCCGATCCAGGCTTCGTCGAAGCCGAGGCGGTCGAGGTGCTCGATCAGGTCGAGATCGCGTTGGAGGGCGAGGGTCGGGTTCTGGCCCGTGGGGTGGAACGGTGCGAGGAAGATCCCGAAGCGCACGGACGGAGTGTACGGGGCCGAGTCGGCGAGAGATTCAGGCTCGCTCGGTCGCGATCCAGCGCTCCAACGCCGGCCCGCTTTCATAACTCGTGATGAGGGCGTAGCGGGGGCGGGGGGCCGGGTGCACCACGACGTGCCAGAGACGTTGCGTATCGATCACGAACCGAGAGCCACGGTGCAGCGGCACCCGCATCTCGGTGGTCGGGTCGGGCAGTCCGTCGGCGTTTCGGTCCATGAGCATCATGTAACTGTCGGGGCTGTGGGTCAGTTCGACCCACGTGCGCACCACCCAGCCCTCGCCTTCGGGGTTGTAGCGGTTGTTGTCGTCGCGGTGGATGCTGCGGATCGCGGTCTCGCGATCCTGGGGTTCGAGCCGGATCACCCGGGCCCGGCCGAAGTTGGCGCCGGGCGTCTCGATGCAGGCCCGGAGCGTCGGGGCGAGGGCGGCGTTGCTCGTGAAGCGGGCGTTCTTGTCGGGGTGCCGGTGCTCGGCACTCCAGAAGCCCCGGCAGTCGAGTTGCCCGTCGGCGCTGGTGATCGGGGCGAAGTGGGTGTCGCCCCCGCTCTTCCAGTCCATGTACTCGAGCCCGAGGTACTCGGCTTCGGGGACGGGTTCGGCCCGGTCGGTGAGGATGACGAGGCCCGAGGGGTCGAGCGCGTCGAGGCGCGGGTGGGGGGTGTCGGCCGGAATGGCGCACGACCAGTGGTCCCGGGTCGGCCAGAAGGAGGTGAGGACCACGCCTCCATGCTACGACCGTGGAGGAGCCCCTTCGGTGACGGTACCTACAGCGGCAGATTGCCGGTCGCGGCCCGGGTCGAGCCCGTGTCGCGGAACGCGGCGATCGACCGCTCCGCCGTGCGCATCAGGTGGATCTCGTCGGCGCCGTCGGCGAAGCGGGCCCAGCGGGCGTGGAGGAACATGTCGGCGAGCGGCGTGTCCTTCGAGTACCCGAGGGCTCCGTGCACCTGGATCGCCCGGTCGATGATCCGGTTGAGGGAGTTGGCGACGAAGTGCTTCGCCATCGACACCTCGGCCCGGAAGTCTTCCTTGCGGTCGATCTTGTACGCGGCGTGCATCACCATGAGCTTGCACTGGTAGAGCTCGATGGTGGACTCGGCGATGAGCCACTGGATGCCCTGCTTCTCGGCCAACAGCGAGCCGTGCGAGAAGCGGTTGAGCGACCGCTCGACCATGAGGTCGAGGGCCATCTCCGCTTGGGCGATCCAGCGCATGCAGTGCGCGAGGCGGGCCGGGCCGAGCCGGTACTGACCGAGCAGGTGCCCCTGGCCACGACCACCGAGCATCTGGTCGCCGTGGACGCGCAGGTCCTCGATGCGGATCTCGGAGTGTCCGCCGGGACCGTGCATCGTCTCGATCTGGCGTACTTCCGTCCAACCCTCGTTGGGGAGATCGACGATGAACGCGCTGTTCGCGGCCTGCGGGATGTCGGGGTCCTGCTCGGTGCGGGCGATGAGGATCGCGAAGCGGGCCCGGTGCGCCTGGCTGATGAACCACTTGTGCCCGTTGATGACCCACTCGTCGCCGTCCTGGTAGCCCCAGGTCTTGATGAGGGTCGGGTCGGAGCCCGCGACCTCGGGTTCGGTCATCGCGAAGCACGACGCGGAGACGCCCTCGCACAGCGGCTTCAGGTACTTCTCCTTCTGGGCGTCGGTACCCCAGTGGAGGAGCGTGTGCATGTTGCCCTCGTCGGGCGCCTGCGCGTTGATGGCGAACGGCCCGAAGCTCGCCCGGGCCGCCTCGGCCTGCACCATGGCGAGTTCCACATGACCGAGGCCCATCCCGCCCCACTCGGCCGGCATGTGGGGCAGCCAGATGCCCCGCTTGCGGGCCTCGGTGCGCATGGCGACGATGCCCTCGACGAGCGAGGTGCGGTCGTGACGGTCCATGTCGCGCTCGATCGGGCGCACGCACTCGTCGATGAGCGAACGGACCCGGGCGCGGATGTCCTCGAGTTCGGGGGTGAGGCTGAAGTCGATCGCCATGGGGAGCGCGGCGCGGCCGCTCAGGCCTCGAGCCGCTTCTTGAGCTCGGCGACCGAGCTCTCGTAGATCGGGAGGAACAACCCGAGTAGTTCGTCGGGGCTCACCTCGACCGCCCACGTCACCCGGGAGCCCGCACCCTCGGCGGCCACCGTGATGGTGGCGAGGTGCGACTCCAGGTTGTCCATCGGCGATGCGATCACCGAGTACGAGGTGCGCCGCGCGGTCTCGTCGAGCTCGCGGAGCTGCTCCTTGATCTCGATGCCCATCGTGCCGATCGTGCGTACGTCGCCCTCGACGGTGCACGAGTCGATGCCGGGCATCCACTCGTTGATCGTGCCGAAGCCGCGGATCAGGGCCCAGACGTCGTCGGGGCTGCGGTCGATGTCGATGACTGCTTCACCTTGTGCCATGGGCGGATCATGGCAGAGGGGCCGCCGGTACCGCTACTGGAGCGGTCGGCGGGGGTCGGAGCAGTGCTGGACGGTCAGTGCGCGTCGACCCAGGCGCCCGGCGGGGTCAGCATGCCGCGCTGCCACCGGTCGGGCGTCCCGAGCACGGCCCTCGGGTAGTCCTCCCACAGCCAGCGGGCGAAGTTGCGACGGGTCCACGGCGTGAGCCCGGCTGCGGCCATCGCGAAGCGGGCGCCCGTCGGGCGGGCCAGCACGCGTTGGAGCAGGGCGGCGAAGCGGAGGTCGCGGCCCAGGGCCCGGTGGACGAGGCTGCGGTAGTCGGCGCCGGTGGCGATCGCCTCGGCGGCGAGGAGTCCCGTCTCCATCGCCTGGGCGATGCCCTCGCCCGTCATCGGATCGACCACGCCGGCCGCGTCGCCCGCGAACATCACCCGGTCGCCGTGCCCGAGTCGGGTGGGGTCGTAGCGGGTGGGGATCGGCCAGGCCCGAACCGCCTCGGCGGGCCGGGCGTCGGGGCCGAGCACCCGGTGCACCTCGGGGCGGGCGAGCAGCTCGGGCCACAGGGCCCGCAGATCCCGGCCCCGCTTCGGCGCTTCTCGTCGGGCCCGGAGCACGCCGTACCCCACGTTGGCCCGGCCGCCGCGGAGGGGGAAGACCCAGAGGTAACCGGGCAGCAGATCGCGGGCGAACCACACCCACAGGCGGTCGGCGGTCGTGGCCTCGAAGTACTGGCGCACGGCGTGCCACTCGCCGAGATCGCGGGGTGCATCGGGCTGGAGGGTCCGGCGGACCGTCGACCAGTGCCCGTCGGCCGCGATCAGATAGCGGGCGGTCACGTCGTCGACGGTCACGCCGTCGGCCCGCACCTCGATCCGCTCGACCGCATGACCCTCGCGCACCTCGGCGCCCGCGGCCCGGGCGGCGGCCACGAGTCGGGCGTCGAGGAGCCTGCGCTCCACGACGAGTGCGTGGTCACCGGTGGTGGGCATCGGGAGAACGATTTCCCGGCCCCCCGGCGTCCGCATGACCGTCTCGGGCACCGGGGTCGCCCCGAGGGCGTCGAGGTCGCCCCGGGTGAGACCGAGGTCCTCCAGGATCCGCAGGGCAGCCGTGGTCAGGCCGTCTCCGCAGGTCTTGTCGCGGGGAAAGGTCGCCCGGTCGAGCACGACGGGTCGCAGGCCCCGGCGGACCGCCCCGATGGCGGCGGCGCAGCCGGCCGGGCCCGCCCCTACGATCACGACGTCGGCCGCGGTGCTCACGGCCACGGACGGTATCGGCCGCTGCCCCGGCCGCCCGGCTCGACGGCCGTCCCGCCGTTTCGACGGGGAGGCCGCCCGGTTGGCAGAATCCCCCAGCCTTCCCGTCGTGAAGAGGAGAACCATGAACGTCGTCGTCTGCGTGAAGCAGATCCCCGACCCGGCCGTGCCGGGCGCGCTCGAGGCCGATCACACCCTCGACCGCAGCGGCAAGCTCATCCTCGACGAGTCCGACAGCTACGGCGTCGAGATGGCGCTCCAGCTCGTCGACGCGGCGGGCGGCGGCGAGGTGACCCTCGTCTCCATGGCGCCCAACGGCGAGGTCTCGGGCCTACGCACCGCCCTGGCGATGGGTGCGGCCAAGGCCGTGCTCGTCTCCGACCCGGCGCTCGAGGGCTCCGACGCCCTCGGTACCGCCAAGGTGCTCGCCAAGTCGATCGAGCGGGCGGGCGGCGCCGACCTCGTGCTCGCGGCGACCGAGTCGAGCGACGGTTACACGGGTACCGTGCCCGCTCAGGTCGCCGAGATTCTCGGCTGGCCCGCGGTGACCTTCGCCAAGCAGGTGGAGATCGCCGACGGCAAGGTCAAGGTCCAGCGCCAGACCGAGGCGGGATACGACATCGTCGAAGCCTCGCTCCCGGCGGTGGTCTCGGTGACCGCCGGCGTGGTCGAGCCCCGCTACCCCTCGTTCAAGGGGATCATGGCGGCCAAGAGCAAGCCGGTCGACCAGGTGACGGCGGCCGACCTCGGCCTCGACGCCGGTCAGGTCGGCTGGGCCGGTGCCCGCCAGCAGATCACCAACGTCGCGCAGGCCCCGGCCCGCGAGGCGGGCGAGAAGTTCGAAGACGACGGAACCGGCGCCGAGAAGGTCGTGGCGTTCCTCGAGCAGCTGAAGGTGGTGTGACGTGGGCGTCGACAAGGTTCTGGTCTACGCGGAGTCGAGCGAGGGCAAGGTCACCACGGCCACCCTCGAACTCCTGACGAAGGCACGCGAGATCGCGTCGACGGTCGAGGCCGTCTACGCGGGTACCGACGACTCGGCGGCCGTCGCCGCGCAGGTCGGCGAGTACGGCGCGACGAAGCTCCACGTCATCGACGCGGGCGGTGCGCTGCCCGGTCACGCGGCGGCGGCGGGCATTGCCGAGATCGTGGGCTCCGCGGCCCCCGACGCGGTGTTGTTCGCCCAGACCTACGACGGACGTGATGCGATCGCCCGCCTGTCGGTGAAGCTCGATCGGCCGGTCATCACCAACGGCTCGTCGCTGACCGCCGACGGTGCCCTCACCGTCGGCGTGGCGATCTTCGGTGGGGTCACCCTCGTCGACACGTCGCCGTCGGCATCGCCGGCGCTGGTCGCAATCCGGCCCAAGTCGTTCGCGGCGGAGCCGTCGGGCGGCGGGGCGGCCGAGGTCGTCGCCGCCGGCGCCGGGGACCCCGGCCGGGCGGTCGAGGCCAAGGTGCTCGAGCGACACGTCGAGGAGCAGCAGGGCCCGAAGCTCGAGGAGGCGACCATCGTCGTCTCGGGGGGCCGGGGCATCGGCGCGGCCGAGAGCTACGGCCCGCTGGTCGAGGAGCTCGCCAAGCAGCTGAAGGGCGCCTGGGGCGCGTCGCGTGCGATCGTCGACGCGGGCTGGGTTCCCTACGCGCTGCAGGTGGGGCAGACCGGCAAGACCGTGAAGCCGAAGGTCTACATCGCCCTCGGTATCTCGGGTGCCACGCAGCACCTCGTCGGCATGAAGAACAGCGACAACATCGTCGCCGTCAACAAGGACGGCGAGGCGCCGATCTTCGCGGTCGCCGACCTCGGCATCGTCGGTGACGTGCACAAGGTCGTGCCGCAGCTGCTCGAGCTCATCAAGGCGAAGGGCTGACCGGATCCCACACGTCACCCTCCACGAGGGTGACGGGATCGTCGGTCTTCCGCAGCCGTCCGAGCCCGGCGCGGTGCTCCCATAAGGCGAGGGCCGACAGCACGGCGTCGCGTTCGTCGTGGGTCGAGAACGGGCCCGGTGCGGTGACGAGCGGCCGGAGCGCGGTCGGGTAGATCTCGAACGCCACGCGATCTCCGGGCTCGTCGAACGGCCAGATCGCGAACCCGGCGGCGCGCAGCGAGGGCAGCAGCGGCATGCCCCGCACCGAACCCGCGCCGACCTGTCCGTTGCCGACGAGTTGGAACACCGACTTGGCGGTGGGGAAGCGGGCCTCGCACCGCCGGAACCGCTGCTCGGGCGGCAGCGGGCAGCGGTCGCGCCAGAAGGGTGCCGTAGGCGCGAGCCACGCGTCGCCGGCACGGGCGGCCCGGGCCCACACTTCGGGTGCGGAGGCGCAGCCGAGTTCGGCGGCGAACCAGGCGGGCACCGAGAAGGAGAAGTCGAAACCCGCAGCGACCGGAGCGGGCAGTGCGGCCACGGCGGCGACGGCCTCCTCGCGGGTGGCAACCGATCGGCTCTCGACCAGGGCCCCGTCCCGGACGACGGCGAGCCAAATGCCCTTCGGCCGTTTCGCTCCCGACCAGTCGACGGCGGCGACGGTGAGATCGGCGTTGCCGAGTCCGGCGCCGGGCAGCCCGCTCACGGGCTCAGTCGACGAGGTCGACGATCAGGGGCGCGTGGTCCGACGGGCTCTGACCCTTGCGGGCATTGCGGTCGACCGTCGCCCAGCGGGTCCGCTCGGCGAGCGGCGCAGTACCGAGCGCGAGGTCGATGCGCATGCCCCGGTGCTGGTGGAAGTCGCCCGAGCGGTAGTCCCAGTAGGTGTAGAGCCGGTCGACATCGGGATACACGAGCCGGAAGAGGTCGTGCAGGCCCCACGCCTCGAGGCGGGCGACCGCGTCACGCTCGGGTTGGGTGACGTGGGTGGAGCCGGCGAAGGCGCCGATGCTCCACACGTCGTGGTCCTCGGGGGCGACGTTGTAGTCGCCCCCGACGTAGAGCGGATCGGTGGGCGCGTTGCTCGCCGCGATCCAGTCGTGGAAGACGTCGAGCCAGGCCAACTTTCGGTCGTACCACTCGCTCGGCACCTCGCGACCGTTGGGCACGTAGACGCTCACGATGCGAATCCCGCCGCAGGTGGCGGCCACGACCCGGGCGTCACCCTCGTAGGGATCGACGCGATCGGGTCCGAAGCCGGTGGCGGCGTCGGAGAGTCCGACCCGGGAGAGGATGGCGACGCCGTTCCAGCGGCCCTGACCGTGGTGTACCGACTCGTAGCCGAGACCGGCGAAGGTGAGCGCCGGGAAGGCGTCGTCGGCCATCTTCGTCTCCTGGAGACACAGCACGTCGACGTCGGCGTAGCCGAGGAACTCCTCGACCCGCGGAAGGCGGGCCTTCAGGGAGTTGACGTTCCAGGTCGCGATGCGCATGGCGCCGGGAGGCTAGGCCCGCTGGTCGGGGGGCAGGTGCTCCGGGTCGGCGACGAGCAGCTTCGCCCGCACCGTCGCCCGGACCTCG
>Ga0208783_10000694_pt1 | contig 20656 bp, 13 predicted proteins | sample DEB19_08_DNA_2_FD_184529 | JGI IMG/M metagenome (GOLD analysis project Ga0208783, IMG submission 184529) | Aqueous microbial communities from the Delaware River and Bay under freshwater to marine salinity gradient to study organic matter... | ecosystem: Environmental > Aquatic > Marine >...
GCCACGGCTGCAGCAGTGTGGCAAAAGCGGTTGCCGGTCGAAAACATTTGGAGGATGAGCATGGTTTGAAAGTTTACGCGTTCGCGGCTGAGAATGACGTCGTGCTGTTGCAACGTAATCAAGACTAGCTAGCCGTAACATGCAAGATGCGTTTAACCAGACCAGGCCGCACAGCCGGCTGGCTATGAGTGTTGGACGATGTTTGCGGCGCAGTACGTCCATGCCCCGTTGCACTGACCAAGCCGGAGATCAAACCAGCGCCGGTCGTCTTGTTGGCCAACGCCCCCCAGTCAAACGCTGACTCCCCCACCCGGTGCAGTGCCGCCGGCGCCTGCCCGCTTGGAGCCGCCTCGCACGGCAGTTGCGCACATCACCCACATCGCGCCCGATGATTTAGGTCGTTACCTCGGGTTACAATCCTGGCTCTCTGAAAATTGAAAGTTTAACCGCGGACCGAGACATGCCACAGGTTGCGGGAATTTTTCAGGTTCGCCGCTGGACAACCAGCACGGAGCGTAGCAAAGGTGAGGTTGACTGTGCTCCTATTGGCCGGTTTTAACAGCTTTTTTCTCGCCGTTCGCACATCGGTTGCCCATCTATTACTAGTGCGCCAGCCACGTGAATGGCCCTGTATATGGTGTTTTCCCTTTACAGGGCGGAATCCTTTTGCTTCAGTCACCCGCAATCATGTATCTCAAGAATTTGACGGTCCTTGGCTTCAAGTCCTTTGCCGACAAGACGTCCCTCAATTTCCAGCCCGGCGTGGCCTGCATCGTGGGCCCCAACGGCTGCGGCAAGTCTAATGTCAGCGATGCAATTCGCTGGGTTTTGGGTGAACAATCCGCCAAGGCTCTCCGCGGCGGCGAAATGGCTGACGTGATCTTCAACGGCACCGACGGTCGTAAGCCACTTGGCATGGCGGAGGTTTCCCTAACTCTGGGCGACGTGGATGAAGAACATCTTCGCGCTGCCGGGGTGGAAGTCGGCTACAACGAGGTCACCATCACGCGCCGCGTGTTCCGTGACGGCGGCAGTGAGTATTTCATCAACCGCACCGCCTGTCGCCTCAAGGACATCCAACAATTATTCATGGGCACCGGCATGGGGCGGACTAGTTACAGCATCATGGCCCAGGGCAACATCACCCAGTTGCTCTCCAGCAAGCCGGAAGACCGGCGGCTGGTGTTCGAGGAAGCCGCCGGCATCACGAAGTTCAAAGCCCAAAAGCGCGAGGCGTTGCGCAAGCTGGAGCACACCGAGCAAAACCTGCTGCGCGTGGAAGACCTTATCAAGGAGGTCAAACGTCACAAGATTTCGCTTGAGCGTCAGGCTGGGAAGGCAAAGCGCTATAAGACCATCGCCAACGAGCTGCAACAACTTGACACGCAACTCGCGCGCCACGAGTTCGATGTTCTCCAATCAGAGATCACCGAGCGCACGCACACCGCCGAGCAACTGCGCCGCCAGATCGAAACGGTGCAAGCGGACGTCCTGCGCGGTGAGGATGAAATCGGCCAGTTGCGCGAACAGCTTTCCGAGCTGGAGCAGGAGATTTCGCGGACTCAGCAGCGTGGCTTGGAATTGAAGTCCGAGGCCGACCGCCACGAAAGCCGGATTCAGTTCAACGAGGAACGTCTCCGCGAGCTGGCGGCCCAAAATGAGAAGGCGTTGTCAGACATCAATCAGGCCGAGGAACGCGGCGGGCTGGCACAAACAGAACTCGATTCCATCAACGATCGATTGCAGGCATCCGAGTCTGCGCTGGTGGAACACCGTGTCAGTCTGGAAAAGAAACAGGCGGCGTTGAAGGCGGTTGAAGATGACTTGCGCGCCAAGCAGGAGGCGTTGCGCGTTGCTCAGTCCGAGGCGTTTTCCGCCGCGCAGGAACTGGCTCGCGTGCGCAATGAAATCACTGCGCTCGATCTCCAGAAGCAAGGCAATGTGGTGCGGCTGGAGAAGCTGTCGGCGGAGAAGATCCAGTTGGAAGAGGAGCGCTCGCGCCTCAATGCGCGGCTCTCGGAATTCCAAGCCAACGTGGATGTGGAAAAGCTGAACGTTCAAACCGCCCGCGGCACCGTGGAGGAACGTCAGGCCCGGTTGAAGCAGATTCAGGAGGAGTTGAAGTCGGCCTCGCAGCAGCAGGAGAGTTTGCTGCGCGAGCAGGCACAGTTGCGTTCACGGCTCGAAGTGCTTGAACAGCTTGAGGCCGGTCACGAGGGTTTTAGCGCGGGTGCGCTCGCCGCGTTGAAGGAATCCGAAAACGTGCTGGGTTCGCTGGCGGACAGGCTGCGCGTGCCCGATACGTTCGTCACCGCCATCGAAGCGGCCTTGGGCCAACACCTGCAATTGGTGCTGACGGAGTCGCCCGAAACGGCGGAGCATATTCTCGCCGGGCTGGCCGCCAGTAAGAAGGGCCGCGCCAGCGTGGCCGCCCTGGCGCTTTCCCGCCATGACAACGGGTCTGAGATCCCGGCATTCACACCCAACTTGATTGCGGGCAGCGGTCCGATTCAAGCCATGTCCGTGGTCGGTGGTGATGATTCAATTCGCCCGCTCCTCGCTCGCCTGCTGGGCAACACCTGCATCGTCACCAACCTGGCGGCCGCAACTCGCGCGTTCCAGGAGAACGGTGCCGACACGCATTACGTTACCTTGACCGGCGAGTTCCTCAGCGCTTCGGGCGTTTACACGGGTGGTTCCCATGGCGACAACAACGGCAAAACCGCGCAATCCATCCTGGGCCGCAAGAACCAGATCGCCGAACTGAAGACCGAACTGGAGGGCGTTCAACTCCAAGTCGAGGCGAGCAGTCGTCAACGTGGTGCGCTGCAAAGCGAGCAGACTGAATTGCAGGCCAGCTTGCAACAGGCGCAGACTGATCTGCGTGCTCAAGAAGTCGCCATCGCCACCCATGAGGGCGAGTTCCGCGCGCTGAACGATTCCAGCCGCTTGCTGGGTCAGAAGATTGAGACGGTGGTCTACGAGGTTCAAAGTCTTGCGGCGCAGGAGCAGGAAGGTCTGCAGAAGCGTGCAGCACTGGCCGCGCGTGTCAGTGACTTGGAGTCTCGCGAGCAGGAACGGACGGCGGCGGTGAATGGTTTGACGGAGAATCTTGAATCCCTGCGTGGCCAGCGCGACGAAGCGACGGGTGCGCTTACCGAGAGCCGGGTGGCGGCGGCCTCCGAAGAGCAGCTCGTGGGGTCGCTGCGGCAGCAGCGGACTGCCGTTGAGCAGCGGTTGCGCGAACTGGCGCATCTCGTCGCCCAGCGCAAAGGTGAGATGACGGCATTCGTTTCGCGCAAGCAAACGGCTGACACGGAAATTCAGCAATCACGCGGCGAAATCGAACGCTTGGATCATCTGCGTGCGCAGGTGAACGCTCAGGCGGCGGAGCTTTTCGGTCGGAAGCAGGCGCAAGAGTCCGACGTTGACGGGCGTGAGGAGAATTTGCGTGAGCAGCGCCGGAGCCTGGGTTCGCTCGGCGACCAGCGCGGCGCTCTGGATGTGGAAGTCGCCCAGAAGCAGATGGCTGTGCAGAACATTCGCGAACGCGTCCAGCAGAAGTATCATGTCAACATTAACGAAGTCAGCAGCGAGACGATCAAGATCACCTATGCCGACGAAGGTCAGCCCCGGGTGGAGATTGCCACCCCCGAGGAAGTGGCCGCCGCCGGCTTGGGGACGGATTGGGGCGTGGTTCGTGCCCAAGTTGAGGCGTTGCAGAAACGCATCGACGACATGGGGCCGGTGAATCTGGTGGCGATTGAGGAATACGAGGAGACCGAACAGCGCTATACGTTCCTCAGCCAGCAGCATTCTGATCTGGTTACGGCCAAGACCGAACTCACCGAGGTGTTGAGCCGTATCAATGCCCAGACGCGGGAGATGTTTGTCACCACGTTCAACCAGATTCGGGACAACTTCCGCACCATGTTCACTGAGATCTTCGGTGGCGGCAAGGCGGACCTGATTCTCGTCGATGAAAATGACGTGCTCGAGTGCGGTATTGATATCGTGGCGCGTCCGCCCGGCAAGCAGTTGCAAAGCATCTCGCTCCTATCCGGTGGTGAGCAGACCATGACGGCGGTGGCGTTGTTGTTCTCCATCTATCAGGTCAAGCCAAGTCCGTTCTGCGTGCTGGACGAATTGGATGCGCCGCTCGACGAGTCGAACATCAATCGCTTCATCCGCGTGCTCCAGCGATTCCTTGAGCATTCCCAGTTCGTCATCATCACGCACAACAAGCGCACCATTGGCATGGCCGACGTGCTCTACGGCGTGACGATGGAGGAGCACGGGATCAGCAAGATTGTCAGCGTCAAATTCCACAAGCGGGACGAGCCCAACGTGGAGCAGACCGCCAAGACGGCAACCCCGCTCGTGCCGCCCGCGAATGTACCGGACGTGGAGGTGGAAGAGGACGCTCCGCACAATCGGGACGAGACGGTGGACATCGTCATGGCCAAGTAGAGCCAGTGGCGATTAAGTTGAGAAGCGAAACGGCAGGCGTTGAAGCCTGCCGTTTGATTTTTAGAAATAGCGAGCTTTTACTTTGCCTTGTGGTGCGTCGGCGCGTGCGCCGGCAATGACACGGCTTCATTGAACTGGCTGTCGATGAACTTCACCAGAATCTGCACGCCTTGCAGCTGGTTCTTGTCGGCAAATTCGATCGCGCGCTGGGAATGTTCGAAGTCAAACGCCTCGTAGGGGGTGGCCGTCCAAATGCCCAAACTCTTCAGGAAAAGCTGAGTGCGCACATGCTGAAGCAAGATTCTCATGGACTGGTGTTTGGCCGGACCCGTTATACTTTCAGCCTAGGCTTGGAATCTCCTTCTGCAAGTCCCAATCCGAAAAACACTTATCCCGAATACTATACTACGGAGCCTGCCGAATTCCGGACGGATGACTTGGTGCCAGCGGTGGGACTTGAACCCACACGACTTTTTAAGGTCCCGGGATTTTAAGTCCCGTGCGTCTGCCATTTCGCCACGCTGGCCTGAGTTCAACGTAGAAAGCGCGAGGCCCGATTGAAAGCGGGAAGTGAATCACCGCCCTTGCGCCGCCTCGGCATCCCGGTAACGGTAGAAGATGCAGATGACACTGAAGACAATCGCTACGACAAAGGTAAGGCCCGCATAGAACAGGAACATGGCCGGGGTGACGGACACATCGTGGCCGCCACCGGTGCCCAGCACTTTGCCCGCAACCGTGGTGATGCCCGTCACCAGCAGATTACCGAGCGCGACGGTCAACAACCAAAAGCTCATGATGGTGCTCTTCATCGAAGGGGCCGCTTCGCGGAAGGCGAATTCCAATCCGGTGGTCGAGAACAGAACTTCCGCCGTGGTCAATACGACGTAGGGAACGATTTGCCAGAGGATGCTCAGTGGCACTCCGGCGTCGAGCTGCTGCTGGAGCCAGGCGACGATTACGAAAGAGAACGCGGCCAGGAACATGCCCGTGCACATCCGCCGCAGCGGCGTGGCCAGCCGGCCAAACAACGGATAAACAACCATTGTCATGATCGGGATGAGAATCATCACCAGAATCGGATTGGCGGAGAGCATTTCTTCCGGCCCGATGGAATAATTGCCAATCAAGTAAGGCGCCATCATCTCCCCCTGAAGCACCCAGGTGGAAAACGTCTGGTCGAACAATGCCCAAAACACGGGAAGCAGGGCGAAGATGCCCAGGATGGGCAACACCGACCGGGCGGCGTCAACTTCAGCCTCAGAGAATCTGCTGCGGGCGGAATCCCAGAAACCTTGATCCGGTTTGCGGTCCGACCGGTGCTCGAGCGCAAAGAACAAAACTTGAAAGAATCCCGCCGTCTTCGTTTGGGCGGTCGGGGGAACCATAGTGTAGTGCCGGGTTCCCAACCAGAATACGAACGTGGCCAGTCCCATCGCCAGCCCCGGAATTCCGAATGCCCAGCCGTAGCCAAATTCCTTTCGCACCAGCGGAATGGTCAGGAACGCGGCGGTTGAGCCGAGGTTGATGCACCAGTAAAACGCGGCATACGCCTTGGGGAGCAGATGACGTTGCTCCGGGCTGAATTGGTCCCCCATGAAGGCAGAGACGCACGGCTTGATGCCGCCGGAGCCAAAGGCAATCAGCCCCAGCCCCGCAAACAGACACCACACTTTGGCGTCAACCGTCTGAAACAAGTCACTCAAGGCGAGCACGCCGTGCCCGGCGCAATAGAATAGTGAGATCCAAAGGATGGTCCGGTAACGTCCCCAAAACTTATCGGACACCCACGCGCCCAGCAGGGGCATGAAGTAATTCACGAAGCCGAACAGATGGATCACGCTCGTGGAGTAATCCTTGTCCTTCAGCAGGACGTTCGTGATGTAGAGCGCCAGAATGCCCTTCATCCCATAGTAGCTGTAGCGCTCCGCGGCCTCGTTGCCGAGAATGAACAGGGCCTGTTTCGGAAAGCCGGCTGGGCTGGCCAGATTGGATGTGGCGGGTGCGCTCATTGAATTGTTGTGCGGTTGCGTAATGGAAATCCTTTCCTGAGGCCAGCACTTCTTTCCGCGCTTGCCTCCAAACCAGCCTCTGCGTAACACGACCTCATGCAAAGCACCTTGGTCATGACAGTCATTGGTCCCGATCGTCCTGGTTTGGTGGAATCGGTGGCAACCCTCGTGGCGCAACACGGCGGCAACTGGCTGGAAAGCCGCATGTCGCGCCTGGGCGGACGATTTGCGGGCATCCTGCGCGTGCGTGTCCCCGCTGAATCGGTCGCCGCCTTGATGCTGACGCTGGCCGGACTTTCAGCCCGGAGCATCACGGTTACCGTGCAGCCCGATGAATTTGATGCGGCTGCGCCCCAGGCTGAACTGCGCCAGTTGGAGATCATCGGGCACGACCGGCCCGGTATTGTTCAGCAAATCACCAGTGCTTTGGCGCGGCATGGTGTGAATGTGGAGGAACTGGAAACGGAATGTGTCAGCGCGGCGATGTCTGGCGAAATGCTGTTCAAGGCGCGGGCCACGGTGCTGGTTCCGAATTCGGCGGATCTTGTCGCGTTGAAAACCGAACTCGAAAAGGTGGCGGCGGACTTGATTGTGGAAGTGGCGTTTCTGAAATTGGCCTGACGGCAGACGGTGGGCGTTGCTGCGGACACGATAAGGAAGCTAAACGACAATCCCGGATTTTAAATTTAGTGTTGCTCCAAAACGCTCGTCCTGAAGCAAATATCTTTGCCTCTATGTTTCGTTAGTGCCATCACACTGCTGGCCGCTTGGTCGGCGCGGTTCACTGCCCCGCTGCGCAAATTCTGACCGCGGAAGCTCCTTTTCAACCCTCCCTCGTATCCACCTGGCCGACTAAGTCTGGCGTCCGCGTGCCAGCGCCCACACTCGCAGCGCTTCTGTGACGCCCCAGGCTTGAGCGTCGCAGCCGCGTTGGGCGTGTGGCGCGTCGCCGTCGAGAACTTCAGGGAGTTGGCCTAGGCAGCCTTCGTTCATCAACCGGTGGCTGGTGGTTAAATAGGCTTGAGCCGCTGCAACGCTTTCCGGGCTGTAATCCCATGCGCGCATCAACGCTTCGCAGAACACCGGAAACGTCCACGTCCACGCGGTGCCGTTGTGATAAGCGGGTTTGCGGCGCGAGTCTTCGTCGCCTTCATAGCGCCCAAAATACGGATGATGCGGGTCGTTGAGGCGATGACTCTGATTACAGATTTCCAGAGGGAGCTGCACCCGCAGGGGCGCAAGTGAACGCAGCCCGCCGGGAACTACCAGCCACCGACGCGCGGCATCGACGGTTTGGCGGGCACGCTCCCCCTGAATGAGCCCGAGGCTCACGGTGAACAGAGCATTGCTGCGGAGAGCGTCGTCTGCTTCGGCTCGGGCGGCGGGCGTTTTGCTGCCAGTGCGGAGTACATCAGCGAACCGACCCTTATCGGGCAACCAGAAATATTTCTCCAATGATGCGGTCGCACGGGCGGCCAATGCGGACCACGCTTCGCGCTCGGGTTTGGCAGCGATGCGGTCCAGTTGCCGAAGCAGACGAATCCACAAGCATTGTATCTCGATGGGATAGCCTTCGCGCGGCGTGCCGGCCGGATGGTTGGTGTCCATCCAGGTAAAATGGCTCGGGCTCCACACCAAACCAGATTCTTGATCCACGTGGATTCCGTTGGGCGTGCCGTGCAAGTAGCCGAGGGCTATGCTGCGCAGCACCTCGGAGAGCGGGCGCTTCCTGCCGTCCACGAAAGTGGCATAGAGATCCGGGTTGCGACTGGAACTTCGCTTCTGAGCCTCGGCGAGTTCCTCACAAACGACGCCAAACCAGAGCGGCGCATCAGTGGTATCGCGATTGCCGATGTGTTCGCCGTGAATGATATTGGGCAGGGTGCCCTTTTCCTCAAACCGCGCGAACGTCAGGAGGATATCGCGCACATCGTCCACCATGCCGGCGGCGAGCAAGCCGCGCGCGCAAATCAGGGTGTCACGGCCCCAGTCGAGAAACCACGGATAACCCGCGATGACGGTCTTGCCCTCGCCACGTCGCACGACATAGGCCCTCGCCGCTTGCTGAAGTTGTTCGCCGAAAGTATCTGGCACTTCAGTATCACCGATGAGCAAGCCGGATTCGTCTGCGCCTTCCGCTTCGGCAGTGACGACGACTTGTAGGGCCGCCCCTTTGGGCAAAGGCAGTTCAAACCAGCCCGGACTGAACACATCTCCAGCTCCCGTCTGCCCGCGGGTTGATTCGATGGGGTGGGGGATGTTGTAAATCCATTCAGGCTGTGAATGATATTGTCCGGCCGTGGCAAAAACGCGCAGTTGGCGGTCGGGGGCGGGGGTGAAAGCGAAACCGGGTCTGTTCTTCTGGGGATGCGTATGGGAGATGAAGTGGTGGTTTGCTCCGTCGTTGTGTTTGGTCTCGGAGTGGAAGTTGCGATCCTCGATGTCCACGCGGACGGTCAGGCGCACGTCGGCATCGGCAGGCACTTGCTTGCCGCGGGCATGCTTGGCTGTGGGCCGTGTGAAGGTGCACACCGTGGTGTTTGAACCTTCAGGCATGTGCGCCTGCAACTGGACTTCGACCGTGCGGCCATCGCCCGCCTGCGCTACGAATTCCCAAACGGCAGGCGGCCCGGGGCGGAACGCGACAAGGTTATGAAAATCAAGTGGGGTGATAAAACCATCTGCATTGATCCACGCGCGAATACGTTTCGCAAAGACGTGGCGATCCACCGGCAGGGTGCTGTGGAGATTGGCGCCGAGGACGCAGTCGTATTTGGAATTCACGCGGCCCAAGTCGGCGCAGAGTCGGGCCATGCCGCCACGACCATTCGTTAACAAGGCAAGATCGGTGCGTTCCAGCTTGGGCGTCGGGTTGTTGGCGGGGTCATCGGGAACGAAGCGCACTTCGCCGGAGAATGTGGATTCCTTATCGGTGGCGAGTTGAAGCTTCAGCGTCGCATCGCACACCTCCGAAGTAGGCGGCCAACAGGCGATGTGCTTTCCGCTGGCAGGGATTGAGTTCGCCTGGCGTGAGACTTTGCCGGATTGCATGCGGTTCGTGCCGAGGAGCGTTGCCGCGAAGGGCGCGTCCTCTTCGATGAGCAGCCAGTGATTGGGGGGGACGACGGTGATGCGTTGTGCGTCAGCGCGGCCCCAAACGATGACGTTGGAAAAATGAGGGGAAGTTTTGCCGTCGGCGTTTCCGTTTGGATGACTGGCTGCGGCTAGAAATTCCTTGGGTGATGCCTCCACCTCGCTGGCGAGTTTGCGCCAGTCGAAATGAGGGATTGCTTCGGGAGCTTGTACTTGGCTGAGTGCTTGGAGCCCCCAAGCAGCCCGGGCGCGCTGGGCGCGATATTCGTCGCCGCTCAAGCCGTGTGGCTTGGCTGAGTCGCTCAAGCAGAGGGCAGCGCCGGGAGGCAGTGTGAAAGTCGGTTGGCCCTTCACCTCAGCTTGGGGGGGTGCCTCTTGTCCGAGTAAATCCACAAGAACGGTCAATTTGGCGTCTGTCAAGGCTCCAAGCGCGCTGGGCCGCAGCGAAAAGGTGCGGGGCTTTTCTGTGTCGAGATTCACGAGCACGAGCACGGAATCGAGACGTTCCTCGGATTCGCGGAGCAGGGCATAAACGTCCGAATCCGGTGGGCTTAAGCGCGTGAGTTTGGCGCCATCGAAGAAGCACGGGTGCTCCGCCAGCAGATGGTTCAGGGCCGCAAGTTCCGGTATGATGTTGTCCTTGCTGTCCCAGTTAAGGCCGGTGCAGCCATGGACGCGAATTTTCTCGGCGGCCAGCCACTCAACGCCGCTGGTGAAGCCGAATCCCCCACTGAAGCTGGCCAGTGCGCACAGGCGGTTCCTGAGCAGGGACCATCCGCGGCCCTTGGCAGCGAGGCGCGAGTTGTCGTGCGTTTCGGAGTAGTGGATCATCGTGCCGACACGTGCACTTTGCCTCGCGGCGTGGTCCAGGTAGCCGCTGACTTGGACGTTGGAGTGGTTTTGGAACAGCTCGCTGTAGGCCCATTGCATGCCGCCGTCAGTCAGCAGAGATTCGGTGGCTTCCCACGCGCCGCCCAAACCTTCGAGCAGAAATACGGCTTCGGGGAATTGTTGTTGCACACGGGCGATGATGTACTGCCAGGCGGGCATCGGGACCATGTAACCTGCGTCGCACCGAAAACCATCCACGCCGCGACGACACCACACGAGCAAGCTTTCAGCGATGGCGTCCCAGAGTTCCACGTTGTCCTGCTTGAGTTCGACGAGATCCTCCCACGTGTTGCCCCAAGCGCCAGGGCTGTGGAAGTGTCCGTCGGGTTTGCGGACGAACCAACGCGGGTTTTGCTCCTGCAACTGCGAACCCCAGCCGGTGTGGTTGATCACAATGTCGAGGAACAGTTTTGCCCCGTGACGATGCGTGGCGCTGGCAAGTTCGACAAATTGGTCAATGCCCGTGCTTCGTTTATCAAAAACGATGAGCGCCGGGTCAATGGCCGTCAGGTCGAGGCAGGCATACGGACTGCCGTAACGGCCGAAGCGGGCGTAGGTCGTGGGCGTCGGACCAACGGGCAACAAGTGGAGGATGCGGCTGCCTAGTCTTTGGGTGATGTGAGGCAGTTGGCCAACCAGATCGCGCAGCTTTCCTGAGGGAGGCAGAACGGCATAACCGTTGGCTTCGAGCTGCTTCAGTTGCGGTTCGAGCAGGTTGTTTTCAGTGGAAGCGGCAAACCGGCTTTCGCCGTGCAAGCGAGTGAATGCGCAATAGATTATATTTGCAGTCCGTGTCCAGTTGGGATGCACCGAGATGCCATCATCGCCGCCATCGGGCCAGTGTTGCCAGTCACGTTCGTCGAGGACGTAAGCTTTCGCCTTGAAGAAACCAGTCTCGGCCAAGGGTAGCTCTAAAAACCAACCCTCGGCGTCGCGTTCCATCAGAAGGTCGCGCCACGAGGCGCCCGCAATCGGTGCGCCTATGGCATGGGCCTCTATGATTTCATTGCGCAGGACCGAGCCCCGTCCGATGTTGGTGCGCAGGCGAGCGCGCCAGGCCTGGGCTGGCGGGCCGTCGGCGAGGCGGACTTGAAAGCGGATGCGGTCACCGACGAAGCGCACCAGTCGGGCGCCCGAGGTCGGGATCATGGACGGTTTTTTAGAGCTCATTCGTCGTGCATCGTGTGTTTGTGGGCAGGTTCGGACCGCTAGGACAGCAATCCCCATTTGCATATGGCGCAGCAAACAGCGTGACGAGGTTGAAGGGACTCCTGAAATCGCAGGAAACGTCTCCGTCGCGCTGAGCCTGGCGCTGTCACCTTGATCTGGTAAGAACCGCCGCGCAGATGAAACACGGTTCCAGTTTGAGACACAAGCGGTGACATTTTTGACACTAGAAGTGATAGTTGCCTCAAAATGGCTGGCCAACTAAAATGGCCGAAAGATTGCTCCGATTTAAATCCTGCCGCCCTGCAAGGGGCGGCGAACGTAAAGCTCAGAACGATGGCAACGACATTAACCGCAGCTGAGGAAGCCCAGTTGAACCAAGCAATTGAAATGTTTGAGGTCATCACGCAGTCGCAACCTCAGGATTATCAATCGCTCGAAATCCTCAAGGAAGCTTACAGCAAGCTGGGTCGCGAGGATGACGTCGTCAACACATCGAAGCGGATCGCCCAAGCTTATGTGAAAATGGGGCAACTCTCCTCAGCCATTCTCGAGTACGAGACAGTGTTGCAGTGCAATCCGGATGATCAGGACGTGATGACCGCTTTGGCCGAAATCGAGAGCAAGGCGTCGAGTTTTTCGGTGGATAATCTCGAGATGCCCGAGATGCCACCCCCGTCCTCAGAGCTCGCGCCGAAGCTGAAATTGACGGGCGAGCCTGCTGCACCCAAGTCACGTAAGGTGGTCCTGGTGGATGATGTGGATGACGGCAGCAAGGGCATGCGCAAGGTCTTCGTCGACGCCAAGCATATCACCGCAGCTGACTTCGACCTTTGCTGGCAAACGTCTGATCCAATGGCCTCACCGGGCGATGTGATCGATCCTTTCGTTCAATTGCTTTCCGACAAGGCGATCTTTCCGATCGAAAAATCTCTGCGAATTCTTGCCGACAAGTGTCGTCTCGGATTGATACCGCTGGAGCGCTACGAGATCGATCTGGAGCTTTGTCGTTCATTTCCGGTGGATGCATGCCGGCGCTGGTGTGTATTGCCGTTTGATCGGATGGGCAAGGCCGTACTGGTCGCGACAGCAAATCCATTTAACGTGCAGGCGGCCAAGGAGCTTTCCGCGGTCACCCACAACCGCATTCTCTGGTACGTCGCGTCACCGGCCGAAATCGTCAAGAACCTCCGTAAAGCCTTTCGCCACTAACCATGCCACATGTCAAAACATTCGGTGAGCGCATCGCTGATGCGCTGATTGAGGACGGACTCCTGACCGCCGTGCAGGTGGAGGAGTTACTGGAACAGCAGAAGAAAGAAGGTACGCGCCTGCTCAAGCTGATGCTGGATAAAAAGCTCGTTAGCGACCAGGACATGACGGTCTCTATGGGCCGCGTCTTGAGCGTGCCGCCCATCAACCTCCAGCGTATTGGAATTCCGCTAGAGATCGCGGACCTTCTCCCCCGCGAAATTTCGCAGAGCCACAAGGTCATTGCTGTACATCGGCTAGAGAACAAGCTCTATATCGCGATGGCAGACCCATTGAATGTGCTCGCGCTCGACGATGTCAGGCGCATCACGAAGATGGACGTGTCGCCGATGATCGCCTCGGAGAAGTCCATCATGGACAAGCTCAGTGCGGTGGATTCCTCGAAGAGCGGCAGCATGGAGGACATCATCCAGGCTGCTGCCGAGCGCGCCGAGCAGGAGTTGGATCCGGACAACATCGAGACCGTCAATGAATCGATGGAGGAGGTCAACCTTGACCAGTTGGCAGCTTCGTCCGAGGAAGCGCCCGTGATCAAGTTGGCCAACTTGATCTTGATCCAAGCCATCAAGGATCGCGCGAGTGATATTCACTTGGAGCCTTTCGAGAAACATGTGCGACTGCGTTACCGTGTGGATGGCGTCTTGATAGATGCAACCCCGCCGCCCAAGCAGATGCAACTCGCGTTGGCTTCGCGCATCAAAATCATGTCCAACCTCGACATCGCTGAACGCCGCCTGCCGCAGGACGGACGTATGCGCGTGCGCGTCAGCGGCAAGGATTTTGATTTGCGTGTCTCCATCCTGCCAACCGTTCACGGCGAGAAGATCGTGTTGCGCGTCTTGGACAAGTCGAACCTCTCCGCCAGCCTCGATAAGCTGGGGCTGGATTCCGATACGTTCCAACAGGTCAAACAGGCAGTGGATGCGCCACATGGTTTGATTCTCGTCACGGGGCCGACGGGATCAGGCAAGACGACCACACTGTATTCGGCCTTGAACGAGTTGAACAACCCCATCTTCAACATCGTGACGGTAGAAGACCCGGTTGAATTCCAGATCCCTGGCATCAATCAGGTGCCCGTGAAGAAGGAAATCGGGTTGACCTTTGCCAATGCCCTACGCTCCATTTTGCGTCAGGATCCCGACATCGTCATGATCGGCGAGATCCGTGATACGGAAACAGCGGAAATCGCTATTGAAGCAGCCCTCACCGGTCACCAAGTCTTGAGTACGATGCATTGTAACGACGCGCCTGGCGCCATTGCGCGTCTGGATGACATGGGCATCGCGCCATTCTTGATCTCCTCGTCGGTGATCCTCTCTTGCGCACAACGTCTGATGCGGCGCATCTGCTCACATTGCAAGGAGCCGGTGACTTACCCGGCGAAGATGTATCAGGACCTGAACATTGACCCGAGCCTGTTCGATGGCATCACTCTGTATCGCGGGCGTGGGTGTGATCGTTGTAAGAGTTCCGGCTACGCTGGTCGTATTGCCATCATTGAAGCAATGACGGTATCGGATGAAATTCGCAAACTGATCATCAACCGTGCTAACTCACGCGAAATGTCCAAGGTGGCCATTGGTCAGGGCATGCGCACGCTTCGCATGGTGGCCTTGGATCGTGTTCGTGAGGGCGTTTCGACACTGGAACAGGTTTTGGTGATGACTGCCGCCCACTAGGAAAGCGGGCTCAGACCCGAACCAGTCCAGGATGCAAAAGGCCGCGCTGAAGTAGGTGCGGCCTTTTTGCTTGGCAGGATCATTGAATCCCGCCGCGAGTCACGTTCATGAACGGAGAACTGGGGGGGCTGCTGCGGGCAGGTTGCGGTGCCGGCGTGTAAGCCGCTCCAGGCGAAATTGGGGCCACCGGCGCAACCGGGGCAAAACTCCCGAATTGAGGGCTGCTGCTGACAGCTGCGGGAGGAGGTGTCGCTGGTTGGGGTTTTGCGAGATCGTAGAAGCTGCTGTTCACGTAAGGCGACGAACGTATGGTGGTGTAACTCTGGGACTTCGACGCAGACGGCGTTCCGGAGGCGTTGTATATATTCATGAAATCCTGAGCGCGTCGTAATTCAGCCGGACTCGGTCTGCCAGGAAATCCTGAGCCGGAATTGAACGTGGCGAAGTCGGTGGCATCCTCGGTACCGGGCGAGGAAAACCCGCGTGTGTTTTGCATTGTTCGCTGCACGGCATCCCTCAGCCCGCTGGGCAGTCCGGACAATTCGGGCTGGCCCGCGCTTGCCTCGGTTGTGAAAGTTGAAAAACCCAATTGGTTGGTCGCTTGCACTCCATTGCGTGCGTCAAGCGCCTCGTAGTAGGCGCGCTCCATGGGCCGCATCTTGTTTAAATCGCGTCCGTCCGGTGTCAGTTGGGGACGCTTGTATTTGGTCTCGACCGAGTCGACGGACATCAAATCTTCTGCCGAGCGATACATCCAATCCAACCGTTTGTTGGAGGGGTTTCGGTTGACCGGAGCCGGGGTGGGCAGCGGAGCATTGAGCAGAACACCGTCTAGGGATCGGCCGGGATTGATGCTTTCGAAGGGGCGGTTAAGTTCACTTTCTAGAGAACCCAGGCGGGACTGCTTGGGGCTCAGCATGGAGTTTTCCTCGGCATTGCGCGGCTCGGAATACTCGATGGGGCGTCCCTTCATCCCTTGTGCGATCACCGGCAAACAGGAAAGTGCCAGCGCGGTGACTGCAACCACGCGGGTGAAACTGGGAGGGAACGCTGCCATGGGAACACCATATCGCATTCGGATAACTGCGTCAAAACGCAAAACCCGGCGCGCGGAATTGCCTTTGGCTGTGGGCTCTGGCTAAGTGAAGGCGTGACCGGTTCCATCATCAACGCACTGGCAATCCTGTTCGGCGCTATCGTCGGCCTCATCCGCAAGTCGCCCCCTTCTCCGGAGAATCAGACGTTCATGAAACTCGTTCTTGGAGTTGCCACGGCAGTAGTGGGCTTGCGGCTTACGTGGATGAGTTTAAACGGCAGCTTTCTTCAGATCCTTTCGCAGCTTGCGGTAGTAATTGTTGCCATGATGCTGGGGCGGCTCCTGGGAAAGCTCCTGCGCCTGCAAAAGCTTTCCAACCGCCTCGGGCATTATGCGCGGGATCGCATCGCAGCGAGTCAGAAATCCGGCCGCCGGAATCCCTCCGATGCCGTGAATGTTTGCGCAGCCCTGTTTTGCGCGGCGCCGTTAGGCTGGTTGGGAGCGACAACCGAAGCGCTGGGAGGTGGCCCTTTGGTGCTGATCGTCAAGGCGGTCATGGAGGCGCTTGCCGCAATGGGGTTTGTGATGATGTTCGGATGGGGCGTGGCATTGTCAGCCCTGCCGGTGCTGGCTTTGCAGGGTAGCATTGCTTTGTCGGTGGCAGTTCTTTTGCATCCCTTCTTGGCGTCGCACGGCTTGGTGGATGCGGTGAATGCCACGGCGGGGTTGATGGTTTTCTCCGTTTCATTGTTGGTCTTTGAGGTGCGGCGCGTTGAGATCGCGGATTATCTGCCGAGCCTGGCGCTCGCACCGTTGCTTACGGTTTTACTCAAGTGAAGGAAGCATGAAAACTGTCCGCCTGGGCATCATTGGATTGGGTAACATCGGACGCTTTCACGCTAAAACAGTGATGGCTGGGAAAGTGGCACGCTGTGAACTGAAAGCGGTTGCCTCGCGCAGCCCGGACGCGCGGGACGAGTTTCCAACGCTGCCGTTTTTTCAGGAACCGGAAGCCCTGATGCGCTCCGGGCTGGTGGATGCCGTGCTCGTGGCGACACCGCATTGGCAACATCCACAGATCGGGATGCAGGCGTTCGCAGCGGGTTTACATGTGATGTCGGAGAAGCCCATCGCAGCGCACAAGGCGGATGCCGAACGGTTCATTGCCGCGCATCAACGTCACCCGGAACTTGTCTTCGGTGGGATGTTTCAGTTTCGGGCTGAATCTCATTACCAGGCAATGCGCCAGTGGCTGCGGAACGGGAGCTTGGGAGAGTTGGTGCGCGTAAGTTGGATAAACACGGACTGGTTCCGGCCTGATGCCTACTACGCGAGCAGTGAATGGCGGGCAACGTGGGAAGGCGAGGGTGGGGGCGTGTTGGTAAACCAGTGCCTGCACAACTTGGACATGCTGCAGTGGTTGGCGGGGATGCCGGCCAGCGTCCAAGGCTTTTGCCAGTTGGGCCGTTTTCACGACATCGAAGTGGAGGATGACGTGACTGCCTACTTGGAGTGGGCCAACGGAGCCACCGGCACATTCATCAGTTCCACGGGCGAGGTGCCGGGCACGAATCGGCTCGAGATTTCCGGAACGCGCGGACGATTGCTGTGGGAGAATGGACGGTTGCTCGCGACATCAAATGCTGTCGAAACCACTGTCTTGTGCCGGACGACTGCGGATGCGTTTGCCAAACCGCAGGCGATGACCACCGAGCTGTCGTTCGTGCCGGTGGAAAGTGCGCATGCGATATTGCTTCAAAACTTCGTCAACGCCATTCTCGGCAGCGAGCCTTTGCTGGCTCCGGGAGCCGAGGGCATTCACTCGATTGAACTGGCCAATGCAATTTTGTTCTCATCCCTGGAACGCCAGGCGGTGAATCTGCCGCTGGACGGTGCGGCATGGGAGTCGCGATTGCACGAGCTGATTCGAGTGTCGCCAAAACGAGCGCGAACGATTCGGTCGGTTCCGGGCGATGTGGCCGGTTCATTTCGCAGCCAAGCTCGGTAGTTTTACCTGGAGTTGCTCGATGTCCTTTAAGAATTATCCGCAATACGCGCAGGGCGTGGAACTGCTCCAACGCTCGTTGGCGCGTGGTCGGCTCGCCCACGGCTACTTGTTTTTTGGGAGCGAACTGGAAGATCTTGAAGGTCTATCGCGGCAACTGGCCAAGACGTTAAATTGTCAGACCCCCCCGCTCTCAGGCGACCACGGCGTCGCGCTGGACTGCTGCGACACCTGCCCGTCATGTCGGAAAATTGACGACGGTAATCATGCTGATGTGCATTGGGTCCGGCCTGAGTCGAAGTCGCGCATCATCAGCGTGGAGCAGATGCGCGATTTGATGCAGCAGATTTACCTGAAACCCACCGAAGCGAAGTGGAAGCTGGCAGTGGTGGTTGGGACGGACCGGCTGAACATGCAGTCGGCCAACGCATTCTTGAAAACCCTCGAGGAGCCACCGTCGCGTTCGGTGATCATCATGGCGACGACAGAGCCTGAGCGGGTTTTGGAAACCATTGAATCGCGTTGTTTGAGGCTGAATTTTGGCGGGCACGGCGCGAAGCGCTTTGATGCTGCACAGCTTGAGTGGCTGCGCAAGTTCGCTGCTCTGGTGGCGATGGAGGAGGGGAGTTTGCTGGCACGCTATCGCTTGCTGGGGATGTTGCTTGAACAGTTGGCCTTGGTGCGGGAGGTGATCGACCAAACTTTGTCGGCGCGTTCGCCATTGGAGCGTTACGCGGACGCCGAAAAGGATTTGCGCGAGAAATGGCAGGATGAACTCAAGGCTGCGGTGGAGTCCGAGTACCGTCGGCTGCGTAACGATTGGTTGGGGCTGGTGCAATGGTGGTTGCGCGATCTTTGGCTGCTCACGTTGGGATCAGGCGGCGACTTGTTGAGCTTTCCCGAGTTGGAGGCTACGCGCACGGTTTCGGCCCGCGTGAATTCAGCCGAGGCGCTGGCGAACTTGCGAGTCATCGAGCAGACCCAGCGCCTGTTGCACACCAACGTTCAGGAGTCGCTCGCCTTGGAAGTGGGCCTGCTGAAGCTGAAGTTCTAGCATGGCTCGCCCCAAACCAGCGTCGGCTCCCGCCTCCAGACCCGAGACAGGGCCTGCTGTGCGAATGTACGCGACGATGTTTGGACTGTTCCTTGGGCTCTGCTTTCTCAAATTTCCGAACCCGCCTCTGCTGGAGCATCTGTCCACGCCGCCGAGCAACGGTTGGGAGTGGGCGCTGACGTCGTGGCCGGTGCGCTATGCCTATCCGCTGGTGGGCTTGCTGGTGCTGGCGGGGCTGCCCTTGATGCGCTGGCCATCCCGACTAAAATGGCAGCTAGGAGTGTTTCCGATTGCGTGGCTGCTTTGGGTTTGGGCAACGGTGCCATTTTCAATTGATGCAGGCATCAGTCGGCTAACCTGCGTTCATTTCACGGTCGGCGTGATTTGCTTTTACCTTGGCCTGCTGGTGGCGGGACGTATGTCGCGGCCGACATATCTTGCCGCCGGCTTGGTGATCCCTTTCTCGTTGGTGTTGGTGGCGGGCTGGGAGCAGCACTTTGGTGGCTTGGCGGCCTCGCGAGAGTATTTCATGACTTATGTGGCTCCTTCGCAGGATCGGTTGGAGCCCGAGTTGCTGAAGCGAATGGAGAGCGGCCGGATCTTTGCCACCTTGTTCTATCCTAACTCCCTGGCAGGGTTGCTCTTGCTGGTGGCACCGGTGGTGCTGGGGTTGCTTGCGACCGCGAGGGAGAAATTCACGGTTGGGGCACGTGTCGCTCTTGTCAGTGCGCTTGGTTTGGGTGCGACGGCCTGTCTGTTCTGGTCAGGGTCAAAAACCGGCTGGCTCCTCGCCTTGGCCATGGGAGTTTTGGTGCTGCTGCGGTCCAGTTTGCCGAGGAGACTGAAGCTTGGCGTGGTGGTCTCACTGGTCGTGCTGGGATATGCCGGTTTCGCCCTGAAGTATCATGGCTTTTTTCAGCGTGGAGCCACTAGCGTGGTCGCGCGATTTGATTACTGGCGGGCCGCATTGGATAACGTCAAGGCCCGTCCAATCACAGGAAGCGGTCCGGGCACGTTTGTAAAGGTCTATGAAGCGGTTCGCCCGCCGGACGCGGAAATGGCAAGGTTGGCGCACAATGACTATTTGCAGCAGTTCTCGGATTCCGGGCTGGTGGGGGGAGTTCTATTCTTGCTGCTGGTTGGGGGCGTGCTGTGGGTGGGCAAAGAGGCCGGGGGGAAAGGGGACTGGCTGGTGTTTGGAGGAGCCCTCGGAACTGCTTTTTTTGCCGTTCAGTCCTCGGTTGAGTTCGGCTTTTACGTCCCTGCCACATCATGGTGCTGGTTTGGGCTGAGTGGATGGCTGGTCGCCCAAGCTGGGTTAAAGTTCGACAACGCCAAACCTTCTTCCTAGCTTCGCCGTATGAAGATTCGCTTCTTGAATGGGCCAAATCTTAATCTGCTTGGCTCACGGGAGCCGGGCATCTACGGCGCGGCAACTTTGGCTGACATTGAGGCTGCTGTTCGGCGCGAGGCAAGTGAGCTGAAGGTGGAAGTGGACTTCAGGCAGTCCAACATCGAAGGCGAAATTGTCACTTGGATTCAGGATTCCAAGGGGGTCTTTGACGTTATCGTCCTGAATGCCGCCGCCTATACCCATACAAGTGTCGCCATTCGCGATGCCATCGCGGCAGTGAAAATTCCGACGATTGAGATTCACCTCTCGAACACCTCAGCTCGCGAGGAGTTCCGGCATCATTCCTTGGTTGCGCCCGTTTGTATCGGCGTAATTTCCGGCTTCGGAGTAAATTCTTACATTTTAGGTTTGCGAGCTGCTGTTACCGTTAAAGCGTCTTGAATTCATGCGTAGATGCCTGTTTTTTATTCGTCTTTCGATTCAAAATACAGGGCTTGACCTCAACTTTCATCGTCCATAGGCTCACGCCCGGTTGAAATAATTGCCTGGACGGAATCTGGAATACCCGGGTTTTGTTTAGGACTGATTCAGAAAAGCAAAACCCAAATCAAGAATCACTG
>Ga0208783_10000695_pt1 | contig 20651 bp, 14 predicted proteins | sample DEB19_08_DNA_2_FD_184529 | JGI IMG/M metagenome (GOLD analysis project Ga0208783, IMG submission 184529) | Aqueous microbial communities from the Delaware River and Bay under freshwater to marine salinity gradient to study organic matter... | ecosystem: Environmental > Aquatic > Marine >...
GACCGCGCAAAGGTGGAGCGCTCGCGACTTGGCGCGCTGGCGGCTGCCGTGCAGCCGCGTGCGCGCCTTCGCTCGCTTTGGCGATACGAGACCAGAGGGAGCGGCCGCAGCGGCGATCGCCCGAACCCGCACGGCTTCGGTCACGCTAAACTCCCCGCCCTATGGCGTCCGGCCTCAACCTCCAGCTTTCCCCCGAAGTCGTCCAGCTCCTGGTCAATGTGGGCCTCATCTTCGCGATGGTCCATGTGATCCTGATCGGCTGCGCCTACGCGATCATGCTCGAGCGAAAGCTCAGCGCCTGGATGCAGGATCGCATCGGTCCGAACCGCGTCGGCCCGCAGGGCCTCCTCCAGCCGATCGCCGACGGCATCAAGTTCATGCTCAAGGAGGACTACAACCCGAAGGGCGTCGACAAGGCGCTCTTCTTCCTGGCGCCCGGGTTCATCGTGGCGCCGGCGATCATGGGTTTCGTCGTCATCCCCTGGGCGGGCACCACCGACCTGACTCCGGTCATCAACTGGCTCGGCATCGGACAGGCCGGCGCCACCTACACCATCAAGTTCATCGGCGCCGACATCAACATCGGCATCGTCTACCTGCTCGCGACTGCTGCGATCGGCGTCTACGGCGTCTCGCTCGGCGGCTGGGCCAGCAACAACAAGTGGTCGTTCCTCGGCGGCCTGCGCGCCAGCGCCCAGATGATCTCGTACGAGATCCCCATGGGCCTCGCGCTGCTGTGCGTCGTGCTCGCGGCGGGCACCTTCAACCCCTACACGATCGTCGAGCAGCAGGTACACGGCCAGTGGAACTTGGTCCAGCAGCCGCTTGCGGCCGTCATCTTCTATGCATGCCTGCTTGCAGAAGCGAACCGCGCGCCGTTCGACCTCGCCGAGGCCGAAAGCGAGCTCATCGGTGGCTACCACACCGAGTACAGCTCGATGAAGTTCGCCCTGTTCTTCCTCGGCGAGTACTTCCACATCGTCACGGGTAGCGCGTTCTTCGCCATCCTGTTCATGGGCGGCTGGTCGGTCAATCCCTTCACCGGCGCCGACCTCCCGATGTCGGGCGGACTGCCGCTCATGCTGGCGCAGATCGCCATCATGCTCGGCAAGGTCACCCTGATGGTGTCCCTCACGATGGCCATTCGCTGGACGCTTCCGCGCTACCGCTTCGACCAGCTGATGCGCCTGTCGTGGGAGGGACTGATCCCGGTCTCGCTGATGCTGCTGGTGATGGTGTCGTTCTTCGTGTACTTCGGCGCCATTCCGTACCTTTGGCTCGGCTCGATCGGCGTGGCGGTGCTCGTCTACATGCTGAAGCCGATCATGGGCGCGCATGTCGAGGCCAACCAGCGCATCCGCATGATCGGCAGCCGCTTCAGCCCGCTCACCGATGACGGCGGCACGCTCGCTGGCCGCCCCTCGGTCGCCCTCGATGACCGCGCGATTCCCGATCCGCGTCAGGGCATGATCAGCCAGCACTGATGATCCGCGCGCTCCTCGGACTCCTTCACCTCGGCTTCGCCACGCGGTTCCGCGTCGGCGGGTCGTACTGGAGGTGGCGCGAGGAGACGGCGTTCGGCAACGATCCGGCCAAGTGGCCCTCGGCCTCAGACCGTCGCCACGCGATGCTCGAGTACGCGGCCTGGGCGCAGCGCATGCGGCGCTATCTCTGAAAAAGTTCGGTGAATGTTCGGGTCAAGACCCTGAACGCCACTAGACTCGCGCGCCATGGCAAAGATGCGCACAGAGTTCCTCTGCCGCGAGTGCGGTGCGAACCACCCGAAGTGGATGGGCAAGTGCCCGGACTGCGGCGCGTGGGACAGCCTCGAGAAGTTCGCCGTCGAAGTCGAGTCGACGAAGGCGGGTGCCGCACCGATCTGGGGCACGCCTGCCGACGGGCCCGACGCCGACGAGCTGGCGCGCGCGGGCATCGGAAAGGCGATCGCGCTCGGCAGCGTTCCCGAGGCGACCGTCCCCCGCATCCCGACCGGCATCGGCGAGTTCGACCGCGTGCTTGGCGGCGGCGTCGTGCCCGGTTCGGTCATGCTCCTCGGAGGCGACCCAGGCATCGGCAAGAGCACGCTCCTCATGCAGGTGGCCGCGTCGGTCGCCGCGAGCGGGGGAGCTGCCCTCTACGCATCGAGCGAAGAGAGCCCGCAGCAGGTGCGGCTTCGCGCGGAGCGGCTCGAGCCCGTCGTGAAGGCGGGGGGCGCGGCCAAGCTCGGCGAACGGCTCCTTGTGATGGGCGAGGGCAACATCGCCCGCATCGTCGAGCAGGCCCGCCGTTCTCGGCCCACCGTCGTGCTGGTCGACTCGATCCAGCTCGTCCACCGCGCCGATGTCTCGGCTGCCCCCGGCTCGATCGCGCAGTTGCGGCGCTGCTGCCTCGACCTCGTCGGCCTCGCCAAGAGCGTCGGGTGCGGCGTGATCGTGGTCGGGCATGTCACCAAGGATGGAGCCCTCGCGGGGCCGAAGCTGCTCGAGCACCTCGTCGATGTCGTCCTGTCCTTCGAAGGCGAGCGGCACTCGGCCGTGCGCGTGGTGCGCGGTGTCAAGAACAGGTTTGGATCGACGCAGGAGATCGGTCTGTTCGAGATGCGCGCCGACGGCCTCGCAGAAGTCGAGACAGTCCGTCTGCCGCAGACGAGCGGTCCGGCGGCGCCAGGCTGCTCGTTCGTCGCAGCGATGGCGGGCACGCGCTGCCTGCTGGGTGAGATCCACGGCCTCGTGGCGACGGGTTTTCTCGGAAGTACGAAGCGCAAGTCGAGCGGCATCGATTCGTCACGACTCGCCATGCTCATTGCAGTGCTCGAGAAGCACGGGGGCCTGCGGCTCGCCGATCAGGATGTGTTCGTGCAGTCGCTCGGCGGACTGAAGATCGCTGAGCCTGCAGCGGATCTCGCAATCGCACTTGCGATCGCCGGCGCGTTCTACAACCGAGTCCTCCCTCAAGGTGCCGTCACGATCGGCGAGGTCGGGCTGACAGGCGAACTGCGGAATGTTCCGCACCTCGAGCAGCGCGTGCATGAGTCGCTCCGTCGTGGCGCGCGCGTCGTGCTTGTTCCGAGCAGCGCGAAGTTCTCCAGCGCGTCGCGAGGTGCGCTTGAGAGCGATGTGAAGATCGTGAAGGTTGGCACGATCTCCGCGGCGCTCGAGTTGCTGTCGCCGGTCCAACGTTCGCTTGCATCCGAGAAGATCGCGGCTCCTGCGAAGTTGGCTGGCGCGCGCGAGCGTTGAGCCAGTGCCAGTTGTCCACCGGAATCCCTAAATGCAAGGGTCTGTCAAACAAGCACTTGCAGAGTTGCCGCGGATCCAGGATTGCGCGTAAGTCCAGTGATTCCCGCGCGACTAGACGAGTTGGCCCAAACCATGTAACTTCCCGCTCATCGTTTCGGCCAGAGTCGGCCGATGTAAGAGAACCGTCCGCTGGCCCTTGGGTGGGCCAGGCCTCTGACGGACGGGTGGATGACGCAGACCGGTTCAGTCCGGTCCTACAAGTACGGAGAGTTTCATACATGAGTCTCACCAAGACCGTCGGCTTTGTTGCCGTCACGACCCTCGCCATCGGTGGCGCGGCCTTCGGCGCCGAGCAGAACAACGACCTCCAGGCGCAGATCGCTGAGCTCAAGGCGCAGATCGCCCAGCTCCAGGGCGCCCAGGGCAGCCAGTGGCTCACCGAGCAGCGCGCTGCTGAGATCCGCGGCATCGTCACCGATGTCCTCGCGGACAGCGAGACCCGCTCCAGCCTCCAGGGCGCTTCGGGCTCGGGCTACAACGGCGGATTCTTCCTCTCCTCGTCGGACGGCAACTTCTCGATGAAGATGAACGTCCTCGAGCAGATCCGCTACACCTTCAACGACCAGGACATCGGCACCGAGCAGGCCAGCGGCTTCACCAACAACCGCACCCGCCTGACCTTCAGCGGCAACATGGTTGACTCGAGCTGGAGCTACAAGATCGCCTACTACCTCGGCCTCTCGAACGAGGGCGACGGCACTCCGGACAACTACGGTGGCCAGAGCCTCGCTGACGCGAGCGTCGCCAAGGACTTCGGCAACGGCTTCAGCCTGACCGTTGGTCAGTTCAAGCTGCCGTTCTCCGCTGAGTACGGCGTCGACGCCGGCCACCTCCAGTTCAACGACTACTCGGTCGTGAACACGGAGATGGGAACTGGCTACGGCCAGGGCCTCATGCTCGGCTACTCGGCCGATGCCATGCGCTTCGGCATCGCCTACATCAACGGCATCAACGACGCCAACGCGTCGTGGGGCGTCCCCTCGAACGACTGGGCGTTCTCGATGCGCGGCGAGTACAAGTTCTCCGGCGACTGGGCGCAGTTCAACGACGGCCAGTCGTGGAAGGGCGAGGGCATGGGCGCCAAGATCGGCGTCGGCTACGCTGCTGAGGATGGCAACACCACCGGCGGCAACCCGTCGAAGTTCACCGTCGACGGCACCGTCGACTTCGGTGGCGCCAACATCACCGCTGCGTACTACATGAACGACAACGACGACGGCAGCGGTCTCGATCCGACTGGCTTCACCCTCACCGGTGGCGTGTTCGTGACCGACGACTTCGAAGTCGCAGCTCGCTACGAGAACGCTTCGGATCTCTTCCCGAGCGACTACAACACCGTGACCTTCAACGGCAACTGGTACCTCGCGAAGAACTCCGCGAAGCTCGGCCTTGCGTTCGGCTACGCCTTCGATCAGATCGAGGCCGACGCCGATGGTCACTTTGGCAGCTACGCTGGCTGGGTTGAGTCCGGCGCCGATGACGGCGAGTGGCTCCTCCAGGCCCAGCTCTCGTTCAACTTCTGATCTCACGATCGGAGTTGTGAGAGCTGTCATCCACCCGAAGGATCAGGCCCTCAAGGCCTGAATCATCAGAAGGCTCAGCCGGCCGCCCCGCAAGGGGCGGCCGGTTTTCGATTGGCAGCTTTCCGTGATCCTGAGGTAGGCTTCCGCCCAAGCGGCGAAGCGCCGCGAAGGGAGCACCGACCGATGAACGGCATACCTCAGATCGTCGTCTCTGGATCCATTGCGGCACTCACCGCCGCCGCCTCGGCTGTCGACATCACGCAAGACGAACAGGCAGTCCTTGCAAACCTCTCGCGAGAGGTCGCGCGGCTGCGCGAACAGGCTGGCCTGACCCTTGGCGAGGCGCGCGCCGAAGAGGTCCGAGCCATCGTGCGCGATGTGCTTGCCGATGCGAGCGCACGCGCGTCCCTGCAAGGTGCCGCTGGCACCAGTGGCTACAACGGCGGGTTCTTCCTTTCCTCAGCCGATGGCGCCTACTCAATGAAGCTCAACCTGCTGCAGCAGACTCGCTACGCAATCGATCACCAAGAGAGCGTGGACAACGAGCAGGCCAGCGGGTTCCAGAACAAGCGCACGCGGCTCACCTTCAGCGGCAACGCGGTCGACACCACCTGGACCTACAAGGCCGCCTACTACCTCGCCTATTCAGACAGCGCCGAGGACTTCGGGGCCGGGCAACTTTCCGATGCCTGGATCCGCAAGGATTTCGAGTGCGGTGCGAGCCTGACCGTCGGTCAGTTCCGGCTCCCGTTCTCGTATGAGTACGAGCTTGATGTCGGTGACCTTCAGTTCATGGACTATTCCACCGTGGACCTCTTCTTCGGCCTCGGGTACGGCCAGGGCCTGCGGCTCGACTATGAATCAGAAGCCATCCGGTTCGCGGTCGCCACCATGAATGCCGCACGGGAGGTGAACGCCGAGTGGAACTCGGACATGCCCGAAGACCAGTACGCGTTCACCGGCCGGCTCGAAGCCAAGTTTGCAGGAAACTGGGGACAGTTCAGCCACGGGCAATCCTGGAAAGGCGACGGATATGGCGCCAAGCTGGGCATCGGCGGGTACGCGTTCAGCGAGAACGCGGCCCCCGGTCTCGACGCGAGCGGCATCACGGCCGACATGAGCGTGAGCTTCGGGGGGGGCAACCTCACTGCGTCGTACTACTGGTCCGACCTGGCCGATACCGGTGACCCGGACGCCGACGCCGCGAATCCGACAGGCTGGGTTGTCTGGGGCGGCTGGTTTGTCGCCGACGACCTCGAGCTCGTGGCCCGCTGGGAGAGCGCGTCGTTCGACATCGATCTTGGCGGCGCGCAGGACTTCAGCGTGTTGACCGTTGGCGGGAACTGGTATCTCGATCGCAACCGGGCGAAGTTCAGCGCCGACTTTGGCTACGCCTTCGATGCGGTCTCCGCGATCTACGCGCCGTACGCCATCCAGAACAACCTGCTTGAGGACGCTGCGAATGACGATGGCCAATGGGTCGTCCGAGCGCAGCTCTCGTTCAACTTCTGAATCAATCCGACATCAGGCGCGCGGCGGGACCACACGGCCCGCCGCGCGTTCGTTGGTGCCGCGGGCGTCCCATTTCTGGTGGCGCGGGCTTCGCCCTGTCGATAACGCACGGCGGCGCGACGACGCGCCGACCCGAAGGAGACGGCAGGATGCCCTACACCACAGAATTGAACTCGGCGACCGTTCGCCGCCTTGTCCGCACCCCGCGACCGCTGCTGACGCCGCTCATGCTGGCAGCGCTCGGCATCGCTGGCGTTGCACGCGCCCAGGACGGCGGTGGGACGGTCTCGAACAAGGACCTCCTCGACCGCATCGAGCGGCTCGAGGCCTCGAACCGCGCACTTGCCGGCGAGGTGCAGACGCTTCGCGCCGCGGACGAGAAGGGCTGGCTCTCCGAAGAGCGCGCCGCTGAGATCCGCTCGATCGTGACCGATGTCCTCGCCGACAGCGAGCTGCGGAACTCACTGCAGGGAACGGGCTCGACCGCCGGCTGGAGCGACGGATTCTTCCTGCAGAGTTCGGACGGGCGCTTCCGCATGGAAGTCGGCGGCCAGATCCAGTTCCGCTACATCTACAGCTGGATTCCGAACGGTACCTCGGGCGTGACGCCGACCGTTGGCTCGGGTCTCGAGACCGTCGGCGACAACACCGAATCCCGCTCGGGCTTCGACATGCCCAACACCCAGCTCGAGCTGAAGGGCCATGTCTTCGGCGACAGCTACCAGTACTACCTGAAGGGTGCGTTCTCAAACGCGGACGAGGCGATGATCGGCGATTCGCCGCTCAACAACCTCGGAAGCGGGTCGGGCACCTTCCGCATGCTCGATGCCTACATGCGTGTCGAGCTCGACGATCAGTTCTCGCTCAAGATCGGCCAGTTCAAGCTTCCGTACGCTCGCGAGCAGCTCATCGACAGTGGCCACCAGATGGCCGTGTCCCGCTCGACCGTGGTCGAGCACCTCGGCGTTGGGCGATCGCAGGGCCTCGAGCTTGACTGGACTTCGGACAACGCGCGCGTGATGGTCGCCTACTCCGATGGCGGCACCGACAACATCTATGGCGTCCTGCAGTCGGTCGGGTCGGACCCGATGAACTCGGCCTATTGGACAGACGGCGTCGACTGGGCCGTGACTGGCCGCGTGGAGTGGAAGCTTGCGGGTCGCTGGGAGCAGTTCAACAGCATGACCAGCCCGCCGGGCGATGAGCTTGGCATGCTTGCGGGCGTCGCGTTCCACGCCCAGTCGGGCGATCCCGAGCTCACGCAGGGCGTGAATGACAATCAGCCGAACGAGTGGTTCGGGCTCACCGCCGATGTCTCGATGATGTACGGCGGCGCCACCTTCTTCGGCAGCGTGTTCGTCAACAGCATCACATCCGGCTCTGCCTTTGTCGCGGGCCAGAACAACTTCGACGACCCCGCGCTGTTCGACATCGGCGGCAGCAATGTCTGGGGCATGGTCGTCCAGGGCTCGTACTACATGACCCCCAAGTGGGAGGTCTTCGGCCGCTATGAGTACGGCAACGCCACCATCAACGGCATCGACGAGATCACCAATCCGAACGGGACCACCACGCTCGACAACGGCAATGCCCTGTCGATCCTGACCATCGGCGCCAACTGGTACCTCGATGGCGAGGACCTCAAGTGGACCACCGATTTCGGCGTGGCGATCGATTCGCTCGACGGCGTGTGGTGGAACGGTCCGAACGGCTGGCGCGCGTCCGAGGATGGCGGCGAGCTGGTCTTCCGCTCGCAGCTGCAGCTGCGCTTCTGACGAGCAATCGCAGCGGAAGAAGGCGACAAAACACGAAAAAGCGCCGCACGCATGTGCGGCGCTTTTCCTACACTCTTGGCTTCCCTGTAGGTCGCGCTTCGCCGCCACTGTCGGCGTGGAGCCGACGGTGAAGTGAAGCCGAGACCATGCCCACAGCCCAGCCCAAAGTTCAGGCCTCCGTCGACCCGGCAACGGTCGCATCGGTCATGCACCGTGTCGAAGTCCGGCCGCGCCGTGGCCACCACGACCCGCGCGGCCAGGCGGTCCAGAAGGCCATCGAGGCGCTTGGGCTCGCGCGCCAGCCGAAGAAGGTCGAGCACGCAGCGGTCTTCCTCATCGAGGGTCCGCTTGGTCCGAAGGAGATGGATCGGGTTGCCAACGAACTGCTCGCAGACTGCGTGACCCAGACCGCCGAGGTCCACGCATCCAACCGCAGCAGCCGGCCGGGCGTCGCTCCCGGGTCCGCAGTCGTCGAGGTCCATCCGCTCGCGGGCGTGACCGACCCTGCGGCGGAGAGCGTGCAGGCGGCGATCTTCGCCTTGACCGGCAAGCGCGTGAGCGTCCGCACTGGCGACCGCTACGACCTCCACGGCGTCGACAAGGTCGTGGCCAAGACCATCTGCGAGCGGTTGCTCGCGAACCCTGTCATCCACGCGATCCACACCGATCCGTACTTCCCCTCGGCCTTTCCCGCGGGCAAGCCCTACAGCCTGAGCATCCGCTCGGTGCACATCACCAAGCTGTCCGACGCCGAGCTCGAGAAGCTCTCGCGCGAGGGGCACCTCTTCCTTTCGCTCGACGAGATGAAGGCGATCCAGGCCGAGTACCGCCGGCAGGGGCGCGAGCCACGCGAGATCGAGCTCGAGACGCTGGCGCAGACCTGGTCCGAGCACTGCGTGCACAAGACCCTCAAGTCGACCGTGCGTTACCGCGAGATGTCGGCCGACCCGGCCTTCGAGGGCCAGTGGTCGCTCTCGGCCGACGCGAAGGGACGACCGAACCACGAGGTCTCTGCCGACGGCACCGTGCTCGTGAAGAACCTGCTCAAGTCGACGGTCGCAGCGAGCACGCACGAGCTCATCGCGGGCGGCATCGACTGGTGCCTGTCGGTGTTCGTCGACAACTCGGGCGTGGTCGCCTTCGACGACGAGCACGCCGTCTGCTTCAAGTGCGAGACGCACAACCGTCCGAGCGCGATCGAGCCGTACGGCGGCGCCGCAACGGGCATCGGCGGCTGCATCCGAGACATCATCGGCACTGGACTCGGCGCAAAGCCGATCGCGGCGACCGATGTGTTTTGCGTCGCCTATCCCGACATCGCCGAAGTCCCGAGCGGCTGCCTTGACCCGAAGCGCATCCTCACCCAGGTCGTCGCGGGCGTGCGCGACTACGGCAACCGCATGGGAATCCCCACGCTCAACGGCGCCGTCTACTTCGACAACAACTATGTCGGCAATCCGCTCGTCTACTGCGGCTGCATCGGTCTCATGCCGCGCAGCTGCGTGAAGGGCGCGTCGCGGGCGGGCGACGCCATCATCGCGCTCGGCGGACGCACGGGCCGCGACGGCATCCACGGCGCCACCTTCTCGAGCGCCGAGCTCACGGACAAGCACGCCGATGAGTTCAGCCACGCCGTGCAGATCGGCAATGCGATCACCGAGAAGAAGGTGCTCGATGCGATCATCGCCATGCGCGACCGCGACGGCGGTCCGCTCTACAGCGGCCTCACCGACTGCGGCGCGGGCGGCTTCTCGAGCGCGATCGGCGAGATGGCCGGCGAGCTCGGCGCGACCGTGCACCTCGACCGCGCGCCCACCAAGTACGAAGGCCTGTCGCCCACCGAGGTGTGGATCAGCGAGGCGCAGGAGCGCATGGTGCTCTCGGTGCCCGCCGCGAACATCGATGAGCTCGCGCGCACTTGCGCCGACCACGGGGTCGAGTGGTGCAATCTCGGCACCTTTGGCTTCGAGAATGCGACGGGCGGGCACGACATCGTGCTCCACTGGCACGGCACCGAGGTCGGCCGGCTCTCCTGCGAATTCCTGCACGGTGCGATCCCGATGCCCGTCCGCGAGGCGGTGTGGGACGCGTCGTGGGCCGCGCAGCAGCGCGCGCCGAAGGCGTCGGGGCGCAACCCGATGTCATCGCGCGAGCTCGCGCAGTCGCCCGCCGATGCGTTCCGCGTGCTTGAGGCGCTGCTCGCGCATCCGAACATCGCCAGCAAGTCGTGGATCATCCGCCAGTACGACCACGAGGTGCAGGGCTCGAGCGTGCTGAAGCCGCTCGTCGGGCAGCCCGTCGGCACGAGCGGCGGCGGCCCTGGCGACGCAGCGGTGATCCGCCCGAAGAAGGACAGTGACAAGGCGCTCGCGATCGGCAACGGCCTCGCGACCGGCCTTGGCAGCGACCCGTATGCGATGGCGATCGCCGCGATCGACGAGTGCGTGCGCAACCTCGTGTGCGTCGGCGCCGATCCGACCCGCATCGCCATCCTCGACAACTTCTGCTGGCCGAGCTGCAAGGACCCGCGCAACATGGGCGCGCTCGTGCGCGCCTGCGAGGGCTGCTACGACGCTGCGAAGGCGTACCGCACGCCGTTCATCTCGGGCAAGGACTCGCTGAACAACCAGTTCGTGACCGAGGACGGCCGCACGATCCAGATCCCGCCCACGCTCCTGATCTCGGGCTTCGCGCCCGTCGGGAAGGACACCGGGGCGGTGTCGATGGATGCGAAGCAGGCGGGCAGCAAGCTCGTGATCGTCGGCACGACGACGAACCGTCTCGGCGGCTCGCATTTTGCGTTGCTCACGGGCCTCGCGAACGCGCGCATTCCTGCGCCGAGCCTTCCCGACGGACCGAGGAACGCGGCCGCGGTCGCGCAGGCGATCCAAAATGGCCTCGTGAAGTCGGCGCACGATTGCTCGGAGGGCGGCCTCTTGGTCGCTGCCGCCGAGATGGCGTTCAGCGGCGGCCTCGGCCTCGCGCTCGACATCGACGCGCTGCCGGTCGAGGGCGAGGTGCCGCTGCTCGCGCGCTGCTTCGCCGAGGACGCGTCGCGGTACCTCCTCGAGGTCGACGAGAAGGACCTCAAGAAGCTCTCGAAGATCCTCGGGGCGCTCGGCAATGTGCCGCACGCTGTCATCGGTTCATTCAACGCATCGGGCGAGCTCACGCTCGCGGGCGGATCGACCAAGGTCGCCGCGCTCGGCAAGGCATGGTCGGGAGGACTCGCGTGGTGAACGCGGGAGCAACGCACATGAAGGCCCTCGTCATCACCGCCCCCGGCATCAACTGTGACCTCGAGCTCTGCGAGGCGTTCGCCCTCGCGGGCTGCGAGGTCACAAGCGAGCTGCTCACGCGGCTTTCGCGCGATCCCGCGCAGATCGACCGCTACGACCTCATCGGACTGCCAGGCGGATTTAGCTACGGCGACGACATCGCGGCGGGCCGCATCATGGCCGCGCTCATCCGCGAGTCGATCTATCCCGCGCTTGCGGCGGCGATCGCGCGCGGTGCACCGATGATCACGCCGTGCAACGGCTTCCAGATCGCGGTGCAGGCGGGGCTGCTGCCTGGGCCCGCGTCGGGCGAGGGCTGGAGCGAGGTGCCCACCGAGCCGACCGTCGCGCTCGCGCAGAACATCACCGCGCGGTTCAACGACATCTGGACGACGATGGAGATCCCGGCCGGGACGCGCTGCGTGTGGACGCGCGGCCTGAAGATGGATGCCGACACCGCGCTCATGCCGTGCGCGCATGGCGAGGGACGCTTCGCCGCCGACGAGGAGACGATCGACGCGCTCGAGGCGAACGGGCAGATCGCGGTGCGCTACGGCGCGAGCGACCACTTCAACGGCTCGGTCAACCGCATCGCGGGAATCTGCGACGCGACTGGCCTCGTGTTTGGCCTCATGCCGCATCCCGAGCGCTACCTGCGCTGGACGCAGCATCCGCGATGGACGCGTCTGTCGCCTGCGCAGCGCAAGGGCGACACGCCAGGGCTGCAGATGTTCAAGAACGCCGTCGCCCATGCGACGAAGTCCCGCACCGTGACCGGAGGCAAGCGATGACCGCGACCGCCCAGAAGACGCTCCGCTGCGCCACCGTCGGCGTCGGCAAGATGGGGCGCCACCACGCCCGCCTGTACGCGACGACCGATGGATGTGACCTCGTGGGCGTCGTCGACGGCCACGCCGAGCGCGCCGCCAAGATGACCGAGGAGTGGGGCGGCAAGGCCTTCTCGACGGTGAAGGAGCTCATCGATCATGGCGTCGACGCGGTGACCGTCGCGACGCCGACGGTCACGCACCGCGCCATCGTCGAGCCGCTGCTCGAGGCGGGCATCGCCTGCCTGGTCGAGAAGCCGCTGGCCCCCGATGTGGCCGAGGCGCGCGCCATCGCCGACTGCGCGAAGCGCACGGGCTCGCTGCTCCAGGTCGGCCATGTCGTCCGCTACGACCCCGTCATGATCGCCATGCGCGAGCTGCTCGCCGGCGGCACGATCACGCCGCGGTTCATCGAGATCGACCGCGTGAGCCCGATGACCTTCCGCTCGACCGATGTCGGCGTCGTGCTCGACATGATGATCCACGACCTCGATGTGCTGCTGATGCTCATGGGCGCGGAGCCCGAGGAGATCCACGCCAACGCGGTGTGCGTCGTCGGCGAAGCCGAGGATGTCTGCAACGCGCGGCTCGTGTTCCCCGCGGGCAGGGACGGCATCCGCTGCACCGCGAATGTGACCGCGAGCCGCCTTGCGCTCAAGACCGAGCGCAAGATCCGCCTCATCAGCGAGGATGCGTACCTCTCCGCCGACTTCGTCGAGAAGAAGGGGACCGTGGTCCGCAAGACCGCCAATGCGCAGCAGCTGGCCGATGTGCGCGCGCGGCTCAAGCAGGGCGAGGACCTCTCGAGCGTGAACTACCTCGAGCTGATCGCGATGGAGCCACTGTCCGTCGGCTCGGGCGAGCCGCTCAAGCTGCAGCTCCTCGACTTCCTCGATGCCGTGCGCAACAACCGTCGCCCGCTCGTCAATGCAGAGGACGGCTTCGCGGCTGTCCGCACCGCCGAGCGCATTGTCGCGGCAGCGAAGGCTGCCGGCGCGCGGATGGTCTGAGCCGACCCTCGCAGAGCACGCATCATGGCATCTGAAGACCGTGTCCTTCTCGTCGATGACCAGCCCATGATGGGCGAGGTCGTCAAGCGCATCCTCGCGACCGCCGACGGCATCGAGCTCCGCGTGGTGCCGCGGCCTCAGGACGCGCTTGCAGCCGCGCGCGAGTTCATGCCGACGGTGATCCTGCAGGACATCGAGATGCCCGGGATCAGTGGATTCGAGATGCTCGACGCGTACCGCGCCGACGCGGACCTCGCCGAGGTTCCCGTGCTCATGCTCACGAGCGTCGAGAACGCAGAGGCGAAGGCGAAGGCCTTCGAGCTCGGCGCGAACGACTACATGGTCAAGTTTCCCGACGCGATCGAGATGGTCGCGCGGGTGCGGCGGCATTCGCTCGGTCGGAGGCAGGCGCTTGCGCGCGTGCAGCGCGCGGCTGACGCCGAGCGCGCGCGCAATCCGCTGGGCTTCGTGCGCGAGCCGCTCCCGCAGTGCGATGTGGCGATCGTGGGCGGCGGATTCAGCGGGCTGATGTCGGCGGTGCGCATGGCCGCCGCCGCGCCGGGCGCGAGCCTGAGCGTGTTCGAGCGACGCTCGCGGCCGGGTCCCGGCGTCGCGTACGGCGCGTGCGATGGCGAGCATCTCCTGAATGTGCCGGCTGCGCGGATGGGCGCGTTCGCCGAGAAGGCGACGGCATTCCACGAGTGGCTCGAGCGCGAGTTTCCCGGGCGATACGGCGCGAGCGACTTCGCGCCGCGCGCACAGTTCGGACGCTACCTCCTCGAGACGGTGCAGGGTTCGCTCGGCGCATCGGGCGTGAAGCCGCGCTTCGTGTCGGATGCGGTCGTGCATCTCGAGCGGCATGCGTTCGGCTTCGAGCTGCTGCTCGCGTCGGGCCGGACGGTGCTCGCGCGCGGAGTGGTGCTCGCGGTCGGGCTTCCGCAGGCGCGCGCGCCGTGGCGCGGAGTCGGAGGCGACGCGCTGGCGGCGATCCCGCGCAAGCTGCTCGTCGACGATCCGTGGGAGCCTGGCGCCCTCGACGGCATCCCCGTGGATGAGACGGTCGTCGTCGTGGGCAGTGGCCTCACGGCGGTCGATGTCGTGCTCGGGCTGCGCCGGCGCGGGCACCGTGGCAAGTTCGTGCTGGTGTCGCGCAATGGCCGGTTCCCACTGCCGCATGCGGCGTCGCACGGAGCGCCGCCCGCGCTCGATGCCGCCGAGCTTTCGCGGGGTCCCTCGGAGGCCTTCCGTCTCGTGCGCCGCACCGTGCGCGAGCTCGCTGCGCATGACCACGATTGGCACGGTGCGATCGATGGCGTTCGCCCGCACGCGACAAAGGTCTGGCAGGCGTGGTCGAACGAGCAGCGCGCGTACTTCCTGCGCCGCCTTCGCCCGTACTGGGAGATCCACCGCCATCGCGTGCCGCCGCGGCTGCTGGCGCTGCTCGACGCGGAGCGCGCCGCGGGGACCCTCGAGCTCATCGCGGGCGGCATCGGTGGCATCGCCGCCGTCGCCGGCGCCGAGACGATCGATGTGACGGTGAAGGGCGCGCGCGGCGCGACGCAGGCGATCCGCGCCGCGCGGGTCGTGAACTGCGTCGGTCCTGCGATGAGCGTGGTCGACACCGTCGATCCGCTTCTCGGCACGCTTCTGCGCAATGGCATGGCGTCCGCCGATCCGCTTGGACTCGGCCTGCGGTCGGACGCGGAGGGGCGCGTGCTCGACGCGCACGGCGTGCCGCAGCGGGGCATGCGCCTGGTCGGCGCGCTGCGCCGCGGCGAGTTGTGGGAATCGACGGCGGTTCCAGAGCTGCGTGTCCAGGCCGCCGTCGCGGCAGAGTCGCTCGCGCGCGAGCTTGGCGTCGCGGGAGCAGTCCCGGCATGAAGCGCAACGCGGCGCCTTGCGAAGTGCATTGGATCGGCTCGCATCTGTCGACCGCCGGCGCCCTGCGCGCCGCGATCGACGAGGCGGTGTCGTACAGGTTCGGCGCGGTGCAGATCTTCACCCGCAACCAGCGGCAGTGGACGCCCAAGCCGCTCGCGAAGGACGAGATCGCCGACTTCCATGCCGCGCGCAAGGGCACGCTGTTCGAGGACGGCCGCCGGATCGTCAGCCACAACAGCTACCTCGTGAACCTCGCGTCGCCCGACGACGAGAACCTCGCCAAGTCGATCGCCTGCGAGCGCGCCGAGCTCGAGCGCTGCGAGCTCTTGGGCGTGCCGGTCTCCGTCGCGCACCCGGGTGCCCACATGAACGCGCTCGGCGGTGCTGCACGGAAGCCGAAGGACCCGAACGACCTCGAGGCAGAGCCGACGGGCGACGAGCTTGCCGGTCTCAGGCGCATCGCCAAGGCGATCGATCGGATCCACCGCGACCTCAAGGGCTACAAGGTGCGCATCGCGCTTGAGACCACGACCGGCTCGGGCACCAACCTTGGCTACGCCTTCCACCACCTCGGCCGCATCCGCGCGATGGTGAAGGAGCCTGAGCGCATCGCCTACTGCATCGACACCTGCCATGTCTTCGCGGCGGGCTACGAGGTCTCGACGCCTGCGAAGGCGAAGGCCACGCTCGAACGCTTCGACGCGGAGGCGGGGCTCGCCCATGTGGCCGCGCTGCACATCAACGACTCCGAGGCGCCGTTCGCGTCGCGCAAGGACCGCCACGCGCACATCGGCGACGGCGCGTGCGGCGACGCGTGGTTTCGGGCAGTCCTCCGCCATCCTGCGTTCGCGGGTGTCCCCAAGAATCTTGAAACCGAGAAAGGTGACGCCCCTGACGGACGCCCGTGGGATATCGTCAACGCCCTTCGACTCGCTGACCTGGCGCGGTCAAAGTGACTCCCGACGACGCGCGATGGGTCGCCCATTACAGGAACCATGCGTCGAAGCCCGATTGAAGTGCCGAATGATGGAACCTTCGTACATCCGGATGGACCCACGAGGCGTGCGGACGATGACCGTGGCTACGGGCGTCGCTGCCTGCGTTCTGCTTGCGGGTGGATGCACGACCACCTCACCCGTGCCCACGAAGCCGACCGCCCCGGTCGCGCTCACGCCCGACGAGCCCGCGACGCCTGTCGTCCACAAGCCGAATGAGGCCGAGGCCGCGCGCATCGCGGTGGCCAACGACGCTGCTGAGAAGGAAGACTACGAGACCGCGCTGCGGACCTTCCGCGAGTTGCTGCAGGACAACCCGACGCTGGCCGGCGCGTATACGGGCATCGGTGCGGTCTATGAAAGGAAGGGCGACCTCGAGCTCGCCGAGCCTGCGTACGCGCGCGCCGCTGCTCTTGATCCCGGCGACTTCACCGCCGTCTCGAGCCATGGTCGCGTGCTCGAGGCACTGGGCCGCGTGCGCGACGCGGTGCTCGCATTCCAGCGCGCGCTCATGATCCGGCCGCGCGACCTCGACTCGAACCTGGCGATGTCGCGGCTCATGCTCGACACCGGTCAGGCAGACAGCGCGGTTCTGTTCGCCGACCGTGCCGTGAAGATCGACCCGCAGAACGGCAAGGCGCATCTCCAGCTTGCGCGCGCGCTCGCCCAGGCGGGCCGCGGCGCTGACGCGATCAAGGAGTTCGAGGCGTCGTGCGAGCTCATCGAGCCGCCCGCGGGCGTCGTGTTCGAACTCGTGAACGCGTACGCAGCCGAGAAGCGCTACCGCGAGGCCGCGAACGCCGCCGAGACGCTGACCCGCACGGCCGCCTCGGCCGCCGCGTACGAGCGGCTCGGCTGGGCGCTGTTCCGCCTGAACGAGTTCGAGAAGTCCGACGCCGCATACCGCAAGTCGATCGAGCTCGACGCGGCCTACTGGCCGGCTCTGAACGGCGTGGGCGTCAACGCGCTGAACGCGTGGGTCAAGTTGGGCAAGCCCGCCGACGACCCGCTGAAGTACGAGGCGCGCAACATGCTGCAGCGCTCGCTGAAGGCGAACCCCGACCAGCCCAAGGTCGCCGCGCTGCTTCTCAAGTACCGCCTCTGATCCGGTCCACCGATGCCTGACGCAAGCCCCGTCGACCCGTCGCTGCTCGAGTTCTTCGACTCGCCCACCGACTCGCCGTTCGTGATCGAGCATGTGAGCGAGGAGTTCACCTCGGTGTGCCCGAAGACGGGCCACCCCGACTTCGCGCACATCATCCTGCGCTACGAACCCGCCGCGGTGTGCGTCGAGCTCAAGAGCCTCAAGCTCTACTACCAGAGCTTCCGCAACGCGGGCATCTTCTACGAGGCCGTGACCAACCGCATGCGCGACGACCTCGCGCACGCGATGAGCCCGCGCTGGATGCAGGTCATCACCATGTGGAAGGGCCGCGGCGGCATCCGTTCGCGCATCGTCGCCACCTCGGGCAAGGTGCCCGCGGAGTGGGCGACGAAGCTGGACGCGTGAGGCTCGACGCGTGAATCAGTTGCCGATCTGGATCATCGGCATCTGCGGGCGCTTGCGCGCCGGCAGCTCGCCGAGTTCCTTCGCCTTGTCGGCGCCGACATCGACGATGAGCGCCTCCTGCAGCTTGCGGAAGCAGGTCGACTCGATCTGCTCGAGGTCCTCGCGCAGCTTCTTGCGCTCGCGCATGCGCGCCTGCATCTGACCGATGCCTTCGCCGGGATTGAGGAGCGATGCGGCGGCGGACTTCTGCTGCGCAGCGCAGTAGTCCTCGCAGCGCGACTCGCGGGTCTCGATCCATTCGGCGCGGATGGCGTCGATGGCGGACTTGCCGCCGGCGGTCACGCCGTCGATCGCCGCCGCCTTGATGAAGAACGGCTCGAGGTCGCGCGGCGTGCGGTAGATCTGCGGGAACTCCGCGCGCATCGCGGCGCGGCGAAGGAGGCGCTGCGCGGCCTCGTCGCCGTCGAGCGACGCAAGCATGCCCGCCAGCGCGCTGCGGTTGGCGGCCGCGACGCGGGTGCGCGTGGCGGAGATCTTCTCCTCGAGCTTCTGCATGCGCTCGGCTGTCTCGCCGCCGATCCGCACGCTGCGGTTGACATTGACAGAGCCCTTGCCGTCGTCCTCGCGGACTTCCTCGGTCGACTGCTGGAAGATCTCGTCACGCTCGGCCTGAAGCGTCTTGAGCTCGGACTTCATGGTTCGCAGCGCCTGGACCGACGACTCGTCCCACGCGCGCACGGATTCCGAGATGCGCTGCTCCGCGGTCTCGGCGAGCTTCGCGTCCTCCGCCACCTTCACGAGGTCGAGCGCCGCTGCACCCGACTCATCGAAGGCGAGGCGCGCGCGCGCGCGCGCGCGGCGGGCCGCTTCGACGGCCTCGGCATCGTCTGCAGCCGCCTTGAGCTCGTCGAACATCGATTCCTCGGCCTTCTCGGCCGCAGCGGCGAGCTTGTCGTTGTCGGCGCCGCCGAAGGCCGCCTCGCCGTCACCTCCGAGCGTGATGGTGAAGCTCATGCCGTTCTCGCCGTCGCCCGTCTGGAACGACGATTCCCCCTTGAACTCCTTCTCTGCGGCGTTGCGGGCCTCGGCGCAGCGCGCGGCGATCTCGTCAAAGACGGCGCGCGAGTCCTTGGTGAATCCAAGCTTGGTCGCGAGCGCATCGAGCTCGTCGCGCGACAACGGGCGCGGAACGCGGGTGCCGCCGCCGAACGCGCCGAACACCATCCCGCCGTCGAGCATGTCGTCGCTATTGAGCACGATCGCGTCTCCGCCCGCGCTACCCATGACGGCGATGCCGATCTGCGCCTCTCCGCCGCCGACCGCGCCGCCGATCACATCCGCCAGGTTGATGCCCTCGCGCACCACGCCGCGCCCATCGCCCTTCTCAGGCTCGGCGAGGCCCAGCATCGCGCGCAGCGTCGACGCGCTTGACTCCTCGATGGCGCGCAGCTGCTTGCGAAGCGCATCGGTCTTCTCGCGCGTCTCGGGATCGGGGTCGCCGCCCACGATGATCATGCCCGGCTGCGAATCGCCCGCGCGGCGATCGATGATGTCCATCATGCTCAGGACCACGGGGCGGCCCGAGTGCTCATTCGCCTCGGCGATGTCGATGACCGACTTCCACTTGAAGTCGTCGATCTCCTCCTTGGCGCGCATGCCCTTCGCGGTGTCGAACACCGCGTCGAACTCGCTCTTCTCGCGCAGCGCGGGATAGACCGCCGAGATCATGTGGTCGCGCAACGCGCGCGCGTCGAGCGCGGGCAGGATCGGCATGATCTGGTCGAGGCCGTCGCGGTGGTGCTTGCGGATGCGCGCGACCGCCTTGTCGACATCCTCGTTCGCGCGCTTCTGGACCTCCTGCATCTTGCGGAACCACTCGTCGCCGCCGGGGGTCGCCTCGCCGGCAACGGCGCCGCCTTCCGCCTGCGGCGGGGCGCCGAGGCCTGTCTCCTCACGGATCTCCGCGGCCTTCACGATGCGGGCGAGCGCCGCGTCGGCGTAGCGCTCGAGCAGGCGCGTGAGCTCGGCCTCGTAGACCTCGAGCGAGAGGTTCGCCATGCGGTGCGTGTCGGCGTCGAGTGTGGCGAGCACGGGCGCGCTGCGCAGCGAGAACTCGAGCGGCTTTCCCGCGAAGCCGAAGCTTGTTCCGAGCGCGGCGGAGCGGCGGCGCGACATCGCGGCCTTGATCATGCGCGTCCGCCACGCGTCCTCGGCGGGCAGCACGCCCTCGATCTCGTCGGCGAGTTGGCCATCGAGCTGGGCTGCCCGCTGGAAGGCGCGGCGCCGCAGGTCGGCTTCCTTCTTCGCGTCCTCGACCGAGCGCATCATGTCGAAGGTCGAGCCTGGCTTCGCGAGCAGTGGATCGAGCTCGCGCTTCTCGAAGTCGCGGAAGCGCTCGAAGTACGCTTCGTGCAGCGGCAGGGCCGCGTCCTTCGTGGTGTCTGGAAGACCCGCGTCGCGGATCATCTGCTCGAGCTGCGCGGCCGAGACGGGCGACGGTAGCTGACGGCCGATCTGCGCGTGCGCGTTCGGCGCAAGCGCGATGGGTGCCGCGAGTGCGATGACGAGGGCGATGCTCCTGGCGAGCATGGCGATCGGACGGAGGAGTGCAGCGGGGATCGGATGCATGGTGGTCTCGGGTCTGGTCGGTGAACGCGCATGATGCCCGAGCGATCGGGCTCCGTCGGCGAATTCACGGCTTTGAAGACGAACTTTCCGCGCCTGGGCGGGGTGGCGCATCGGCAAGCCCGTGGGCGATGAAGTGCGCGCGGATCTCCTGGTAGAAGCGCAGCTGCGCGGCCGCGTGGCAGGATCCGTGCGTAAGTCCATCGAGAAGCTCGATGTAGCCCGGGCCCGTCGGCGGTGTCCCGCCACCTGAGGTTTCGGATGCGCGCCACGCGTCGACCTTCGACTTGAGGCGCGTGACGGCTTCGTTGAGATAGAACGAGTCGCGCGTGCCGCACACCAGGCGGATGCGCTCGGCGAACAGCGCGCCGATGCCCGCGGGGTCGCGCTGGAACTGTCGTGCGATGTCGTGGCGC
>Ga0208783_10000696_pt1 | contig 20630 bp, 18 predicted proteins | sample DEB19_08_DNA_2_FD_184529 | JGI IMG/M metagenome (GOLD analysis project Ga0208783, IMG submission 184529) | Aqueous microbial communities from the Delaware River and Bay under freshwater to marine salinity gradient to study organic matter... | ecosystem: Environmental > Aquatic > Marine >...
GATCCCGTCTATGTCATCGGCACCGAGGTTCCCGTTCCAGGAGGCGCTTTCGAATCGCTTGACCACCTGCAGGTCACAAGACCCGAAGCAGTGATGGAGACCTACGAAGTTCACCGGAAGGCCTTTGAGAAGGCGGGCCAGTCCGATGCTCTTTCACGCGTCATTGCGCTCGTCGTGCAGCCCGGTGTCGAATTCGGGCATGATGACGTGATCTACTTCGACGCGACCAAGGCAGAGGCCCTGTCACAGTGCCTTTCACGACTGCCCGGTGCTGTATTCGAGGCGCACTCGACAGACTATCAAAGGATGTCTGGCCTGCGAGCACTGGTGCGGCACGGATTTTCTATCTTGAAGGTTGGCCCCTGGCTCACATTCGCATTGCGCGAGGCCCTCTACGGCCTCGACGCAATCGCCGACGTGCTTGATGGGCAGGCACCACAGTCCCGCCTCATGCGCGCGATGGAGGGCGCCATGGAGAAGGCCCCTGAAAACTGGAAGAAGTATTATTCCGGCTCTGCCACGGAGCAATGGCTGATGAGGCACTTCAGCTACTCGGATCGCATCCGGTACTACTGGCCTTCTCCAGCAGCATCCGAGGCGGTTGCCCAGCTCCGCTCTCGCCTCCGGGGGAAGATGATACCCCCGACCCTACTGCACCAATACTTGCCCAGCCTGGATCAGAGCCTCGCCAGCAGCGACTTCGATGAACTCCTGATTTCATCTGTTCAGTCGGTTCTGAAGCTCTACGACGAGGCCATCTATGGCTAGGGCCTTCTCCGGTTCGTACGATGCGATCCTATTCGACATGGATGGCACGCTGGTGAATTCATTCCAGAGCATCGAGGAGGCATGGAAGGTCTGGTGTTCCGGCCACGGCCTCGACTCGCAGGAAGTCATCGGCGCAATGCATGGCTGCCGCGCTGGCGATACGATCCGCAAGTTTCTTCCTGGCCTCACCGAAGCGGCCTATGAAGCGGAGTGCCGACATATCGACAGGATTGAATCGCAGGCCGCCCTGCCAATTCCAAGGATCGCTGGGGCACTGGAGCTGATCTCTGCCTTGCCTCCCAATCGTTGGGGCATCACGACCTCGGCAGACCGGAACATGGCCGTATACCGCATCCGGCAGGCGGGTCTTCCAGTCCCCGATATCCTGGTGGCCGGTGAAGACGTCGAGATCGGCAAGCCTCATCCAGCAGGATACCGCCTTGCCGCAAAGCGGCTTGGCGTGCCCGCCGAACGTTGCCTCGTCTTCGAAGACACAGCCGTTGGGCTCTCCGCCGGACATTCGGCTGGCGCGCACGTCGTCGCGATTGGCGACGAAAGGCCCACCTTCGACGGCCCGTTAAGAGCTTGGATCAGGGACTATGCGCAAGTGCGCGTAGTTCACGACAACGGGCCGATATCGATCGTCATCGACGCTCACTGAAAGATTACGGGACGCGAGAAATGGGGGCTCTGCCATGAAGAAGTTTCATGAGCTCATCAAGCGTTTGACGGCGCCGTGCCGTGCGCGTTCAGGCCATGAAATGACACGGGAGGATGACTATCTGCTGATAGGGCCCGCACTGTTTTCGGGCTGTTCGATTGTCCGTGAAGCTCCGGCTTTGAGAGTGCATGACGGACCACACGGGTTTGGCTCAACTGTCCTAGTCACCTCGGCCGGAACGCTCATTTCCGAAGTCATAGAGAGCCGATGAACCGCGAAGATTTGGCAGAGTTGTATCGCCGGTACATTGCCTGCCTAAATCGCCAGGACTGGAGCCAACTCGGCAGCCATGTAGACAACCACGTCGAGTACAATGGCTCATCAATTGGATTGACCGGCTATCAGAATATGCTGGAGAGTGACTACCGGGCTATACCGGATCTTCAGTTCAATCCTGAACTACTGGTCTCCGATCCACCAGTCATTGCATGTCGCCTTCAATTTGACTGCAGACCAATCGGTGACCTGTTCGGGTTCCCGGTGAACGGGCGGCGTGTCCAATTTTCAGAGAATGTGTTCTATGAATATTCGAACGGGCGGATACGAAGAGTATGGTCGGTGATCGACAGGGCTCCATTCATCAACCCCATTATCGCATCACCTTCACCATGTCACGGGACACAGCAACCTGCCGAATGACGTTCTTTTGATTTTCTGTTTGCAGATAGACAAGAAAGCGGCTGGACAACGGAAGAGACCCGCAAATCTACAGCACCGCCTTTATTCATTTGATGCGGAGCGCCTTTCTTGTCACGATTTAGATCATTGAGGGCGTGCAGGCACAGACCACGACCGCGACCGTGCTGCCGACGTTGCACAACCGGTAAGGCTGGCGGCCGATGAGCTGATAGCCGCCACCGGTCTTAAGCACGTGCTTCTTGCCATCAACCTCAACCTCGACTGTACCGCGGATCACCACGGCAGCCGTTTCACCATCGTGGACGAGAGCTTCCGAGCCGGTGCTGGCGCCCGGCTGGTAGCGCTCCACGAACAGCTGCAACTTCTTGTCGCGCCGCTCGCTGCCCAGCACCCGCAGGTCAGCCACACCGCGCGTGACCACGGCGAGATCTTCCGCCTGGTAGAACAGCGCATTCTGCTGCGATGCCGGAAGCGCGAAGAAATCGGCAATCGAGATCGGAATGGCGAGAAGGATGCGGTGCAGCGACGCCAGTGACGGCGCATGCGCTTCCTGCTCGATGAGCGAGATCGTCGCATTGGCCACACCCGCCCGCTTGGCGAGTTCGCGCTGGGTCATTCCCGCGGCCTCACGCACCGCCCGGAGCCGGGCGCCGACCGCCAGGTCATTGGCCTCGGCATGCGAGGAGGACTTGCGGATATTCTTCCGAGGATGCGCGGCCCGGGGCTTCGTCGTGTTCAATTTTTTCTGTTTCACTCTCGGCTCCTGCCTCATCCATTCTTGGAGGGGCGGCAGCGCAAGGTCAACAGATTTGACCAGTTACCCAAGTAACTCTAACCTCCCGCCTCTTGCGACGTTCAATTTGTTGTGACAGTCTACCACAAAATATTAAACACCACATCAGGAGCGAACGCCATGGATACCCTCGCCGACATCAAGAAGCTTTCCGGTCAGCTGTTCATGGATGGCGCCCTGCGCCCGAGCCGCTCCACCGCGACGATCGACATTGTCGAGCCGGCGACGGAAGACGTGATCGGCCACATCGCCGATGCCAGCGACGCCGAGGTGGACGAGGCGATCGAGATCGCCGCGCGGGCCCGCAAGACGTGGAACGCCATCGACGCCCGCAGCCGCTCGGTGACGCTGCATGACATTGCCGCCCGCATCCGCCGCGACAAAACCCGCTACGCCGAATACCTCACCCGAGAGGAAGGCAAGCCTTTCAAGGAATCGGTGGACGAGGTGTCGTGGTGCGCCACGGCGATCGACTATTACGCCGAACTCGCGCGCCATGAGCAGGGCCGCATCGCCGGCGCCACCGTGCCGGGTCAGTTCCATTTCAGCATCAAGGAGCCGCTCGGCACCATCGTCATCATCCTGCCCTTCAACTATCCCCTCGTGCTGCTGTGCTGGGAGGCCGCCGCGGCGCTGGCCGCCGGCAATGCCGTGATCGTCAAGCCGCATGAACAGACCAGCATGACCACGCTGAAGTTCATGGAGCTGTTCTCCGAGCTGCCGCGCGGCCTCCTCCAGGTGGTGACCGGCGGCGCGCGCGTCGGCCAGCGGCTGATCTCCAGCAACAACACCCACGGCGTGGCCTACACCGGCTCGGTGGCGGTGGGCCAGGCGGTGGCGCGCAGCTGCGCCGACAGCTTCAAGCCCTGCCTCATCGAGGCTTCGGGCAACGATCCCTTCATCGTCATGCCCTCCGCCCCCATGGAGCAGGCGGTGCGCGGCGCGGCCTTCGCCGCCTACCTCAACTGCGGCCAGGTCTGCACCTCGGCCGAGCGCTTCTACGTGCACCAGGACATCTACGACGAGTTCGCCGCCCGCCTCGCGGCGGAAGCCAAGAAGCTGCGGGTGGGCAACGGCCTCGACCTCGTGGACATGGGCCCGATGGCCACCCGCCGCCAGCGCGAGCGCTTCGAGGGCATGATGGCGAAGGCGCGCCAGCAGGGCGCCAAGGTCGCCGCCGGCGGCGGCCGCCCGGCCGGCCTCAACCGCGGCTGGTTCGTGGAGCCCACGGTGCTGACCGAGGTGACGCCCGACATGGAGATCCTCAACGACGAGCCCTTCGGCCCGGTGGCCCCGCTCTGCCGCGTCAAGGACTTCGACGAGGCCATCACCCTTGCCAACCGCTCGCGCTTCGGCCTGGGCGGCAACATCTACACGCTCGACACGACCGAGATTTTCCGTGCGGTGAACGAGGTCCAGTCGGGTATCCTGTGGATCAATGCACCGCTTCTGGACAATGACGCGCTCGCCTTCGGCGGCCGCAAGCTTTCGGGCACCGGCCGCCAGCTTGGCGCCGAGGGCCTGGCGCAGTTCCAGAACACCAAGTTCGTGATGATCGATCCCAAGGCCGAGAACCAGGATTTCTGGTGGTTCCCCTATGCCAAGGAAGAAAGCTTCAAGGGCGCCTGAGACTCCATCTCAACAGGATAGCAGGAAGTAGATGTGAGCGCCGAGTTTCCAGCACGGGCAGACTTGGTGATCGTTGGGGAGGCGTGGCGGTTTGCTCCGCCTCCTATCACTTAGAAAAACTTCCTCGACGCCTTCACGCTAAATCTGTGCATATGATAGACAAGTCCATGCACCAACTTTGCGAGCGTCATTCAGCGACTAACGCCTGAACTCTCATGACCGGCATGGCTCGTCCTCTAGTCACAGGAAACCCTTTCCGTATAAGTCCCGAGTCACCGATCTCCCGGTCGCAATAGATCATAAAATCGGCTATCAGACATGAGGCTGAACCTAATAGTACGAGAAGCCAAGATGGCGGGCGTTGGCGAGGAGCGCCTTGCGCTGGTCCTCGCCAGACATGACATCGTGCAGAAGAACGAGTTCGTGCTTTTCGATGCCACAGTAACCCATGATGCCCAGCGCTAGCTGGGTCTTCATCGCCGTGTCGTAGCCGCGCTTGCGAAAATCTTCCGCGCTGTTGGACGCGGTCCCGATGAGGAGCGCAGCCTGGTGCGGGAGCTTGCGCTCGCCATAGGCCCAGCCATTGTTAAAGACGCGGTCGATCCACCCCTTCAATGTGGCAGGCATCGACCACCACCAGACGGGAAAGATGAATGCCAGCGCGTCGTTTCGCGTGACGCGCTCCTGTTCAATCAGAACCTCTTCGCTGTAGACCTTGTTGCTATCCTCCCAGTCGGGTTCATCAGCAAGAGGGAGTCTTGGATCGAAGCCTTCTCGTTGCAGATCGGCAACTTCTACTTGGTGACCAGCGGCTTGCAGCCCCTCGCAAAACTGATCCAGAACCGCACCGCAGAAAGATTCTCGGCGAGGGTGATCGAAGACGACCAGCACTTTCATATCGATATCCCATTTCATGGCGACAATGCCTTGCCGCCATAGACCCAAGATTCGTGGCCGGATCTCGAAGACCCGGCCACGCTATGTTGTCAGTATGCGCCCAGCTTCCTAGGCTGGACGAGAATTTTGGTCAGGACGAAGTAGACCAGACCTGCCACAAAGGCCGCTGGGAGTGACGCCGTCACGTATTCGTAAGGCGCGTTGCTCTCATAGGTAATCGGGTTGAGCAGGTAGCGGTAGGTGCCACAACCCGCAATCATAGCGCCGATCGCGGCGATGTTGAAACCGCCCGTGAACCAGTACCCAGAGTGTGCCCCGTTAGAGAAGATGCAGCGGATGCTGATCTTCCGGTTGCGTAACAGGTAATAGTCAGTGATCTGGATGCCACAGAGCGGCGCGAAGGCCAGGCCAATGAAGGCCAGGAACGTACCGAAATTGGCGAAGAACAGATCGGGGATGAACAGGCCGACCAGCGCCACCGGTCCGATGGCCAACACCAGCAGCAATGGCCACGAACTCCTCTCGAACGTCGGGAAGTGCCGAAGTCCGATCGCCGCCGCATAGACGCCCGTCACGGCAGTGCCGAGGTTGGCGGCCGCCACGAAGAGCAGGGCGATGATGCCGTAAGTCGGCCCGCCAATAGTGCGCAGCCACTCGGCGGGATCGGACACCTTCAGCACCAGGATACCGGCGATGCCGATCAGCGACAGCATCGGCACGGGAGCGCCCATGCCGACCATGATCGGCACGGCAGCCTTGCGGCCACTGGGAGCCATGCGGATCATTGCGCCGATATAGGGCCACCATGATAGCAACGAGACAATGCCGATCTCCACGCCCGTGGTATAGTTCCATAGAGGGCTGGTGGAGGCATAGGCCGGTACGGCAGCCTCCAGATCACCCCAACGGTTCGTAACGATGATCCAGAGCATCCAGGCACCGACGAAGACATGCGCGACGAGGATCTTCGCCACGCGGTCGACACCGCTCACGCCCTTCAGCAACACCAGAAACACGATTGCGCAGGCCAAAACGACGGTGGCGGGAACAATGAGTCTGCTGCCACCTTCGCCGACGATCCCGAGCGCGATGAGCAGCTGGGTCGTCGACTTGGCGAAGAAGATCAGCAGAAGCGAGTTCCAGCCGATGATCGAGATCTGTTGCATTGCCGCTGGAATGATCCAGCCGCGCGAGCCGAAGGACGGCTTGGTGGACGCGATGGAATCAACACCGAAGCGCAGGCAGATCGGCCCCGCCGCCAGCGCCACGATCAGCATGCCGATCATGCTGCCGGCGAACAGAGCTGCGAAGCCCTTGTCGAAGTTCAGGTAGTAGCCGACATATTCGCCGATGATGTAGCACCAGGTCGCCGCTGCGGCGGTGACGAGGGAAATGCCCAGCTTCCAACTGCCCCAAGTGCGCTCGCTCCTGAGCAGCGGCCAGGCGTTCTTGTCGGCCTCGAGGAGGTCTTCCAGATGATGATGGGTTGCGTCGGTCACAGCTGCCACCCCCAGATCAAGACGATCGCCGGAAGCATGATGCCCAGCGCGAGAAGCCAGAACCAGCTCGCGCCGTCATAGTCCTCTCCCTGCTGTGCCGGGTTTTCGAGCGCTTTCAGGCGTCGCTCGAGCTCCGGGTTCAAGTCACTTGTAGCCATTCGCTGTTCCCTCCGTTTCTATTCTGTTGATAGTCTCTTCAGCCGGGCCTGTTCTTTGAATTCAGGCCAAGCACTCCAGAAGCTGCGCCTCCAACTCTTCGCGGTGGATGTTGCGGCCAATGAATACTAGTTTACTCCGACGTAAGCCCTCACCCCAGATTCCAATAATATCGCCATCGATCATCGTTTGGACACCATGGAAGACAAACCGTCGATCTTCGCCGGATAGTTCAAGAATGCCCTTCACACGCAACAGATCACTCCCTATCCGGGAAAGTAGCAGACGCATGAAGCGCGAGAAGCGGATGAAGTCGAACGGTTGCTCGAAAGTGAAGCACTCCGCCCTGAGCGCCCCGTCATGTTTCGGCGGCGACGCGAAGCGGAGTTGTGCGGGTACGCTCTCGAGTTCATAGGCGAACAGGCCGAAAATGGCCTGCGTGCCCGGGTTATCCCCACTCGGGGAGATGATCTCCGCTCCGGGGTTCAGACGACGCAGGATCGACATGACATTCTCAACGTCAGTGGGACGCACGGCGTCTGTCTTCGTCAGCAGGATGCGGTCTGCCAGGGTCACCTGGCGCGCTACCGTCTCGCCTTGCTTCAACTGGCCCGTGAAATTGCAGGCATCGACCAGCGTCAGGATGCCGTCCAGTCGAAATGCCTCCCGGGGCCCGTCTTCGAGCAGGAACGACTGGGCGATGGGGACAGGGTCCGCAAGGCCGCTGGTCTCGATGACGAGCCAGTCGAACCTCGAACGCTGGCGGGTCAAGCGTTCGCACGCTTCGAGAAGGTCGCCACGCACCGCGCAGCACAGGCAGCCGTTCGACAGTTCGATGATGTCTTCCTCGGACGCCTCGATCAGATCGGAGTCTATCCCCAGCTCCCCGAACTCATTCACGATCACCGCAATGCGGAGGTCACGCCGCTCCCTGATCACGGCATTGAGCAGCGTGGTCTTTCCCGATCCCAGAAAGCCGGTTAGGACCGTTACGGGGCACCTTGTGTCTTGACTGGGGGGCCCATGAATTGGCCCCTGATATTGCTCATCCCTCTGCAGGTTCAGCATTCAGCCGCCAATTCGCTCAAACCAATGCAGAAGGGTGAGTCACATCCGGCCATTGCTTTGCCCTCCCGCAACCTGCGTTGCTTCTGTCCGGTCTAGCACGCAGCGCCCACGAGCCATCACAAAATCGGCTTTGAGTTTGCGAATCGCATCTAGCGGGAGTTCGTAGGGATCTCCGGACGGCGCGATCACGTCGGCGTATTTGCCTGGCGCAAGTGACCCTCTTACATCCGCCTCACCCAACACTGCGGCGCTGTCGATGGTGTGCATTCGCAGCGCCTGATCAAGGTCAATTGCCTCACTAACGTCGAGTACATTACCGGAATAGGCCTGCCGTGCCAGACAGCACCAGATCGAGAACCACGGGCTGGTCGCCTCCCGTTCTGATCCCACCCACACGTCGGACGATCCGTTGAGCCGCCATCCCTGCTCGATGAGCGACCGGAAGGGAAACAGCCCCCGTCGGCCGAAGTCGCCCAGATAGTCGGCGAAATATTCGCCGAATGTATAGATGAAGACCGCCTGCGGCACGGGGATGATGCCGGCACGCGCCCACCACTCCATGGTGTCGGTCGTCGGCATGAGGTTGCCAGCATGTTCGATGCGCATGCGGGCCGGTCCGCTGCTGGCGCCACCCAGTTCGAGGAGCCGCCCGCACAACCATTGTTGGGCCCGGTCGCCGTTGGCATGAACCGAGAGCTGCAGGCCCTCCCCCTGGGAAAGCTCCACGGCGCGGCGGAAATAGTACTTGGAGAAGGCGATCTCCCCGCAGCTGTCGGTGCCGAGGTAGGGACAGGTTACCGCGGCGCTCTTGGCAGAGAAGCCGCCGTCGGCGAAGAGCTTGATTCCCTGCACGCGGACGTCGGCCGGATTGGCGCCGAGATTGACATGCTCGCGCCACCGCGCCGCCTGCTCTATCTTCATCGTGCCGGGGGCCCAGATGTAGTAGCGCATCGCCGCGGGCAGACCGCCCTCTTCCGCCAGTTCGGAGAAGGCTTCCATCCCGGCAACGGTTTCGGAGATTTCGCCGATGCAGGTGACGCCATAGTTGCTGAACGAGTCCAGAATTCCCTGCTTCAGGGCCTGCTTCAACTCCGCCGGCCCGAGGGTCGGCAGCGGCAGGAGGACGTCCATCTCCTTGACGATGCCGGTCAGATCGCCGCTCGCATCGCGCTCCACCTGGGGCGGCCCGGTGATCGAGAAGGCCGGTGGAACATAGTCCCGCGTTATCCCCGAAACCTCGAGCGCCTTGCTATTCAGGACCGAGAGATGGCCACCGGCCCTGATGGCGATCGGGTGCTCGCGCGAAACGTGGTCGAGTTCGGCGCGCGTCGGTAGCCGGCGCTCACGCAGCTTGCGATCGTAGAACAGGTTTCCCTGGGCGACGACCCAGCTGCCTTTCGGTGCCTGCCCGACGGCCTCGCTCAGCTTCTGCTGCACGTCCTGAATGTCGGCGCATTCGGGCGCCCTGCAATCTACCGTGGTGTGATTGGTGCGGCACATCACTTCGGAATGGGCGTGGACATCCACGAAGCCGGGCATGAGGACGCGATGTCCCACGTCGTGAACCCGGGTGTTCTCGCCAATGACCTCTGCTGCCTCGGACCGGCGCAGGAGGCGGATGATGCGGCCATCACGAATGGCCACGCCCTCCCAGTCGGAGCGAGACTGGGGCTCCATGGTGAGCAGTCGTTTCCCCAGGACTACTGTGTCGGCAGGCTGCGCCATTCCCATCCACTCTTGATATGCGTGACGATCCGGGCGGCAGCGGCACTTCGGTAGCCTATGGATGGCGCGGCGGCCTGCAAGCCATCCACGGTCAGATCGTGACGGTGAGGATCGTCACCCCTCCGGACGCGAAGTTCGCGACGTCCGCCACGGCAGCCTTCCCCTCCGGAGACTCGAGGGATGCCGCGAGATCCGCCTCGGAGCCGTATGACATGGTCGCCACCAAGTGCGGCGCGGGATCCGGCGCCGATGACTGGACAGGGCCCTTGCTGTAGTGGAAGTCGAGAAGATGAGGCATCTTTCTGACGAGCGGCACGTGGGTGGCCTCGTAGTGACGGTCGAAATGCGCTCGATCAGACGGCGCTCCGTAGATCACGATGACCTGTTTCATCCGACTTGAGTCTCCTGCGCTGGAACCGTCATTCGGCGGTCGGCGTAGACCATAGCCGGAACATCGCGGGTTTCGACGATCTCCTGCACCTCACCGACGATGATGGCATGGTCGCCGCCAGGCAAGGTGCTGAACAGCCGACACTGCAATACCAGCCGGCATTCATCGATGATCGGCAGACCTTCGGATGTGCTGCGCCATGGGATTTCACCAAACTTGTCGGGGGACTTTGAGGCGAAACGCATAGCGATGTCGGATTGCCCGCCCGCAAGAACATGCACCAGAAACCTGCGTTCGGCTCGAATGGCACGCAAAGTATCCGATCGATGGTCGAAGCAGGCGAGAAACAGCGGCGGGTCAAGAGAGAGTGAGCTTACCGCTGACAAAGTGGCGCCTGTCGGCTTCCTATCAGCGGTCAGGGTGGTAATGACGGCGACTGGCGCTGGCAGACAGGCCATCGCATGCCGGAAACTCAATGGGTCAACACCCGATGAAGGAAGCGCGAACGGTACGTCGAAGACAAGACTCATGGCGTTACCCGATGATACAGATCCTGAAGCATTGATCCGGTCGACAGCTTGAGCATGTCTTCCGGAAGCGGAGGAATATCATTCTGCAGCGAGTGGCCGCGGCTGGCGATCCACCACCGGGATCACCTCGGTGCCGATCAGCTCGAGTGATTTCATGATCTCCTCGTGCGGTACACCATCGACACGCATGAGCACCTCATCGACACCCATGGACTCGAGCTTGCGCAGGCGCTCGATGAAATCCGCCGGCGTGCCGATCATCACCGACGGCGTCTCGCTGAGCAGGAAGTCGATGTTGTTCTCGTTCGCGATGAGGCGCTCCATCTTGTCGAGATACTCGTAGGACCCCTTCTTCGAGAGCGGCACATAGAGATCGAGGATGAAGCGGAAATAGGCCATGGCGCATTCCCTTGCGACGGCCACTGCTTCCTCTCTCGTCGGGGCGCAGAAGGCGGTCGCTACATAGAGACCCATCGTGTCATTGCGCGTAGGCAGCAAGGTGGGCCCTTCACGCTTCGCATTGCGGAAGCCGTCGATGCACTCCTGAAGATAGTCGAACCCGAAGTAGTTTTCGAAGCAGATCGCGCCGATACCTTTTTCACCCGCAGTGACGTGCGACTTGACGCTTGAAGCGGCAACGCTGAGCGCCGGGTAGGGTTTTGAAACGAAAGTTGGAACGAGGGTCCTGCTTGGGAATTTCCAAACCGGACCGTCGTGGGAGATGGTATCGGAAGTAAGCGCCTTCGCGAGGACTTCCATTGAATCGGCCCATTGGGCTGCCGTCTCAGTCGGATCCACACCGAAGGTTTCGAGCGTGGTGAGGTTGTTCGACCTGGCCGTGCCGATCTCGGCGCGCCCATTTGAAACGATGTCGAGCGTGGCAAGCCGTTCGGCCACCAGAATGGGGTGGTTCCACTTGAGCAGCACGGCGCACATGATGCGCAACTTTATGTTGCGCGTGTGTTGGGCAACTGCCGCATAAAGGACTTCGGGTGCCGAAATCGTAAAGCGGGGGGGACTGAAATGCTGCTCCGATGTACCCCAGCAATGGAAGCCCATTCGATCGGCGAGCGCAACTTCCTTGATCAACTCATGATAGCGCTCGGCATACGTACGGCCAGGCAGCACTTCACCTTCTTGCAGAAGACCAACCTTCATGGAGTTTCCCTTTGCACGATAATTCGTTGATTATTGTCGTTGCCGGGAACTTTTCACGCATTTTTACGACTGTCAATTACCGTTTTTCGTTTTTGCCGGCCATTAAATGACTATTTTTCGCAAGCCATTGAATCTGCGACTTTTGTACCCGTGACAGTCTCGGCGGAATCCGCGATGAATGAGCCGATGAGTATTACATCGCCTCATACAAGCGCCCATCTGAGGATCGCCGCAGAGCTCAGCGACCGAGAGCGCAGCATCATTTCGCTGCTACAGGCAGACGGAAGGATGTCAATTGCGGCGATGTCGAGAGAACTCGGAGTCACTCAAAAGACCCTGCACGCCGACTTGCTCGACCTTCAATCCCGGCAGATCATCCAGTTCACGGCTGTTACCGATCCCGTCGTTCTAGGATATCAAGCTCTTGCCCTAGTCGGTCTAATGGTCGACCCGGCCATACCCACTACCCAAATAGCAGAGCAACTGACAGAGATCGACGCGCTGGACTATGTGGTCCTCGCAGGTGGTCGCATAAATATCTACGCTGAGGCTATCTGCGAAGACCGCAACCAGCTTCAGCGCGTAATTGAAACTGATATAGGTAAGATTAAGGGAATTCGTGAGGTCGTCACCTTTCCCTATCTTAGTCTCCATTACCAGCAAGCCCATATCGCTGCAGCGCAGGCAAAGGCCAAAGAACGGCGTGGTGTGAGACCTGCCGAGATTAGCGAAGTCGACAAACAGATCATTCACGCCCTCAGCGCAGATGGCCGCGCACCGCTCCAACAGATCGCCGACGAGCTGCACGTTTCAGAGGCACAGGTTCGACAACGCCTAAAGACACTGACCGAGTCCGGTACAGTAAGCGTCATCGGACTGATCAATCCGATGAGCCTTGAATTCCAGGCGATGGCTTGGGTCATTCTCAAGGTGAAACCGGGGCATCGCGTACGCGACATGGCAGACGTCGTGGCCCAACTGCCTTATTGCACGTATGTGGCAATCTGTGCCGGTGCCGCAGATATTTTTGCAGAATTTGTCTGTCGTTCTAACGCAGAATTGCTTGACGTAATAGATAATGAAGTTCGTGCACGTCAGGAATTCGCAAGTATTGAAGTAGCACCCTATATGAATCTTTACTACAAGAGGCTAACGCCCATTCGATCGAATGCACACCGGCAATAGCTAAATACAACCCCTTCATCACGGTTACTCGCTCCTCACTGCCGCATATTTCATTTCGACTACGAAACTCACTATTCAAGCGATTGATCGGCGCTCCTTCTTTAGGTGATTGCTTCAATCGCGAGGCAACTTGAATAGTCTACAGCCATGGAATCCGGCGCGGGCCCACCTAGAACACAAGACCGGCGCTTGTTGGTCGTTAATCAGCACCGCTGGGTGCTGGGCAGTCTGTCGCGCGTTCCTAGAGCTTCCAAAATAGGCACACCAATCCCCTAATACGGGCCAATCGCGTCTACTGCCGCGGCCGCCCCCGGTCACACACTCCCTGCCCGCACGCAGAGACTTCGGCACCGACGGGAGTACCACAATCTCAAGGAGATATAGGGCCTCGCTTCACCGAAGCCCCATAAAGTTCGTCCTTGCGAGTCCCTGCTGCCCAGAAGTGGATCTTGAACGTAAGTCAATTATCTGTTGTTACTATCAGGCAGGACGAACTCCGTATTCGTTCCCCCAACCCCTCCGCTTGTCCACTCCCCGTGCTTGGCGGAGGGGTTTTCTCTTCAACCTTGATCACTGACACAACCACTCATCCCAATTTCCCCACCCCTCAGCCGACCATCAGGCAACCTCTTCCTCCAGCGCAACGCATCACGTGACGTAGTGTACAGCGCGCGAAAGTAGGGCATGCCCGAGAAGCGGGCTAGAGGGAGGGCTGTTGTGCCATCAGGAATGCCCGGGCTTCGAGACCGAAATAACCAAGATAGTAACGACGCCCTCCTCCCCGCTGAAACTCAGATCACGCGAGACCACACTTGAGAACGTACGCCTTCCTTCGAGACTGAGCCCGACGGTAACGTCAGACAACCGCCAAAGTAGTTCATGCAGGTAGAGGAGGTCTGGTCCACATAGACACCGGGATTGGCAGCATCCGTGATTGAGATGTGCCATCACAACGCCAACAGACTTCTCCTCTAATGATTAGGCTGACGGCTCCCATTTGAATTTATTGCTATCGATTGCGTCATTGCTCTTCTTAAATTCGCTTGACGACCTAGGTTCTTCGATTGTTCTGTAATCACACCTTTACTTTGGTGTTCATCCGTGAGTGTTCAAATGAATAGTTCATCACCTGTCGCAGTTATAACCGCTGCTGGGCGCGGCATTGGCGCAGCGTGTGCAAGGGAGCTCTCGTCAAGGGGATATGATGTAGCACTGCTATCGCCGTCAGGAAGCGCTGAACGACTTGCCGGTGAACTTGGTGGAATCGGGATAACGGGGTCGGTAACAAGCGATGCAGATCTCACTCTTCTAGTGAACACAGCACTAGACAAGTGGGGGCGCATTGATGCTGTTGTTAACAATACTGGTCTCATGGGCACATTGATGGCCTCCAGAGGACATGCGATTGGCCCACTAGGGCGAGCGGAGTTGTCAGCCTATGGCAACGGCAAAGAAACTATCGATACTCTACCGGATGAGCTGTGGCACGATGCGCTTGATCTATTCTTTCTTAATATTGTTCGAATGTGTCGACTAGTTACACCAGTGATGATGCAGCAGCGTCATGGCGCAATTGTTAATATCACCTCAAATGATGTCTTCGAACCAAAGATTGCTTTTCCGCTTACCCCAATACGTGCGGCCACACATGCTTATACAAAAATGTACGCTGACAAATACGCTCGCTATGGCATTCGGATAAACACCGTAGCACCAGGTCTCTTGGAGAATCTTTCCCTCACTCCAGAAGACACAAGAGACTTAATTCCAATGAGCAGACTTGGTTCATTTGGTGATATTGCGCAAGCGGTGGCATTCCTGTTATCCGAGAATGCCGCGTATGTTACCGGTCATGTTTTGCGTGTTGATGGCGGCATGAATCGGGGCATTTAGGAGATGCGTAATTATTGCGAATGCTCGACTGTTCTTCATTTTCCATTCGCTAACGAGCAGCACAGTATTTGTCACTGCCATGTAGCGCTAAAGCAGAATGACTCTAGTTAACTCGACATCGTGCTTACTGGACCACTTGTCAATTTCGAGGCCTACACGCTAGGTCGGTCGCGCTAATACTCTGCCATTAACATCGATGGTGTTCCACGATGAGTAGGCGTATGCGGAGACCTCGTACCGACAGGGCTTATCGCCGAGATGGGCGCTCGCAAGATTCGCGGGGTTTCATCCTGCGTCGCAGTCTCAGCCACTCACCCCCCTGCCCCCGCCTCTCGGCCACCCGCCAGGCAGCCTCCTCCTCAGGCGGCATGCGCCGGGTGACGTACTTCAGGATACGAGGCAGCAGCGCCTGCCCCAGCCGAAGCCCGAACTCGAGCCAGAAGGAGGGCCGCTGCGCCACCAGGAACGCCCCGGCCCCGAGGCCGAGCAGCACCACGATGACCGCAACACCCTCCTGCCGGCTCATGCTGAGATTTCCCTCAAGCCAGGACTGGCCTTGATGTTGCTCGCTGCAACACTACTGCGCAAGCTATTCAGCGTCGTATCGGGCGTGCAACGTACGAAGATTGGAAAAAGAGACCATCCAATTAGGCACTGGGGATAATCAAAGGACTCTGACAGCTTCGCCGCTCGAGCAGAAGACGTGCATGTCGGCCCGGGGAACGCAGAACCTGACGCTCTGCTTGCGCACGAAGTGTTTCGTGCCATCGGCCTTGAGAAGGAATTTTTCCTTGTGTCCGGCGACGTCGAGATAGAGGATTTGCACCTCCCCCAAGTGCTCGATCAGATCCACGGCTCCGGAGAAAACCAGTTCGCCCCCATCTGCGCTATCTACTCTCGTGTTTTCGGGCCGGACGCCGATGCTCATGTCCTCGTCCTGGAGGAGTTTGCCTTGGGAGCAAGGAAATTCGAGGATAAAACCGCAATGAAGCCGACAGACAGCAGAACTCTCGAGCCGCTGCTCCACCTTTCCCGGCAGAATATTCATCGCCGGCGATCCGATAAACTGGGCAACGAAGCGATTAGCGGGCGACCGATATAATTCTGTCGGCGTGCCCACTTGCTCGATGCGCCCCTCACGGAACACGACAATACGGTCAGCGAGCGTCATGGCCTCGACCTGGTCGTGGGTGACATAGATCATCGTCACGTCGGGCATTGACTGCTTGAGTTTAGCGATTTCGATCCGGGTTGCCGCCCTCAAGGCAGCATCGAGGTTCGACAATGGTTCATCAAACAGGAATACCCGAGGGTTGCGCACGATGGCGCGGCCGATCGCCACGCGCTGCCGCTGCCCGCCGGAAAGGGCTTTAGGGCGTCGCTGCAGAAAAGGCGTGAGTTGTAGGATTTCAGCGGCCTTTCGCACCCTGTCCTCGATCTCTGCCTTCGGCGTACCGGAGATGCGGAGGCCGAACGCCATGTTTTCAAAGACGCTCATGTGCGGGTAGAGCGCATAGGATTGGAAAACCATGGAAATGCCGCGCTTCGACGGCGCCACCGCATTCATCCGCTCGCCGTCGATCAGGAAATCACCCGAGGTGATCGTCTCGAGCCCGGCAATTGAACGCAGCAAGGTGGACTTGCCGCAGCCGGACGGGCCGACGAATACGACAAACTCGCCAGACTGGATATCGAGGTTGATGCCGTGCAGCACCTCGAGCCTCTCATAGGCCTTACGAATGTTCCTGAGAGAGAGGTTGGCCATTGCAGTCGTTCCGGTCTCTGATGCGATGTGTGTTCAGGGGGCAAGGCTGGCCAGAAAGCGCGTCAGCGCATCGGGCCTGGCATTGCGGATTTCGAGATCATTCTTGCGGCGGATCGCCCGCCGCACCAGCCGGGCGCCCAGATAGCGCAGCGGCTCGCCCGCAAGGCGCCTTCGCCTTTCGAGGCCCACAAGCCCGCAGCGGCTCCACTGATCATCCCGTCCCAGCACGAGGCTGGCCATGATGCGGCCGGCCACGGGGGTCTGGGCGATGCCGGTGCCGTTAAAGCCCATTGCGTAGAAGATGTTGGGGTGCCCCTGCAGATGGCCGAACACCGGCAGGTGCTGCGCCGTGCAGTCGATGGGGCCCGCCCAGTCATGGGTCACCGGCACGTCCTTCAGCTGGGGATACACCCGATGCAGCTCCCGAACATTGTCCGCGCCGCCATCGCTCCCGCGGTTGAAGCGGGCGTCGATGCGATCGTCATAGGCAATGCCGCCGGTGCCGCGCCCGAACACGACCACGCCTCCCGGCGTGCGCTGGTAGTAGAGCACGTGGTGCTGGGAATCGCAGATCGAGGCTCCGCTGGTCCAGCCGATCCGCGCGAGGATATCAGGCACCGGGGCGGTGGCGATGACCTGGCTGCTCACCACATAGAGATAGCGGTGGAGTTCGGGAATCGCCGCGAGCCAGGCATTCGCCGCCAGCACGACACGGCCCGCGGTGAGCCACCCCGCCGGCGTTCGCAGAAGCGGCCTCTCCCCCGGCGCAATGTCGAGGACCGGGGTTCCCTCGTGGATGATGATGCCGCGGGCCAGCGCCAGCTTCCGCAGTCCGGCGGCGAGCTTTGCCGGATGGACCGTCCCTGCCCTTTCCTCCAGGATGCCCACGTGCGAGGCCGCCGATCCGGTGCGCTGGATGATGTCTTCCTGCTGCAGCGGGCGGAAGCGCGCCTCGCCCAGCGCGCGGCAGAGATCGCTGGCGCGCGTCCACGCGCCCTCCTGCGCACGTGAGCTCGCCGTCCACAGCCAGCCATCCAGCCGGAGGTCCATGTCGATGGTGCCGGAATCCTGCAGCCCCTTCAGTTCCTCGATGGCGTCAGCCGTCGCGCGGCAGAGCATGAGCGCCTCATGCTCGCCCACCAGTGCCTTGAGCATGTCGATTTCAGCGAACCAGCTGTGGACCTGCCCACCATTGCGGCCCGAGGCGCCGGAACCGCAGAAATCGGCCTCCAGAATGGTGATCCGGGTGCCGGGTGATTGTTCCCTGATGCGCAGCGCGGTCCACAATCCCGCATAGCCGCCACCGACGATGGCCACGTCGCAGTCAGCGCCGTGCTGCTGCAGCGGCGGTGTTATGGCCTCCGCACCTATGCTCTGCAGCCAGAAGGAACGGTCGGTCCCAGCTGCCGGGACGGGCGGTCGCAAGCTGATCAAGCTCATGCCCGGTCTCCCTGCGTGCTGCGGATGAGGCTGTCATGCTTCTCGAGCAGCCATTGCGGAATCTCCTGGATCGGCTGCGGGAACCCACCGAGGTGAGTGCAGGTCTCGGACGCCCGCAGGGCTGACTGCGCAAGCGCTTCTCCTGCCGGCTGCCCCTCGAGGCGCGCGGCGATGAAGCTTGCGATGAAGCTGTCGCCTGCCCCGCAGGTATCGACCACCGCCACCGGCACGGAAGCGGCCGCCACCCGCGTGCCGCCGCATTCATGGAAGGAGCCGCGCGGGCCGCAGGTCACCACCACCTCGCGCGCGCCCGCTGCCGTCAGCGCTGCGAAAAGCGGTCCCACCGGCTCAGCGGGATCATCGGGGCCCGATGCGAACACCAGCGGCACGCCTTCAAGGGGAAGTGACAGTGGTCGTGTCGAGAGGTCGATGCTGAAGCGCATGCCGTCGGCAACCAGACGGCGGACCAGTTCCGGGCTCGCATTGGTGCCGAGGTGCACCCAGTCCGCATGCCGCAGGGCGTCGTAGCGAACAGGCTCGGGAACGTAATCCTCGCCCACGCCAAGCGACTCGAACAGAAAGCGGCGCTCGCCCGCATCATCGGCCAGCAGCGTCACGGCGGATGCACCAGGCCGGATCTCGACATCGCCGGGATCGAGACCGGCAGCCTCGATCGCCGCGAGCGTGACCGCTGCCTCCCGGTCCGGGCCGAGCGCCCCGAAATAGCGCGCATCGAAGCCAAGCCGCCGCCACTGCACAGCAACGTTCAGCGCATTGCCGCCCACCGCGAGAAAGCCGCTCGAGAGATAGACGTCGAGGCAATTGTCGCCCACGGCAATCAGCTTGAGGTTGGCCTTGCTCATGCGGGATCCGTCGAGGCGAAATGCGGCTTAGCGGCTGCCAGGCACCACTGCGAGATCCAGCACGATGCATGTTGCCGGAAGGAGAAGTCTTCTCCGCTGGGCTGTGGATGCTTGAGCATCTGGCGCGATCCTATTTTCCGATGCCTTCTGCAAGGCCGCGGATGAAAAAACGCTGGGCAGCGAAGAAGCAGATGACGATGGGAAGCGCGGAGAGCGTCATCGCCGCAAAGACCACGGCATAGTTGGTTCCATGCTTCGCCATGATGGAGGTGAGGCCGACGGGCAGGGTCTGCAGGTCCGCTCCGCTGGTGAAGATCATGGCGAAGAGATATTCGTTCCAGGCGAAGAGCACGTGCAGCACGACGCAGGAGACGATGACCGGCTTGCACAGCGGCAGCGTGACGCGCCAGAATATCTGGCCCTCGCTCGCGCCATCCATGACCGCCGCCTCGTCGAGGTCACGCGGCAGGCCCAGCATGTAGGCGCGGATGAGGAAGGTGGTGAAGGGTATCCTGAATGCGGTGTAGAGGATGATCAGCGCCCAATAGGTGTTGTAGAGCCCGATCTCCTGCATCATCCGCACCAGCGGGATGACCGCCACAGTGGGGCTCAGCATCAGGCCGCCAAGCACGATGCCGACGAAGAACGGCTTTCCCGGCAGCCTCGAACGCGTCAGGCCATAGGCCGTCCAGGCGCTGACGAGAACGGTGCAGACGGCCGAACCAAGCGTGACGATCACGCTGGTCGCGATGTAGTTGCGGATGCCCTGGTTCCAGGCGGCGACGTAATTGGCGAGGCTGAACTGCCCCGGCAGGGCGAAGGGGTCGCCAAAGATCTCCGCATTGGTCTTGAAGCCGTTCAGCGCCATCCACAGCAGGGGATAGAGAACGACGACGCCGAGGCTCACCAGGAAGGTGACGAGGCATGTCCTGGCCATCACCGCCACGAAATCCGGACGATCCTTCTCCTGCGGAAGTGCGGCTGCGCTCACTGCTCCACCCTCCGGCGGCGCGTGTACCAGAGCTGCACGAAGCCGGTGACCAGCGTGATGGCGAAGATCAGTGAAGCGATCGCCGCCCCATAGCCGAAGTCATTCTCGATGAAGCCCTGCTGGTAGAGCCACGTGCCCAGCACCTGGCTGCTGTTGTTGGGGCCGCCCGCCGTCATCACCATGACTTCGTTGAAAACCTGGAAGGCGCCCGCCACCGTGACGATCACCATGAGCCCGGTCATTTCCCGAGTCAGGGGAAAGGTAATGTTCCACAGGCGGCGCCACGTGCCGGCACCGTCCATGGTCGCGGCGTCATAGAGTTCGCGGGGAATCTTCTGGATGGCGATGGCGAAGAGCAGCGTGGAATAGCCGAAGCCCTGCCACTGGCTCATCGCGATGATCGCGTAGATCGCCGTCTTCTCGTCGCCAAGCCAGGCGCGCGCCCAGCTGCCAAGGCCGAGTTGCGTCAGCGCTGAATTCAGCAGGCCGATGTCCGGCTGGTAGATGAAGTAGAAGAGC
>Ga0208783_10000697_pt1 | contig 20603 bp, 20 predicted proteins | sample DEB19_08_DNA_2_FD_184529 | JGI IMG/M metagenome (GOLD analysis project Ga0208783, IMG submission 184529) | Aqueous microbial communities from the Delaware River and Bay under freshwater to marine salinity gradient to study organic matter... | ecosystem: Environmental > Aquatic > Marine >...
GCAACAAAAAGTTCCTGGGTACCACTTGGAACGACTACTAAAAGATTATGGTGGTGGCAACTTGGATTGGAAGGTACCGCAGCCGATTCATCATATGCTGCGAACAGTACCATTCATTTAGATTTGGGGGTCGGAGATGGAACTGACCCGGGAACAGATATGATTCTTAGAGATTTTCCTATTCGTGTTGGGTCCGCTGCAGAAACGTACAGTAGTATGCCTATTACCGTAGGATGTGAATGGTCAGTTCCGGCAGGAAGTTCACTATATGTACGTGCAATTAACGCCGCGACGAACGAAACGGGTGGATATACAGTCATCGCCTATGGAATGGGCGGATAAATAATAAAGAGGATTACTTATGGCAATAACAGAAGCATATGCAGGGTCGGCGGCAATCGGAGTAACGGAATATTCCGCACCAAATAACGCAAACTATTCGTCAGGGTCACCGATTACCGATGACGGAGTATATCAAGTATTCTTGGATACGTCAGATATGGTGGCAACAGACCAATTACAAGTTCGTATTTATGAAAAATGTCGGTCTACCGATACCCAACGTGTTATTTATGAAGCTATATTAACTGGAACGATGACGGATACATGGGTCAGCCCATCGTTGATACTCTTACATGGTTGGGATGTTACTTTGGATGCGTTGGTAGGAACTATCACGGTAAATTGGTCAATCCGTAAGGTAGCATAATATGTCAACCTGGGTATACCAACCGCTTGTTCCGGCTACAGCACAAGTACAATCTGCAGCCGGAACAACTGGCCAAATTAAAGTCTGGACTGGTGCAGCTTGGGTAGCAAAACCTGTAAAGGTTTGGAATGGCGCATCGTGGGTCACAAAACCAGTAAAATATTATAATGGGGCTACGTGGGTAGTTACTCCATACTAGTCAAACTGATATTTATAGTAGTATCTCTTTAAGGACAATCTATGGGACTTTTGGAACAAATACAAAGTGGAGCGTTATTTACTCGACAAACCGTAACGTTGAGTAATAGTCCACCTTCATCAAGTACCACATCATTCGGTTCAAGTTATGTTTTACTTGGAGTGACTGCAAATAATCCATGCCGTATCAGACTTTATTCGGATAGTGCTAGTGTTGCAATCGACGACCTTAGATTAAGTTCATCGTTAGACATTAGTGCATCAGTAGGATTGACATTTGATGGAACATTAGACACGGATTTAACTTTTACATTTGACCCACCCGTAATCGGGTCAACGTTTGTTGATAGTAAAACGTGGTATAATATAAGTGGATCTAACGGTACAAATGTAAATTTTACGTATTATCCTATTGAACAATTTACCGACCGTCATACCATTACTATTCAACAGTATGCGTTAGCAAACAATATTATTCATGAAGGTACATTTACTGCACCAAAAGCATTCATTTTAATGAGTGCAAGTGCGGATACGGTTAGTAGAATTCGATTATATTCGGTCGAGTCTGATGTTCCCCTTTCCGAAAAAGTGCGAACAGTGGGTACACTACCTGACAATAACTCTAAACTAATTTCAGATTTATTATTTGATAGCGCATCATATTCGTATATATTATCACCCGTTCTTGAAGCATACAATTTGAATAATTCGTATACCGGAACAAACACATACTCGTATATAATACAAAATAGAACCGGAACAGATACACCAATTACTGCGTCATTTTATATTTACCCACTAGAAACTTAATATGAGATATTATCCATTTGGGTCTGGGTCACACACATATTTTCCGGCAACTTCATCATTTGCTGCGTATACAATTGATGCACTCAGTTATGTAACCGCACTGTCAGCTTCGTACGCAATTCAAGGTCCAAGCGGGTCACAAGGTCCATCGGGTCAGTGTATTCAGCAATCTGGAAGTCAAGGTCCACAAGGACCATCTGGTAGTCAAGGTCCGATTGGTGAAATCGGTAGACCTGGAGAATAATTTATGAAATTTTATCCGCACGGTGGGACGGCAAACATAATATCATATTTGCAAAGTGCAAGCCTTGCAGTATCAGCCTCACATTTATATAATCCAAATAAACCCATTCTTAGTGCATCTCTCGCATTAAGCGCAGACATTATATATCAAGGTCCACAAGGACCATCGGGATCAAATCAGACCGTAACCGGCCCCCAAGGAGTAACAGGTCCAGCAGGTTCAACCGGTCCACGTGGATTTGGAAGTTATACGGGAAGTTTGACAACTGCTACTTGTTGTACACCGTTTGATACGTACTGTGTTGGTACTGATTTATATACTTATGATAACAATTGTGTTGGTAGTTTATCATGTACTGATTATATCGTTTGTGGTGGGTCTAACTCAAATTGTACATAAAATATGTCATTTTATTTTCCATTTAATATTTCCGGTGTATCTTCCGGATCGATTGTAACTAGTTCTGTTTCTCAGCAATCCGTTACGTCAAGTTTCACCGCTTCTGTTGGCGGTATCGCACAATCTGCCGTTTATGCGGCAACAATAGGTACTATTGGTCCTAGTGGATCACGAGGAACAGATGCCTCTGGATGTGTTGGTACTCTTCAAGGGCCAACTGGGTCACAAGGACCAACGGGGACACGGGGGCAGGCAATATATGATTGTCCTGCTGGATATGTTGCGTGTACTGAATTAACACCACCTGTGGGATATAGCATTGTTTGCATTCCGTTACCTACACCATGCACGGGTACGACGATTATTTGTCCATCATCATACACACCTTGACAAATAGTAAATAAACCTTTAAGTTTCACTAAACATTACAGGCAGGTAATATGACAAATACGGTTCCAGCACCATTAGCGCTACGAAATTTAATTGAAAGTAATAATCAATTATTAAAAATCTATCAATCAGAGTTGACTGCTAAAGTTGCACAAGCCAACGAAGAAATGATGAGAATGTTAGGACTTGACCCAAATGACGGATGGCGATTAGACCTAGATACATTTACTTACGTTAAGGTCGAAAAAACAAATGATACACCAGTCAGCTGAACAGGCAATACTCACGTTTGGAAAGTTTAAAGGTTATTCACTTGCTCACGTATACTACAACAATCAGTCATACCTTCAATGGATGACACAAACCGTTGGTATACCTGAAGTCTGGAAAGAAGCGGCACAAATGACGCTGAAAGGTGAGGATATTTCCCACCTTAAAATCGCAAAGACGAATAACCCGACTTCCACATTTACACCACAAGTTTCGACAGACACCACAGTTTCTATTCATTTAAAGGATAGTAAAACTGCGGTTGTTGTCATGCCATATAATCCCAACTTGATGGCGAAGTTCAAGTATGAAGTCGATGGACGAAAGTGGAATGGAGAAGAGAAGTGGTGGGAGTTTCCAGCCGTCCATCTCCCCAAGGCGTTTAATGTCTTTGGACAAAATAATATCAAGTGTGATGAGAAGGTATTGAAACTCTTGGAGAAGTTAAAAGACCGCCGTGAAGATTTGGATGAGATTCGGGTCAAAGAAGATGTGGAGTTTGACATTAAAGGGATGCAACTCCAACTATATCCATACCAGAAAGTCGGTGTTAAATTCGTGGAACGGGCAGACGGTCGGTGTCTCATCGCAGATGCGCCTGGTCTGGGAAAGACTGCACAAGCAATTGGATTCGCACAACATAAGAATTTAAAAACAATCATCGTCTGTCCACTCTCCGTTGTGGTGAATTGGCAACGTGAAATTAAAAAATTTACCGGAAAGGAGAGTACTGTATGGGATAGTAAAAACTATTATGGAAAGCTTAGCAATCAGTTTCATATTGTTCATTATGATGCCGTTGGTAAGGTGGTCGGTGATTTACGGAAGCAAGACTTTGACCTCCTTGTTTGTGACGAAGCAACCTACCTCAAAAACCGACAAACCATCCGAGCCAAAAGTATCCTAGGGTCATATAAAGAACGACGGAAATATCCAGGCATCAAAACGAAGTACTGTATCTTCCTGACAGGTACTCCGGTGATGTCCCGTCCTATTGAAGCATTTGCATTGTTGAATTTCCTCGACAAAGACCGTTTCAATAATTTTTTCCATTTCACCCAACGGTACGGCGGGTGGAAGGGTGAGGCACCACGTAACCTTCAAGACCTCCACGACCGTACAAAAGATTTGGTCATCCGCCGTAAGAAAGAACAAATCTTGACCGAACTTCCCGCAAAGCAACGAAATGACCTGTATGTGGAATTGACGAAGGATGAACAGAAGCAATATAAGGAAATGTTACGAGAAGTGTTTGGTCGGTGGAAGGTTGAGAAACCTACTATTGGTCACATGCCGAAAATCCAAGAGTTCTTGATTGAAAAGAAGATGCCACGGTTGGTGGAAATGGTGGACGAGTTCTTGGACAACGATAAACCTATTCTTATTTTCAGCAACTACCTCGCTCCACTGAAGTTCCTCCAAGAACACTATGGGGAGAAGTCGGCTATACTGACGGGTGAAATGAATAGTAAGGAACGTCAGAAATCTATTGACCGGTTGACCAGTGGAGAAGCTAAAGTAGGACTATTCAGTTTGATGGCTGCCGGTATGGGTATTGACGGACTACAGAAACAGATAGATACCGTCGTATTTCTTAATATGGACTGGACACCCGCAAACCACGAACAAGCAGAAGACCGTACCCATCGTATCGGCCAAACTAGTCAGGTGCAAGTCTATTATATGGTATGTGTAGATACTATTGACGAATATATGCGGGATATCCTTAAAGATAAACAAAGGGTCGCAGATTTGGTGGTGGACGGGGCATTGGTCACACCCGAACGTTCTAAGTCGTATTTTAAGGAGTTTGTGTCCAAAATCAGTCAGGTTTATAAAGAGGATATTTCCACCAAAAACGTAGACGATTGATATTTATTATAGTGGTAAAACCAAATAGTTAAAGGAGTTATTTATGGCAGAATACAATTTCCCGACAGAAACGATAGATTTGCCAAGTGGTGGAAAGCTCTATCCGGAAGGGAGTCCGTTACGGAGTGGGAAGATTGACGTTAAGTATATGACCGCAAAGGAAGAAGATATCTTGACCTCAACCAACCTTATCCAAAAGGGGACGGTATTAGACAAGTTGTTGGAAAGTTTAATTGTTACAAAGGGCGTCAAACCTGAAGATTTGTTAGCAGGTGACTTGAATGCGGTAATGGTCGCTTCTCGTATCTTAGCATATGGTAAAGACTACGAAGTTCAATTACCATGTAATTCGTGTGGGAAACGATTTGATTATACGATAGATTTAACAAAGTTGGATACGACCAACCCAGAGGTAAATTCAAATAACGGAGAATTTACAGTCAACCTCCCAACAGGAATCCAAGTATCATTTCGCTTGTTGACACGAAAGGATGAAAAAGCTATCGAACAAGAAGTTGAAGCAATAAAGAAAATAGATAATACCGTACAAGGAGATACACCGACTAGATTAAGTTATATGATTACTGCGGTCAACGGTAATCGGGATAAGAAAGTCATTCGGGAATTTTCGGAGTCTATGATTATTCGAGATTTACGAGCATTTCGTGAAGAAGTGAAAAAGGTTACACCTGATGTGAATTTTGACTTAACCGTTACGTGTACGTTGTGTGAAACTTCAGTCAAAGCGAGGATGCCCTTCGGGGCGAGCTTTTTTTGGCCTGACCTCCGAGCATAAAGTAGAAGTTCACAAACTGTTGTTTATGTTGTCATATTATAGTAATGGTGCGTTTACATTCCAAGATGTCTATAATATGCCGGTTTATTTACGAACTTTTTACACAAAACAATTGGAAGATGCTAAGAAACAGGAAGTAGAAGCATCTAAACCAAAATCTCGACCAAAATCTAATAAGAGATAATTATGGCAGACCCGACCGTTGATTTTCGATCATTTAATAGTAAAGTTGATGATTTAATTACTGCGCTAAATAAGAATACCGAAGCTTTAGACCAAAAAGGTACTGGTGCTGGCGGTACGGGTGACGCAGATAAAATGACCGACGGACAAAAAAAGGTCATTGGTGCGCTACAAAAACTTAGTACAGCAGTATTTGATATAACAGAAGAACTTACAAATTCAGGTCGTGCGTTAGCAAGGACTATCGGAACGACACTTACAGATGGTATACGATTAGAATCACAAGCGAGAGCTAATTTTGCGTCACAAGTTTTTCGATATGGTGTAAACTTCGCCGCAACTGTCGAACAAATCCAAGCGGTACAAAAATCTGCGGCAGACGCCTTTGTTAACGTCCCAGAAGGATTTCAATTAAGTTCCGATGCGACAGCAGAATTCGCGTCAGGTTTAAAAAGAATATTTGGTGGTGAATTTGAACTAACATCTAACACTTTAAGAAATTTTGGAGCGTTAGGACTAACAAGTTTGGAAAGTATTGAACAGTTTAAGAATTCTACTGGTCGTGCTGGGTTTTCTACTCAACAATATGAACGTATTATCAATAGAAATATTCCTTCCTTATTAATATTTGGTCAAAGTGCCGCAAGGTCAGCGATTAATCTTGATAGAATAGGTATAAGTTTAGAGCAGTACCGAGCAGTACAACAAGGAGTTGTTACTAATTTAGAAGGCACATTAGACACTGTTAATCAATTAAATCAATTAGGCGCAACTATTGATTTTAGTTCATTCGTTAGAATATCTGAATTAGAAGGACCGGAAGCAGCCTTTAGATACCTAGACCAAAATATACCAGATGCATTATTGAAAACCAGTACAAGTTTCCGCGCATTAACAGAACAATTACCAGGAGTTAAGGTAGAAGATTTGTTACGTGGTGGTATGGAACCGGCGGTTGCAACGTTAGAACAACAATTATTAGACATATCGGGACCAGATGGTGCCCTAGCAGGATTTGCTAGTGCATTAGGTACCACAACACAAGCAATACAAAAATCTACAGGCAATACTGCTTTACCACTTCTTGGGGCAGCCGGTGGAGCATTGGGCGCCTCTCTTGCAGGAACGTTAGGATTATCCGCTACTTTCGCGGCCACCGGTGGAGCTATTTTACTACCATTATTAGCAATGGGAGCAGCAAGCTTATTTGCCGGGGACGATGTGGTGTCATCATACGGAGATAGAACCTTAGTAACTCCAAAAGGAAACATCGCATTAAATAATAATGATACGGTTATCGCAGGTACTAATTTGATGCCACGGGGGTCTGTACAAATGGCGGACAACTCCGCATTAATGAGTAAGATTGATAGATTTATTGATACGGTCAGCAGTGCGACTACCACGATTAACGTTGATGGTACACAAAGAACGGTTCCTCGTATGAGTTTGGTTGGTGTATACTCACGTAATGAGAGAGCATAAGTATGGCAACTTTGGCAGAACTTTTTAACGCATCGTCTAAGGAAATTTACGGACGGTTTTCTCCACAAACACCGAACAGTAATCAACCATTTGTTTCGGTCAAACCAGACACCGAGGCATCCAGAAGTCGTATCAAAAATGATATTCGACTTTTTCCAGTAGGAGTATCGGTCAGCAGAGATTATACCCGGGTTAGTAAATTTCTAACTTCAGGTGATGGAGTATTGTTCACCGCAAAACAAGCGTTGTTGCAATCTGCTAATACATTTGCAAACACAAAAATTTATAATCCAATATCGCCGTTGTTGAATACGGTACCGGGTGTTCATGCCAACCGATTTATTTCTACAGATGCATATGTCCAACGTATTCCTGGAGTTTTGCAGAACAGTACGTTAGCTAGTTATAGTAAAGCTACTATTCCGAAAACTTCATCTGGATTTTCATCCATTAGAAATACGTTAGTAACCTTACGTGACCTCGTTAGTGGAGAACTTAGAAGAAGAGCGAACACGGCAGTTTCAAATTTCACAGACCAAGTATATAATACTTCCAGACCGGAATTCGTGGTATTTGGTAATCCACTTGTAGATTATAATCCTCGAATTAATCTTCCACCGGCACTGAGTACTAGAACAAGCAAAAATACGTCAGCGGTACTTTCTATTAATTCAATTACTCAGAAAGTCACACAAAGCTTGGTAAGACAAACAGTAAACAACATTAGAAGTTTAAACAGTATTAATAATATTAAGAGAGCATTCAGTCCACGAAATATTATTAAAACGTTTAGTAGAGAACGTATACGAAGTACATTGTCTGCGGCTGGACAAATTGTACGCACGTCTATTCCTGCCATTCAACAACCACCATTAACTTCATTTATTGAAGCAGCAAAGGATTTTAAGCAAAAGCAATTACTAAATACATCTGATAGACTAAACACAAAATATTTTGGTGGTAACCGGATATCTGATTGGGCAACAGAGCCGAATACAGTTGTATCGTATAATAATGGACAACCTGTAATTGGTGAAAGGTCGGTCAGTAAATTATACGATACCTTAAACACAGGAATAGGAAACAACTTAGCAGTTGATGCTACTAATAAAATTAATTATGGAAGTATTGCAGGAACGGGCTCAGACATTATCAATTTTTTCTTTAGTATTCCAGATAAAGAAAAAATCCAATTTAGAGCATTTATTTCATCAATTAAAGAAACAGTAAAACCAGAATTCTCAGACCAACGATACGTTGGGCGTACTGAACGATTTGTTACATATGGCGGAGTGAAACGTAGTGTATCATTAGAATTTAATATTGTTGCGTTCTCTACCAACGAAATAGATGATATGTGGACTCGCGTAAATTACCTAACAGGATTAGCATTTCCAGCCGGGGCATCTCGTAGTGGATTTATGACACCACCGTTATTTAAACTTACGGCTGGTAAAATCTATGATTTACAACCGTGTTATATTGATTCATTAGATTATGATATGCTTGACCAAAGCATAACATTTGATATTGATAAACAAGTGTCACAAGTTATCAATGTAAGAATGAACTTGATATTACTTGAAAAGCGTACTAAGTTCTACAATAGTCCATTCTATAAGATTACCGAAGAACTTTCTGAAACACAAAATAAAAATAACGCCGGCTTACTTGCGAGATAACGTATGGACCGATATATTATTCCTCTTCAAGTAGATACAACAAAAGATGTTCCATATTATAAAACTGATATCGTTACACCGATTCCATCGGAAGATATTCCATACTACTATGTGACGCAAGAAGGTGATAGGTTAGACACTATCTCTTCATTATTTTACGATACTCCAAACAATTGGTGGGTACTTGCTAAAGCAAATAATTTAGCAAATGGTACGATAGCGATACCTGCCGGAACCAAGTTATTTATACCTAATATATGACAATACGTTTTGATTCGTTACCGATAGCAACACCTCGACTAGTAATTACCAGTCCATTTGGGCAACGGTCGTTATATGACGCAGAAGAACCTCATAACGCGGTAGATATTCGGGGAGCAGAACGTACTCCGTTATTGGCCGTAAGCGATGGTGTTGTGCATCGGATAGTAACCGATGGTAGATGTGGTACCGGGATTGTATTGGTACACAATGAAGTGGGGGCACCTATGAGATATGGACGACCCCCACAGTATACTACCACATATTGTCATATGGAAGAAAATTCTATATCAGAATTTAATCTTCAAGAAGGTGTATCGGTTAAAGCAGGACAACCAATTGGTAGAGTGGGAAAAACAGGACGAACATACGGCGCACATTTACATTTTATACTTAAACAAGTTAATGGAAATCCTGATGCTCCAGGAGATACGTTTAGAGTTCCTGATACTCCTATAGACCCCACTCAATATTTAATTGCCGTTGACCGACGCGCCGCGGTTGCTGCATTGGCACAAGCAACCATACCATCACCATCTACGAGTGGTATGTCTCCTTATATATCTTCGTTTGAATCATTCCATCCTAACATTCAATATGAATTGAATCGTAGACAGTTAGCAACGGAAACGGCCAATAGTCACATGCCGTTCATCAAATTAACATCATTATTAAAGGTCGATAAAGAAAATTTGAGTGGGGCGACGGAAGCATGGTGTCCCACATTAGGTATACATGGGCAATCTAATGAAACATTTGATAACATTTATTTTCCACAAGGAAATAATAGTATTGTAGCGTATGCTACAACAAAACGTGATGGACGATTTATTAGAGTTCCAGTATTGGTGCAGAATGCCGAAACTGACGCAAATAATATTCCAGTACCCGGTATTACAAGTGTAACTACAGAACGTAGTACCTCTGGGCCGATGGGGGTCCGTGGTGGATTGTTTAAAGCAAACATAACGATAGTAGCATATTCGGTTGGTCAAGTAAACGCATTACTTACATACTTTTTACGACAATCCACGAACGTATTACTTGAATTTGGCCGGGTATCAAGTAGTACTACTGAATCTAGTATAACCCCCTTCAATTGGAATCGGGATAAAGATGTTATTTCCGCAGAAGTCGTAAAGCTTATCACCGACCAAGCAGAACAGAAAAAATTTATAGATGAAACGGTGCACGGAAATTATGGCAACTACGAGGCACTCATTGGTTATGTTGCTAATTTTAATTTTAAATACACAAAAAATAATACATATGAGATAACACTAACAGTGCATTCCTCTCAACAGTTTGAAGTCCCCACAATACATACAGGTGCTAAGGCTACTTGTACGTCGATTGGTGATGGTTGTAAAACATTTGATATTAAAGAATATTTTGATGAATCATATTCATGGAAAGTGAATTCATTTAAAAAATTAATGGAGAGTGTTGAAAGTGGTCCGTTAAGAGAAAAATGGCAATCGCATGTAATACCGTTACGACAATCGGAAACTAATAACAACCAAGCACAGTCGGGGACGCATAACGCCGAAACTAATACTCGCGGAGGATATTTAATTTCGTGGGAATTCTTTGTTAACGTACTATTAAATGATGAACAACAAGGAGTGGCTAGTGTTTTACCGCTCGATTCGTTTGGATTGTATGGAATAGGGTTTATTAAATCAGCATTACCCCGACCAGTAACTAATACCGTCGAAGCGGATGATAGTAAACTAATTTCAAGTGAAGTAGGATATCATCCGTATTTACGCTCGGTCAATCCTGGAGTAATGGTCATCTATAATCCAGTTGCGAATGGAGAAGCAGATGCTCAAGCAACTACCCAAGATGTTACAAACGTATTGACGAACAACAACGTTGTACTGGAAGATTCTGGAATTTCACAAAGTATAAGAACGTCCGTTGTTGGAGCATTTACTAATTTAAGTGGGGATAATTTATTACCGGGGTCATCCTTACTAACGAAAGGTATATGGTTGAACAGCAACATAATTATGGAAGCGTTTACATCCGCAGACTCCATAACAGCCGCAATGAACTATCTTTTAAGTAAAATGAATTCCGCAACGGAAGGATACTGGAACTTACAATTGTTATCAAACGATAATACAAATCCAGGATTGCATGTGATTGATATGGGATTATCAAAAAATAAGCCAAACCAATCGTTACGGCCATTACCGATTAATATCACATCGGTGTCAAATATTAGAGATTCACTTACAAATAAAAAGCAACTTATATCAAGTTATTATGGAGATGTAGGTACAGGAACACCAAAATACACGTATGTATTCAATAGAAAACTACAAACGGGTACGAGTGATGATGTGGGAAGCGATTTATTAGATATTAACGTTGAGTTTGGAATGCCTACGATGATATCTGTACAAGCAATTGCTGGGGTCGGTGGCGTTGCTCAAAAGAGCGCATGGCAATCAATCGATATTGAAGGTCTTAATAAATTAAAATTATTACCTGATTTGTATGTAAAATGTCCACCCAACACACCCGAATCCGGATCGGCAACGTGTCCAGATGACCCTATTCTTCGTTTGGAAACTCAGTTAAGATTTGCACAGCAAGATGTTGCTACAGCAGAAGCACAACAACGTTTGGCTGGTTCTGAAGCTGCTTATAGAACCGCTACTGTTAGAGTCAACCAAACAACTGAAGAACGGGCAAACATACAAAACGAACTAGCAGGCATCAGACTCAATAATCCAAATCTATTACCAATCATCAGAGAATATAATCATTTAGGTAATGCATTGAAGTTTATCGAATTTAATCCATCACAAATGGTAATGAAATTAAACGCAGATGCAGACAATAAACGTGGAAAAGTACACGCATTCAGTAGTTCTAACTTGACAAAAACATTAGTTGATTTAACTTTACCTGGTATTGGTGGTATTTACTTGTGGCAATCATTTTTGGTAGACCGTATCCCAAGTATACTAAATCAGGGGTATTATGTAGTAGTAAAAGTTGCTCACGAATTTACTGTGGACCGTGGGTGGATTACTAAGATACAAGGCCGATTCCGTTATCTACCTGAGGAATAACTACTATGTTTGATGCTCCATTAAGTAACAGACCAAAAATTACAAACCAAGACATATTAGCTGGATTTGTTATGCGATACTTTGTTCAGTATGTTCCCACGAAAAAAATTATTGAAATAGATAAAAAACAATATGACGTATTTAAAAATAACCCATTTTACCAACCACTTGAAATGAAATGGATTATTGGTGGATATGACAAAGATACTACCGCTACGGATGGACAAATTGTGTATGGGGCTGGACATAAGAACCAAGTGTCATTAGATTTCTACGATAAGAAGATGCCGGGTCTTAAACATATGATACGAAATCCACTCGAATACTTCAGCGGAAAGGTTTTATAAATGGTAATTAATGGTTATGAACAATTGACACACCTACACAACCGCCTTCGGGAAGAGACTGCGTATGTTTATCCCGTGGCGGTTGACGCATTTCTGCATTCTTCGCAAAATCGTGTGGCGTCACTCCATTTCCTTTTCGACGATGGAACCTCGTATACCGTATCGGTCAATCATCCCGACGCCCCACACTTCCAGATAGACCTTAGTGATGCTTATAAGTTGGTCACCCTTCATAAAAAAGAATTACAACATCTGACCAACGCACAGAACGTAGTTGATTTGGCATCGATGTTACATCTCAATTATGATGTGATTCCGTTGTATCGGGAATATTATACGATGGCGATTCACCAGATTAAAAATCAGTTTAAGTTCAAGAACCTCCATTATAGTGTCCCACTAACTTCGTGGGTGGAAACCGCGGAGGCGTTCTTACAACACTGTAAGCATATGTACGACCGATGCCAGTCCACTGAACAGACATCTGCGTTTGAATTCATCAATCAGATTACGATTCCTACATTGACCCAGATTGAGCAAGCTGGATTGTGGACCACCGACAATCAGTTCGTCTATTCTGATTATAACATTTATACCTCCACGGGTCGTCCAAGTAATGCATTCGGTGGAATCAACTTTGCCGCTCTCAATAAGAATGATGGTACCCGTGAGAAGTTTGTCAGTCGGTTTGGAGAGAACGGAACCCTTGTCCAGTTTGACTATGAAGCGTTCCATCTTCGTCTTGCAGCAGACCTGATTGGATACAAACTCCCCGAAAGTTCTGTTCACGAATTCCTTGCAAAGCAGTATTACGGAACCGACCAAATCACCGAAGAGCAGTATGAGGAATCTAAGGCTCGGACTTTCGGTCTAATGTATGGATATAGCGACGATACGGGTGGTGTAGAGTTCTTCCAAAAGCTCAAAGAGTATTCGTCCGATTTGTGGGAGAAATACCGTCAGAATGGATTTGTATTGTCAGGAACGGGTCGCAAAGTGATGGTTGTAGACTCGACCAGTAACAAGGTATTCAACTATATGATGCAATTGACGGAAACAGAAGAAGCGATTGTACGGGTTCATAATGTCTGTAAGTATCTGGAATCGTTCAACTCTAAAGTCATTCTGTATACTTATGATGCTATTCTCTTGGATGTATTGAATGATGAATTGGATATTATGGAAAATGTGGCACAAATATTGAGTATGGGTGGATACCCCGTCCGTCAGTATCGTGGTCACAATTACAATGGAATGAGTTTATATAAAATATAGTGTTATTGAAGTTAATTTGATACTTATTAGGAGTGGTACACCTAACGAGTCTCCTATGAACAATTACACAACAGAAACACAATTGTTATGTACTTTCATCCCAGCAGACAGCTTACAAGAAAGTATTGAAAACATAAAAAAGTCCTATATTTTAGCGTTCAATAACGTATATGTGTTGGAAAATGTAGATGATGCAAATCAACTCATATTAACCTACAATATCGTTGTTGGTTCGTTGAAGTCACCATACGCTCCACCACCATCCACCATATCGGTTCACAGAAAGAAGCAAACGAATACGATATATACTATTAATGCATTAAACGCATTAATTGCAAGTAAAAACGGTGGGAAGATTGACAAGTCCTATAAGATTGATTGGGATGAATTAAAGAATTCTATTTTAGTTACCGCACACGGTCAATTAAAAATAGTTAAAACCAAAATAAAAGAAATATTAAGCTTCTAAAAAGTAGGACTTGACAAACTAAACAAACCGTAGTATACTTCTTCCTACTTGGGGTATACTACAATAAACACCCTTAAACATTTTAAACGAGGTAAACAGTATGGCACTAGACATCAACGCATTAAAGAGTAAGCTCAACAGTTTCAAGCGTACCGGCGGTGGGGACCGTGATACCGCTATCTGGAAGCCGAAGGAAGGAAAGACCGTCATCCGTATCGTCCCGTGGAAGGATAACCCCGAGAATCCCTTTATTGAACTCTACTTCCACTATCTAGGCAACAAGACCCATCTCTCGCCGCTCTCGTATGGCAATCGTGACCCGATTGCGGAGTTTGCTGATGCACTCCGTTCTGACCAGTCACGTGACCCGAAGGAGCGTTACGCTGAGGCTCGTCCGTTCATGCCGAAGCTCCGTACTTATATCCCTGTCATCGTTCGTGGTGAAGAGGATAAGGGTGTTCGGTTCTATTCGTTCGGTAAGACGGTGTATCAGGAACTTCTCTCTTACATCTCTGACCCCGATTACGGCGATATTACCGACCCTAAGACTGGTCGTGACATTGTAGTTGAGTATATCCCGAAGGAGAAGAGCGATACCAATTTCGCTAAGACTTCGGTGAAGGTCAAGCCGTCTCAGACTCCGCTTTCGACTGACGCTGCTCAGATGAAGGTCTGGTTGTCAGAACAGCCCGATATTAAGGAGCTGTATACTGAGCCGACCTATAATGAGTTGAAGGTCACGCTCGAGAAGTATCTTGACCCTGATAATTCTGTTATCACCCCTGCCCGTGAAGCCGAGGCTCCGAAGCCGGTCGCTACCACGGCAGCAGCTCCGAAGGAGAACGTCAAGAACGCTGTTGATGCGTTTGACGAGTTGTTCAACGATTAATTAACCAAAGACACGTAGCGTGCTAGGTAGCCTCACAACTACCTAGCGCCTGCGTGTTTTGTTACATATAAGGAATCATATGGCAAAAGAAACCAAAACAAAAAAGACTAGTCCATCAGCAGACCGTGATGAACTGGCACAAGTTATCGCAGATAGCTTGAATAAGTTGTACAAGGATGGACAAGTTGCATACTTCCTTGATGGTGAGGAAGAAACTCCTACGGATTTGACTGATTTCATTTCCACTGGTAATACGATGTTGGATATCGCAATCAGTAATCGTCCACACGGTGGTATTGCCGCTGGTCGTATTACTGAATTGACTGGACTAGAAGCATCTGGTAAGTCACTCGTTGGTGCATCATTGATTGCGACTACACAGAAGCGCGGTGGTGTTGCGGTCTTGATTGATACCGAAAACGCAGTGAACGATGAGTTCTTCTCCGCAGTTGGTGTGGATATGAAGAAGCTCGTATATGTTCAACACGATACCGTTGAGGATATTTTTGACTCTATCGTGAACATTATTGAAAAGGTACGTGCGTCTGCGAAGAAGGATAAGTTGGTCACGATTGTGGTTGACTCCGTTGCTGCCGCATCCACCAAGACGGAAATGGCTGCAGACTTTAATAAGGATGGTTACGCAACTGCGAAGTCCATCATTATCAGTAAGGCAATGAGAAAGATTACCAACCTTCTTGGTCGTGAGAAGATTGCTCTCGTATTCACCAATCAGCTCCGTTTGAAGATGAACGCTCCTGCGTTCTCTGACCCATACACCACTTCTGGTGGTAAGGCAATCGGATTCCACGCATCCACTCGTATCCGTCTGTCCCAGATTGGGAAGTTGAAGGATTCGGCTGGCAACATTATTGGTATCACCACGAAGGCGGTTATCACCAAGAACCGTTTGGGTCCGCCGTATCGTGAAGCTGAATTCAACATTTACTTCAATCGCGGTATTGACGATTACAGTAGTTGGTTGGATGTCTTGAAGGAGAACGGTATTATCAAGCAAGCAGGTGCGTGGTATTCTTATGAGGATGAGAAGTTCCAAGGTAAGGAATTTCCAGCGTTCCTCGAAGCTGACCAAACACGTAAGAATGACTTGTACGATAAGATTTGTGAAGCACTCATTATGAAGTATGAGAAGGACTTTGACCCGTCTGCGGTCAACAAGGAGTCCGCAGAAGATGAGGACGAAGTATCACCATCTAAAAAGCAATTACTAAATGACTGATTTATTGAAGGTGTTTGATAGTATGCAGTTTGACAATAAGGACATTGGATTCAACTCCCGTGTCCTTATTGTTGACGCACTCAACACATTTATGCGGAGTTATGCCGCTATTCCCACCCTGGATGAAGATGGTAATCATATCGGGGGAATGGCTGGATTTATGAAATCTTTGGGGTTTGCTATTCGTAGTTTCAAACCTACCAGAGTTGTATTGGTATTTGACGGGAAGGGTGGGTCACAACGTCGAAGGAAGATTTATAAGGAATATAAGGCAAATCGGAAACCGCCGACTCGTCTGAATCGTTCGTATGATATGACCACCGATGAACAAGAACGGGAGAATATGAAGTGGCAGTTGGTGTCACTCGTAGAAATGGTGGAATGTTTACCAGTTTCCATTCTTGCTCTGGATAATATTGAAGCAGACGATACTATCGCATATATGTCGGAATTGGTCACAAAGAATGGTGGTACATCCATCATCTATTCAACAGACAAGGATTTCTTACAGATGGTAAGTGATAGTGTCAAACTATACAACCCTGTCAAGAAGAAAACGTTTGATGTAGATGTTGTATTGGAAACCTACGGCGTTCACCCATCCAACTTTGTATTTTATCGGTCACTTCTTGGAGACAAGAGTGATAACATTGATGGAATCAAGGGAGCTGGGGAAAAAACTGTATTGAAGTATATTCCAGAATTGGCTGACCCGAATGTTGAAGTTAATTTGGATTTAATTGAACAAAAATATGCTGATATTAAAAAGAAGCCGAAGTTAGTAGAAAACATTTTAGATAATACCAGTATAGTAAATAGAAATTTGGAATTAATGAATTTGCACGATGTGAATATTAATATTGATGCAAAGATGAAAATATTACATAAATACGAAGAAGGATGTCCACCAATTCGTAAAGCGGACTTGACAAGACTGATGGTTCGTACTAAGATTATTAGTAGTATTCAGAATTACGATGAATGGATTACATTTACTTTTACGCCTTTAGCGAGATATCATGGTAGACCATAAGAACTACGACAAGAATGTAGACACGTTGGCTAAGTTCGGCCCGAGTTTCCAGGCGAAAGCTGTGGCAGCTATGTTGAACTCACCCGACTTCCTTGCACAATCCTATGACGTTATCAACCCAAACTTCTTTGAGTTGGATGCGAATCGTTGGATTGTGCAGACAGCCTTGGATTATTTTGATGAATACAAGACGTTACCAACGTTGGAAGTATTCAAGGTCGAGATGAACAAGGAAGTCAAGGACGATACGCTTCGTACTGGTATCGTCGAATCGTTACGTGGTATTTTCCAGAAGATGAAGGACAACGATTTGGACTACGTTCAGGATAGTTTCTTGGATTTCGCTAAGAATCAAACGTTGAAGTCTGCTATCATTCGTTCCGTTGACCTGCTTCAGATTGGTCAATATGGTGAAATCAAAGTATTGGTGGACAATGCTCTTCGGAGTGGTCAACCCAAGACCGTTGGTCACGATTGGAAGAAGGATGTTGAGAAGCGACTGACGAAGGATGCTCGTAATACGATTCCTACGGGGTGGGATGCACTTGATACACTTATCGGTGGTGGATTGGCTGGTGGTGAGTTGGGTGTGGTCATCGCTCCGTCTGGTGTCGGTAAGAGTTGGGCACTTGCAACGATTGGAGCAAACGCTCTTAGAGCTGGAAAGAAGGTTGTTCATTATACGTTGGAATTGAACGAGAACTACGTTGGGTTGCGTTACGATACTATTTATACTGGTATTGAGCCGGGGAAGATTCCAGAACATCCTGATATGATTAAGGATTTGGTGGAAACGATTAAGGGTGAAATTATCATTAAGTATTATCCCGCTCGTACTATTACTTCCCACACGATTCAAGCCCACGTACAGCAGATGGCATCGTTGGGATTCAAACCCGACCTTATTATCGTAGACTATGCAGACTTGATGAGTGCGAATGCCCGAACGGATGCACGTTATCAAGAGTTGGGTGCAGTTTATGAGGAACTTCGTGGATTGGCTGGTGAACTCCAAGTTCCGATTTGGACGGCTTCACAGACCCAGAGAAGTGCCTTGCAGGATGAAGTCATTCAGGCGGACAAGATTGCAGAGTCTTATAGTAAGATTATGACAGCCGACTTGGTACTCTCAATCTCTCGTAAGTTAGAAGATAAGGTTCATAAGACGGGTCGCGCCCATATCATTAAGAACCGATTCGGGTCTGATGGTCAAACGTTCCCGATGATTATTGACGCAAGTGTAGGAAAGATAGAGATTTACGACGAATCCTCCGCAAAGGGGATTATGTTGAAGAAGCAGATGGAAAATGGTGAAACGGTTACGAAACAAAACCTCGCAAAGAAGTTATTGGAGATGGATTTGGATTAAAAAATATCGTTGGGTAATCACCGAATTTTTCACGTAACACCGTAGTATTTATTTAACCCCATACCCCTAACGATTTGGAGCAAGAAGTTATGCAGTTAGAATCTAAGATTTTGTCAGAAATCACAACGTTTATGAAGTATGCGAAGTACCTTCCGAAGAAGCAACGCCGTGAAACGTGGAAGGAACTCGTTGATAGAAATAAGGCTATGCACTTGGAAAAGTTTCCCAAGTTAGCAAAGGAAATTGAAGCAGCATATGAATTCGTATATGATAAGAAGGTGCTCCCATCCATGCGTTCACTCCAATTCGCAGGGAAGCCAATTCAAATCAATAACGCACGTTTATACAATTGCTGTTTCCTTCCAATCAATCATACAGACGCATTTAGTGAAGTAATGTTCTTGTTGCTTTCTGGAACGGGTGTTGGGTATTCCGTACAGAAGAATCATATTGAACAACTTCCACCTGTGAACAAGCCAACCAAGACTCGTCGTTACCTCGTCGGTGATAGTATTGAAGGGTGGGCAGATGCGGTCAAGGTGATGATTGAAGCATATATGAAGGGTAAGTCACTTCCAGAATATGACTTCTCTGATATCCGTCCGAAGGGTGCATTATTGCTCACCTCTGGTGGAAAGGCACCTGGTCCTGAACCATTGAAGGATTGCTTACACAATATCCAAAAGATTCTTGACCGTAAGCAAAATGGTCAATTCCTATCCACGATTGAAGTTCACGATATTCTTTGCTTCATCGCTGATGCAGTTCTTTCTGGTGGTATTCGTCGTTCCGCAATGATTTCATTGTTTGATTTGGACGATGATGATATGTTGACTTGTAAGTTCGGCAACTGGTGGGAAACGAACCCGCAACGTGGTCGTGCAAACAACTCAGCAGTTATCGTTCGTCACAAGATTGAAAAGGAAGTATTCTTGGAACTCTGGAAGAAGATTGAAATGAGTGGTTCTGGTGAACCTGGTTTCTTCTTCACGAATGATGCAAATTGGGGATTGAACCCGTGTGCAGAAATTTCTCTCCGTCCATTCCAATTCTGTAACTTGACCACCATCAATGCTGGTGACATCAAGGACCAAGATGATTTCAACGCACGTGCGAAGGCAGCAGCATTCATTGGAACGTTGCAAGCCAGTTACACCAACTTCCACTACCTGAGAGATATATGGAAAAAGACGACAGAAAAGGAAGCACTCATCGGAGTCTCAATGACTGGAATAGCTTCTGGTCCAGTCTTAGAACTCAGTATGAAGGAGGCGGCAAATGTAGTGAAGGAGGAAAATGCGCGTGTGGCGGAACTTATCGGGACAAACAAGGCAGCACGTACTACTACTGTCAAACCCGAAGGCACCTCGTCATTAGTCCTCGGAACCTCTTCGGGAATTCACGCATGGCATAATGATTTCTACATTCGTCGTGTCCGTGTTGGAAAGAACGAAAGTATCTACCAATACTTGATTGAGAATCACCCAGAAATCGTGGAAGATGAATTCTTCAAGCCGAAGCAACAGGCAGTTATCTCTGTTCCACAAAAGGCACCAAAGGGTGCAATCACTCGTCAAGAATCTGCACTTG
>Ga0208783_10000698_pt1 | contig 20576 bp, 28 predicted proteins | sample DEB19_08_DNA_2_FD_184529 | JGI IMG/M metagenome (GOLD analysis project Ga0208783, IMG submission 184529) | Aqueous microbial communities from the Delaware River and Bay under freshwater to marine salinity gradient to study organic matter... | ecosystem: Environmental > Aquatic > Marine >...
TTGTTAGTGGTGGAGTTTCCCGCTCCGTTCATTGTTTCATTGACAAACAAACGGGTCAAATGTATAAATCTGCCTCTTGGAAAGCACCTGCAAAGGGTGTAAGATACGACCTGCGAGTTATCACTGACCGAGAGTATGTTCTTGAGAATTGTGATTGGTCTGGTGGTTATCTGTACGCTAAATGAGGACAACTGAAATGATTACAGAATACACATCACAACGCATTGATTTTAATGCTTGGTTGAAACAATGTCCTGTTCAGTGGGAATGTCGTTTCGGCAATCTTGGTCAAGAAGATTATGCTGTCTATGAGTTTCATTTTGATGACGATGAGGACGAAGAATGACTAACACTGGTTATACTCTCAACCGCGTTAATCTCACGAAGGATGAAGAAACCTGTATTCTTCATTTCTTACGTCAAGCAGAAGAATGTGGGTATCCTAGTGGTAATGAACCGTGGTATCCAGTTATTAACAGCATCTTCCGCAAGTATTATGATAGTGATGTAAAAGAAGCAGATCCCTGGCAGACGCTGTGATTCTCACTTGCGTCTCACTGAGAACCCTGTCCACCACTAGACCAAAAACCTGATTTTTCTGCAATTTCACTGCAGAGGTGTGATAGGTCATTCGCTGCAGTGAAATCAACGATTTTTTCCAAAGTATAAACAAAGCAATGAAATACGAAGTTAAACTCTATCAAGGCGGCAAAGTCTTCACTGAAGAAGTGTATGCTAGCACACCCAAAGATGCAAGGGAAACTGCATTGATTAGGAACCCAACTTGTAAGGTCGTTGGTGTTAATGCAAAGTTTTGAGTGAGCAGTACTGGGCCCCTGAAAGTGCGCCTATAGTATGAACACTAACCACAACTCCAATCCCTACACTCAACAGGTTCTCGATAAGTGTCGTGATCTGCCTAAAGCTTCTGCTCCGAAGCGTACCTTTCCTCTGACGATTGGTGCCCGAACCTATCACACTGAAGAACAGTATCAGCAAGCACTTGCTGACTTTATGAACGGGTATTGATACTGGGCCCCTCAAACTGCGTCTATAGTATGACTGAAACTTTCACCGTCCGCTTTGATTCCAACGCTCTGGATTCTCCAGAGTACATTGGACCTTTCTACTCTGAAGATGACGCACAAGACTATTGCGATGCCCGCAATGGTTCGCTATCACTCTCTGGCGTTCCTTCCTGGGTTGCTTGTTACTCTGTTGTTGATTGATGAACACTTATCGTCTCTTGATTGAGTATTGGGTTCCTGATGAAGATGAGAACCTGTATGAAGAAAGGATTGTGAAGTCTCGCTCATCTTGTGGTAAAATCGCTGATGATTTCCTAGCACAAGACCGCACAAATCTCATCCGTTCTGTAGAAGTTACTCCTGTTTGATTTCTGATTATGTACCGCACACTTTCTGAACTTCGTGATAGCGTCAATCGTATGATTGAGGCGCAAGGTGAAGATGCACCTGTTGCAGCATTTGTATTCACTCAAGAGGATGTTTTTGAGTTTGTTGATGGTGTAGAGAATGAAGAAAGGCATTTTCCTTTAGTCTTTAGTCAAGATGTGCTTGCTGATGTAGGTGGTTCTTCCTACATTTATGAGCAGATTGGTGAAATGATTGATGATTACATTCGTATGCGTAAGGGTATGGAAATCTATCAGGAATCTGTGAAATGACTTACTCTAACCTCTCCAAGATTAAACCCAAACTTCGCACAACTGGTCGCGTATCTGGGAACTTCGGTAAAAATAAAGTTGTAGCAGGTTCTACACTGAATGAACTTGGAATGACTGCTGCTGATGTAGTCAAATGTCCTACACAGGATGAGTATCTAAATCGTCTGTATTATGCGTTTGACAATACCACAGATGATAAACTGCGTCGGTTCATTTATACTGAAATCCGTAAGATTTTGATACAACGCGGCCGCTGGTGAAAACTTACTGGGCCCCTGAAAGTGCATCAGTAGTATAACCACAATCCCAACCATAATGAAACCCTTTGATTACTACTCCAAACCTAAAACTCTCAATCCTAACAAACTGGATTACATCACTTATTATGTTTATGATAAGGGTGAAGTTCTTTGGACTGGTCCTACTTGGGAAAAAAATAAAAGTGAACTAAAAGAAGAATATCCTGCTGCTGTTATTCAGGAAGTTTTGGATGAAGACGCATACAAAGCACATCAAGTAGAATATAAACTTGAAAAAGAAAAACTTAGTAAAGAGTTTATGTATGATTTGTTTGAGGAGTTTGGTGTAACGGATAATCCTAAAAGAGACAAGGCATTTGCTTATGCTCGGGAAAAAGGCAATAGTTATAGTGAAGTGTATGATGTATTTGCTGATATTGTAGAACTGATTGAGGATTGATTATAATAAATAATGGTGCTTGTTTGTGGTTATTCAAGCAAAAGATTAGAGGCAGAAATGCCTCTTTTCTTGTATAAATAGGTATAACCACAAACAAAGCAGAATGAATAACAAGTATTACACTTACGCTTATTTGCGTGAAGATAGAACTCCCTATTATATTGGAAAGGGTAAAGGAAAGAGAGTATATTATAAAAGTAAAAGAGAGGGATTGCGAGTTCCAAAAGATAGAAATCGTATCATTTTCCTCAAGAAAAATATGAATGAAGAAGAAGCATTTAAGCACGAAGTTTATATGATTGCCGTGTTTGGTAGAAAAGATTTAGGAACTGGTATTCTTCATAATAAAACTAATGGCGGAGATGGATGTTCTGGATATTGTTGGAGTAAAACATCCAGACAAAAAATAAGTATTGCACAGAAAGGTAGGGTAGTATCCAATAAAACAAAACAGAAGTTAAGTGATATAAACAAAGGCAAAACTCTCACAGAAGAGACTAAACGAAAAATAGGTGATTTTAATAAAGACAAAACTTTATCCCAAGAGACAAAAGAAAAAATAAGGTTAGCTAGAATAGGCACAAAACGCACAGATGAAACGCGAAAGAAGTTAAGTGAAATAGCAAAAAATAGAAATCCCGAAGTTGTAGAAAGAATGAGGCAAACTAAATGCAAAAAACAATATCAACTTAAAGATGAAGATGGAAACTTATATGTTACAAATAACATAAAACTGTTTTGTATGGAAAACAACTTAAATCACGGAGCAGTTTATCAGTTAATCAATCAAAAAATAAAATCATACAAGGGATGGACTGGTAAAATACTATAACTGGGCCCCTCAAAGTGCATCAGTAGTATGAGCACAACCACCAAAACCAAGATGAACACTAACATCGTTTCCGAAATCTATTCCTATCATACTGATTGGAAAAATGGTTTTGTAAATCAAATGTGGATTGAGCAGTCTGGTGATGAGTACAAAGGTTATTCCTACGTCGCTGTTGCACACAATCCTCGCAACGGTTCTACGATGGAGATGAGCAATCCCCGCACATCTTACTCCGAAACTCTAAACTGGGTTCGCGGTTTCTGTGGCACTTTCTGTATTCTCAACTGATGCGAATTGCACTTCTGTTTGCTACACTTTTCTTCGGTATTCATCTTGGTGCTAATGCTCTCGCAACTGTGAGTGAGAAACAAGAACAACGTGCCGAACAATTCTGTAAAGTTAATCCTGATTTCTGCTGATTATGCAATTCCAAGTTACTGAAATCGAGTTTGATTTCACCGATGATCTTGATGATGAAGCACTAGATGTTGAGACGCAAGATGAGATTTATGATGAAACAATCGGTCAAATCTGGGAAGCAGATGATGAAGATGATCTAATTGAAGAGATCACATGTGCCACAGGATGGTGCATCAAATCCATTGATTATCGTATCATTCTTTCCTGATTATGACTGAAACCATCAAAGAGTTCTTTACACTTGACGAGTGGGATTTGATCCATTCTCTTGTTGCTAACAACAAAGAGTTTTGTGAGGATGATGAACACGATCCTTTGGAAACTTACACCTCCATTGAGAACAAAATCTACAAACTTTTTGACGAAGGAAAGTGAAACATTACAACACTGTTCGTATCATTGATAAACTGGGATTGTTCCCAGAAACTAAAGGTAAAGCACGCTACATTTCTGTCAAGACATACAATCATGCGATGGAGATTGTAGATGAACAGAACAAACTTGGTAACAATGCTGTCCTGGTAAACTGGTGATTTCCCTTCCTAATCCTATGTCTTTCACTGAAAACAAACTCACTGAACTTGCGTGGTTTCTGAAAGAAAAATGCCGCAAAGATCCTGACCTTCTTGATACAATCATCAGCGAATATGTCTGGAACTTAAGTGAATCTAAACTTGATGAACTTGAGGACTTTCTTGTTAACAACTTCGGTGATGACTAAACAATACTGGGCCCCTGAAAGTGCGTCTATAGTATGAGCAACACACAAACCACCTACACTTCACCTCACACTGGTAAAGTTTATGACATTGTAGAAGTCCAAGAATCGCGGGTTGATTATTACGAGTTTATGAACTCCGCGACAAAATATATTCGTCACTACACTGAGTTTCAGTTCTTTTACGAAGGCAAAAAAGTCACCTGGACGTATGATCTGGATGAGAAAAGACTTGCTGCAACGTTTGGTGAAATTGAAGGAATCTATGCTCCCCAGTATTCTTCCCGCTTTGATTGATGTGTCAATGATTGAAACTAATTTCTTTATTCTTACTCCCGAACAGTATCAGGAAACTGCACAAGATGCAGCAATCGAAGGTGTATCTATTGACTACTATTTGCTGGAGTTTTGTCAAGTTGAAGGTGATTGGATAACTGTAGAGAATTGAGATTTTGTAAATTGTATCGTAACGAACATAAATGGCACGCAAAAGTCTCACATTCAAGTCACCTGATAAAGTGAAACTTCTCACACTACTTTTCATAATTGGTATCATTTTCTCCCCGTCAGTTCGTTATGCTACATCTACTGTACTTCATACAACTGCTGACATTCTATCATCCGATTCTGACCAATGACACTCTCTAACAAGACCACCCGTAAGTTAGGCATTGCACTGACATCTGAGGTGATTGATTATATCTACCAAGATGAGCGTTGGATTGATTTTATGCACGAAATCATCCCTGATGCGATACAAGAAAAGATTGGTAACATTGACACGAATTTGTTATTTGAGTTGTCGCTGATTGTGATGGAGAATATACATCTGAAAGCATATGATGACTAATACTGGGCCCCTGAAACTGCGTCTATAGTATGAGCACCAACCAAATGCAAATGCCTAAAGTCTACGCTGTCATTGGTGGTTATGATTATGAAGGTGAAGATTTCAATTCCCTGAAACTTTTTGATTGCAAATCTACTGCTGAAAAGTATAAGGAAGAACTGGAAAAGGATTGTGATTATGTACTGATGGAAACGAAGGAAGTTTGTATGGAATCCGCAATCACTGCCTGATAGTTACTGGGCCCCTGAAAGTGCGTCTATAGTATCACCACTGAAATCACCAACCATGCGTAAGATCGAACTCCAAATGAACAAAGCAATTCTGAACTCTCAGGATTGGAAATCTGACAACACTGAGGTAGTCTATTCTCCCCGACGCGATGCCTCTTATGTGTATCTGCACGGGAATCATATTGCTACCATTCTTGAGACTTCTCTTGCACTTTACACTTGTGGTTATAAAACAAATACCACCAAATCGCGTCTCAATGCTATTCTGAAAGAGCACGGAAATGATGCCCGTATTGTTCAATCAAACTTCGAATGGTTTGTGATTGATAATGACAAGAAAGTTCCGTTCACTGAAGGTATGATTCTTAACTGAAATGATGATGACTTTCGAGACTGCACTTATCAACTCTGGTTATTACTATCAACCCGAATGTGGTGTGTATTGGAAAGAAGATAAGAACGACAATGTTCACACTTATCTTGAACTAAATGACGATGAATGGTCTTACATTAAGTACAATAAAAATGATGACATTATGCACACTAAAGTATTCAATCTGAACGCAAAGTAAGTAACACAAAATGTCTCAAGTTCTCGTTCTATTAAACACTCTCACTGATGAAGAGTTAGTATCATTCACTGATGAACAAATCATCCAAATGATAAACAATCAAGACGAACAATAAGTATAAGAGAGGAAGGGAGTTTGCCTCTGAAATGTAAACAAAGTGACTTCCGTAGAGTATAGATAATTCTCATTCAATAGTGGTTGCGCTTGCGCTTGGTGCGGAGCACGGTGGGTTATAGAGAGCGGACTGGTAATCCGCTCTCTTTTTTTATGCTTACTGATAGAACCAATAACAACCTTTCCAAGTGTATTTGTGTGGATGTTTGAGTGATTTATCGCATCCACTAGCTGAACCTAACTCTCTTGCTGCTGCTCTTATACTGGGGAACGAATATTTCACTCTATTTGTTATTTTATCTACGCCATAGATTGCATAACTTTTTTTCTTATCGTCCAACTTAATTATTCTGTGCCCTTTAACTTTCCAACCATTCTTTATACTACGATGAAGATTTGATACTGCAATACCTAAACCATCCGCACATTCAGTTATACTGTCGTAGAAAGTTTCTTCCAAAGTATCAACATTTATCGTTTTAATCTTTACACAACTATGCTTACCATCACCTCTTACAGTAAATCCAATTCCTTTACTTTTCAGTGATTGTTTTATATTTTCAATGTGTTCTGGTGTCTTCTGAACTCCAGACATTGTGTTGCTTATTTTATCCTTTACCTCTTCACTTATTCTATACTGACCACCAGATCCATCTGTTTGATTATAACCATTATCGTATGAGTTGTATTCACTTATCCAGTAAGTTTCTCTTTCGTCAAGTATATCAATCGAGCACTCTTCTATCACTCTTATCTTAAACTTATCTGCACCATATTTGCGAAGAGAACGATATAATGGAGTGTCCCTCATTCTCTTTGCTTCATATAGATGCTCCTGCCATCTTTTGTTTAGTTCCTTTATAGTTTGACCTATGTAATATTTGCCCGTTTCTTTATTGTAGATGGCATAAATTATTCCTTGGTTCATTACTGATAAGACGCTCTAATTCTATGTATAAAATGTTATCTTTTCAGTGATAGATTGCTATACTTGAAGGTGGAAAAGTTTATGTTGAAATAAACATAAATGGAAGGAGTATTTGTTCTCAATAAGTATAGTTTATTGAGAATGTGTGGATCATTTAAATGTCTCTAGAGGTCGTTATCTTACCCGACGTTAACACAGAAACTCGCAGATGTCAAGTATAACCCCCCGCCCGGAGTTCAGAAATCCACACACAGACCGCGCATAAATCCTCACCTCACATATAAATAACCCAACCACGCTTGACATAAACCTCACAGCGTATTATAGTGTTTCAAGAACATTCAAGGAGCACCAGTTATGTCCGTTGCTTATCAGTCTGCACAGAAGGTACGTTATAGGATTACCCTGGAACTTGAGACACTTCCAGATTTTGATCCGCATCAACTTGACTGGGGAAAGTTATTCAAACTGGAACCCACAGAAAAGTGTGAAGCATACGTCGAAGACTTGAGTACTCCCGATCGCTGGTGATTTGTGCGTTAATAGTATAACGTTCTGAGAGGCGTCTGTGAGGACCTATAAGGACACTTTGAGGGGTTTAGAGTATCAAACCAGCGGAGAGGCGATAACAACTGGGCCCCTGAAAGTGCGTCTATAGTGTAAGGACAACCCACCACAAGATGACCACCATTTCCTACATCACCTCTCTCTATTGGTTCGCCTATAGTGTTATCAGTCTCGCAGAGCAAGATAATATCCGTTGCACAATGAATGACTGGTGGGAGTACAATATCGGTGCAGATTTGTTCCACGATGATATCTGCCGTGCGCTTGCTGTTGATACGAAAGCAAAGCAAGTTTACGGTTTCTGAGTTACACTTTTCCCACTAAACTTTTCTCCAAATGACCACCACTTTCCAAACCAACATTCAGGACACCACCTATAACGGTTGGACGAATTATGAGACCTGGAATGTTGCACTGTGGATCGGCAATGATGAGGGTTTGTATAACCTGGCACGTGAGTGTGGTGATTATCAAACCTTCTGTGATTGCATGGGTTCTGATGCAGTAACTGGTGATGGGGTTCGTTATGATGACCCCAAGGTAAATGTGATCGAAATCAACAGTGACGTGTTCGACTACTAAGTAACACAAACTCCTGTCGCATGAGTATAAACTAGGCACCGCTCCAGGAACTAGCACAACTGCTAGAATGAGGGAACTAGGGGCACCCTCACTCAACACACAGTTCATTACACTTTCCTTCTTCATTATGTCCAAGTCTGTGATGCTTTCCCTGCTGGCACAAGGTAACACTGGCGATGAAATCCTGTCCATTCTGGATACACTCACCGCTGATAATGTTTCTGAGGTTGCTGATAGCACCTATCTGCCAATCCTGGGGCAGAGTGTTCCTACCCTTGAGGAAATCGCGTTCTGATTGTTGCTAACTGTGCGCCCTCTGGTTGACACTGGGGGGCGCTTATGTTATGATTGGCAGATATAGTGATCCGGCAGGTATTTGCGCGGGTTTGTTATAGGCGCCGCGCGGCGTTGCGTATATTATTTTTTTGGGTCCCTGTAACCTACAGTGTATGTCTTTTTCGAGGTCTTTATCTCTCTCATAAAAAAATTTTTCCGGTATGAAAAAACATCCAACAAAGTTTCCAGGATATTATGTCACTGAAGATGGAAAAATTTATCGAGAACCACATAAATTTTTTGATGGAAAAAATGAGAAAGATTTGGTAGAAGTTAAACAATTTCTCCGAGGAGGTGCTTATACTCGACAATATGCTTCTGTGAATATATCTATTAAAAACGAAAAAGGTAAGACCCTTTATCAGATTAAAGAATATGTCCATAGGATAATCGCAGAAACTTTATTAGATAATCCCCACAGATATACAGAAGTAGACCATATAGACAGAGATAAACTGAATAATGAGGTTAAAAATCTGAGATGGTGTGATAGACCGACAAATATAAACAATCGATAAAATTTTCCGGAAGTATGATTAGTCTTCGAAACCCCCGCACGAAAACCCCCTACTGGAATTTCTGGAAGGTAGTCTTTGCGGGATGGTTGATACGATATCCTGGGAAAACTCTGAGAATTATCGGAGTGCCCCTTGGATTTCTGATAGTAATGATATATAATGCGGTGACGAAATAAAAAAATTTCCGGAAAAAAATTTTATGGAAAAAGAGGAAAGAGTATATCACATATATGCAAAGGGACAGTGCATATATCACAGTTTATCAGAGGAAAAATTCTCGGAGATCTGGGAGATGTTGCACAGAATGGTTGATTTATTAGGTGCAAATATTTCAGTGAAAGATTTAGAGTATGAAGAGATTTATGCGAATAAACTCATACCACTAAACTCTTCATATTGAATAGATTGACAGATACTAAATAGAACGATAAAATTGATCTGAAGGTTATTTTTAACTTATGGCAAAAGGATTTACTGTTAAGACTGTACCTCCAAGAAAGAGTACAGAAGACTGGGATTATGATGCAATTAAAGCACGCATGAGAGGCAAGTCAATTGTCTTCTGTTTACCTGGAAGAGGTTGTTCTTTTATTTTCCTCAAAGCATTTGTACAACTTTGTTTTGATCTTGTACAGAATGGTATGAGTATTCAGATTTCTCAAGACTACTCATCGATGGTGAATTTCGCGCGTTGCAAGTGTTTAGGAGCGAATGTTCTTCGTGGACCTAAGCAAGTTCCTTGGGACGGAAAACTTGAATATGATTATCAACTTTGGATTGATAGTGACATTGTTTTTGATTCTAACAAATTCTGGCAACTCTGTGATGTTGCTCTCTCAGAAGAAGGAGAGGAGCGTGAAATTGTCGCAGGTTGGTATGCAACTGAGGATGGTCACACAACCTCTGTCGCGCACTGGTTAGAGGAAGATGATTTCCGCAAGAACGGTGGAGTTATGAATCATGAAACCGTTGAATCAATCTCCAAGCGTCGCAAACCATTTACAGTTGACTACACTGGATTTGGATGGGTATTAATTAAAAAGGGTGTTTTTGAGAATCTCGAATATCCTTGGTTTGCTCCAAAGATGCAAGTCTTTGAATCTGGTGCAGTTCAGGATATGTGTGGCGAAGACGTTTCATTCTGTCTTGATGCAAAAGAAGAAGGCTTTGAGATCTGGTGCGATCCTCGTATTAGAGTTGGGCATGAGAAAACTCGTATTATCTGATGAAAAAACTTTATAATATTCTTTATAAAGGGCGTAAAATACATATGAATCTCACTGCAGAAGACTGCAGTGAGATCTTACAAGACTTCTCAGAGCGTTATTTCTCGGGAGAAGACATTGATCCAAATGATTTAGAAATGGAGGAAATTTATGGCTAAAGGTGGAAGTAACAAGACCCTTTTTGAACCAGGAGCACCGAAAAAGACTCGTCAAGGACGTTCTGCAAGGACTCTATTGAGTGCAACCTCTCGTAATGGACGCAAGAAAAAGTATAGGGGTCAAGGTAAATAATTTTTAGAGTGCTTAAATAGAAATAAGCACTCTTTTTTTATGTTTACAGAAAAAGAATCTTATATTCTAAACTGGATTAAGAGAGTATCTGAAGTTAGATCAGAATTAAATGGATTTGCAATCTGTCCTTTTGCATCAAATGCAAAATATAAAATTATAGAGTGCTCTGTTGAAGAAATTCAACCAATTGGAGGGTATCAAGTCATCATTTATATCATAGAAGACTATTTTGATTTGGATGCAGTTCAATTTTGGGTTGATTTTTATAACTCAAAGTATAAAGATTGGAAATTTTTTGAAGATTGTGGTTGTTATGACACTTATATTCAAGGAATTCAAACAAATAATGGCAAATATAACTTAATTTTAGGTCAACCTACTCAAAAATTACGTCAATTTAGAGAAAAATTAGCAAAAACTCAATATTATGACTTATGGGATGATGAATATCTAAAAGAAATTCTTGAAAATGACTATGATATCATAAAAACGCGGGATAGAACCCCGTAAAAAGTTCTGATTTTTACTAATCAGGAGCAAAAATGGACCAAAAAATGCTAAGAGAGATCGCAAATGACGATCTTAATCCTAAAAAACATAATTTTAACGTTCAAAATGAACTTCATTCAAAAATTCGTAACGATGAAGACTATGATGACTGGGAATATGGCACTGAACCTCTTTATGAATCAAAAAATCGCTAATAAATAAGATAGATTTATAATTAAAAATGCCTCTAGAAAGGGTAAGTCAAGGTTTCAAAGATATTAGTATGACTTTTCAGAGCAATCCTCTGAATCGTGACTTGATTGCCCTCAAAAATGAGACTGCTATTGCACGTTCTGTGAGAAATATTGTATTTACTTTACCTGGAGAGAAATTTTTTAATGAAAATTTTGGATCAAGAGTGAGTAAATCTTTATTTGAGAATCTTGATGAAATTTCTGCTTCTGTTATTAATGATGAAATAAGAAATTCTATTGCAAACTATGAACCAAGAGTTAGATTGATTGATGTGCAAACAACTCCAGATTATGATAACAATGCATTCAATGTTACTATTGTTTATAGAATTGTTGGTATAGATGTTCAACCACAACAGTTACAGTTCGTTTTGCAACCTACTAGGTAAATGCCATTAGTAAACTTTTCAAATCTGGACTTCGACCAGATTAAAACCTCCATAAAAGACTATTTGAGATCAAACTCAAATTTCACTGATTATGATTTTGAAGGATCTAATCTTTCAACAATCATAGATGTGTTGGCATATAACACATATATTACTTCATATAATGCAAATATGGTTGCAAATGAAGTTTTTATTGATAGTGCTACTCTCAGAGAAAATGTCGTTGCTCTAGCGAGAAATATTGGATATATTCCCAGATCAAGAAAGGCAGCAGCAGCAACGATAACTTTTTTTGTAAATACTGCAAATGCACAAATAGGTGAAAGAATATCTTCATTAACACTAAAGAAAGGTGTGGTTGCATCGACAAGTGGAACTTTTGCAAATCAATCTTTTGTATTTTCTATTTTAGATGATATTACTGTTCCAGTAGTTGATAATATTGCGACTTTTAGTAATATTCAGATTTATGAAGGAGTACTTCTATCAACAAACTTTACTTATGATGCAAATAATCCAAATCAAAGATTTATATTGCCAAATGCTGGCGTAGATACATCACTAATTTCAGTAAATGTAAAAGAAAGTATAACCTCTACCGCAACAGTTAAATATGCACTTCAGGATAGCGTCTTCAATGTAAATAAAGATTCTAAGGTATATTACCTACAAGAAATTGAAGATGAAAGATATGAGTTAATTTTTGGTGACGGAGTTCTTTTTGGTAAAAAGTTAGAAAATAATAATTATGTAGAAGTCAATTATATCGTATCAAATGGAGATAGTGCAAACGGTATTAATCAATTTAGTTTTGCAGGAAGATTAACATATACTAGAAACGGTGTAGAATATAATGCAACGTCTGGGATATCATTATTAACAACCGAAGTTAGTTCTCGTGGTGGAGAAAATATTGAATCTATTGATTCTATTAAAAAATATGCGCCAAGAATTTATGCTTCACAAAATAGGGCTCTATCGGCAAATGATTATGAAGCATTAATTCCTACAAAAATTTACCCAGAAACAGAATCTATATCAGTTTTTGGTGGAGAAGAATTAGTACCTCCACAATATGGAAAAGTTTTCATTAGTATAAAACCAAGAACAGGAGACTTTTTACCAAATCTCATTAAAGAAAATATCAAAAAAGAACTAAAAAAATATGCAGTTGCTGGAATTATTCCGGAAATTTTAGATCTTAAATATCTTTATGTGGAAGTTGATTCAAAAATTTACTATAATACAAATTTAGCTCCAAGTTCTGCATATGTTTCAAGTGTTATTCAATCCAATGCAAACAAATATTCAGAATCTACGGAATTAAACAAATACGGCGCAAGATTCAAATATAGTAAATTTTTAAAAATAATCGATGAGAGCCACGAATCTGTAACTTCAAATATAACCAAGTTACAAATAAGAAGAGATTTGAGAGTTTCTTTAAATACTTTCGCAGAATATCAGATTGGATTTGGAAATGCCTTTCATATTAAAAGTATGAGCGGGTATAACATCAAATCATCAGCATTTAAAACAACAGATTTTCAAGAACAAGTATATCTATCAGATATACCAGATACAAATAAAACTACAGGAACTATATTTTTATTTACTGTTCCAAATCCAAATTCAACTGTTGCAACAGTAGTAAAAAGAAATGTTGGAATAATAGATTATGAAAAAGGTATCATTACATTAAACCCAATTAATATATTATCTGGAAAACTTAAGGATTCTCAATCAATTATTGAAATTTCTGCAATTCCAAGATCAAATGATGTAATAGGATTGCAGGATTTATATCTTCAACTAGATATTAATAAGAGTACTTTTGAAATGGTCCCCGATGATATATCTTCAGGGTTGGATCCTTCGGCATCTAATTATATTGTAACTTCAAGCTACAGCAACGGAAATTTAGTAAGATCATAATAAAATGACAGAAAAAAGAGTCCAATTTAAGAATATTGTTCAAAATCAACTTCCACAATATGTTAAGGAAGAATTTCCTTTAATTGGAGAATTTTTAAAGCAGTATTATATTTCCCAAGAATTTCAAGGGGCTTCTGCTGATCTTATTCAAAATATAGATCAATATATTAAATTGGACAATATCAAAAATAACACTGATTATACTACACTAACATCCAGTGTTTCTATTTTTGATACTACGATATATGCAAAAAGTACGATTGGGTTTCCAGATTCTTATGGTCTTATTCAAATAGATGATGAAATTATTACATATACAGGAAAAACATCAGATTCATTTATAGGATGTATAAGGGGATTTAGTGGAGTTATTTCATATGGTGTAGACAATAGACCCAATGAACTAGTTTTTGAAGATTCCAATATTGAAATTCATTCGGAAGAAACTGATAGTGGTGATCCAAATAAAATTATTAATCTAAGTTCTTTATTTTTAGTAGAATTTTTTAATAAAATCAAATACCAATTAACCCCTGGATTTGAAAATAGAGAATTTTATGAGAATTTAGATAAGTATCTTTTTATCAAACAATCAAAAGATTTTTACTCAACTAGAGGAACAGATCTTTCTTTCAAAATTTTATTTAAATCCTTATATGGAGAAGATGTTAGAGTAATAAGACCTCAAGATTATCTTATTAAACCATCATCAGCACAATATAACGTTACAAACGACCTCGTTATTGAAACTATTGTAGGTGATCCATATGAATTGGAAAATTCTACACTCTTCCAAGACGAATATGAAAATATTTCCAAAGGATATGTTTCTATTTCAAATGTAGAAAAAATACTAACACAAAACGATAAATCATACTATAAATTAAGTTTTGATGGTGGTTATAATAAGGACATCAATGTTGATGGATCTTTATACGGAAATTTCTCAGTACACCCAAATACGAAATTAATTGGCGAAGTCTCTTCTGGATCAAGCACTCTTGATGTAGATTCTACAGTAGGATTTCCATTGAGTGGTGAGTTATCGATAAGGTATCTTGATGGTACGGAAGGCATAATTTCATATACATCAAAGAATTTAAATCAATTTTTTGGATGCAAAAATATACAAAAAACCATTTTAGACAAGACTGACATTTGGTTGAACACTTATGCATATGGTTCATCAAATAAAAATTTCAATGAAATTATTAAAGTCAGAATTACATCAGTCTTAAAGAATGTAGATATAATAGATGACACTTATTATCAAGAAAAAGGAAACATTGGAGTTATTAAAACTTTAGGAGATAGCTCTGAAGATTTTATTTCTAATGATTGGTTTTTTAATATTTCGGCAAATAATAAAGTATCATCATTAGTCTTAGTAGATAACACTAGTAAAATATACCAAGTAACAACAGAATTTGATCACAACCTAAAACTTGGAGATAAAATCAAATTCATTTCAAATGATGGTACAGAAAAATATTCAAAAATTATTGATATAATTTCAAATAAAATTATTCAAGTTTCTGATCAGGGAGATTTGGATTTAAATTCACAATATTCTATTCAAAGAGTTTTATTAAAAGCAAATTCTCAAAAATATTCATATTTATCAGATCAGATAACTGATGTACAAAATGTATATAAGGATAAAAATAAAGTATTAGTATCTTCATCTTCGCTCCCATATTACTACGATCAACCATTAAACGCATTTAATAGAACTGTTACTTTTTCTAATACTTTTTATGAAGGCGAAGATTCTTTCAATATACCAAATCATGGATTTTATACAGGAGATTCTGTATATTACACAGCAGGTTCAGGTTCTTTGTTTGAAGATGGAATATATTTTATCAAAAGAATAGATTCTAATACTGTAAAATTTGCAAAGAGTAGATCAAATATATACAATTCAATTTTTATTAGCGTATCTTCCACTGTAACCGTTGTAGATAGTAAAATAGAAGATTTTGAATTTTATAACAAACAAATAACCTCACAAAAGCTTTTACGAGAGATTGCTCCACCTATTAATGATGACAATGAATATGAGACCAATCATGGTCCTATCGGTATATTAATAATGGTGTAGAAATTTTAAACTATAAAATCTAAAGATAAAATTTATTATGGACCAATAGAAAAAATCGATGTTTTTAATCCTGGAGTAAATTATGATGTAATAAACCCCCCAGTTCTATCTATTTCAGATTCTATTGGAGTTGGTGCAACTGGTTATTGTTCAGTAAAAGGATCACTTAGGTCAATAAGAGTACTTGATGGTGGTTTTGATTACACAGAAACCCCAAAAATTAATATTACTGGTGGAAATGGATTTGAAGCAAAAGCAAATCCTTTAATGAAACTTGTAGATAATACCGTATATTTTAATTCGGAAATTCAGTCTAATTTGGTAGATTTAACCACCAATACTATTGGTTTTACCACATATCATAAATTTAAACAATCGGAAAGAGTAGTTTACAATTCTGAAGGACAAACTTCAGTAGGAGGACTGTCTGACAATTCTTCATATTATGTTTCATTACAAAGTGTATATGAAATTAAATTGCACAAAACCTTTGAAGATTCTCTTTCTGGAATTAATACTATTTCATTGACTTCCTATGGTGTAGGTAATCATTTTATAAAGTCATACAATAAAAAGTTAGTATTATCTTCCGTTAGTATTGAAAATAGTGGTTTCAATTATGAAAATAAGAAAAGAACTGCAAAATCAGAATTAATTGACATCTATTTGGATAAAGTCAATATAAAAGATCACGATTTTAAATCGGGAGAAATAGTCAAGTATTATACAGAAGGATCTGTAATAGGTGGATTAACCAATAATACAAATTATTACGTAACAAAAATTGATGATGACTCTTTTAAATTATCATTAATTGGGATTGGAACTGATAATAAAGATTTTTATTATACAACAAATCAATATATAGATTTCACCTCAACTGGATCGGGCATTCACGTTTTCAATTACCCAGAAATTACTGTAGAAGTTATTGGAAATGTTGGAATTTCTTCCATAAATGGAAATTCATTTACAGCTAAAGTTGAACCTATTTTTAGAGGGCAAATAACTTCAGTTCATTTGGAAGACAATGGAATTGGATATGGATCTTCCGAAGTCTTAAATTTCAAAAAAAATCCAATAGTTACTTTAAAAAATGGTTCTGAAGCAAAACTTCTTCCAATAATTAACGACGGAAGAATAGTTCAAGTTTTAGTCAATAATCCAGGAAAAGATTATAATTCTGTACCAGATTTAAATATTTTTACAAATGGCAATGGTAGTGGAGCAGTACTTGAACCGATATTGGAGAATGGACAAATTAAGTCAATAAAAGTTATTGATAGTGGTTATGGATATGATAAAAATAACACATTTATAGATGTTAGTTCTGCAGGAGTTGGAGCAGAATTTTATGTAAAATTAAAATCTTGGACAGTAAATTTATTTGCAAAATATTTTAACAAAATTACAAGCGATGATGGTTTTATTTTTAATAATAAAAAATCAAATTATGGATTGGAGTATGCACATTTATACGCACCTCGAAAACTAAGACAATCGATATATTCTAAAGATTCTGATGGAAAAATTCTTTATGGCACAAAGGATTTAATAATCAATAATGTAGAAATTTCTTCATCTGAACATTCTCCGATAATTGGGTGGTCTTACGATGGAAATCCAATTTATGGGCCATATGGTTATTCTGGAAAAGATGATGGTACGATAACTCAAATGAAGTCTGGATATGTTCTTTTAGATTCTATCAGCGATAGACCACCATTCCCACTTGGATTTTTTATTGAAGACTATGAATATCGCAAAAGTGCAGATGATGCTACTTTAGATGAACATAATGGTAGATTTTGCATAACTCCAGATTTTCCAAATGGAACTTATGCATACTTTATTACACTTGAAGAAAACGCCATTGAAAATGATTCTTTAAATCCATTCAATGGATACAAATTACCAATATTTCCATATGTTATTGGTAACAAATTTAAATCAATTCCAAATGAGTTTAATTTCAATAAGAGGTCAAATCAAGACACTGTTAATTTAAATGAAACGAAATGGGCAAGAATTACTACAAAATATAATTTAGATAAAGACGAAGAGTTATATGACTATATTATAAAACCAAACAAATTAGATCAATCTGTTAATATTAAATATGCCTCTCCAGGATCTGTAGAAAAAATTAACATCGTATCTGGAGGCGAAGGTTATAAAGTAAATGATTTAGTAGTTTTTGATGAAAAAGGAACTGGTGGGTTTGGAATTTACTCAAAGGTTTCTGAACTGGAAGGAAAAACTATTAACAGCATTAGTGGTATAACTACAACCATCTATAATTTTGATTTATATTCTTCTGAAGGTAATAATAATACATTTATAGTTCAATCGGAAACTCCCCATGGTTTTTTAAATAAAGATATTGTAACGATAAATTCTTCTGGGTTTGGAACTATTTTCTCACCAATTCAAGGGCCCTACACAATTGGAGTATCTACAAACACTCTTGCAATTGCAGATAATCTTGGAATAGGATCAGTAACAAGCACTGGAATTGTTACTTATTTTTCTGTTTTTGGAAATCTTTTAACTTCAGGAGTTCGTGACAATGACATTTTCTCAATTGAAGATGAAAAAGTAAAAATATTAAATATAGATTTAAAATCTTCAAGAATTAGAGTTTTAAGATGTGTTGATGGAACTGTTGGATCTGCACATAGTTTTAGTGACATTCTATATGAAGTTCCAAGAAGATTTACCATAAATGCAAATTACTCTCAATTTCCCAATAAAAAACTGAACAAAGAGATTTATTTTGATCCGAAAGAATCTTTAGGTATAGGTACAATATCTGGAGCAGGTATTGGTGTTACCATTTTCTTCTCCAATCCTGGTCTGGGAATTACTGAGATATTTATTCCATCTAAAACAATATACATTCCAAATCATAATTTGGACACTGGTGATGAATTGATATACTCTACAAATTCTGGATCCGAAATATCAATTTCCGTAGATGGGACAACAAGTTCTGTTTTACCCGATCAATCTAAAGTTTATGTGGCAAAAATTTCAAATGATTTTATTGGACTATCCACTGTTAAGGTTGGTTTAGGATCTACTGGAATATTTGTTGGAATTGGTAGTACAACTAGTTCTGCAAGAACTTTGTATTTTACTGGTATAGGCACCGGAACTTATCATAGTTTTAAAACAAATTATAGTAAAGTTACTGGTCAGGCATTGAAAAATGTAGTTACTGTTTCAACCGCACAAGAACATCAATTAAAAAACAATGATTATATTTCAGTTAGCGTAAAATCTGGTATTTCTACAACTGTTACAGTAAAATATGATGATTATAATAGAAGAGTACTAATAAATCCAAGATCTTTTTCTTCTGTTGGTGTGAATACCATTACAAATTCAATAACCGTTCCAAATCACGGATTTAGAAATGGGCAAAAAATAATTTACTCGTCAACATCACCGTCAAATGGATTAACTAATAATCAAATATACTATATTGTAGTTTTTGATGAAAATACTATTAAACTTTCATCTACATTTTATGATTCGATTTCTTCCATACCGCAAGTTATTTCTATAACATCTTCTTCGGATGGTACATTATCACCAATAAATCCACCAATTAAAATTTATAAAAATTCTTTATTAAAATTTGATCTTTCAGACTCTTCCCTTTCATATACAATCAATTCTACAAAATACTCTGCGTTTGATTTTAATTTATATCTAGATTCAAAAATGTCACAAATTTTTGAATCATCATCCTCTAGTGATATTTTTGAAGTACAAAAATCTGGAAAAATTGGAATAGATTCGACTGCAAACTTCACATTAAGAGTAAATGAAAATATACCTAATACATTATTTTACAATTTAGATGTATTATATTCGGATTTAATCCCCAACGAAAAAGAAGAAATAAAAATAGATGATACTGTTTTTTCAAATAATCAGATACAAATAGTTGATAGTGAGTATAGTGGAAGACACAAGGTTGTTTCTACTTCTTCGACATCTTTTACTTACAATATACAAAATATCCCAGAAACTAGTTTTTATAATGCTGCAAATTCTTTATTAAGTTATAAAACAGATTCTTTAAATACTTTTGGACCTATTTCTAAGATTAATATTTTATCAAAAGGCCAAAATTATTATAGACTTCCAGATTTTTCAAAAATTATTTCAGATAATGGTAAAAATGCAATTTTAGAAGCGTCAAGTTCATCAATAGGAAAAATACAAAAAACAAAAATCAATAATATTGGATATGCTTTTCCATCAGATTTTACACTAAAACCAAATTTAGTATTACCTCAAATTTTAAAGATAGAACCATTAAATTCATTTGATTCAATTGGAATTTCTTCTGTAGGTAGAGGATATGTAACTGCACCAAAATTAATTGTTATTGATTCCAAAACAAAGGAACTTTTGTCGGAGGTTGATTTAAAATATTCTCTTGGAGATACTCAAGTAACAATTTTAAATAACACATACAGACTTAATGACATTGAACCGATTATTATACCAACTCAAAATTCAAATGGTGTTGGTATAAGTTCTATTGTTTATAATTCAATAACTAACGACGTAACAGTCACTCTATCTGTAGGTTTTAGTACAGCAAATTCTTTCCCATTTGCTGTTGGGGATAAAGTTCTTATAGAGAATATAAGCGTTGGTATTAATTCGACTGGAAAAGGATTTAATTCTAAAGATTATGATTATGAACTTTTCACTATAACTTCTGTTGATGAAAATCTTGGTGGAGAAGGAGGGACTGTAACTTATAATCTTTATGAATTTTTGGATATTGGAGAAGATCCTGGAGTTTTTGATAA
>Ga0208783_10000699_pt1 | contig 20554 bp, 13 predicted proteins | sample DEB19_08_DNA_2_FD_184529 | JGI IMG/M metagenome (GOLD analysis project Ga0208783, IMG submission 184529) | Aqueous microbial communities from the Delaware River and Bay under freshwater to marine salinity gradient to study organic matter... | ecosystem: Environmental > Aquatic > Marine >...
CGGGCTCTATTTCACGATCCTCTACGGGGTGCTGCACCTCCCTTCCGGCCGGCTCGACTACGTGTCGGGCGGCCACCCGGCGATGGTGCGGGTGCCGGAGGGCGGCGGCCCCGAGTTTCACGGCGCCGATGGCTTCCCGATCGCCTTCGTGCCCGACGTCGAATACGAGCAGCACTCCCTCCAGCTCGCCCCGGGCGACCGGCTTTACTTTTACTCCGACGGCGTGCCGGAGGCGATGGACAAGGACCGCCAGCCCCTGGGCGACCAGGCCATGGCGGACGTGCTCGCCGCCGGCCGTCCGCGGCCGCTCGAGGAGAGCGTGACGGGGCTCCTGTCACGGGTCGAGGAGTGGTGCCGGCCGATCGGGCCGCTCGACGACGTCTCGATCCTCGGCATCGAGTGGCGGCCCTGATCGCAGCCAGGCCCGGAGAAGGTGTCTCACCGGACGCGTTCGAGATCGCTCCGTTTTCAGTGGAGCGGCCGCTGCATGGCGACAGCACCTACAGCGAAGAGGCTTTTGCCGCCCCCAGGCCGGTGCTCCGCCCAACTCGGATGCGCACGAGCGCATCCCGCCTACGTGTAGCGCCGGCTACGGGACGGCAGAAGTCTCCTCGCTGTGGCCGCGGCGGCCAAACGCTCGTCGAGCTTCCGCCGATCCCTTCGCCTGCATCTCCTGGTTTACCCGGACATCGCTCAAGCGAAGTCGGATGCGATCTAGGTCTTGGCCTTCGGCCGGTAGTAGCTGCAGCCGATGCCCGTAAGCCGCTCGTAGCCGTTGTCGATGCCGATGAGCGTCTCCGCGCCGCCGAGGAACAGCACGCCGTCGGGCCGCAGCGCCCGCCGCATCCGCTCGACGAGCTTGGTCCGCGTGTGCACGTCGAAGTAGATCATGACGTTGCGCAGCAACACGACGTCGCAGGGAGGCATAAGCGGCCACGTGTCGTTGAGGTTGATGGGACGGAATTCGACGAGCCGCCGGCAGTCCTGGGAAATGCTCCACTTCCCCTGCAGCGGCCGGAAGTAGCGTGATAGGAGCTGCTGTGGCAGTCCGCGGGCGGTCTCCAGGTCGGAAAATAGCCCTTCCCGCGCCCTGGCGAGCACATCCTCGGAGTAGTCGCTGGCGATGATCCGCACCCGCCACGAGGCCAGGATGTCGCGAAAGTGCTCGTTCAAGAGCATGGCGATGCTGTAGGGCTCCTGCCCGGTGGAGCAGGCGGCCGACCAGAACGTCAGCTGCTTGATCGCCGCCCGCCGCTCGACGAGGGCGGGCAAGAGCGTCCGCAGGGTCTCGAACGGGCTCTTGTCGCGAAAGAAGCTCGTCTCGTGCGTCATCATGGCGCTCAAGATGTCGCGCTCGAGGGTGGGGTCGAGTCCCTTGCGGAGCCGGTCGATGAGCGTGTCGAGGCTGGGAATCCTCCGCTGACGGACGATCGGCATCAGCCGGGCTACGACCAGGTATTCCTTCTCCGTGTCGATGACGACTCCCGTGCGGCGGCGGAGCAGATCGCGCAGGAAGGCGAATTGGAGCGGGCCCACCTTCATTGCAGCCCCTCCCGTGGCGTCAGCCGCCGCGCCGCTGGAGGCGCAGGCCGACCTCGACGCCGATCTGTGACAGCGGCAGCACGGCGTCTGCGAGGCCGGCCCGGACCACCTCGCCCGGCATGCCCCAGACCACGCTCGTGAACTCGTCCTGCGCGATCACCTCACCCCCCGCCGCCACGATCGCCTGCGCACCCTGGAGTCCGTCCCGGCCCATCCCTGTGAGCACCACGCCGAGCGTGCCCCGCCCCCAGATCCGGGCTGCCGATCGAAAGAGCACGTCGGCGGCCGGACGGCAGGAGTTTTCCGGTGGGTCGTCCGTGAGGCGTGTCCGCACCCCCGCGGCGTCTCCCGTCAGTTCGAGGTGGCGTCCGCCGGGCGCCATCAGGATGTCACCGGGCCGGACCTCCTCGCCCATCCGGGCCTCCCGCACGCTCGTTCCGCAGATGCGAGAGAGCCGCTCGGCGAGCTGCGCCGTGAAGAAGGCCGGCATGTGCTGCACGATCAGCACCGGCACCCGCGCCTTGGCGGCGAAGGCGGGCAGCACTTCGGCGAGGGCCACGGGCCCGCCGGTCGACACACCGATCACGACGCCGCGGATCACCTCCCTGCGCGGGGCCACGGTCGGACGAGGGGCCGATGGAGCCGCCGGTCGCGGTGCGCCCCCTCCGCCCCGCGGCACGAGGGCCTTGATCTTCCCGATCACGTCCTCACGAATCCGGCGGGCCACGTCGGCGGCATCGAGGCCGGCCGGCTTGGCGACGTAGTCGTTGGCACCCGCCAACAGGGCGTCGAGGGTGGCCTGCGACCCCCGTTCGGTGAGGCTCGAAAACATCAGCACCGGCAGCTTCGGATGACTGCGGCGGATTTCCCGCAGCGTGGAGATGCCGTCGAGGATCGGCATTTCTACGTCGAGCAGCACGATGTCGGGTGGACCGGCCGCGATGGCGGCCAGCGCTACCTGGCCGTTGACGGCCGTGCCGGCGATCTGCAGGTCGGGGTCGGCGGCGAGCGTCGATGACAGCACGTTGCGGATCGTCGCCGAGTCGTCCACCACCAGGACGCGTATCGGCCCACGGCCGCCGCCGGCCGCATCGGCACGGAGTCCGAGACCCACGAGCTTGCGGGCGAGCGCATCGGCCGAAAACGGCTTGGCGAGGAAGTCGTTCGCCCCCGCGGCGATGGCAGCGGCGACGCGATCCTTGTCGCTCTCGCTGGACACCATCAGCACCCTGACCTGACGCAGCGTTGGGCTGGCCCGCATCCGGCGGACGAGTTCGAGGCCGTCCATCACCGGCATGTGCAGGTTGACGGTCACGAGGTCGGGGCGGGGCGTCGCGGCCAGGGCCTCCAAGGCCTCGCCACCGTGGGCGGCTTCAACGCAGTCGAACCCCAGCTCACGCAGCACGCGCGCCACGATGCTACGGCTGGGCTTCGAGTCGTCGACGATCAGCGCGCGCACGCCGTCATCCTCCCGGGCGGGCGTCAGGTGCGCCGGTATTCCTCGACAAGACGCTGCAGGGCCTGTGCCATCCGGGCCAGCTCCTGTGACGAGACCTGCGTGTTGGAGGCCCCTTCGGCCGTGCTCTGGGCAGCCTGGGCCACCTGCATGATGTTCTCGGCGATCTCGGTCGAGCCGGTCGTCGCCTCGGCGATGTTGCGGCTGATCTCGCTCGTGGTCACCGACTGCTCCTCGACGGCCGCCGCGATCCTCGTCTGCAACGCGTCGATCGACTCGATCACGGCGCGGATCCTGCCAATGTCCGCCACGGCCCGCTCGGTGTCCCCTTGCATCGCCTCGATCTTGCCGCCGATGTCCTCGGTGGCGCGGGCGGTCTCGCGGGCCAGTTCTTTCACCTCGTTGGCCACCACGGCGAAGCCTCGGCCGGCCTCGCCGGCCCGGGCGGCCTCGATCGTGGCGTTGAGGGCGAGCAGGTTGGTTTGCTCGGCGATCGACGTGATCACCTTGACCACCTTGCCGATGTCGGCGCTCGAGCGGCCCAGGGCGTCCATCGTCGTCGAGGCGGTGCTCGACATGTCGACCGCCTGCCGGGCGACGGAGGCGGCGTTCTGCGCGCTCTTGGCGATCTCGTGGATGCTCGAGACGAGGTTGTCGATCGACCCCGACACCGTCCGGGCATTGCCACTCACCTGCTCCGCCGCCGCCGAGACGAGGTTGGCCTGTGCCGTCGTTTCCTCGGCCGCGGCGCTCATCTGCTGGCTGACGCTCGTGAGTTCCTCCGAGGAGCTGGCCAGGGCGTGCGTGTTGTCCATGATCCCCGTGACGAGGGCCGCCTGCCGACTTGCTTCGCGGGTCAGGCGGCGGGCGATGGCCGACGACACCAGCAGCACGCCCGCGGTGGTCAGCCCGAAGATGGTGAGCGCGAAGTTCCGCAGGCTGTGGATGGGCGCGAGCACCTCCGCCTGATCGATCTCGGAGATCAGCGCCCAGCGGACGGTGTCGCGGTCCGAAACGTCGTCGCGGTGGATCGTGACCGGCGCCCAGGAGGAGAGCACCGGCGTGTCGCGGTAGTCTTTGCCCAGAGCCGTTCCCGATCGGCCGTCGACGAGCGCGGTCTTGACCGCGGGCGTGTCCACCTTGAACTTCGGGTCGATGATCGTGCTCTTCACGCCGAGTTCGGCGGCGAACCGCGAATTGCTGCGAAACATGCGGTCGGGGCCGATCGCGTAGGTCTCGCCCGTGGTGCCCATGCCGGTCGTCTCGCCGATGATCTCGTCTGCCTTGTCGATCGGGATCTGGAAGGCGACGACGCCCACCAGCTGGCGGCCATCGTAGACGGGAGCGGCGATGAAGCTCGCCGGCTCCATACAGGAGGGGAGATAGCGGGCGAAGTGGCCGTAGGCGACGGTGTCGCGGCGGCCGCTGCCGGCCGCCTGCAGGAAGGCGGCCGCCAGCGACGTGCCCGCGAGCGGGCCGACGCGCAGCGAGGCGGCGAAGTCCGGTTCCTTGAAGACCGTGTAGACGACGTTGCCCGTGGCGGGGTCGATGAGGAACAGATCGGCCAGGCCGTACTTGTCGCGCAGATTGCGGAAGATCGGGTGGAAGGCCGCGTGCGCCTGCGAATAGGCGGAGCCGTCGTCAGCCGCGTCGAGGAGCTGCTTCGACCCGAGCGGGTGCTCGTTGCGGCAGATGTAGAGGTATTGCAGGTAGGCGGCGTTGTCGTCGAGCGACTCCACGAGCGGCTTCGTGACCGGTTCGGCCGTCGAGCGGCGGCGGAATTCGGCGGCGAACTCCCCCTCGTAATGTGCCCCGACCTCGCGGCGGGCCCGAGACGCCGCCTTGTCGTCGACCTGGTTTTCCGCCAGCGCGTTCGGGAAGGCATCGCGAAACTGCCGGCAGGCGTCGATCGTCATGCGGTCCTCGGCGAGCACGCGGAGCTCGTCGTGCAGCCGCTGGAAATACCGCTCGACCGCCTTCGCGGTGATCGTGCGGACGGTTTCGAGCTTGGCGAAGGCCTCGCGGGTCAGCGAGGCGGATGCCGCCCGATAGGTGGCGATGCCCATCAGCGCCAGTGGAATGAGCGACACGGCCAGCAGCGCCAGGAGCAGCCGGTTGCCGAGCAACCCCCGCCAGCCGCCCGCCCCGCGAGCGGCGCCACCGTCCGTCGATCCCGTGTCATGTGCCGCCATGTGAAGCTCCCTGCCTGTGAAGAACCTGATCGCGCCGTTTCTCGAGGCCGTTGACTATGCGCTGGGGATCGAGGAAATGCACGAGCCTTCCCGGCGCTGCGTAGACGCCGGTGACGGCGTCGCGCGGCGGGTCGGCCGCCGCCGCGGGATGCTCGATGCGATCCTCTGCCACCTCGACCACGTCGAGCATCTCGTCGACGAGGAAGCTGTAAAACTCGCCGTTGAGCGGGACTACGACGTGCGTGCGGCCGGCCTCCGGTGGTGAGGCCGCGAATCCCAGCCGGCGCCGCATGTCGATCACGGGCACGATCCTGCCGCGCAGGTGCAGCAGGCCGAGCACGGCCTCCGCCGCGTGCGGCACCCGGGTGATGCGGCCGTCGCGGAGCACCTCCGCGATGCTGTCCGAGGCGACAGCGAAGCAGTTGTCTCCGACGAGGAAGCAGCAGTACCTGGTGGCGAGAGAGGCGGGCGACGACATCGGGACTGGCGACCGTGCGGTGGAAGAGGGCGAGGCGGCGGAGCCGCCGCGGGCGTCGTGGCGTGTCAGGAGCGGTATGGGGCGGCGGTGAGATCGAGCAATTCCGTCGCGAGGCCGCCGACGGCCAGCGTGCCGATGACGCCGGATCCAGCGAGACCGGGCTGCAGCGGCGACTCCGCCGGTGCGACGTCGAGGATCTGCCGCACGGCGATGCCGACGCCGCCGCGACGCTCGTCGAGCACGACGAGATGGATCGTGCCGTCGTCTGCGGGGTGTGGCGGGCAGCCGAGCAGGCTGTCGGCATCGACGACCGGCGTGAAGCTCTGTCCGCGGCGGACGACCTGCCTGTGCCCCACCGGCTGCAGCTCGTCCGTGCCGAACCGCTCCAGGCGGGCCACGCTGTCGAGCGGCAGGGCGATCCGGCGGCCGGAGCCGGTCCGGCACACGAGATACGTTTCGCCATCGTCGGCGGACGACGGGCGTCCGTCGGCTGCAGCCGGCCGGTGCAGCGGCGGCAGCTGGGCCACGCGCAGGATCCCGCGCAGGTCGAGGATCAGCACGACGCCGCCGTCGCCGAGGACCGTGGCTCCGGAGTAGATGCCCAGCTGCGCCAGCAGCGCGCCGATCGGCTTGACGACGATCGTGGAGAGGGTTGCCGTCTCGGATGCCGCATGCGCCCCGTCCGCTGCGGCCTGGGGCAGGCCGGTTCGGGCCGAGTCGACGACCAGCCCGAACTCATGGTCGTCGACCCGTACGAGCACGACCGTGCCGGCGTCATGGCATGCCGTGCGCGGACGGAGCCCCAGAAACTCATCCAGAAAGACCACGGGCACCAGCCGGTCGCGGATGCGGATCACGCTCGCCGAATCGAGCCCTTCGATCCGCGGGCCGCCGTCGGCACGCAGCGACACCAGCTCCGCCACCGCCGTTTGCGGCAGGGCGAACCGCTCGTCGGCACACCGCACGACGAGCGCCGGGATGATGGCCAGCGTGAGCGGCACGCGCACCCGCACGGTCGTGCCCTGGCCGGGCCGGCTCGCGATGTCGACGGTGCCGCCGATCGCCTCGATGTTGGTCTTCACGACGTCCATGCCGACACCGCGGCCCGACACGCTCGTCACCTGGGTGGCCGTGGAGAAGCCGGGCTCGAAGATGAACTGGAGGACGCGGTCGTCCGGGAGTTGCGCCGCCGTGTCGGCGTCGACGAGCCCGCGGGACACCGCCTTCGCGCGGACGGCCTCCACGGGAATCCCGGCGCCGTCGTCCTGCACCTCGATCGTCACCTGTCCGCTCTCCTGGAAGGCCCGCAGCGACAGCCGGCCGGTCCTCGGCTTGCCCAGCGATGCACGGACGGCGGGGGGCTCGATGCCGTGATCGACTGCATTTCGCACGAGGTGGGTGAGCGGATCGCGGATGCTCTCGACGAGCGTGCGATCGAGCTCCGTGTCGGCGCCGTCGATCACCAGTTGCACCTCGCGGCCGCAGGACACGGCAAGATCGCGGACGGTGCGGGGAAACTTGCTGAAGACGTGCTCGATCGGCTGCATTCGCGTCTTCACGGCCGTCTCCTGGAGGGAGTTGGTGACCGTGTTGATGCGATGAATCACGCCCTCGAGGGCCGGGTCGGCGGTCTCGATGCTCCGCAGCTCGTTGCGGGCGAGGACCAGTTCGCCGACCAGGTCGAGAATCGACGCCAGCAGCCCCACGTCGACCCGGATCGACGTCTCCGTCACCGCAGGAGACGTCTTGGCGGGCTCGTGGACCGCCGCGGCAGATCGGGCTGGCGGAGGCACCGCAGGGGCGGTGGCCGCCGCCTGTGGGGCGTCGTCCGTGGCGACGGTCGACTCGGGTTTCGCGGCCGCCGCCGGCCCGGCATCCGTGAACGCTGGGGTGTGTGCCGGCGTGGCATCGGCTGGTGCCGGGGCGGATGACGGTACGGGAGCGATCGGCGGTGCTGCGGGTGTGGCGGCCTCGACCGCGTCATCGCTGGCCACGGCGGCGAGGGTCTGGGCGAGCTCCCGGAAATCCTGTTCCCCCTCGACGCCGGTCGACTCGATCGAGTGCAGGATCGACCGGACCGCGTCGACCATCGAGTAGAGCGTGCCGGTGACCCGATCGTTGAGGCGAATCTTGCCGTCCCGCAGCCGGCCGAGCAGGTGCTCGCCGCTGTGGGTCAGTGCTCCGAGCTTGGAGAAGCCGAAAAAGCCGCTGTTGCCCTTGATGGTGTGGACGGTGCGGAAGATGCTGGCCAGCCGCTGCGGGTCGTCGGGCCGCTCCTCCAGCGCGATCAGGTCGCGGTCGAGTTGGTCAAGGTTTTCGGTCGATTCGACCAGAAACTCCTCGATGAATTCGCGATTGTCGCTCATGTCAGGACGTTCATGCCCGCCCGCGTCGCGGCCCCGGGGGCATGGGGCCGGCGGGTGGTGTCTCGAGACCCCTGCGGTCAAGCATACACCCTGAAATCCGGCCATCCGACCAGCTGCCATCGCCGCCGTATACGGTCCGGACGCGGGCGGTTTCGCATCCGGTAGCAGAACGAGATCTGCTCTAGCGGCTGCCGGACGTGGTCGACGGCCAGCCGATCTTCCGGTACCGCGTCGCGTGGGCTTCGGCGCCGGCCTCCGGATCGGCCGGCTCCTCCTCGAACAGGATCGTGTCGACGCCCTGCAGCGACGCCAGCACCTGGGCCGCCATCACGTGGAACGGCCGCGACGTCGACCGGACGACGAGTGACTCCCCGATCACCTCGACCGTCGCCTTCGCGTCGGCACCGTGCGGCAGGGATTCGTTGCAGATGTCGGCCAGCCGTTCGGCCGCCGCTTCCCGCACGGCCGGGTCAGCCACCGGATAGGCCCTCACGACCCGCGGTGTGGCCCCGTCGTCGATCTGGTCCGGCGACCAGAGTGCGGCGTCGAGCCCCTGCAGCAGGTCGGCGATCTCCTCATGGACCGTCTCTCTCTGCCGGATGATGAGTCCCGTGCCCAGCTGGTCGGGCACTGGGACGATCGCTCCCAAGCCACCCACGGTGTCCCAGGACTCGGGGGCGATGGTTCGTTCGATGAGCGCGACGAGCTCCTCGATGTCGGTGCCGGCGAGGACGGGATAGAAGAACCGCACCGCATGCCGTTCGGCCTGGTCGGCCGTCGTGACGAGCGGCCGTTCGTTGCGAAAGATGACCGCGAGGTGCAGTTGGTCCAGGAGTTCGCGGAGCACCGCTCGCAACGACACGTCCTCGAACCTGCCGGTCACGCTCGTGGCGTCGATGTCGAGGCCCATGTCTTCGAGCGCCCGATGGTCGAACCCGATGCCCAGGCCCGCCTTCTGCGCGATCAGGGCGACCGCTTCGCGGAGCGGGGTGTCGAGGAGATCGACGTCGTGACGGTTTTCGAGGGCTCCGATCGCCCGCTCGATCGCGTCGCGATCCCGTCCGAGCCGGATGCCTCGATACTCGTCGCCGAGGTTGGCCATCATCGGCTGCGGCCGGACGGACAGGATGCAGATCGAGGGCTCATCGGCTGTGGCCGCGCCGCCCAGGACGAGGAGCACGGTCGCGGCCAGACGGCAGCGGTGGCTGCGGCGATGGACCACTCCTGCGAGCAACACGATGACCTCCCTCCACATGCCGCTCGGCAGCGGCCACGACGCACCTGCCCGGCAGCCGGGGACGCGGCAGAGGCTACCACCGCCGTGCGGGCCGTTCTACCCAGCGGTGAGGTAGCGTCGCCCCGCCCGCCCAAAAATGGCATACTGGCCCGCATGAACACATCACGCTCTCCGCACCGACGATCGACGCCTTCCCGCCGACCAGCGGCGACGACCCTGATTCTCGGAATGCTTTGCGGCTGCGGCACGATTCTGGCGTGGCGGCCTGCACCCGCGGCCGAGGCGGTCGCGGCTGCGGCGGACTGGCCGCGGTTCCGCGGGCCGGCCGCGGCGGGAGCAGGCGGACCGCGGCGGTTTCCGCATGCCTGGACGGAGCGGGATTGGGCGTGGACGGCTGATCTGCCTGGGCAAGGACACGCATCGCCCGTCGTCTGGCGCGGCCGGATCTTCACCGCCAGCGCCGACGAGGCCGCGGGCAAGCGCTATGTCTGTTGCCATGCCGCCGCCGATGGGAAGCTGATGTGGCAGCGCGAGATGCCCGGACCGATCGAGCCTCATCACGCCCAAAACAGCTCCGCCTCCGGCTCGGTGACCGTCGATGAGCAGGGTGTGTATTGGTTGTGGGCCACGAAGGAGCAGCTGCGGGCGGAGGCCTTCACCCACGATGGCGGCCAGCTGTGGCATGCCGACCTCGGCCCCTATGCGAGCGAGCACGGCTTCGGCAGCTCCGCGGCCGTGTGCCGCGATCTTCTCATCGTGCCGATCGAGCATGACGGGCCGAGCGCCATCGTGGCGCTCGAGGCGAAGACCGGACGCGAGCGGTGGCGGTTGCCACGAGAGACTGCCCGCACGGCCTATTCGACGCCGTTGGTGGTCGATCGGGCCGGCTCGGCGCCGCTGGTCGTGCTGGCCAGCATGGCACACGGCCTGACCGGCGTCGATCCGGCCACGGGCACGGTGCTCTGGGAGCGGAAGTGCTTTCCCAAGCGAACTGTCTCATCGCCGATGATGGCAGGGCCGCTCGTGATCGGCACCTGCGGCGAGGGAGGGGGTGACAACTCGCTCGTGGCGGTGCGGCCCCCCGCCGCGGCGCAGAAGCAGGGAGACGCCCCGGTCGAGCCGGAGATCGCCTACAAGCTCGACCGCAGCTCGGCCCCGTATGTGCCGACACCCGTCGCGTCAGGAGCGAAGCTCTACCTCTGGGGTGACAAGGGGGTCGTGACCTGCGTGAAGGCGGCCGACGGCGAGGTGCTGTGGCGTGGCCGCGTGGGGGGCAACTTCTCCGCGTCTCCGATCGTGGTGGGGGGCACGGTGATCAACGTGTCGGCCGACGGCGAGGTGGTCGTGATCGCCGATGGCGACTCGTTCGAGGTGCTGGGACGAACGCCGCTGGGGGAGCCCTGCCGCTCGTCGCCGGCCGTCGGCGCCGGCAAGGTGTTCTTCCGCAGCATCGGCCATCTCCACGCGCTCGATCCCGTCGCCGAAGGCCGCTAGAGCGCATTCGACTTTGGTGGAGCACCGTCTCGGGGGCGGCAAAAGTCTCCTCGCTGTGGCCGAAGCGGCCATACGCTCGTCGAGCGTTCGCCGACCCCCTCGCCTGCCGCGCAGTCAGCGGCCTCGTCGGTGGTCGATCCGCTGCTCGAGCAGCCGGGCCAGCGGCCAGCCCGCAAGCGTCATCACGATCACGTCGTCGACGGCGCCCACCAGCGGGATCGCGTCGGGCACGACGTCGAACGGCATGAGCACCCAGCACGACGCCAGGATGAACACGATCACCATCCGCGGCAAACGGGCGATCTGCTCGAGGACGTCGGCCTCGAATTCGAGGGCGGGCGGCGGCACGAGAAAAATGCCCTCCGCATCATGGCGCACCTGCAGCAGCCCGTGCGTGGTCACGAGGTCGTGCGTGATGCAGCGGGTGATCTCGCGGATGGCGGCGGCGTCGACGCCGGCGGCCTGCTCGTAGGTCTGCCGCACGATTCCCTCGGCCGTCTGCTCGCCGAGCCGGCCGTCGGCCCACGTGCGGGTCACCAGCCGCAGGCAGCAGCGGCGTTCCAGTTCGTCGGTCACATGCCGCAGGCGGCGGAGAATCTCCTTGTCGCGGTGATACTTCTCCACGTCGCGGTACTGGAGAAACATGCCGAGAAGCATCGTCCCCACGCCGGCCAGAAAGGGCAGGCTGGGCACGGGATGCTGGCTGAACGCCACAGCCAGCGGGATGAAGAAGAGCCCGGCGGTGAGTCCCATGCGGGTGGCTGACGTGCCGCCGACCGACGTCACCACGCACAGCGCCAAGAGCACGAGGGCCGTGCCTGGGCTGGAGAGTGCGTCGGCGATCCAGGCTGGGATCAGGCTGCCGACGCCGAAGAAGCCGCCGGCCGCGCGCACCGCGGCAAAAAGCGCGCCGAGCACGCCTCCCGACCCGGCGTCGTGCCAGGGCCGTCCCAGCAGGCGGGCGACGAACAGCGTGAACGGATAGGCGAGCACGATCTGGCCGACGAGATTGAGCCCCTTCGACACGCCGAGGAGGTGCCATTCGAAGGCGATCGTCGACACCAAGAGCAGCCCGAGGAGCGTGATCACGCTCGACTGCCGCCACGTGAAGGAGTCGCCCGTGAACCAGGGATCGAGCATCATCAGTCGGGCGGCGGCGACGTAGAGCACGATGACCCCGAGCTGGCGTGCGAGGGCCGTCGGCGGGCTGCCGGTGGAGAGATCGATGCCGAGCGATTCCCGGACCGTCGCCGCGGCCGGCGCCCGTTGCGGCGGGAGCGGCTTCGAGCCGGAGGTCACCAACGGCGATTCACTCATCGTCGTCCCTGCGGGGGAAGCCGTTCGAGCGCCGACTGATCTGCCTCGAGCGCCCGCAGCAGGTCGTCCTTCGTCCATTCCATGCCGTTGACGAGCTGCTTCTTCGCCTCGAACCCGAGCGTCTTGGGCCAGGAATCGCGACAGCCGCGGTAGATGTCGCGACGGATCGCCAGGGCATCGGCGGAGTTCGCCGACGAAAGCTGTCGGATCGCCTCGAGTGCCAGCTCGCGATGGGGGTCGGCGAAGGCGAGCCCTCCGCACCTCCAGGCGTGATGATGCAGGCGGGCGCGATCGAGGTGGAGCAGGTCCGTCCAGGCGGTTCGCGCCGCGGCCGGCCAGTCGCCGTCGTGCTGCTGAAGAAGATTGAGGGCGTCGCCGATGGCGCCCTGGCACCGCTCGATCTCACCGAGATGGGCGGGCGCGACCCGCGAGCCCCAGGGCAAAGTCCGTTCGCGGTGCGCGTCGGCGTCGTCGCGGCAGATCGCCTCGCATTGAAAGTGCGGAGCCTCCAGCCGGTCGGGATGCCGCCCGAGGAACTGGCGGGCCCGTAGCCGCAGCTCGGGCCGCTCGTCGAGATCGACGAGCGTCTGCAGGTAGTAGCGCCAGACGTTCACGGACGCGTTCGCCTCGCCGTCGACGCACTGGCGAAAGGCCGTCAGGGCCCGCGTGGGCACGGCCTGCTTGAGCAGGGCGATCGCGGCCTCTTCGGCGGCCCGTTGCGGGGCAGCGATTGCGGCAGGCTCTGCCTGGAGCGGCGCCGGAAGTTCGAGCGGCGGCCGGGCCATGCCGCCCCGTGGCAGGAACCACCAGATGGCGGCGGCCGCGACGCCGATGATCGCCAGCTGCCATGCCACGCCGGACACCGTGTGCGACTCCGGCGCCGTGGACTCGGCCACGGCCAGCGGCTCCATCTGTTCTTCGAGGTCGACGGCCCGCAGTCCTTCGGGCGAGAGTCGGCTCGACTGCGGCAAGCCGGGGCGGGCCAGCGAGCCTGCCGCCCGTGGGGCGAGACCCGAGACGGCCGGGATCAGGTCCGAAGGCGGTTGCATAACGGCCAGTGTGTCTCACCGCGACGGACGCGGCAAGCGGCGGGCGACCGACGGGCGCCGTGGCCGGCACGCTTTCTTCCTGCCGGCTACCGCCAGTTGCGGAATGGTTCGTAGATCCGCACGGACAGAAGCAGTTCACTGGCGCTGAATGCCGACGAGTACGATCCCAGTCCGATGGAATTGTCGACGTAGATCGCGGTCGATTCGGGAGTCATGGCCAAGAAGCGATACCCGGTGTCGAGCGCGACCCGGTCGCTGATCTCGTAGACGAATCCGGTGCCGATCTGCCAGGCGAACGTGGTGACCGGGGAAGAGCCGGTGAGCGGCAGGAACGCGGCGGCCGGGCTCGCCTGCAGCGAGTACTGGTATCCTCCCACACCGAAGCCGCCGCCCGCGTAGATGCCGAGGGCGTCCGTGACGAAGTAGTCGCGCCAGAAGTTGACCATCGACGACCAGCCGTTGGTCGCCTTCACGTCCATCGCCGTCGCCTTGACGCCGTCGACGAACAGATCGGTGGAGCCGCTCATCGGGCCGCGGGCCCTGCCCTCGACCTCCATCCGCAGCAGCCCCGCCGGTCTGGCCAGCGCTAACCCCAGGGCGCCGCCGCCCGTGAAGATCGTCTCGTTCACCGATCCCGACTGATTGAGGACGCTGCCCGCGAACGAGCGGCTGCCGCCCGTGTCGATCGTCGCGAACGATGCTCCCACGATGCCGCTCACGTACAGCTGGGTCACGGGTGCGTCGAGCCCGTGGACGATCGGGATGATCGGCGGAGTGCCTGCGGCACCGCGGCCATCCGGTGCATCGAGGAGTGAACCGACCTCATCGAAGGCCGACAGGTCGATCGGGTCGCCCTGTTCGCCGGCGTGCAACGCCGGGCAGGCAAGGACCATGCCGACGACGGATTGGATCAGCATCAGCCGCATGGAATACCGCATAGCCGCCTCCCTGTGCTCCTGCCCCGGCGAGAGCCGCCTGGCACACCCCCACGATTCTGACGGTGACGAATCGGTCGGTCGCAGCGGATCGCCCGACATCCCTGGACGCCGTGATCACGACCGCGCCAGCCGCCAGAGTCGAGCACGGCAGCCTCGTGGCGACCGGCAGGCCTTCCGCCATCGGCCTGCGAGGACTGGATGACTTTGCGGGCGACGTCGACATCTCCTACATTCAGGGGGCGTGAAGTGCGGTTCTTCCGCCGGTGCGACCGCAGGTCCGTTTTCCACCTCCAGGAGCTGAGAGATGTCCGGCGTTTCCCCCTCCAGTCGCCGTGATTTCCTGGCCACTGCCGGCGCCGCCGTGGCGACGCTGCCGGCGCTCGTCGGCCCCGCGATCGTGTCCGCGCGGGCGCTTGGCCGCGAGAAGGTGGCGGCCGCGAGCGAGCGGCTCACGCTCGGCGTGATCGGCATCGGGCCGCGGTGCACCTACGTGCTCGGCGAGATGCTCAAGTTTCCCGACGTGCAGTGCGTGGCGATCGCCGACGTGCAGGCCTCCCGCCGCGACGCGGGCAAGAAGCTCGTCGACGGCCACTACGGCAACACCGACTGCACGCTCTACCGCGACTTCCGCGAACTGCTCGCCCGCAAGGACATCGACTGCGTCATCATCGCCACAGGCGACCGCTGGCACGGCAAGGCGTCGATCATGGCAGCCGAGGCGGGCAAGGACATCTACTGCGAGAAGCCCTGCGGCCTGACGATGGCGATCTGCCAGCAGATCGCGGAGACCATGAAGCGGACCGACCGCATCTTCCAGGCGGGCACCCAGCGCCGCAGCGTGCCGAACTTCATCAAGGCGGTGGAGCTCACCCGGTCGGGGAAGCTCGGCAAGCTCAAAGCGCTCCATGCCTCGGTCTACTGGCCGGAGCTCAAGAACGACTGGCTGCCTGCCGAGCCGACGCCGTCGCGAGACCAGTGCGACTGGAACATGTGGCTGGGTGTCGCCCCCTGGCGGCCCTACAACAAGGCCTACGTCGCGGGCAAGTGGCGAGGCCAGTTCGATTTCGAGTCGGGCGCCAAGCTGCTCGACTGGGCGGCCCACACGGTCGACCTCTGCCAGTGGGCCAACTCGGCCGACGGCACGACGCCCGTGGAGTACGAGGCCGGGGAGGACAAGATCACCTGCCGCTACGCCAACGGCGTGTCGCTGGTGCTCGACTTTCTCAAGACCCCGTTCGGCGACCGCAGCCCGCACTACAACACGAAGCTCGGCACCTGCCCCGTGACGTTCAAGGGCGAGGAAGGCTGGCTGTCGACCGGCGACGAGGGGGGCATCGACTTCAGCAGCGACGCGTTGGCCGCCGACGTCGGGGAGACGTTCAAGCGGGTGCGTGGCACCGATGCCGCGGCCCACGCCCGCAACTTCTTCGACTGCGTGAAGTCGCGGTCGCAGCCCGTCTGCAACGGCGACGTCATGCGGCGGTCGCACGTGGCGAGCAATGCGGCCGCGTTTTCCTGGATCCTCGGCAGGAAGCTGTCGTTCGACCCCGCCACGGAGTCCTTCACGACAGCCACCGGCCCCGACGCCGAGGCCAACGGCCTGCGGAGCCGACCCGAGCGGAATCCGTTCGCCTGACGCTGCCGCACCGCTACCGCGAGGCGTCGGTGAACGGCGGCTTCTCGAAGGGGACGTCCGCGGCCAGCCGCGGGTCGCCGGCCTGCGTCAGGATGTCGGTCAGCTGCCGCGCGAGCGTCTCCTTTGCGGCGGCGTGCTCCGGCCGATCGGCGACGTTCGTCAGCTGGTCGGGGTCGGATCGCAGGTCGTAGAGCTCCTCCGCCGGCCGCTTCCCGAAGGCCTTGGAATAGAGCCACGACCAGCGGGGGTCGTCGCGATGGGCGATGACCCAGGCCTTGGTGGGGCTCGCGTCCATGTCGGCGAACGCGGCGAACGTGTCGGACTCGAGCGTGGCGGCGTCCGGCGCGGCATCGGCCGTCACGCCACCGGGGCTTCCCATGGGCAATCGATCGGGGACGAAGTTGCGAATGTAGAGATGGTCGACGGTGCGGATCGCCCGCATGGGAAAGGGCATGTTGCCCTCGCGGGCTGCGGCCACGTGCCGCTCCCGTCCGGTGATCACCCAGGTCCGCGCGGGGTCGATCTGGCCGGACCGGTCCGATCGCAGCAGCGGCAGGATGCTGCGGCCCGCGATTCCGTCAGGGGGGGCGACGCCGCCGATCTCCATGAAGGTGGGGGCGAGGTCGGGCAGCGATAGAAAATCATCCACGACGCGGCCGGGCGTGCCGCCGGGCACGCGGGCCACGAGGGAGACGCGTGTGCCGTGGTCGTAGAGATCGCACTTGCCGGCAGGCACGCCCGGCATGCCGTGGTCGCCACTGACGATGACCAGTGTGCGGTCGAGCTGACCCGTGGCGGCCAGCCGGTCGAGCAGCACGCCGAGCGAGGCGTCGACGGCCTGCACCTCGCCGAGGTAGTCGGCCACATCCTCGCGGACCTCGGGCACGTCGGGCAGGAACGCGGGCATGCGTCCGGCGAGCCGCTCGGGATCGATCCCCCAGAGCGCCTTCCCAGAGCCTTTCACCCAGCGCCGGTGGGTCGTCGTGGTGCCGAGCAGATAGAGCCAGGGCCTGTCGCCGCCGCCGGCCGTGGCATCGGCCAGGAAGGCTTCGAAGTTGCCCCGCACTTGCGCCAGGATTGTCTCGCGTGCCTCGGCGACCGTGGAGCCTTGGGCGACGAGCTTCGTGGCCGACTCGGAAAAGTTGTTCGACAGTCGGCCCGCCTTCTCGTAGGCGTGCCGCTGGCCGCCGAACGGCTGGTCGGCAGGCTGGCCCGGGCTCCAGACCTTGAACGATTTGCCGATCCGATAGCCCGCCTTCTCGAGCTCGAGCGGAAAGGTGGGGATCGACTCGTCCCAGACGGCCCCCTGCAGAATCGCTCCGCGACCGCAGTTGAAGAAGTAGCGTCCCGAGAGGAGCGAGCTGCGGCAGGGGGTGCAGGAGGGGGCGTTGACGAAGGCGTTGCGGAAGACCACGCCCTCGCGGGCGAGCCGGTCGACGGCCGGCGTCTCGACCACGTCGCTGATACCGGGCCGGCCATCCAGGCCGCGGTAGCAGCCGGCGTAGCGGCCCCAGTCGTCGGCAAAGACGAAGAGGATGTTCCACCGCGGCGCGTCGGCCGCGGCCACGCCGGCCCCTCCGCCGGCCATCATCGCGAGGGCCAGCGCACAGGTGCGGAAGGCGGCGGCGAACGTCGGGCGAGCGGGCTCGGGCGGGCTCGGCGGGCTCGGATCAGTCGCGGGCTTCTCGTGGCTCGTCGTCATCGTCTTCATCCTCTTCGTCACCGCCGCTGAATACGAACGCCGCGCGACGCGGGGCGGGCATCGCCGCCTCGGGCCCGCGGACGCTTCGCCAGATGATCTCGTTGAAGAGCAGGTCGTCCGCCGCGTCCTCGACGGAGAGATCCATCGCCAGCGACTCCTTGGCGCCCCAGGCCGTGGCGGCGTTCTTCTCGTCGAGCGGCACGCCCGCGGGCCGGCAGCTGAAGGGATCGTTCACCGGCACCTTCGCGAACGAGCGGATCATGGGCAGCGCCGCCGCGTCGAACTGCGACATCGGCTCGAGGCCGAGGATGAGTTCCATCGTCCGCAGCATGGAACTCGTCGAATAGAGGCTCGAGTCGACAGCGCCGTGCCGGGTCCAGGGGCTGATCACGAACGCGATCGTCCGGTGGGCGTCGATGTGGTCGGGGCCGTTCTGAGCATCGTCTTCCACGACGAAGATCGCGGTCGTGGGCCAGAACTTGGAGCGGCTCACCGCCTCGACGAGCCGGCCGAAGGCGAGGTCGTTCTCGGCCATGAAGGCCGTGGGCGTGAGGTGCCCGGGACTCGTGCCGCTGGTGTGGTCGTTGGGCAGCCGCACCACCTGCAGCCGCGGCATATCCCCCTCCTTCTCGAAGCGGGCCAGTTCGGCGATGAAGCGGTCGGCCCGCTTCACGTCGGAGTAGTTCTGATCGAAGCTGCGGTAGAGCGGGTCGATGCGGCCTTCGAGCTCCTTTACCCGAGGCGTGCACGGATCTTCGGGCTTCTTGCCGTTGGTGACCCACTCGCCGTAGCTGCGGAAGCTCACGCCGGCGGCGGCGGCACGGTCCCACAGGTACCCTCCGGCCGGACGGGCTGCGGCGAAGTTGCCCTCGCTGGGATAGGGAAACTTGTTGCGGCGGTTATGGCCGTAGGAGAGCGGCCAGTTCCGCTCGACGAAGTCGGTGGCGTAGGCTCCCATCGTCCATTCGTGGCCGTCGGCGCTCACCTCGCTCTCGACGTAGAAGTTGTCGAGAAGCACGAACTGCCGGGCCAGCGCGTGGTGGTTGGGGGTGACCCGCTCGGGAAACAGGCAGAGCGTCGGGTCGCCGTGTCCCTCCGGCATGTCACCGAGCACCTGGTCGTAGGTGCGGTTCTCTTTGATGACGTAGATCACGTGCGTGATCGGGCTCTTCGCGCCCTTCGCGAGGGGAATCGGGCTCCCCGCGACTTCCTCGGGCGTGAAGGCGTCGGTGGCCGCAGGGGGCTTGCAGGCGAACGCCCGCTCCGTCCAGGCGGCCAGTTGGGGGGCGGCCTTGTCTCCCTGGGGCAGATCGACGAACGAGACAGTTCCGTCGAAGAGGCCGCCGATGTAGTCGGGCGTGGGGGCTTCGGGATTGAAGCCGGGCCGCGGGCCGTTGCGGTTGGAGTCGGAGATGACGCCCTTGCCGTTGGCCACGAGCAGCCGCTTGCCGTCGGCGGTGAGGCGGACGCAGGTGGGATACCAGCCGACCGGTATGAAGCCGAGGCTGCGGGACGCCCCGGGCTCGTGGACGTCCCAGACGGAGAGGGCGTTGATGTTGGCGTTGGAGACGTAGAGCCGGGCGCCATCGGCCGAGATGGCGAGCGAATTCGGCGTGTTGCCCGGAGCGGCGTCGGGCGTGAGCGTGGCGACGAGCGTCTCCGAAACCTTCGCCTGCGCGAGATCCTGACCGAGGTCGATCACCGAGACGCTGTTGCGGTTGGCGTTGGCGACGAAGAGCCGGCGACCGTCGGGCGAGAGGAGCATCTCGTTGGGGTGCTCCTCCACCTCGATGCGACCGATCACCGTCCACGTCCGGGTGTCGATCACCGCCACGGCGGCCTGAGCCCAGAGCGACACGTAGAGCCGCGTGCGCGGCTCGTCGAGCACGCACGTCCAAGGATGCGGCGCGTCGGCCACGACCCGCTCGAGGAGCACGTCGGCCCGCTTGGTGATCGAAGGGTCGTCGGTGGTCTGCGGCCGGGCGGGGGCCGGGGCGGGAGCTTTGTCGGACAGGAGCAGATCGGCGACGTCGGGCTTGCCGTCGGCATCGGCCAGGCGGATCCGGGAGACGCTGTGGCCCCAGACGTTGGCGACGTAGATCGTGCGGCCGTCGGCGGCGACCGCCATGCCGCAGGGGATGCCGCGGACGGCGGCGTCGCGGATGGCCAGGCTGCCGGCGGGGACGAGCGACCGGTTCTCGAAGCGGAAGACGAGGATGCTCTCGGCGCCACCTCCGGACACGTAGAGCCGATCCCCCTGCGGCGAGAACGCCAGGCCCTGGAACGCCTCGTCGACCCGCATCCGCGAGAGTACGGCCCGGGACTTCGTGTCGATCACGGCCAGTTCGTGGGGACCGTGGCCGCAGTGGAGCACCACGGCCCATTCGCCGCCGGGGTGCAGCGCGATCGCGACGGGAAAATCGCCGACGATCGTCTGCTTGCCGGCGGGCCGCAGCGACCACTGGTTGGGCAGGACGACCGAGCCGTCGGGCTGGGGACCCGGCCGCCGCGCGACGGGCTCGCCACCATCCGCTCCGCATGTCGTCAGGAGAGCGACGAGACCGACGGCCACGATACGCCGCGGACCGCGCGGCTGGGAGCGATGGAAGCGCATGAGAACCTCGCGACTCGGGACGCGATGCCGACGGCCACGCCGTCATGCAGCCGACGGCTCACAATGTAGCCGAATGTCGCACGCGATCCACCGTGCCGACCGCGAGTCCGGTCCGGCTCCTCGAGACGGTCAGATGTCTTCCAAGAGCCCGTTGCTGTCGCCGATCCCGTCCACCTTGACGCCCAGCCGGTGCAGCAACGCCAGATGCAAGTTCGTGGCGGGGGTTCCCTTCTTGTAGCGGACGTGCCGGCCGGGATTCAGCGTGCCCGATCCACCGCCCGCGAGCAGGAGCGGGAGATCCTCGTGATCGTGACGGTTGCTGTCGCCCATGCCGCTGCCGTAGGCGATCATGCACCGGTCGAGCAGCGCGCCATCCCCCTCCTTGACGTCACGGAGCCGTTTGAGCAGATAGGCGAGCTGCTCCACGTGGAAGCGGTTGATCTTCCGCAGCTTCTCGTGCTTGACGGGATCGTTGCCGTGGTGCGAGAGTTCGTGGTGCCCCTCGGGGACGCCGATGAACGCGTAGTTGCGGT
>Ga0208783_10000700_pt1 | contig 20550 bp, 20 predicted proteins | sample DEB19_08_DNA_2_FD_184529 | JGI IMG/M metagenome (GOLD analysis project Ga0208783, IMG submission 184529) | Aqueous microbial communities from the Delaware River and Bay under freshwater to marine salinity gradient to study organic matter... | ecosystem: Environmental > Aquatic > Marine >...
CTTCGGCGTGCCGCAGACGGTGGTGGCGCAGGAGCAGATGCTGGACATGCTGGCAGCGAAGCTCGGCATCGACGCGCTCGATTTCCGCATCCGCAATGCGCTGACCGACACGACGCCTACGGTGACAGGCCAGGTGATGGGCGATGGCGTCGGCATCCGCGAGTGCCTCGAGGCACTGAAGCCGCAGTGGATGGCGCTGCGCCGCGCGGCGGATGCATTCAACCGCACCAGTGACCGCCACAAGCGCGGCGTCGGTGTTGCAGGCATGTTCTATGGCTGCGGCAACACCTCGCTGCCCAACCCGTCGACCATCCGCTTCGGGGTGAAGGCAGATGGCCGGCTTTCATTGCACCAGGGCGCAGTCGACATCGGGCAGGGTGCCAACACCGTGATCGCGCAGATTGCGGCGGACGCGCTCGGGCTGCCGCTGGCGCTGATCGACCTCGTGTCACCGGATACCGACCTGACGCCGGATTGCGGCAAGACCTCCGCCTCGCGCCAGACCTTCGTCACCGGCACTGCGGCCGAACGTGCGGGCCGTGCGCTGCGCCAGAAGCTGCTCAGGCTCGCCAATGCAGGCGAAGGCGCCATGCTGTCGCTCGACGGCGGCAAACTCGTGGTGCGCGAGGACACGGTGGTGCGCAGCGTCGATCTTGCGGGCCTGCCGCGTGACGGCCACGGCTATGTGCAATGCGCCGAGGAAATCTTCGATCCCCCCACGTCGCCGCTCGACGCCAACGGGCAGGGCATGCCCTATGCCGTCTATGGCTATGGCGCGCATCTGGCCGAGGTCGAGGTCGACACGCGGCTGGGCCTCGTGAAGGTGCTGCGCATCGTGGCAGCCCACGACGTGGGCCGCGCGATCAACCCCAGCCTCGTCGAGGGCCAGATCGAGGGCGGTGTGGCACAGGGCATCGGCATGGCGCTGATGGAGGAGTTCACCCCGGGCCGCGGCGAAAACCTGCACGATTACCTGATCCCCACCATCGGCGACGTGCCGCCCATCGAGTCGATCCTGGTGGAGCGCGCCTCGTCCGCCGGTCCCTTCGGCGCCAAGGGTATTGGCGAGCAGGCGCTGATCCCGACGGCGCCCGCCATCCTCAATGCCATTCACCACGCATGCCAGGTGCGCATCACGCAGATCCCCGCGACGCCGGACCGCGTCCTGGCAGCGCTCAAGACGCGCACCGCATGACCCGCATGCAGGCGCGCATGCTGCCCGACGGCCGCAGGCTGCACCTCAATGACGGACCCATCGACCTGATCATCAGCGCCGAGGGCAGCGTTGAGGACGTAGACCGCGCTTACGCCGCCGCGCAGTCGCGCTTTGCCATGGTGCTGGACGAACTGTGCATGGAACTGCCGCTGCTGCGCAGGCCCGTGGGCGAGGAGCCGCGCGGCAGCATTGCGCGCCGCATGTGGCTGGCCACCCTGCCGCTTGCCGCCCATGCCTTCATCACGCCCATGGCAGCGGTGGCGGGCAGCGTGGCGGAGGAGATGGTTGAGGCGATGTGCGTGGCAGCCCCGCTCACGCGGCTGTTCGTCAACAATGGCGGCGACATTGCCCTGCACCTCGCCCCGGGGCAGCACGTCGACGTTGGCCTCGTGGACCGGCCTGACACTCCTTCGCTGTTTTCCACAGCGCGCATCGCCGCCACCGACGCGGTGCGCGGCATTGCCACGAGCGGCTGGCGCGGACGCTCCTTTTCGCTCGGCATTGCGGATGCCGTGACGGTGCTGGCGGAGCGCGCCTCGCAGGCCGATGCCGCGGCCACGCTCATCGCCAATGCGGTGAACCTGCCGGGCCACCCCGCGATCACCCGCGTGCCGGCCAGCGACATCCAGCCCGACAACGATTTGGGGGCGCGGCCCGTGACCCGCGCCGTGGGGCTGCTATTGCGGGAGGAAATTGCCGCCGCCCTCGCGGGTGGTGTAGCCTGTGCCGAAACTTTGCTGGCGGAGCGACGCATCATCGCCGCCGCGCTGCATCTGGCGGGGGATACCCGCACGCTTGGGAGGTTCGATGCCGGAAGTCAAAGTCAGGAAGTTCCTCGTGTCGGTGGAGGAAATCCATCATGAGGGCGGCCCTCCGCCCGCAGTGCCGCCGAAGCGCGGGCTGATCCTCGCGGTGGTCCACAATCCCTATGCGGGGTCGTGGCAGGCGGATATCCAGCCCCTCATGGATGACCTGAAACCGCTCGGCCTCGAGATGGCCCGGCGCCTGCTCGCAGCACTTGGCGGCGACCCTGCGTCGATCGAGGGTTATGGCAAAGGCTCGATCGTCGGCGAGGCGGGCGAGCTGGAGCACGCCGCGCTGTGGCATGCACCGGGCGGCTATTCCATGCGCGAGGTGCTGGGCGGCGCCAAGGCCATCGTGCCATCCACCAAGAAGGTGGGCGGGCCGGGAACGCGTCTCGACATTCCGGTCACGCACGTCAACGCCTCCTATGTGCGGAGCCATTTCGACTCCGTGGAGGCCGGCATCCCCGACGCCCCGCGCGCCGATGAGATGGTGCTGGGGCTGGTGATGACCACGGGGCCGCGGGTGCACGCCCGCGCCGGCGGGCTCGCCGTGAAGGATATCAAGGGAGAGGATGGACTGAGATGAAGGCGAAGATCCGCAAGATCATGACCGTGGTGGACGAGACGCTGACCGAGCAGGGCCAGCAGGTGAACCCGCCCATCCGCCGCGCCGCCGCCATCGCGGTGATCGCCAACCCCTTCGCCGGCAGATTCCAGGAAGACCTCACGGAACTGATCGACGTGGGCGAGGAGCTTGGCCAGTTGCTGGCGGAGCGTGCCGTGGCCGCGCTCGGCATCGACGGCAGCAAGGTGGAAAGCTACGGCAAGGCCGCAGCGGTGGGCGAGAATGGCGAGCTCGAACATGCAGCCGCCATCCTGCACCCCAAACTCGGCGCGCCGTTCCGCAAGGTGCTGGGCAAGGGCGCAGCACTGATCCCGTCATCGAAGAAGCGCGGCGGCATGGGCGTGGTGCTGGACGTTCCTTTGGGGCACAAGGACGCCGCCTTCGTGCGCAGCCATTTCGACGGCATGGAGGTGCGCGTTGCGGATGCGCCGCGGGCCAACGAGATTGTGGTTGCCGTTGTGGTCACCTCCGGCGGCAGGCCGTTGCCGCGCGTCGGCGGTTTGAAAGTCGCCGAAATCAAGGGTGAAGATGGCCTGCGCTAAGCAACTCAAGCAAGTGTCCGTGATTGGGGCGTCCAAAAAAAGATAAAATAAATTATTAGTAAATTGTAGACGTATAAAATTTTTTGGCACGACTGGGTTGAACTGTTAAGCGCTCTCATGCGAAGACTTGCATGCGATGAGCCGCAATTGCCAAACTTCGCGGGTGCAAGCTTGATCAACCTATTGAACATGTTTTCAGCGGAACTGCGCCGTCTCTGCCAAGAGCGCGGTTCCATTGCGGAAATCTGCCGCGGCACTGGCATCAACCGTCAGCAGTTCAACAAGTATCTTGCGGGCCGCATGCTGCCGAGCAGCATCAACATGCGCAAGATCTGTGGTTTCCTTGAAGTGTCCGAAGCGGAATTATTGGCCGGAACCGGCGGCCATGCCTCCGCAAGCGGAGATCTGCCAGAAAAATGGGCAAAAAATCGCCGCATATTTTGGGCCAAAAGTGCTGAATTTGTTGAGCCAGAAAGTGGCGCAGCGCGGCCCATGCTGAACGGGTACTATGAATGCTACCTGCCGTTCCAGGGAGCTTGTCACATGCTGCTGCGATGGCTGCTGGTAGTGTCCGATTGCGCGGACAGGCAGGTCTTCACCTGCCGGACGTTTATGGCGCACCCGGACCGCCAGCGCTGTGGACAGGCGCGGTCCCGGTATCGCGGCATCGTGCTGCCGGGCATGCACGAGATTCTGCTCGTCGGCATTGGGGACATACACCTGCAGCAGCCAAGTGTGATTTCGGTCAGCCTGTTGCAGCAGGACGGACACAGCTGTTTTCCGGCCATCGCCCTGACCCGGCGGGCGGACGGGCCGCTGGCCACGATAGCGGTCCTCCATTATCGCGGGCGGGGGTTCAATGCGCGCGAGGCGCTGGCGCGAACGGGTGTCATCAGTGTTCTCGATCCCGGCCTCGACGCAGTCGTGGCCGGGATGATGAGTGTTGCTCCGGAGGAAGGGCCCGATCGGATGCGGCCCGTCGGCCTCCACCGGCTTCGGGCACCGGCAGTGCCGGCGCGCTAGGCCCGCCTGCGGGCGGGCTCGGGCTCCAGCCCCTTCTTGGAGCAGCCCACCGTATAGGCTTCGTAGTAGACGCTCTCGATCATCCACACCAGGGCAGACTGGCCCGAGCGCAGCGCCGCGAGCCGCAGCTTGCGAGATTGCTCGGCGATGAAGCGGGCCGTCTCCACCGGGTGGAGGCGGTTCTCGCCGAGCGCTTCAGGATCGAAGGCGCGGCCCAGCATGGCATCGAGGCATTCGCGTGTGGCGGCCGTGTCGAGAATGGACTTCTCGGCCTTGTTTTTCGAAGTCATTTTTATCAAGTGGCACACTCCCTGTTGTTGCGGAAGGGTCTCCATCTTCCACGGTTTTGCCCCTCCGAAGGGTGAATTTAGGGCGGCAACTCAGGATGTAAATTTCTCACAGCCGCGAATAAGTACATCTCCGATTATATATCGTAAATCTTACCTTTCTCGGAAATGCGAAAGGTGGCAGGCATCTGCCATGCGTGGCATGCCTTAACGAGGGTTAGACTGGAGAGTGGTGCGGCCGCTTCAGGCGGCGGCGGAGATGCTGCGGCGGCCCGAAACGAGGTTTTCGAACATGGTGCGGCTCACGCGCTCGCTCTTCGCAAGCTGGAGGCGCGACTGTGCCTTCACGCGGGCATAGGCACCGGGCCCCATGGCCTGCTCCAGCCATTCGAGGTATTGCGGGATCTGCGCCCAGCGGTCGATCAGCGCGGGGGTGAGTTCGCCGTGAAACTGGGTTGCCATGATCTCGTGTCCGATGGACATGACCTGCACCGGGCTCACGTCCGAGGATGCGAGCACCTCGGCGCCTTCAGGCAACCGCGTCACTTCCGCATGATGCCATTGCATGATCCTGAAGGAGGAGGGAACACCACGGGTCAGCGGGTGGGCGTGGCCCAGCGCATTCAGCCCTACCTTGCCGAAGCCGACCTCGGCCGCGCGGGCAAGCCCCACTTCGCCGCCCAGCGCGATGGCGAGAAGCTGCAGGCCCAGGCACACGCCCATGTAGGGGCGGTTGCGCTCCCACGTCCATTCGCGGATGGCGGCGATCTCGGCCTTCAGCCAGGGGTGGGCATCGGTTTCCCACACATCCATGGCGCCGCCCATGACCAGAAGAAAATCATAAGGGGCGAGCGACGGAATCGCCTCACCCCTGTGCAGCATCACCACGTCCAGCTCCGCGCCCTGTTCGGCGAGGAAGCGGCCGAACAGGCCGGGCGGTTCGTCATCCATGTGCTGGAAGGCAAGGGCGCGACGGATCACGGGCAGGGTCCTTGGCAGGGGTGGTGTTCTGAAGGCGCGCACTTAAGCAATCTTGCGCGATTCACAAGTGCTTTCTTTCCCACCATTGCCTTAAGGAGTGATTGCGACAATGGTGTTGCAACCATGACACGCCTCAGCCTGATCCTCTCGGCCCTGTTGCCCTTCGCGGCGGGCTATTTCATGTCCTACCTGCTGCGCGCCGTGAATGCGGTGGTGGCGCCGGACTTGGTCAAGGACTTCAGCCTGTCGCCGGGGCAGCTGGGCCTTCTCACGGCAGCCTATCTCGGCGCCTTCGCCCTGTTCCAGCTGCCGCTCGGCGTGCTGCTCGACCGGTATGGGCCGCGCAAGGTGCAGGCGGGCCTTCTGAGCGTGGCTGCCGCCGGTTGCGTCGGCTTCTCGCTGGCGCCGGACTTCGTCTCGCTGTTTGCAGCCCGGGCGGTCATCGGGCTCGGCTTCTCGGCGGGGCTGATGGCCAGCTACAAGTCCTCCGCCACCTGGGTTCCCGCCGAACGCCGCTCGCTCGCCAACACCGCCATCATGTCGATGGGGGCGCTTGGCGTGGTGGTGGCGACGGAGCCAACGGAATGGCTGGTCAGCCTCATCGGCTGGCGCCAGGCCTTCCTTGTCTTCGCTGCCATGATCCTGCTTGCCGCAGGGTTCATCCTTGCGGCGGCGCCCCGCAAGGACACGCTCACGGCACCGGCGCCGCTGAATCAGCAGTTCGGCCAGATGCTGGCCATCATGCGGACGCCGCTGTTCTGGCGCATCGCGCCGCTGCTGGGTCTGACGTCGGGCGTGCAGATCGGCATCCAGACGCTGTGGGCGGGTCCATGGCTGCGCGACGTGATGGGCTTCACGCGCGAGGAGGTGGCCCGCCACCTGCTCTTCATGGCGGTGGCCTTCATGGTGGGCATCCTGTCCGTTGGCGTCATCGCCGACCGGCTGGCCCGGCGCGGGGTCGGGCCGATGCAGGTGATGCTGGTTTTCAACCTCCTCTATTTCGCCGCGCAGGCGGTGATCGTGCTGCGGGTCGACGGGCTGGTCTTTCCGGCCTGGCTGTTCGTGGCCGCATTTGGCCAGGTCGCGGTGCTGGCCTTCCCATGGTTCGCCGCCCACATCGGCAAGGACCTGGCGGGCCGGTCCAACGCGACCATCAATTTCACCATGTTCGTGGCGGCCTTCGCCTCGCAATATCTCGTCGGCTTCATCATCGGGCTGTTCCCCGCCAGTGGAACGGGCTACAGCCCGGACGGCTACAGCTGGGCCATCGGCATCTTCCTCGCCGCCCAGCTGGTGGCCTATGGATGGTACCTCGCGGCGTCGCCGCACAAGGAAGTCGTGGAGAAGCGTGCATGACCAACCCCGTGATCGCCGAAGTCACCCGCGGCGGCATCGTCGAGAGCCGCCATCGCGGCGCCTATGCCGTGGTGGACCGCTCGGGCCACGTGGTGGCTGCCGAGGGTGGCATCGCGGCGGCCGTCTATCCGCGCTCGGCGATCAAGGCCTTCCAGTGCCTGCCCATGATCGAAGCGGGTGCAGCTGACCACTTCGGCTTCAGCGACGAGGAGATCGCGCTCTGCTGCTCCTCGCACAATGGCGAGCCGGAGCACGTCCGGGTCGCCCGCGCCATGCTGGCCAAGGGCGGCAATGCCGAGAGCCTTTATGAGTGCGGCGCCCACTGGCCCTATTTCGAGGAGGCGCGCTTCAACCTCGTGCGCCACGGTGAGCCCTGCGCCGCCGTCCACAACAACTGCTCCGGCAAGCATGCCGGCATGCTGGCGCTGGCGCGGCAGCTCAACGCCGACCCGCATGGATATGTGAAGCTCGAGCATCCGGTGCAGCAGGCTATCGCACAGCGCATCGGTGAACTTTGCGACGTCGACCTGTCGCAGCAGCCCGTCGGCATCGACGGATGCTCGGTGCCGACCTGGGCCATTCCGCTGAAGAACCTCGCCCGCGGTTTCGCCCGTTTCTCCGACCCCGGCAATGCCGCAGCACAGCGCATCATCGCAGCCGTGCGCAAGCACCCCTTCATGGTGGCGGGCACGGGTGACTTCGACACGCTGGTGATGGAGGCCGTGCCGCGGCTTTTCATCAAGACCGGGGCCGAGGGCGTCTATTGTGCCTGCATCCCGCATGCGGGCCTCGGCATTGCGCTCAAGATCGATGACGGCGCCTCGCGCGCCGCCGAAGTGGTCATTGCCGCGGTTCTCTCGGGTCTCGATGTGTGGACGCCGGAGGAGAAGGCAGCACTCGACCGTTTCCGCCACCACGACCTCGCCAACTGGCGCAAGATCGAGGTGGGCGAGGTGCGGGGCCTGCGGCTCTAGCCTATTCCGCCGCGCGCTGCGCGTAGCCGAGCTTCTGGTTCAGCCGTTCGAGCAGTGCCAGTGCGGCGTCGGGGATCACCGTTCCCGGAGGGAACACGGCGGCCGCACCCATGTCGATCAGCGTCTGCACGTCCTCCGGCGGGATCACCCCGCCGACCACGATCATGATGTCGGAGCGGCCAGCCTTGTCGAGAGCGGCCTTCAAGAGCGGCACCAGCGTCAGATGCCCGGCGGTGAGCGTCGAGACGCCGACAGCATGGGCCTGCTCCGCCACCGCCTGCTGCGCCACTTCTTCCGGCGTCGCAAACAAGGGGCCGATCACCACGTCGAAGCCCATGTCGGTGAAGGCCGAGGCGATCACCTTCTGGCCACGGTCATGGCCGTCCTGCCCGACCTTGGCGACGAGGATCTTCGGCGCCCGGCCATCCGACTCCCTGAACGCCGCAACGGCATGTTCGGCGCGCTCGATCTTGTGCTTGTCGCGCGGCGTCGCCGCGTAAACGCCCTTCACGGCGCGGATGGCCGGCGTGTGGCGATTGAACACCTTCTCCAGCGCCAGCGAGATTTCGCCCACCGTGGCCTTGGCGCGTGCGGCGTCCACCGCCGCCGCAAGCAGGTTGCCCTGACCTGAACGCGCGACCTCAGTGAGCTTCGCGAGATAGCCCATGGTCTCGCCCTCATTGCGCTCGGCGCGCAAACGCTGCAGCTTTTCGATCTGGGCCGCGCGCACGGCGGAATTGTCGACCTTGAGGATGTCGATCTTGGCGTCACCTTCGACCTGGTATTTGTTGACGCCGATCACCGCCTGCTCGCCCAAGTCGATGCGGGCTTGCGTCCGCGCCGCCGCTTCCTCGATGCGCGACTTGGGGATGCCGGCCTCGATGGCCTTGGCCATGCCGCCCATCGCCTCGATTTCCGCGATGTGCTTCCAGGCCTTCTCGGCCAGGTCCTGCGTCAGCTTCTCGACGAAATAGCTGCCGCCCCACGGGTCGATCACCTTGGCGGTGCCGGCCTCCTGCTGGAGGAACAGCTGCGTGTTGCGCGCGATGCGGGCCGAGAAGTCGGTGGGCAGTGCAAGGGCTTCGTCGAGCGAGTTGGTGTGCAGCGACTGCGTGCCGCCCTGTGTGGCCGCCATCGCTTCGATGCAGGTGCGGATCACGTTATTGAACACGTCCTGCGCGGCAAGGCTCCAGCCGCTGGTTTGGCAGTGCGTGCGCAAGGAGAGCGAGCGCTCGTCCCTGGGTTCGAAGCGCTTGATGAGCTTGGCCCAGATCATGCGGGCGGCGCGCATCTTGGCGACTTCCATGAAGAAGTTCATGCCGATGGCCCAGAAGAAGGAGAGTCGCGGCGCGAACTTGTCGATGTTCATGCCGGCGTCCACGCCGGCCTTCGCATATTCGAGGCCGTCGGCCAGCGTATAGGCGAGTTCGAGGTCCGCCGTCGCACCCGCCTCCTGCATGTGATAGCCGGAGATCGAGATCGAGTTGAACTTCGGCATCTTCTCTGAGGTGTACTTGAAGATATCGGAGACGATCTTCATCGACGCCGCGGGCGGGTAGATGAAGGTGTTGCGGACCATGAACTCCTTGAGGATGTCGTTCTGGATGGTGCCCTGGAGCTTCTCCGGCGGAACGCCCTGTTCCTCGCCGGCCACGATGTAGAGCGCCATCACCGGCAGCACCGCGCCGTTCATGGTCATCGACACCGTCATCTGGTCGAGCGGAATGCCATCGAACAGCGTGCGCATGTCGTAGATCGAGTCGATGGCGACACCCGCCATGCCGACGTCGCCCGCCACGCGCGGATGATCCGAGTCATAGCCGCGATGGGTTGCGAGGTCGAAGGCGATGGACAGGCCCATCTGCCCCGCCGCGAGGTTGCGGCGGTAGAAGGCGTTGGAATCCTCCGCCGTGGAAAATCCTGCATACTGGCGGATCGTCCAGGGCTGGGTCGTGTACATGGTGGGGTAGGGGCCGCGCAGGTAGGGCAGTGCGCCCGGCCATGTGTCGAGGAAGTCGATGCCCTGCATGTCTTCGGGGCCATAGGAGCACTTCACGTGCAGGCCCTCGGGCGTCAGCCAATCCTGCGCGGCGCAGCCGTCGACGGATGTGGTTTCCAGCGCGATCTTCGAGAAGTTCGGAATGCGGCTCATTACAGGGCCTCCGTTTCGGCGGCATATTCTTCGCGCAGCGGATAGGACGTGGTGCCGATGATGGGCAGGCTCGCCTTCGAGCCAGGATCCGGCTTCGGCCAGTCGCCAGCCTCCGCCGCCTGGAACACTTTCCACGCAGCCTGGGTGAGGCCATCGGTATAGGTCTCGATGTAGCCCGCGCCCAGCGCCGGATCGGCGACGCGCCACAGGTTCGATTCCTCCGCCAGCACGTTCTGCACGTTGCGGGCCACGCGCCGCGCGAAGGCGTTGGGCAGGCCTTGTGCCAGCGAGAAGGGCAGCACGGTGATCGAGTCCGCACCGCCCAGCCCCGCGCCGAACACGGCGGCGGTGGCGCGCAGGATGTTGGTGTGCGGGTCCTTCACCGCCATCATGCGCCACGAGGTTTCGGCATGAAGCCTGAGCGCTGCATCGGGCAGGCCAGCCGCCTGCAGCACCCGCCGCCAGAGCAGGCGCATGGCGCGGAACTTGGCGAGTGTAGCAAACATGTCCTGGTTCGCGGCCAGCGTGATGCCGACGGACCGGACCAGGTGCACGTCGTTCAGCGTCTCGAGCGAGCGCAGCGTGGCAACGGCGGTGGCGAGGGTGGCGCCCAGTTCCTGCGCGTCCGTGGCGCCCTGTTCATGCCAACTGCGGCCATCGGCTTCCATGTAGGGGCCGGTGTAGCCGCGCCGGGCAAGCTCCGCCGCGTCGGCCGCCGAGGTCAGCGCAAAGGAAACGTTGAGCCGCTCGGGATCGATCGGCTCCTTGGCGATGAGTTCCGCAAGCGCCATCGAGCCGCTGCCTTCGATGCGCAGCGCGATGGCATGAAGGTGCACGCCCTGCAGCACGCGGGGCAAGCGGGCCGGATCGAGTCCGTAGCCGCGCGCCGTGGCCGAATCCTGCGTCACCAGCACGAGGCCGGTGGCGCCATTGTTCAGGTCGTCAAGAGCGAGTTCATTGGCGCGTGCTGCATCCGGGTGGTCGGCGCGCTGGAACAGCGTCCACGGCACTTGCACCGCCCGTGCCGCGCGCGGCGCGGCGAGTTGGCCATGGATTGGCTCCAGCCGAATTCCGTCGGGGGAGACGTGGACGAGCTTCTCCTCGAAGCTCGTACCCTTCAGCACCGCTTCGACGCGCTTCATCCACTCGTCCCGGCTCACCGCCGGGAATTCAGAGGCCAGCTTCAGATCACCCATGGTCGCGTTCGCCACCCAGTCTTTTGCAACTGCGAAAACACTAGCGAAGACAGAGGGCCGCCGCAAACCGCCCTTGGTCTAATCGGGTGCACTCAGGCGTAGCCGGAAAGCCCCGGTATGGAGCCGGCCACTTCCTTCACAAGCTGCGGGCCTGCCTTTTCCTTGGCATAATCCAGCGTGGTGGTGCCCAGCGCCTTGATCTGGTCCATAGACAGGCCAGCGGCCGAAAGCTTCGAGATGGCCGCCAGCGGCCCTCCCATCATGCCGCCCGCCAGCATGCCCAGCAGGCCGCCGCCACCCTTGCCCGCCCCGTCGCCGCCCTGCGCGCGGGCCAGTTCGGCGGCACCGGGGATCTTGTCGAACAGGTCCTGGACCTTGTTCTGGTTCCCCTGGGTCTGGATCAGGTGCAGCATGATCCCCAAGCCCTTTTCCGCCTTGTCGGGGGAAAGCCCGCTGGCTGTCACGATCCGGTCGATCAGTTCCTGCATCCTCAAGTCCTACCTCATTGCGAAACGGGGCTTCTTATAGCAAGAAAGGGTTGTCGAAGGCGAATGATCAAGGATTCCGCACGCATGTCCGACTCCACGGTGTTCATCGGCCAAAGCTCCAAGCGCGAGGATTTGTTCCTCGCCATGGCCAACCGCCACGGCCTCGTCACCGGCGCCACCGGTACCGGCAAGACGGTGACGCTGCAGATCCTCGCGGAAGGCTTCTGCGATGCGGGCGTGCCCGTCTTCGCGGCGGATGTGAAGGGCGACCTCTCCGGCATCTCCATGGCGGGAGAGCCCAGGGAGGCGCTGGTCGAGCGCGCCAGGACCATGGGCTTCGACGACTATGGATTCGAGGCGATCCCCACGATCTTCTGGGACCTGTTCGGCCAGCAGGGCCACCCGATCCGCACCACCATTTCCGACATGGGCCCCCTGATGCTGTCGCGCCTCATGGGGCTGACGGACGCGCAGGAGGGTGCGCTCAACATCGCCTTCAAGCTGGCCGACAAGGAAGGCCTGGCGCTTCTCGACCTCAAGGACCTGCGCGCGCTGCTGAAGGATCTGGGCGACCGCGGCAAGGAACTCACCACCGAATACGGCAACCTTGCCGCACCCACCATCGGCGCCATCCAGCGCCGCCTCGTGGTGCTGGAGGAGCAGGGCGGAAACCACTTCTTCGGCGAGCCCGCGCTCGACATCCACGATTTCATGCGCACCACGGCGGCTGGCAAGGGCTACATGAATGTGCTGGCCGCCGACAAGCTCATCAACTCACCGCAACTCTATGCCACCTTCCTGCTCTGGATGATGTCGGAGCTGTTCGAGCGCATGCCCGAGGTGGGCGACCCTGAGAAGCCCCGGATGGTGTTCTTCTTCGACGAGGCGCACCTCCTGTTCTCCGAAGCGCCACCGGGGCTCGTCCAGAAGATCGAGCAGACGGTGAAGCTCATCCGCTCCAAGGGCATCGGCATCTATTTCGTCACGCAGAACCCGCTGGACGTGCCGGAAAGCGTGCTGGCCCAGATGGGCAACCGCGTGCAACACGCGCTGCGCGCCTATACCCCGCGCGAGGCCAAGGCCGTGGCGACCGCCGCTTCCACCTTCCGTCCGAACCCAGCCTTCAAGACCGAAGAGGCCATCACCCAGCTCGGCAAGGGCGAGGCGCTGGTTTCGGTTCTCGACCTCAAGGGTGTTCCCACAGTGGTCGAGCGCACCATGGTGCGCCCGCCATCAAGCCGCATGGGGTCGATCACGCCGGAAGAGCGCCAGAAGATCATCAAGAACTCGCCCGTCTATGGCAATTACGAGGAGGCCGAGGACCGCGAGTCGGCCTATGAAATCCTGACCAAGCGCGCCGAGGAACGGTCTGCCGCCACCGAGCAGGAAAAGGCCGACAAGGCCGCCCAGAAGGAAGCCGACCAGCAGGCGCGGGCGCAGGCGCGCACCACGGGCCGCGAGACGGCGACCGATCGCTTCGTCAAGAACATGGCGAGCACTGCCGGACGGCAGATCGGCAACATGCTGATCCGGGGGATTCTGGGAGGGTTGAAGAAGTGGTGAGAAATTGCCGTCATCCCGGCGAAGGCCGGAATCCGGCTCTTTCTCACCGCGCTTGCTGAACCAAAGCGGGGCCCCGGCCTTCGCCGGGGTGGCGTCATTGAATCAGATAATCTCGTCCTCGTCCGCCAGCACGGCCGCTTCGTCCGGGTGCTGACGAATGGTCGCCAGCGGCATGGCGCGGGCGATGTGGAACACGGCGTCGCCGCGGTTGACCAGAGGCAGGTTGGTGCGGCCCACGATGATGCCGTCCCACTCGGAGAACAGCGGCAGGGATGTCTGGCCCAGCGGATCCGCCACCACGCCGACGACCTCGCCCTTGCCCACGCGATCTCCGGTGCGCCGCGTGGTGTGCAGGATGCCGCTCTCGGGCGAGCGCACCCAGGAACTGGCGTCCGAGAATACCGTCTGCCCCACGGGCCGCGAGGTCGGCTCCACCATGCCGAGATGTGCCATCACGCGCAGCGTGCCGCGCACCGCGGCATCGATGGCAAGCTCGTCGAAGCGCAACGCCTCGCCGCCTTCATAAAGCAGCACCTTGACTCCGGCCTCGCCGGCAGAGAGCCGCAACGAGCGTTCGCGCAGCTTGGAAATCAAGATGACCGGCGGCGCGAAGGCCTGCGCCATCTTGAGGAGTTCGGGTTCATCGGGAGCAAGGCGCACCTGTGGCAGGTTGCTGCGGTGGAGGGCCGCCGTGTGGAAGTCGATGCCGAACTGGCTCTTCAGCACCACCTCGCGGAAGAAGATGTCGGCCACGAGGCTCGCCAGCGAGCCACGGTCCGAACCGGGGAAGCAGCGGTTGAGATCGCGCCGGTCCGGCATGTAGCGGGTATGGTTCAGGAAGCCGAAGCTGTTGACGATGGGCACGGCCAGCAGCGTGCCGCGCAGCGTCTGGATCGCGGGGTGATTCAGGATGCGGCGAATGATCTCCACGCCCTGGATCTCGTCGCCGTGAATGGCTCCGGAGAGGAACATGCTGGGGCCGGGCGCCTCGCCGTGGACCACGTGGACGGGCAGCGTCACATGGGTGTGGTTCGACAGCGTGCTGACAGGCAGGTCCACCGTGGCGCGCTGGCCCTGCTGCACGTCCACCTCGCCAAGTGTGAAGGCGCTCATCCCTTGCCCCGCGTGCGCGTGCGGCCAGGCTTTGCGTGACGCTCGACGAAGCGGATGATGGTGGAGGCGACATCGACGCCCGTGGCCTTCTCGATTCCTTCGAGGCCGGGGGACGAATTGACTTCGATCACCGTGGGGCCATGCGACGAGCGCAGCATGTCGACACCCGCCACGTTGAGGCCCATGGAGCGCGCCGCCTTCAGCGCCGTGGCCTTCTCCAGCGGCGTCAGTTCGATCATGCTGGCGGAACCACCGCGGTGCAGGTTGGAACGGAAGTCGCCCTTGGCCCCCCTGCGTTCCATCGCGGCAACGAGCGAGCGGCCGACGACGAAAGCGCGGATGTCAGTGCCTTCGGCCTCCTTGATGAATTCCTGCACGAGGATCGCGACATTGGCGCCGTGGAAGGCTTCCACTACCGACTTCGCCGACTTGTGCGTTTCGCTTAAAACCACGCCGATACCTTGCGTGCCTTCCAGCAGCTTGATGACGACGGGTGCGCCGCCCACGATGTCGAGCAGGTCGTCGGTACGCTTCGAGTCATGCGCGAAGGCGGTGACGGGCAGGCCCACGCCATCGCGTGACAGAAGTTGCAGCGAGCGCAGCTTGTCGCGCGACCGGCCGATGGCCACCGATTCGTTCAGCGGATAGACGCCCATCATCTCGAACTGGCGCAGCACCGCCAGCCCGAAGAACGTGTGGGATGCGCCGATCCTCGGGATCACCGCGTCGAAGCCTTCGAGCTTTTCGCCGAAGTAGCGCAGCTCGGGTTTCTTGGACGTGATGTTCATGTAGCATTTGAGATAGTCGATCGGCACCATCTCGTGCCCGCGCCTCGCTGCCGTCTCGATCAGGCGTTGGTGGGAGTAGAGCTTCGGATTGCGGGTGAGCAGCGCGATCTTCATGGCGTCTTGCGTTTCCGGGGCGAGAGGATGTTGGTCCTGGTCGGATGGACGAGGAAGTCATGCCCAAGGCTGCCGCGCCCGATCAGCATGGCCACGCCCATGTCGGTGCGGTCAGTCAGCGTCACGTCGATCCTGAGCGTGATCTTGCCGATCTTCACGTCAGTCTCGACCACGGCGCGCGTCTCGGTCTGTCCGTTTGAGCTTTTGACCCGGCGCAGGCCCTTCAGCGGCAGGCGGCAATGGTGGTGGCGCTTCGGCAGCGGCAGCACGAAGGTGACGTGGTGGTCGTCACGCGCGATGTCGGTGGCGTGCAAGGCGGCGGAGCGGGCGCCTGTATCGATCTTGGCGGAGAAGGCGCCCACGCCCAGCTGGGGCAGGCTCACCTTCTCGCGCCAGCCGATGATCACCTGCTGGCCATCCTTCGGGAGTTTTTGCTTCGCCGTCTGCATGCCCCAACTTAGGCCGGGCAGCGCGGCTTAGTCGAGCTTGATCGTTTCGGCGATCTCGATGCCAAAGCCGGAAAGGCCCACGTAGTGGCGGTTCGATGACGACACGAGGCGGATCGAGCTGACGTTCAGGTCGCGCAGGATCTGGGCGCCGAGGCCGACGTCACGCCAGGACTTCTGGCGCTGGGCGGCGCTGCCGGTCTTTTCCGTGGCGGCCAGCTGACCGGCCGGAACACCGGCGGCACCTTCCTGAAGGTAGACGAGGATGCCGCAGCCCTCGCGCTTGAACACCTCGAACACCTTGTTGAGCGTGGGGCGCGTGCCGAACACGTCCTCGATCACGTTCTCGCGGTGCAGCCGCACCGGCACGGCCTTGCCCGACGAGACGTCGCCGAACACGAGCGCCAGCTGCTCGACCTGGTCGAAGGGCGTCACGAAGGAATAGCCCCTGGCCTTGCCGATCACCGTCTCGACGTCGAACTGCGCAGTCTGCTCGACCAGGCGCTCGCGGCGCTGGCGATAGGCGATCAGGTCGGCCACCGAGATGATCTTGAAGCCATGCTCGCGGGCGAAAGCCATGACCTGCGGCCCGCGCTTCACCGAGCCGTCATCGTTCACAAGTTCGCAGATGACGCCTGCGGGATGCAGGCCCGCGAGCTTCACGAGGTCGACGGCAGCTTCGGTGTGGCCGGAGCGCATCAGCACGCCGCCGGACTTGGCGACCAGCGGGAAGATGTGGCCGGGGCGCACGAAGTCATCGGCCACCACGTTGCGGTTGGCCAGCGCATGGCAGGTTGCGGCGCGCTCCTTGGCCGAGATGCCGGTGGTGAGGCCTTCCTTGTAGTCGATCGTCACGGTGAAGGCAGTGCCCATTGGCGCATCGTTCAGCGCCACCATGGGGTCGAGCTTCAGGCGCTTGGCGTCTTCCGCGGTGATGGGCGTGCACACGATGCCGGAGGTGTGGCGTACCATGAAGGCCATTTGCTCCGGCGTGATCTTGGCGGCGGCGCCGATCAGGTCGCCCTCGTTCTCGCGGTCATCGTCGTCGACGACGACCACCATTTCACCGGCGGCAATGGCCTTGATGGCATCCTCGACAAGGTCGAGCTTCTGTTCGTTCGGCATGGTCTGGTCTCCAAAATCCTGCGCGCGCACCTTGTTGCCCGTGGCGGCCGCAATCTTGTTGGCGAGATCGAGCGAGGGGAGCGCCCCCGCCACGAGCTGCGACACCCGGCCCTGAGTGACGCCAAGGCGCCGGGCCAGTTCGGATTGCGATACGCCGCTATTAGCAAGCCACTCGGAAAGCTTCATGCATTATTATTAGCAGCGCTAATAGGTTGGTGCAAACCCCTTTGCGGGGTTATTCACCCCAGCTGCGCTGCAGAACGCCCATCCAGTTTTCGGAACACAGCTTGTGCGCGAGTTCATCGCCGTAGCCATGGGCCGACATGGTCTCGACCAGCCGGGGCAGCCCCGTCACGTCGCCGATTTGCGAGGGGATTCGGGCCCCGTCGAAGTCGGAGCCGAGGCCCACGTGGTCCTCGCCCGCCATCTTCATGAGGTGGTCGAGGTGGCGGAGCATGGTGTCCAGCCCGTTCTCGCTCTGCCAGCGGCCGTCGGCGCGCAGGAAGCCGTTGGCGAAGTTCAGCCCCACCATGCCCCCGGTCTTTCCGATGATCTTCAGCTGGTCATCGCTGAGGTTGCGCGACGACGCGCACAGCGCATGGGAATTGGAGTGGGTGGCGACGATGGGCGCGGTGGAGTGGCGCGCCACGTCCCAGAAGCCCTTTTCGTTGAGGTGCGAGACGTCGACCATGATCTTCAGTTCGTTGCAGCGCCGCACCAGCGCCTTTCCTGCCTCGGTGAGGCCGGGGCCGGTGTCAGGCGAGGACGGGAACTTGAACGGCACGCCATGGCCGAACGCATTGTTGCGGCTCCAGACCAGGCCGATGGAGCGCAAGCCTGCCTGGTGCAGAACGTCCAGCGCCTTGAGTTCGGGGTCGATGGCTTCCGCACCCTCGATGTGGAAGATCGCTGCGATCTTGCCGTCGGCCACTGCGTTGCGGATGTCGGCCACGCTGCGGCACACCTTGAAGCGGCCCTCGGACCGCTCCTCGATGCGAAAGAGGATCGAGGCCATGCCGATGGTGGCGTTCAGCGCGCCGATCTGGCCCACCGTGTTGGCGGGTGGCGGGTTCATGTCTTCGTCGTCGTCGAGATCGGCGTCCTCCGGGCTCGGCGCAAAGATGGCGAAGAAGCCGCCCTGGAAGCCGCCCTTGATCATGCGCGGCAGGTCGAGGTGGCCACCTGCGTCGCCATTCAGGAAATCGGCGACCGGATCGCCGGACTTCTTGCTCCACAGGCGGAGCAGCACGTCATTGTGGCCATCGAACACTGGAACCAAGGCAGGCATCCTTCATGTGGAAACGGCCGGGCGAAACCCGGCCGTTCGTTGTCATTCAGTCTAGCAGGCGATCACGCCTTGGAGAACATCTCGCCGACGTAGTCCCAGTTGACGAGATTGTCGACGAAGGCCTCGAGATACTTGGGGCGCAGGTTGCGGTAGTCGATGTAGTAGCTATGCTCCCACACGTCGCAGCCGAGGATGGGCGAGGCGCCGTGCATCAGGGGGTTTTCGCCGTTCGGCGTCTTCATGATGACGAGCTTGCCGTCCTTCTTGGCGATCCACGCCCAGCCGGAGCCGAACTGCGTCACGCCGGCCTGGATGAAGTCGGTGCGCATCTTGTCATAGCCGCCGAGGTCGGCGTCAATCGCGGCCTGGAGTGCGGACGGAATCTTCTTGCCGCCGCCGTTGGGCTTCATCCAGTTCCAGAAGTGGAGGTGGTTGTAGTGCTGGCCCACGTTGTTCACGAGCGGCGCGATCTTGTCGGCGAAGGCGACCTTGCAGATCTCCTCGATCGACTTGCCGGCCAGAGGGCTGTCCTTCAGCGCGGCGTTGCCGTTGGTCACGTAGGCCATGTGGTGCTTGTCGTGGTGGTACTCGAGCGTCTCCTTTGACATGTAGGGGCCGAGCGCGTCATAGGCATAGGGCAGGGCGGGCAGTTCGAGAGCCATGGTCGTTCCTCCTAAAAGCTGTCGGCACTATCTAGTCCGTGCCGCTTGAACGTGCAAGGAACCCCGCTAGGATCAGCCGGTGAGGTGAATTCATGTCAAAACCACAGATCATCCCCTTCAACCGCCATGCGCCACTGGTGCCCTGGGACGACTTCCCGGAGGGCGAGATCATGTCCGGGACCCGCAAGCAGAGCGGGCTCCTCCTGTTCGAGGACAAGACGAGGGGTCTTTCGGCCGGTATCTGGGAACAGGGCGCGAACGAAAGCCGCTGGATCGATTATCCCGTCAACGAGTTCATGACGGTGCTGGAAGGCGAGGTGGTGATCGTCGAGGAGGACCGCACGGTTTCGATCAAGGCCGGCGAGAGCTTCATCATCCCCAAGGGCCTGCGCTGCCGCTGGACGCAACCCGGCCACGTGAAGAAGGTCTTCGTCATCTTCGAGGATGCCTCGGGCATGAAGAGCGAGGGTCCGTTGCGCACAATCAAGATCGACCCCGCAGTGAAGCTCGAACCGTCGACGCCGCCGGCAGCGGCCATGCTGCTGTCGGACGTTCCCACGCAGCACGCGCATGACTATTTCAGCGACGCCACGGGCCAGCTCAACATCGGGGTGTGGGACACCACGGGCTACCACCGCAAGCTCATCGACTTCCCGCGGCATGAACTGATGTGCTTGCTCGAAGGCAGCGTCGAGTTCGAGGACGACAAGGGCATGAAGCAGCGCTTCTCGGCGGGCGACACGTTCTTCGTGCCGCTGGGCACGCCGAACAGCTGGAAGTCGGAAGGGTATCTGAGGAAGATTTTCGTGATCTTCCAGCCAAGAGGGTGAGCGTGCGGATGATGGCGCCTACGCCAGCACCTTCTCCATGAACACGCTGTTCGGATCGTCCGCCGGATAGTCCCCGAAAGCCCCGCGATCGGCGTAGCCGAGCCGCCGGTAAAGCCCCAGCGACTCCGGCTGGTGGATGCCAGTCTCGAGCCTGGCCACCAAGCGCCCGCAGGCCACGGCCTCGGCCTCGATCCGCTGCATCATCAACTTGGCGAGGCCGAGCCCGCGTGCCGCTGGCGTCACGTAGATGCGCTTCACTTCGGCATAGTCGTCGTGAAGCCAGCAGCCACCAATGGCCAGCACGTCCGGCCCGCGGTGGGCGGCGAAGAAGCGCATTTCCGGCTGGCGCAGGGTTTCGATGTCGAGCAGGTGATTGCTCTCGGCCGGATAGAGCGGCACGAGATAGGCGTCGAGTTCCTCTACCATCGCCCGAACCGGCGGGTGTGCCGGATCGGCGATGGTGATGACCACCGTGGTCACTGGAAGGCCTGGAGGCCGGTCTGGGCGCGGCCCAGAATCAGCGCGTGAACGTCATGCGTGCCTTCATAGGTGTTCACCGTCTCGAGGTTCACCATGTGGCGGATGACGTGATACTCCTCCGAGATGCCGTTGCCGCCGTGCATGTCGCGCGCCATGCGCGCGATGTCGAGCGACTTGCCGCAGTTGTTGCGCTTCATCAGCGAGATGGCGGGCGGCGCCACGGTACCGCGCTCGAGGCCACGCCCCAGCGCCATGCAGCCCTGCAGGCCCAGCGCGATCTCGGTCTGCATGTCGGCCAGCTTCCGCTGCACCAGCTGCGTTGCCGCCAGCGGCTTGCCGAACTGCTTGCGATCGAGCGTGTATTGCCGTGCGCGGTGCCAGCAGTCCTCCGCCGCACCCATGACGCCCCAGGCGATGCCGTAGCGCGCCTTGTTGAGGCAGCCGAAGGGACCGCCGAGGCCCTTGGCGTTGGGCAGCAGGTTGGCGTCCGGCACT
>Ga0208783_10000702_pt1 | contig 20481 bp, 20 predicted proteins | sample DEB19_08_DNA_2_FD_184529 | JGI IMG/M metagenome (GOLD analysis project Ga0208783, IMG submission 184529) | Aqueous microbial communities from the Delaware River and Bay under freshwater to marine salinity gradient to study organic matter... | ecosystem: Environmental > Aquatic > Marine >...
ACGGCGGGCCGCCGGCGGGCCGGCTCGGCTCCGGGGTCTCCTGGAGGAGCTCGGCACCACGTCGATGAAGCTCGGCCAGGTGCTCTCCACCCGACCCGACCTCGTATCGCCCGCGTACGAGATCGAGCTCGCCCGGCTGCAGGATGCGGGACCGGAAGTCGCGATCGCCGAGGTGGAAGCGGCGATCGCCGAAGGGCTCGGTCGGTCGGTGGAACGGGCCTTCGCCCGCTTCGACCGTCGACCGATAGCGGCGGCGTCGATCGGTCAGGTCCACGGAGCGGCCCTGCCCGACGGCACGGAGGTGATCGTCAAGGTCCGGCGGCCCGGAGTGGTGGCCCGGGTCGAACTCGATCTCGCGCTCCTCGGTCGGGTGGCCGCCGCGGCCGATCGTCTGCCGCGCGCGGCGCGCTACGACCCGGTCGGCCTCGCCCGCGAGTTCGCGACGACCCTCCGGGCCGAACTCGATTACCGGCGCGAGGCGGCGAACGCGGCGGCGGTCGCAACCGGCTTTGCGGGTGATCCGCGCGTGCACGTGCCGCGCGTGATCGGGTCGCACTCCTGTGCATCGATTCTGACCGAAGAGCGGGTGCGCGGGGTGAAGATCGATGACCTCGAGTCGCTCGACGCAGCACGGATCGACCGGGCTGCCGTCGCGCGTCTGTTCGCCGATGCCTACCTCACCATGGTCTTCGAGCACGGGCTGTACCACGCCGACCCCCATCCCGGAAACGTGTTCGTGGAGACCTCGGATCGCATCGGCTTCGTCGACTTCGGCATGGTCGGACGGGTGGCGCCCGCGACCCTGTCCGGGTTGGGAACGGTGCTGATGGCGCTCGCCGGCGTCGACGCGGAGCGGCTGGTCGACGGACTCCTCGCCCTCGGGGTGGCGGGAGACGATGTCGACCGACCGGCCCTCGCCCGCGCGCTCGGAGGACTCCTCGCCCGTCACGTAGACGTGCCCGTGGCCGAGATCAGGCTCGGCCCCGTGCTGGTGGAGGTCATGGGGGTGGTACGGGCCCATCGACTGCGGTTGCCGAGCGATCTCGCGCTCCTGCTCAAGACCGTGATGATGTGCGAGGGCGTGGCCGCCCGACTCGACCCCGGATTCCTCCTCGTCCCGCTCCTCGTGCCGCACGCCACTCGACTCCTTTCCGGTCCGGACTGAGCAACGTCCCGGTCGGTGGGGGTCGTTCGCCCCTGATCGGTGAGCTGCGGCACCGGGGACAATCGGCAGCGTGCCGAGTGTTCCGAGGAGGACGAGCATGCGAGCCGAGGTCGGGGACGAAATCGTGGTCGATTCACCGCAGACGGGCGGGCTGCCCCGCACCGGCGAGGTGCTGGAGGTACGCGACCCCGACGGCGTCGTGCACTACCGAGTGCGCTGGGACGACGGGCACGAGACGCTCTTCTTTCCCGGCTCCGACGCTCACGTCGTTCACCTCGGGCGGGCCCGCCGCTGACGGGGGCGGTCCGCTCCGAGAGCGGCATCGGGGGCGCGCGGTGAGTTCCGGAGTCCGCCTGTTGACGATCCGGGGCATCCCCGTGCGCGCCGATGCGAGCGTGCTGATCGTCGTCGGCCTCCTCGCCTGGGGTCTGGCCGAGGGGGCGCTACCGGAGGGGGCCCCCGGATACCCCGGCATCCTCTACGGCGCCGCGGCGGTCGCAACGGCGTTGGTGGTCATGGGTTCGCTGTTGGCCCACGAGCTCGGCCACGCCCTGGTTGCCCGTCGAGCAGGAATCGGCGTACGCGACATCACGTTGTGGATGCTCGGCGGCGTCTCGCGGATCGAGCGGGAGCCGGCGGAACCCGCCACCGACCTGCGGGTCGCGATCGTCGGCCCGGCTGTCAGCGCGGCGGTGGCCGTAGCGGCCGCCGCCGTGGCGGTCGCGTCCGCACGGGTCGGGGCGCCGCGGTTGCTCGGGGCGGGCGCATCGGCGGTTGCGTCCGTCAACCTGGTGCTCGCCGGGTTCAACCTCGCCCCGGCGGCTCCACTCGACGGAGGCCGCGTGCTGCGGGCCGTCCTGTGGCGGCGCAGCGGTGACCGGTGCGCGGCCGCCCTCACCGCGGCGCGTGCGGGGCGGGCGTTCGCTTTCGGGTTGGGTGGGCTCGGCCTTCTCGCGGTGGCGGGCGGCGCGGCGGTATCGGGGATATGGCTGGTGCTGCTCGGGTGGTTCCTGCTCGACGCGGCGCGCGCGGAGGAGGCGCAGGTCGTGGTCGGGCGCGACCTGGCCGGGGTGCGGATCGGCCGACTCATGACCCCCGATCCGTGGACCCTGGCGGCCTCCGATCCCGTCTCCGCAGCACTGAGCGAAGCAGGGGCGCAGCGGGTGCGCTCGGCCGTTCCGGTAATCGATGCCGACGGGGTGCCGTGCGGGTTGGTCGGGCTCCGGGCGCTGCAGGCCGTGCCCCTCGACCGTCGGGCGACGACCCCGGTGGCGAAGGTCATGACCCCGATCGCGTCCGTCAACCGGGCCGATCCCGACGAACTCGTTCTCGATGTGCTCCGGCGGGCGGATCCGGCGGCCGACCCCCGGGTCTTGGTGCTGCGGGGAGGCCGATTGGTCGGGATACTCGCTCCGAGCGACGTGACTCGCGCCGTGCGGTCGGCGGAGGCGGCGCGCGGTGGGTGACCGATCCGCGCGATCGGGACCTTCGGCCCGGGTCGGCGCCGGGCCGGAGGGGAAGTATGGAACGGGGTCGAATGGCCCCGATGCCGGTAGTCGGCAGTGGCAGCATGGGCCCGGGCCCGCACCGGGCGACGGGGGAGCGACGCAATGACGATCCGAGTGTTCCTGCTCGACGACCACGAGGTCGTACGACGCGGAGTTCGCGAACTGCTCGAGCAGTGCGACGACATCGAGGTCGTCGGTGAAGCATCGACCGCCGAGGAGGCGTTGGCCCGGATTCCGCCGACCCGGCCCGACGTCGCCGTCGTCGACATGCGTCTCCCCGACGGGAACGGGGTCGAGGTCTGCCGGACGGTGCGCTCGCGCGACCCGGAGATCCGCTGCCTCATCCTCACGTCGTTCGCCGACGACGAGGCGCTCTTCGACGCGATCATCGCCGGCGCTTCGGGCTACCTGCTCAAGCAGGTGAAGGGCACCGATTTCGTGGAGGCGGTCCGGCAGGTGGGCTCGGGCAAGTCGCTGCTCGACCCGCAGGTCACGGCCCAGGTTCTGGAGCGACTGCGGGAGGGTCCGCAGGAGGACGAGCGGCTCAGTCGGCTCACCGAGCAGGAGCGACGGATCCTCGACCTGATCGCCGAGGGGCTCACCAACCGTCAGATCGCGGAGCGCATGTTCCTCGCGGAGAAGACGGTGAAGAACTACGTGTCGAACTTGCTCTCGAAGTTGGGTATGGAGCGGCGCACGGAAGCGGCGGTCTTCGCCGTGCGCCTCCAGGACGAACGCGCCCGGGCCCGGGGAACCGAAGCCCCGGGCTGATCGGGCCGAAGGTCCCTACCGGGGCCGGGGCGGCGGCGCCGATGCTGCCGCCGTGCTGATCGGTGGGGGGTGCGAGCCGTTGCTCGCCGCGCAATGCCGCAGCCTCCTCGCGGGGGTGGCGGTCGGTCGGGTGGCGGTCACCGTCGCCGGCCTGCCCGTCATCGCACCGGTCGATTTCGCGCTGGTCGACGACGATGTGGTGTTCCGGGTCGAGGCGGACGGACCGCTGCACTCGGCGACCGACGGAGCGGTGATCGCCTTCGAGGCCGATGGTTGCCGCACCGACGCCCGCACGGGCTGGATCGTGCTGGCGATCGGCCGGGCCGACACGATCGCCGACGTCGAGGAGCGCGTTGCCGTCGCGCGACGCCGGGGCGTCCCGTCGCTGTCCGACGGCCGGGAGGCGCTGGTGCGCCTCCGGCCCGAGATGCTCGCGGGTCGCCGGCTCGCGTTCACCGACTGAAACCACTCCGGGAGGAGACAACCGTGGAAACGTCCGGACGAGCCGACCGTGAGGTTCTGGCGTGGGGCGGCGCGATCTTCGCGTTGGTCGCCGTCGTCGTTGCGCTGTTCGCCTTCGTCGTCGCGGCGCACGCCGACGAGACGGCGGGCCGAGCCGGCGGTGGAGTGCCCGTGACGTTGAGCGAGTTCGCGATCTCGCCGTCGATGATCACGGCTCCGCTCGGCGGCAAGCTGATCGTCACCAACAACGGAACCGTCGAGCACAACCTGGCGATCGACGGGACCGACCTGAAGACCTCGATGTTGAAGGCGGGCGAGTCGGCGACCCTCGACCTCGGTGATCTCGAGGCCGGGACCTACACCGTCATCTGTGGCGTGCCCGGCCACAAGGAGGCGGGCATGACCGGCATGCTCCATCTCGGCGGCAGCGGTGGTAGTGGTGGCGGTGGAACCGATCCCGCTGCGCTGCGCGCCGGGAACGACGCCTCCGATGCCCAGATGAAGAAGCCGGTCGACGCCTACGTCGAGCAGCTCACCGACGGGGCCAACACGAAGGGCGTCGGTAACCAACCGCTGGAGCCGAAGATCCTCGCCGACGGGACGAAGGAGTTCGCGCTCACAGCGTCGATCATCGATTGGGAGGTCGCTCCGGGACAGACCGTGAAGGCTTGGGCCTACAACGGCCAGGTTCCCGGACCCTGGATCAAGGTCGCCGTCGGCGACCGGGTCCGGGTCGTGCTCGACAACAAGCTCCCGCAGTCGACGGCAATCCACTTCCACGGCATCCAGACCCCCAACGCGATGGACGGGGTTCCCGACGTCACCCAGCCGCCCGTGAAGCCGGGCGAGAAGTTCACCTACGAGTTCACGGCCAAGGGGCCGGCGATGGGGATGTACCACTCGCACCACCACGCCGAGCACCAGGTGCCCGACGGCCTGGCCGGGGTATTCCAAATCGGTGATCCGCCGTTGCCGGCGGGCACCGGTCCGGCGGCGAAGCAGGTGCCGATCGTTCTCAACGACGCCGGCGTCATCGGCCTCACGCTCAACGGCAAGTCGTTCCCGGCCACCGCGCCGGTGATGGCCAAGGCGGGCGAGTGGGTGGAGATCACGTACCTCAACGAGGGCTCGCAGATCCACCCGATGCACCTCCACGGACTCCCGCAACTGGTGATCGGCAAGGACGGATTTCCGGTCCCGCAACCGTACGAGGTCGACACCGTGACGGTGGCCCCCGGTGAGCGTTGGACGGTTCTGGTGCACGCAACGCCGGAGTTCCTCGGTGCGAACAACGGACCCGGGGTCTGGGCCTTCCACTGTCACATCCTCAACCACGCCGAACGGGCCGACGGCATGTTCGGCATGGTGACGACCTTCATCGTGACCCCGTGACGGGACGTTCGACCCTTACGCGATCGCAGCGACCCGCGCAGGATGCCGGAGTGCATGCGGACGCGGATGCCGGAGCCCGGATCGAGCCGATCGCCGTGGGCGAGTGCTGGTCGCTGCTCGGCCGTCAGCACCTCGGCCGGGTCGCGGTACTCGCCGACGGTCGGCCGCTGGTGTTCCCCGTGAACTACTCGGTCGCCGACGGTGCGGTCGTGTTGCGGGTCGGCGAGAGCATCCTGCTCGACGCGGCAGCCGGCCGGCCGGTGGCTTTCGAGGTCGACGGTGACGACGTCGACTACCACGAGGGCTGGAGTGTGCTCGTCACGGGGACGGCGCGCGACGAGACCGATCCGGTCCGGCGCTCGCGGCTGGCCGAGCTTCCCCTGCGGCCGTGGGCCGGGGGACGACGGGACCACTGGGTGACCATCCCGGTGGAGACGATCAGCGGGCGGCGGCTCGTGCACGCCGTCGACTGAGGAGGAGGCGACCATGAACCTGAACGTGCTGTTGCTCGAAGGGGAGCGGGGTGCGGCTGTCGCCGCCGAACGGGAGCTGGAGGCAGCGGGTCACACCGTTCACCGGTGCCGGCCGGCCGAGGGACCTGCGTTCCCGTGCGCGGCTCTCGCCGACGACGGCTGTCCGCTCGATCGGGCCGTCGTCGACGTGGCTCTCGACGTGCGGCGCCGTACGCACGACCGGCCGTCGGCCCGCGAGGACGGGGTGGTCTGTGCGCTCCGTCGCCGTATTCCGCTCGTCGTTGCCGGTTCGGCGGCCGACAACCCCTACGCCGACGCGGTCGAGGTCATCGAGCCGACCGCCGACGTCGTGAGCGCGTGCGAACGTGCGGCCGTCGCGCCGCTGGCTCGTCAGACCGCGGCGGCATCCGAGGCGCTGGGCCAGGTGCTGGCCCGCCGGATGATCGCGGTGTCGCCGACCGTCGCCGTCCGCCGGGTGCGCGGTCGTCTCGTCGTCGAGGTCGACGGGGCTGCGGCGCTCGACACGCCGACCCGCAGTATGGCGGCGGTGCGCATGACGGGTGCGGTACGCACCGTCGACCGGTCCGCGATCGGGATCGACGTCGTATTCGACGGCGCCTGATCGGGCTCCGGGTCAGCCCGCGTGTGCGGGCACCCTCCATTCGAGGGTGGTCCCGCCCGACTCCCGGGCGCGCACCTCGCACGCTCCGCCGAGTGCTTCGGCCCGATTGCGCATGTTGCCGATCCCGTTGCCGCCCTTCACGGACGCGCGCAGGTCGACGCCGTCGCCGTCGTCGCTCACCTCGAGGGCGATCTCGTCGCCGATGACGGCGACCGTCACCGAGACGCGGTTCGCGCCGGCGTGCTTGATGACGTTGGACAGGGCCTCCCGCAGCGTCGGCACGAGATGTTCGCGGACCGCCTCGGAGGTCACCGTGTCGACGGGACCGTCGAAGACGACCCGGGGCTCGAAGCCGAGGGCGCGGGCGGCTTCGCGGGTCGCGATGAGCACCTCGTCGCGGAGTCCCGTCCCGGTGAGGCGGTCGGTGTGCAGGCTGAAGATGGCGGTGCGGATGTCGCGGATCGTTCCGTCGATCTCGTCGACGGCCCGTTCGATCCGCTCGCCCAGTGCGGGCTCGCCCCGGGCCGCCACGAGAGCCCCCTGGAGCGAGAGGCCGACGGCGAAGAGGCGCTGGATGACCGTGTCGTGGAGATCGCGCGCGATCCGTTCGCGGTCGTCGGCGAGGGTCAGTTCATCGTGCGCAGCCATGAGTTCGGCAGTGATCGCCTGGCGCTCGGTGACGTCGCGGGCGATGGCGACGACGTAGGGACCATCGGGGGTGTCGACGGGGCTGAGCGCGACTTCGACGGGGAACTCGCTGCCGTCGGCTCGGCGGCCGCGCAGGTCGAGACTGGCACCCATGGCCCGGGCCCGGGGCGCGGCGGTGTAGACGGCCCGATGGTTCCGGTGGGCGGCCGCCAGGTGCTCGGGGAGGAGCGTCTCGACGGGGAGTCCGGCGAGCGTGTCGTGACCGAACATGCGCCGTGCCGCCGGATTGGCGAAGCGGATCACGCCTTCGGGGTCGACGACCACCATTCCGTCGGGTGCGGTGTCGATCGCTCGTCGCAGGAACGCCGCGTCGAGGCGTCCTCCCGGCGGTTCGGTGCGACCGGCCATGGAGAGGAGGCTACGCCCGATCCTCTCGGCCGCTCCCACGGTGCGGCGCGGCCGGCGGACGACCGGTTGCTTTCCGCGAATGGCCATGTCATCCCTCCCTCGGGTTCGCGACCGGGGTGCGGTCGCTGACCGTGCCGATCTACCCGGGACGATCGGCCCCCGAAACCGGTCGTTCGGCCGGGGCGGGGGGTCTAGTGTCCGGACGCGATGACGAGGCACCTCCGGTTCGCGGTGATCGGCGCCGGGATGGCGGGCATCCTGGCCGCGATACGGCTGCGCGAGGCCGGGTTCGATGACATCGTCGTCTACGAGAAGGGTGACGGCTTCGGCGGCACGTGGCGGGAGAACTCGTATCCGGGGCTCTCGTGCGACGTGCCCTCGCACCTCTACTCGTACTCGTTCGCGCTCACAACCGAGTGGTCGCGACGCTTCGCGCCCGGGCCCGAGATCCGGGACTACTTCGAGCGGGTGGCGGCGGAGCACGGCGTCACCGAAGTGACCCGATTCGGCACCGAGGTGACCGACTGCGAGTTCGCGAACGGACGTTGGCGGCTCACGACTGCAGCCGGGGAGCACGACGAGGCCGATGTCGTGATCGCGGCGACCGGCGTGCTGCACCGCCCCCGCTACCCCGCCATCGAGGGACTCGACCGCTTCGCCGGGGCCTCCTTCCACAGTGCTCGGTGGGACCACTCCGTGATGCTGGACGGCCGCCGGGTCGGGATCATCGGTACCGGCTCGACCGCCGTGCAATTGGTCGGCGCATTGGTCGACCGGGTCGAGCGGCTGGTGCTCTTCCAGCGCACGGCGCAGTGGGTGATGCCTCAGGCCAATCCCGCTTACACGGCGGAGGAGTTGCGGTCATTCCGGGAGGATCCGACGCAGGTACGCGAGCTCCACGATGGCCTCAAGGAGTCGTTCGGACTCTTCGCGGGCGCGTTCATCGACGCGTCGTCGCCCGGCGTGAAGATGATCGAGGATGCCTGCCTCGCCAACCTCGAAACGGTCGGCGACCCGGTCCTGCGCGAGCGGCTCCGGCCGACCTACCGGGCCGCGTGCAAGCGGCTCGTCATCTCCGACGGTTTCTACGACGCGATGCAACGGCCCACGGCGGCGCTGGTCACCGAGCCGATCGCCGCCGTGGAGCCCGGTGGCGTGCGCACCTCCGACGGTGCGCTCCATGAGCTCGATGTACTCGTGCTGGCCACCGGATTCGACGCAACCGCGTTCTTCCGGCCGATGCGGGTGACCGGGCGCGACGGGCGCACGATCGCGCAGGAGTGGGAGGCGCGCCCCAACGCGTACCTCTCGATCTCGGTGCCAGACTTCCCCAACTTCTTCATGCTCAACGGTCCGAACGGCCCGGTCGGGAATTTCTCGCTCATCGAAGTCGCCGAGCTCCAATTCGGCTACATCATGCAACTCGTCGACCGGATCGTCGGCGGAGAGTGCGGCGAGATCAGCGCTCGGCGCGAGGCGATGGACGCGCACGAAGCCGAGCGGGTCGCAGCGGCCGACGGCACGATCTGGGTCACCGGGTGCGCGAGTTGGTATCTCGACGATCGCGGGATTCCCGCGGTGTGGCCGTGGACCTTCGAACGGTTCCGGGCCGAGATGGCGGCGCCGCGGCTCGAGGCCTACGACCTGCGCTGACGCCTGCGGAATCGTCGGCTCAGTCGCCGACCGCCGGCGAGGGGCCGGTATCGATCGGGAAGCTCGCGGTGCGGCCCGTCGGCGCCGCGAGCAGCGCCGCGGTCAGGAGGGCGGCGAGCCCGGCACTGCCGAATCCGATCCGGGGGGTCCACTCCTGACAGATCCAGCCGACGAGCGGTCCGCCGATCACGGTCGAACCCATCGTGAGCAAGGTGAAGATCGCCATGACCCGCCCCCGGATGTGGGTGCCCGACCACATCTGCATGTGCGCGTTGGCCGTAGTGCCGAAGAAGACGGCCAGAGCGCCGACGGGCACCAGCGTGACCTGGAAGAGGACGACGTTCGGCATGAGCGACGCAGTGACGAGGCTCGCACCGAGGAGGGCGGCCGATCCGAGGACCGACCGACGGTTGGGGTTGGCGGCGTGGGCCGCCCGGAGCGCGCCGATCACGGTGCCCACGCCGAGCACGGCCATCAGGAGCCCGGCGAGCGAGGAGCCGCCGGCGAACGTCTCGCGGGCGATGATCGTGAGGAAGGTCGGGAAGTTGAAGACGAGGGTGCCGACCACGCCGACGATGATCATCGTGAGGCGGATCTGCGGGACCGACCAGGCGTAGCGCAGGCCCTCGCGCACGCGGGGCCGCTCCTGGCGGTGCGGGGGACGGAGCTCGGCGGTGCGCATGGCGAGAAGGGCGGCGATCATGGCGAGAAAGGTCAGCGCGTTGACGACGAACACGGCGGCGAGCCCGACCGCCGGGATCAAGAGCGCGGCTGCCGCCGGTCCGGTGATCCGGGCCGAGTTCATGACTGCGCCGTTGAGGGCGACGGCGTTGGGCATCTGCTCGGGGCCGACCATCTCCTCCACGAAAGCGTTGCGGCTCGGCTCGTCGACGACCGTGACCATCCCGAGGGCGGCGGCGAACGCGTAGACCATCCATACGTCGACCGTTCCGGTCCGTACGACGATCCCGAGGCCGAGCGCCAGGATGCTGGAGACCGTCTGGGTGACCAGCAGCAGCCGACGCCGGTCGAAGCGATCGGTGACCGTGCCGCCCCAGAGTCCGAAGCAGAAGACGGGCAGGAACCGGAACGCGAAGGTCGCCCCGACGGCAACCGGACTGTCGGTCAGTTCGAGCACGAGCCACGCCTCGGCCATCGACTGCATCCACGACCCGGCGTGCGAGATCAGGTCGCCCGCGAAGAAGAGTCGGTAGTTGCGGCTCGACAGCGACGAGAACGTGCGCTGCAGTGCCGACCGCGGCCCCCGGCGGGCGGGGGCGGGGCGGCGGGCGGACGGCATCTCGTCGGCGAGGCTACCGGTGGGTCCCGGGGGATCGGACCGGTCGACCCGACCGCGTGGACGGCGAGTCCGATCGCCGGGCGGCGCGCGCGGTGACGGCGGCGCCGAGCGCGAGAACGGCGAGCGAGGCGACGAGCACGATCGTGGAGAGGGCGTTGATCGACGGAGCCACGCCCCGCCGGACCTCACCCAGGATGTAGATGGGCAACGTCGTGCTGCCGGGGCCGGCGGTGAAGAACGTGATCACGACGTCGTCGAGCGAGATCACGAAGGCGAGGATCGCTCCGCCGAGGATGCCGTGCGCGGCCAGGGGGAGTACGACCCGCAGGAAGGTCTGGGCCGGTGTCGCTCCGAGATCGGCCGCCGCCTCGGTGAGCGACTCGTCGAAGCGTGCGAGCCGGGCCCTCACCACGACGATCACGAAAGCCAGGCAGAACGTCACGTGGGCGAGGATCACGGTTCCGAGTCCGAGGGGGACGTCGACGACCCGCCGGAAGAAGACGAGGAGCGCGATGCCCATCACGATCTCGGGCGCCACGAGCGATACGAGGACGAGGGCGGAGTAGGCGCGGTGGCCGCGAAAGCGGTGGCGGGCGAGTGCGAAGGCCGCAAAGGTGCCGAGCACGGTCGCCAGGAGCGTCGACGCCACGGCGACCTTCAGTGTGTTGGTGAAAGCCCGACGCACGGCCTCGTCGCCGGTCAGGGCCGAGTACCACCGGGTCGAGAATCCGGTCCAGGTGGTTCCGCTGCGCGCCTCGTTGAAGCTGAAGACCACGAGCACGAGAATCGGCGCGAACAGGAATGCGTAGACGAGGACCGCGTGGACGGTCAGGTAGCGGAAGCGGGGTCGGCGGCTCACGGCAATCCGTCCTCGCTGCGCCGCAACTCCACGATGACGCCGATCATGATCACGACCATGAGCAGAACGGCCATGGCCGACCCGAGCGGCCAGTTGTTGCCCCCGCCCCGGAACTGGTCCTGGATCACGCTGCCGTACATGACGGTCCGGGTTCCGCCGAGCAACGCCGGGGTCACGAAGTCGCCGAGCGCCGGGATGAACACCAGAAGCGTGCCGGCGACGAGTCCCGGCATCACCGAGGGGAGGATCACCCGACGGAAGGTGGAGATCCGGCCGTGGCCGAGGTCGGAGCTGGCTTCGACCAGGCTGGGGTCCATACGTTCGATCGCGGCGTAGAGCGGCAGCACCATGAAGGGCAGGAAGCCGTAGGTCAACCCGAGGATCACGGCCCCGGGTGTGTTGAGGAAGGCCCGGTCGTCGCCCAGGCCGGCCGCTCCGAGAACGGCGTTGAGGAGCCCGTTGCGCTGGAGGATGAACTGCCACGCGTACATGCGGATCAGGTAGCTGGTGAGGAACGGTACGACGGCGAGAACGAGGAAGAGCGTGCGGTAACGCGGCGAGCGCCGTGCGATCCAGTACGCGAGGGGGAATCCCAGGGCGACGCAGCACAACGTGGCGGCGGCTGCGTATCCGGCCGAGCGGAGGAAGATGGGTAGGAAGTCGGGGTCGAGGGCCCGTCGGTAATTCTCGAGGCGGGGGTGGGCCCAATCGACCCGCACGGGTGGGTTGATGCCCCGGCGCCCGAGGCTGAAGGCGACGACGACGAGCAGGGGGCCGATCAGGAGCGCGCCGAGCCAGAGGGTCGTGGGCAGGAGGAGCAGGTGCCCCCGCAGCGCCTCGGTGCGGCGTCGCGTTCGCGTCACGCGGTCTTGATCTCGGTCCACCGGTCGGAGTACTCGAGCTCGGTCTCGCCGAGATCCTTGAGGAACGAGAGCTTGTCGAGGATGGTGGCCGGCGGGTAGATGAGCGGATCCTCGACGATGTCGCGGTCGATGAACGGCAGGGCGGCCCGATTCGGGCTGCCGTAGCGCACGTAATTGGTGAGTGCCGCGCCGACTTCGGGCTCGAGCACGTAGTTCATGAACGCGTGCGCGTTGTCGGGATGGGGCGCGTCGGCCGGGATCGCCATGACGTCGGCGTACTGGAATGCGCCCGAGCGGGGAATCGTGTAGCGGATCCGGGGGGTTTCGGTCTGCACCTGGAAGACATCGCCCGAGAAGGCCTGGGCCAGCACGAGCTCACCGCTCTTGAGCGGCTCCTGGTAATCGGAGGTGATGGCCTTGATCCGGCGCTTCAGGTCGATGAGCAGATCCCGGGCCTCGTCGAGCTGGTCGGGATCGGTGGTGTTGGGGTCGCGTCCGAGCCGGAAGAGCGCCATGCCGAAGGCGTCGCGGGCCTCGTCGAGGAACGAACTACGGCCGCGAACCGAGGCCAGATCGAATCCGTCCCAGTCGTCGACCTCGGCCCCCGTGGCCTCGGGATCGTAGCCGATTCCGGTCGTGCCCCACTGCCAGGGAACCGAGTAGCGGTTGCCGGGGTCGTAGTCGGCGGATCGGAATCGGTCCTCGAGGTTGGTGATGTTGGGAATCAGCGTCAGGTCGAGCTCGCGCAGGAGGTCGGACCGGCGCAGACGAGGGAGGATGCCGTCGGTCGGGATGATGATGTCGTAGCCGACACCACCGCCCTCCATCTTCGCCACGAGCTCGTCGTTCGAGGCGAACGTGTCGTACGTGACCCGGATGCCCGTCTCGCGTTCGAAGCCGGGAACGGTCTCGGGCGCGATGTAGTCGGTCCAGTTGAAGAGGTTGAGGGTCTTGGCCTCGGTTCCGCTGCCGCTCCCGCTGCTCTTCCCCCCGCAGGCTGCGACGAAGCCGGCCGCCGAGGCAAAGGCGAGGGTGCCGAGGAAGCTCCGCCGCGAGAAGCGAGGCGAGGTTGCGTCGAGGACGAACGCGAGGGAGACGCGCTCGGGATCACGGTTGCTCATCGACTCACCTCCGTCGGGGTCGGGAGATCGGGACGACCGGGCTCGGGCTCCGGTGCGGTCGTCGGAGTGGGTTCGTCGACGGTGACAAGTTCATCCCCAAGGACGACATTGAACTCGGCCGCCCACTCGAGTTGTACTCGCGTGCCGGGGACCCCGGCGTCGCTCACCCGCTCGTTGTTCTGGCGGAAGACGACGAGGGTGGTTCCCGAGTCGGTGCGTACGACGAGTTGGGTCGAGACGCCCTGGTAGACCACATCGACGACCGTTCCGGCGGTTCGGCACCGACCCGCGCCGGGCTCGGTTCCCTCGGCCACGACGGAGAGCTTCTCGGGCCGGACCGTGAACGCGATCGGGTCCCCGGGACGGACGGCCCGACCCTCGGGGGGCTCCACGAGCAGACGTTCGCCGGGCCCGGTCTCGAGTCGGAGGAAGGCCCCGTCGCGTCCGGCGACGCGCGCCTCGACGATGTTGGACGTGCCGATGAACCCGGCCACGAAGCGGGTGGCGGGGCGCTCGTAGATGTCTTCGGGATAGCCGATCTGTTCGATCCGACCCGCCGCCATCACGGCGATCCGGTCGCCCATCACGAGCGCTTCCTCCTGATCGTGGGTGACGTAGACGAACGTGATCCCGACTTCGCGTTGGATGCGCATGAGCTCGAGCTGCATCTGCTTGCGGAGTTGGAGGTCGAGTGCGCCGAGCGGCTCGTCGAGGAGGAGAACCGAGGGCTCCAGGGCGAGGGCCCGAGCGAGCGCGACCCGCTGCTGCTGTCCGCCCGAGAGTCGACCGGGTCGACGGTCGTCGTGGCCGTGCAGTTGCACGAGATCGAGGTAGCGCCGGACCTGGTCGGTGACCGCATCGCGTCCGAGGCGGCGGCGACGTAGCCCGAAGGCGACGTTCTCGAACACGGTGAGGTGCGGGAACAGCGCGTAAGACTGGAAGACGGTATTGACGTTGCGCCGGTGGGGGGGAACGCCCCCGATGTCGAGGCCGTCGAGTTCGACCCGGCCGCGATCTGGCTCCTCGAATCCGGCGACGAGTCGAAGCAGCGTGGTCTTTCCGCAGCCTGACGGGCCGAGGAGCGCGAAGAACTCACCCTGCTCGATCTCGAGCGTGATGCCGTCGGCTGCGGTGATCGCCCCGAACCGCTTGGTGACGTCGTAGATGCCGACCGCGACGCGTGGCGTTGGCGGTGGCGAGTCATCAGCGGACATCGGGACATCTTCGCATCTTCGGAGTCGCCGGGGGGCACGCGCCGACCGGAATCGGCGTCGGCGTGCCGGTAGCGTCGCCCCGATGCTGCGCCGTGCCGCCGTCTTCGCCGTGGTGGCGGCGGCCCTGGCGATTGTCGTCGGCACCGTCGTCGTCGTGGTGATGCTTACCCGCTCGGCGTCGGCCCCGCCGGGGTGTCGGGTCGTCGGCGACGCGCTGGTGTTCGATCTCGGACTCGAGGAAGCCGCCAACGCCACGACGATCGCGGCCGTGGTGGCACGCGAGGGATTGCCGCCGCGGGCGCTCACCGTGGCCCTGGCGACGGCCTTTCAGGAGTCGAATCTCCGCAATCTCGACTACGGCGACCGGGACTCGGTCGGTCTCTTCCAGCAGCGACCCTCCCAGGGGTGGGGAAATCGGGCCGACCTGCTCCGGCCGGAGTACGCCACGACCGCCTTCCTCCGCGAGCTGCAACGCGTCGACGGGTGGCAGTCGATGCGGGTGACGGACGCGGCCCAGGCGGTGCAGCGCAGTGCCGGTCCCGAGGCCTACGCGAAGTGGGAGGCGCGCGCTCGTGTGCTCGCGGCGGCGCTCAGCGGACCGCCCCGCGGTCGGTTCGCCTGTCGACCGGACTCCGGAGGCGGTTCGTCGGTGGCCGGGGGCTTCGGCGGCCTGCGCCGTGCGCTCGGGATCGCGGATCCGAACGGGTCGTTCCCGCGGGAGCGAGCGTGGGTAGTGGCCAACTGGCTGGTCGGGCACGCCGCGACCGACGGCGTGACCGAGGTGAGGGTCGACGGTCGGCGCTGGCGGGGCGAACTGGAGTGGGAGCGGATCGGCGCTCCGGCCCCCGATCCGGGAGCGGTGCCGGTGCGGTTTCGCGTCGGCGAGTGAGTGATCAGGACTCGGGGAACACCTCGTCGCGGCCCGAACGGGCGAGCGATCGATAGTCGCGGGCCGCGAACCACCAACGGTCGTCGTAACGCACGTAGGTGTCGTCGTAGCGCCCGAACGCGCGGGTGAAGCGCCCCGATTCGCGGTCCTGACGCAGTTCGCACATGAAGATGCGTCCGGTGGCCGTGTCGCCGTCGACGGCGACGACGGAGTTGAGGATCACGAACTCGAAGAACTCGAAGTGCGCAATGGCGCTCCCGATGAAGTCGCCGAGTGCAGCCGGCCCGCGCACTTCGAGCGCCGGTCGGGTGACGGTGTCGATTCGTACGGGAGCCTCGGGCCGGAACTGGTCGGCGAACTCGGGCCACGCGCGCCGATTGACGACGTCGGCGTACGCGGCCTGGAGCCGGGTGATCGCGACGTAGTCGACGGTCTCGGCCGTCGGATCAGGCATCAGGTACGGAGAAGTCGCGGTCGACGTGCGCCGGGGGTACGGCGACGCTCGGGACGGCGCACCGGCTCGCCTTCATGTCTTCGAAGACGTGGACCATGTTGAGAAGGTCCTCCTCGTAGCGGAACTTGCCGTCGCCCGCGTAGACGATCGTCGAGATGCCCGACTGCTGGTACGGACGACCGTCGGCGCGCTTCCCGGGAAGGATCTGTCGCCACTTGACGATGATCGTGTTGCCGGTCACGGCCCAGAAGTCGACGGGGAACTTCCACTCCTCGAGGCCGTCCATGGCGTCACCGAAGACGGTGCGGCGCATTTCGTCGAGACCCTCGACCCGACCCCACGCCGGGTCGATGAAGACGGCATCGTCGGTGAAGAACTGGGCGAGGTCGGCCCAGGTGCCGCGCCCCTCGTCGATGGCGGCGCGCACCTCGAGGTAACGCGCCATGGTCGCTTCGATCTCGGCCCGGGGGTGTTCCATGGGGGCAGTCTCGCGAGGGCGGTCGGTCCGAGGCCAGTACCGGTCCGGGCCGGGGCCGGTCAGGTGCCCGGCCGGGCGGCGTAGGCAGCGAGGCGCCGGGCGAATCCGGAGATCATCGCCCGGTAACCCCGGGCCAGGAGTGCGCCGGTACCGGGGACGATCGGGTCGAACTCGCCCCGCCAGGTGATGCGGGTGCCGGTGCCGTCGGCCGCGAGGCGGACATCGGCCCGGTAGTTGCGTACCGGGTTGGGGCCGCTGACGATTCGGTAGGCGTGGTGGCGCGGCCGGTCGGCGACCACGATCTCCTCGGCGGCGTACACGGGACGACGCCCGAGCCGTCGGATCGCGCCGACGCCGCCGGGCGGCGGATCGCCGAGGCGTACCCACGAACCCTCGGCCACGGCCGAGCCGGCCCACCGCGGCCAGCCCGGTGCATCGGCGAGGAGGTCGTAGACCCGCTCGGGGGCGGCGTCGGTCCGGACCGTGACCGAGTATCCGTGCGATCCCATGCGGCGACGCTACCGGCGGGCCGGTCAGACTGACCGGGTGGCGGACCGTGAGGAATCCCGAACCGATGCGGCGACCGACGCGGTCGCGGTGCTCGACCGGGTCGTCGCGGGGTTCGGGGGCGAGCAGCGTGACGGCCAGCGGTCGCTGACGGCGGCCGTCGCCGCTGCCGTCGCGGGTGAGCGCCACCTGGTGGCCGAGGCGCCGACCGGATCGGGCAAGAGCCTCGCGTACCTGTCGGCTGCGGTGGCGTCGGGTCGGCGGGTCGTCGTCGCCACCTCGACGATCGCGCTCCAGTCCCAGTTGGTCGAGAAGGACCTCCCGATGCTCGCCCGGCACGGCGGGGTGTCCTTCTCGGTTGCGTTGCTGAAGGGCCGCTCCAACTATCTCTGCCGGGCCAAGTTGCGGGCGGCGGCCCGACCGGACGCACTCTTCGAGGTGGCGCCCGGACCGGGTTTCGACGGGCACCTGCGTGCGCTCGAGGGCTTCAGCCGTACGGCGGTCACCGGCGACCGGGCCGAGCTCGCCGAACCGGTCGTAGACGCGACCTGGGCCGCGGTCAGCTGCACGAGCGCCGAGTGCCCCGGGAGACTCCAGTGCGCCGACGGCGAGAACTGCTTCGCGGAGCAGGCGCGGGCCCGGGCGATCGAGGCCGACGTGCTCGTCGTCAACCACGCCCTCTATTGCGCCGACCTGAGGGCGTTCGGGGCCGTCCTCCCCGATCACGACGTGGTCGTGCTCGACGAGGCGCACGCCTTCGCCGAGAACGCGACGAACGCGTTCGGCGATGACCTCGCACCCGAGGGGCTCTCGCGCCTCGCGGCGATGCTGAATCGGGCGGGCGTCGATGCGAAGGCGGTGCGGACGGTCGTGCAGGCGGCCGACGGGCTCGAGGGTCTGCTCGAGACGCGCGACGGACCGGTGACGGGTGACGGTGAGTTGACCGAGGCATTGGCTGCGGCGGCGGAATCCCTGGCCGCGGCCCAGCGCGCCCTCGGCCAGCCTGAGACCGATTCGGGGCGCCGGGCGGGGCAGATCCTGCGCTCGCGGCTCGAGGCCCTCCGGCGGCTCGGCGATCCCGGTCCCGGCGATGTCGTCTGGGTCGAACGTCAGGGTCGGCGGCGGCGGGTCCGGCTCGCGCCGGTCGCGGTGGGCGACACGCTGGCCGAACGGCTTCTCGCCGATCGGGTGGTGGTGGCGGTCTCGGCGACCCTCGGCGGTCGACCTCCGTTCGCGACGTTCACGGCCCAACTCGGTCTCGGCGCAGACGATCACGAGGCGCTCGCGGTGCCCTCGTCGTTCGACTGGTCGGCCCAGGGGATGCTCTACGTCGCCCGCGAGTTGCCCGATCCCGGCCGTGATGCCGATGCCTGGGCCGAGGCGGCGGCGGCACGGGCCGAGCAACTGGTCGCGGCCGCCGGCGGACGCGCACTGGTTCTCTGTACATCACGGGCGGCCGTGACCCGCTTCGCCGAGCGGTTGCGTTCGGCGGGCGAGCACACCGTGCTGGTGCAAGGCGAGGATGACGCCGGTCGGCTCGCTCGGGAGTTCGTCGCCAACGAGACCTCGGTGCTGGTCGGGACCCGTTCGTTCTGGGCGGGGATCGACGCCCCCGGGGCGGCGTGCGTCCTAGTGGTGATCGACCGCATCCCCTTCCCCTCGCCGGGAGATCCGCTGCACGCGGCCCGTCGGGGGAGAGCTGCCGCAGCGGGGGCCGACGCGTTCGCAACCGTCGATCTCCCCGCGGCGTCGCTCGTCCTCGCCCAGGGCGCCGGGCGGTTGCTGCGTACCCGCCACGATCGGGGAGTCGTGGCGGTACTCGATCCGCGGTTGGCGACGCGCAACTACCGGCGGGAACTGTTGGCCGGGGTTCCCCCGCTCCGCCGTACGGTCGATGCCGACGAGGTGTGTGCGTTCCTGGTCGAGGCGACCGCGGAGGCCTGACCGGCACCCGAACGCGAGGCGCGTCGTAGTGTGCGGCCGTGCGACTCGGGGATGTGGCCAACGGGGGAGCGGAGCGCTTCGGCAAGCCGCTCGACGGAGTGCGGGTGCTCGCCGCCGAGCAGATGCAGGCGCTGCCCTACGCAACCCAGTTGTTGGGCCGTCTCGGTGCCGAAGTGGTGAAGGTGGAGCACCCGGCGGGCGGCGAGTCGGGTCGGGGTGCGAGTCCGGCGATGCTCGACCCGCAGGGTCGCTCGGTCGGGGCGACCTTCCTGCGCAACAACCTCTCGAAGCGGAGCGTCGCGATCGACCTGAAGTCGCCCGAGGGGCGGGACCTCTTCGTCGACCTCGCCGGTCGTTTCGACGTCGTGGCCGAGAACTTCAAGCCGGGCACGATGGGCCGGATGGGGCTCGGCTATGACGCACTCGCGGCTCGTTTCCCCCGGCTCGTGTACGTGTCGATCTCGGGATTCGGCAACACGGTCGAGACCCCCTACCGGGAGTGGCCGGCCTACGCCGCGATCGTCGAGGCGATGTCGGGTATTTACGACTATCGCAACCCGGGGCGACCTCCGGTCACCATCCCCGTCGGTGCGCTCGGCGACATCTCGTCGGCGCTCTTCGGCGTGATCGGGATCCTCGCCGCGCTGCGGCACCGCGACCGCACGGGCGAGGGGCAGTACGTCGACATCGCGATGTTCGACGCGATGGTGGCGATGACCGACATCGTCGCCCACTTCTGGTCGATGGGCGTGCGCCCCGATCCCGACGAGGGCGAGACGGTCGGGATCCTGTGCGAGGGATTCCGCACCACCGACGGCTACGTGGTGCTCCAGATCGGACGCGAGGCGCAGTTCGCCCGGCTCGCCGAGGTGATCGGGCACCCGGAGTGGAAGGACGATCCCGTGCTCTCGCAGCGCACGGGGTGGGGGCCGAACCTCGAGTCGGTGATCCGGCCCGCGGTCGAGGCGTGGTCGGCGACCCGCACGAAGCTCGTCGCCGCCCGCGAGCTCGCGGCGGCGGGGATCGTCGCCGGTCCGAGCAACCGGGCCCCCGACGTGATCGCCGATCCGCACGTGGCCGCGCGTCACATGCTCGTGGAGGTGCCCCGTACCGACGGGATCGCCGAACCCGTGCTCGTGCCGGGCAATCCCGTGAAAATGTCGAAGGTGGCCGAGGGACCCGAGACCCGCGTGCCCTGGCTGGGTGAGCACACCGCCGACGTGCTGCGCACCGAACTCGGATTCGACGAGGCGCGCATCGCCGACCTGATGGCCCGAGGCGTGGTGGCCTGAGCGGTGTCGGCCCGGGAGTCGCCGACGGGGCGGAATCGCCGGTGAGTCTGGCGGAGTTGCTCGGTGAGGCGAGCGAGGCGGTGGTGGTCCACGATGCGGGCGGGACGACCACCGGGTTCGAGCTCCGCGCCGTCGTCGAGAAGTACGAGGGGCAGTTGCGGTCCGCGAATCTCGCCGGACGGACCGTGGGCGTCCGGCTGCCCGACCGGGCCTCGGTGGTCGCGGCCTGGTTCGCGATCTGGCGGACCGGCGGCGCATTCGTTCCCCTCAATCCCCGGTCGCCCACCGCCGAGTCCGAGCGGGCTGCGGCCCGCACCGGGGTCGCGGGGGTCATCGACGCGACGGGCCTCACACTGCGCCACCCGCCGACCGAGCGCGTGGTCGGACCCGACGACGCAATCGTGCAGTTCACCTCGGGAACGACCGGCGAGCCCAAGGCGGTGGTGCTCGCGCACTCG
>Ga0208783_10000703_pt1 | contig 20458 bp, 26 predicted proteins | sample DEB19_08_DNA_2_FD_184529 | JGI IMG/M metagenome (GOLD analysis project Ga0208783, IMG submission 184529) | Aqueous microbial communities from the Delaware River and Bay under freshwater to marine salinity gradient to study organic matter... | ecosystem: Environmental > Aquatic > Marine >...
TGAATACGCCATCAGCCGTCGCTGGTACAGCTCCGACGGCGCTCTTCGGAGCCATCGCCAACAGACCCGGCGCTGCCGCGACGATCATGGCGGTGGATCTGTCCACGGTGGGGTCCGGGTCCAGTCTCGTCGATGGCAGTGATGCGAGAGGCAATCACTATCGCTTCATCGATTGCAAGCTGGGGTCGTCAGTCGCGGTCATGTCGGGAACGCATCCTGGTCAGGGCGGTTCGATTGTCGAGTTGATCAACTGCGACAGTGCCGACACGAACTATCGATTCTATCGTCAGAATTACGAGGCGACCGAGCAGCACGAAACGACGGTGGTGCGCACGGGCGGCACGTCGGACGGCACCACGACGGTCAGTCGCAAGATCGTGACCACGGCGAACGTGTCGACGTGGAAACCGTACGAAACGCAGCCCGCCACGCTCTGGTGCGCGGCGGTCTCGACGACGATCACGATCCCCGTGCTCACGGACGGCGTGACACTCACAGACGCCGAGGCATGGCTCGAAGTCGAGTATCTCGGCACGTCCGGCTATCCGCTCGGCGTCGTCGCCAGCGACCGTGTGAGCGACTTCATCTTTGGCACGCCTGCCACCCAGACCACTGACAGCACGTCGACCTGGACGACGACGGGTCTGTCCTCGCCAGTGAAGCAGCAGTTGTCGGTGACGTTCACGCCACAGAAAGCGGGCCTCGTGCGGGCGCGTGTGTGCGTGGCGAAAGCCTCGACGACGGTCTACTACGACCCGAAGATTCTGAGCACGAGCGGACGGCAGTACATGGCTGACGCCGGTGTGGTCAACGAAGGCGCGAGCGGTTCCAGTACGGGCGTCTCGCGCTCGCGTGTGGTGAACGGCTGATGCGCATCCTCAAGCAGAGCACGGCCTACAACCTGACCGTGCTGATGGTCGACAGCACCGACCACGTCACCGGCAAGACCGGCCTCACGCTGACGATCACCGCGAGCAAAGACGGCGCGGCGTTCGCATCAATCACGCCGACGGTCACCGAGCTGGCGACCGGCTGGTACAAGCTGGCGCTGACGTCGAGCCACACGGACACGGTCGGCGACCTCGCGCTGCATATCACGGGCACCGGCGCCGATCCGACTGACGTCGCCATGGTTGTGCGGGCGCGGGTGACCGACGACCTGGCCTATCCGGCGACCTCTGGACGGTCGCTCGCCGTGGATACCTCTGGGCAGGTCACCGTCGGCGGGTATGCGTCTGGGCAGGTGCCGCTCCAGCCGACCGTCGCGGGCCGCACGCTGGACGTGAGCGCTGGCGGCGAGGCCGGGATCGACTGGGCCAATGTCGGCAGTCCGACGACGACGCTCGGCCTGACCGGCACGACCATCAGCACGACGCAGGTGGTGGCCTCAGTGAGCGGCGCTGTCGGGTCTGTCACGGCAGCCGTCACGGCGGGCACCGTCAGCGACAAGACCGGCTACAGCCTCACGGCGGCCTACGACGCCGCGACGACGGCCTCGCAGCTCGACGCGGCCGGTGTCCGTACCGCGGTCGGCCTCGCCTCGGCCAACCTCGACACGCAGATCGGCACGCTGGCCACGGCGTCGGCGCTGTCGACGGTGTCTGGCTACATCGACACCGAGGTCGCCGCGATCAAGGCCAAGACGGACAACCTCCCGGCCTCACCTGCGGCAACAGGCGACATCCCGAGCGCGGCGACGGTGGCCAGCCAGGTGCGGACAGAACTTACGACGGAGCTCGGGCGCATTGACGCCTCGATCTCGTCGCGCCTGGCCTCGGCCAGCTACACGTCGCCGCTGGACGCAGCCGGTATTCGCACCGCGGTCGGTCTCGCGTCGGCCAACCTAGACACCCAGATCGACGCGCTCCCGACGGCCGCTGAGACAGCTACGGCGGTACGGTCTGAACTCACGACAGAACTCGGGCGTCTCGACGTCGCGGTCAGCAGTCGCGGCACGGGCACGGCGCTCGACGCGTCCGGGGTGCGGTCTGCGGTCGGCCTGGCGACGGCCAACCTCGACACGCAGCTGGACGCACTGCCGACGGCATCTGAGAACGCCAGCGCCGTGCGGACCAACCTAACGACGGAACTGGGACGCCTGGACGCGGCCGTCTCGACGCGCCTGGCGTCAGCCAGCTACACCGCGCCGCTCGATGCCGCTGGCACCAGGTCGGCGGTCGGCCTCGCCTCGGCGAATCTCGACACGCAGCTCGACGCGCTGCCGACCACCGCGGAACTGACCACGGCCCTCGCCGGCGCGGACGACGCGGTGCTGGCGGCGATCGCGGCGCTCAACAACCTGTCCTCGGCCGGTGCGCAGGCGGCGGCGGCTGCGGCGCTGTCGGCCTACGGTGCGGCCACCGGCGCACAGGTCGGCGCGGTCCTGACCACGCAGATGACGGAGAGCTATTCGGTGGACGGGTCCGCACCCACCGCGGCCCAGGCGCTGTATGCCGTGCTCCAGCGGCTCACGGAATTCAGCATCACCGACAGCACCATCACCGTGAAGCGACTCGATGGCAGCACGACCGCGTTTACGCTGACCCTCGACGACGCCTCGGCGCCGACCTCGAGCACGAGGAGCGCGTAAGACCATGGCGACCCAGAACCGCATTCCGACCCTCGGCTTCGGCGCGTCCATCGCTGCCGTGGTCCTGCTCGGCTGGGGTGGCGCGCCGGTCGAGCAGGTGGGGACGCCGGATCTGGTGATTCAACTGCCCGCCGACCAGTGGGTCGTGCAACTGCCCAGCGACCAGATCCTCGTGCAACTCCCCAGCGAGGACAGCCGTGTCCGGGTGCCATCCGACACCTATGTGATGCAGGCGCCGGCTGACGACCGAGGCGTGACCCTATGAGCACCGTGACGATACAGCCAGGCGCGTTGGTGCGGCTCGACCCGAGCGACCAGCGCGTCATCCAGTTCGATTTCGACACGCTGAACCTACCCGTCGGTGTCGCCCTCACCAGCTACACGCTCACCATTACGGCCATCCGACAGGCCACCGTGGGCGCGGCGTTGACCAAGGACAACGCGGGATATGTCAGTGGCAGTAACCAGCGCAAGGTGCAGGCCCGCTTCCTGGCCACCACCGCGACCGTGGGCGACCTCTACGAAGTGGAGTGCGTGGGCGTGAGCGACGAGACACCCGCGCAGCAGAAGGCGTACAGCATCCAGGTGCTGATCGAGAACAAGTAACGTGGCTGGGCTCCAGCCCTGCGCGCGCGCTGGCTGTCCGATCTTGGTCAGGCGCGGCCTGTGTCAGCGGCATCGCGTGGAGAGTGGTCGCGTGCTCTACAAGAGCGCGCAGTGGCAGCGGCTGCGCCGAGCCGTCCTGCAGACGCACCCGCTCTGCGTGCGGTGTCTGGACAGCGACCAGGTGACTATCGCGACCGACGTGGACCACATCGTGCCGCATCGCGGTGACCCGGCGCGGTTCTGGGATCGCGAGAACCTCCAACCGCTCTGTCATGCGTGTCACAGCGTCAAGACGCGCGGCGAGTGACTGCACAGGGGGGTGGCGGGGGTAAATCTCTCACAAGGCGAGGCTTACGGGGACCGTGCCGGTCGGATTTTCAACTCTGCATAGGTTGGTGCATCAGGCATGAAGCGCAGCCATAAGCTCAGGGCCATGGGTGACGTGCAGGCGGTGGTGGACCGGGCGCCGGACCTGAGTGCTGCCGCGCGCGAGCTGGGTGTCGACCGCTCCACCATCACCCGGTGGATGCAGCGCGGCAAGCTGCGGGCGAAACCACCCGCGCCCCTGCGCGAGGGACAGGCGCCGCCGCCCCCGCCGACGTCCAGCGACTGGACGGGCTGGGCGGACGCCGTGCGGCACGCCTACACGTTGAGCGAGACCGACCTGCAACTGGTCGGGCTTGCGGAGAAGGCGCTCGGCCTGGCGTATGGCGCGGAGTCGGCGCCGCTGGTCGTGCTGGCCGCGATGACCAAGTTTGGCGGGCTGGTGCGGCAGCTCAACCTGCAAGCGTCGGCGTCCGCGCCGGCCGGTCAGCCTCAGGCCCGCGTGTCCACGCGCGCGTCGGTCAGACCCACGGCTGATCCGCGCGCCATCCTCATGGCGGTCAAGTGATCCTCACGGTTCCCGTCGACACGGTGCTGTACCCGACGCTGGGGCCGGCGGTGTGCGCGTTCATCGAGGAGCGGCTGGTGTTCGGCCCTGGCGACCTGCGTGGCCAGCCAGCCGTGCTCGACGACGAGAAGCGCGCGCTGGTCTACCGCATGTACGAGATCTACCCGCAGGGGCATCCGCTGGCCGGTCGGCGCCGGTTCAAGCGGGCGGGCCTGTCGTTGCCCAAGGGGCTCGCGAAGACGGAGCTGGCCGCGTGGATTGCGATCTGCGAGCTGCACCCCGAGGCGCCCGTGCGGTGTCTGGGCTGGACCGAGGACGGCGAGCCGATCGGCGGGCCGGTGACGGACCCATATATCCCGCTGGTGGCGTACACCGAAGAGCAAAGCGATGAGCTCGCCTACGGGGCGATGCGCGTCATCATCGAAGAAGGCCCGTGCGCGAAGGACTTTGACGTCGGGCTGGAGCGGATTCAGCGCATCAACGGCGACGGTAAAGCCGTGTCCCTGAGCTCGAGTCCCAACGCACGCGATGGTGCGCGCACGACCTTCTGCGTTATGGATGAGCCGCTGGCCATCGATACGCCGGTGATGACGACAGAAGGCTGGAAGACGATGGGAAGCATCGTCGACGGCGACTACGTCTATGGCAGGGATGGCCATCCCGTGCGTGTCCTTGGCGGGTCGGACGTCCACGAGGGACGCCCCTGTTTCCGAGTCACCCTGTCAGATGGCGACACGATCGTCACTGACGAACGACACCGCTGGAAAGCGATGTCCTCCAGCAATCCAGGTGTCGAGCGCGTTGTGACGACGCTGGAGATGTTCGAGGCGGGCACTGATACGCCTCACGGAAAGCGATGGAGGCTACCGAGAGCGTCCGGCTATGACGGTGTGACGCAGGATCTGCCGATTGACCCGTATGTGCTGGGGCTCTGGTTGGGCGACGGTGACGCCCGCAACGCGACGATTGCGGTAGGCGAGGCCGACCTTGTCGACACGCGTCGACAGATAGAAGCGTGTGGCTATGTGGTCACTCAGTGCGTGACTGGAGAAGGGCGCACGCCGATGCTGTATGTCACCGTGCCAGATGCGCGTCACAGCGGCTGGGCGGTCGCGCAGGGCGGACAGTCATCGGCGCGGTCACTCGTCGGCCAGTTGCGACACTTGCACCTGCTGACCAACAAGCACATCCCTGCTGTCTACATGCTTGCGGATCGGTCGCAGCGATTGGCGCTGCTACAAGGGCTGATGGACGCAGACGGTTACACCAATAGCACGGGCACCTGTACCTTTGTGCAGGGGCGTCACGCTCTGGCCGAGCGTGTGTGTGACCTCGTGCGGTCCCTCGGGACGCCGGCGCGCATCTGTCAGCGCAAGGACGAGCGGTCGCGGACGGGCTACACCTACAAGGTGCATTTCACGCCCAAGTATTCGCCGTTCAGATTGCCACGCAAAGCGGCGCGGTGTCCTGGCCGTTCGCTGGCGTGTGAACGCTGGCCGCTTGTGGTGAGTATTGAGCGTTGCGAATCGGTGCCGGTGCGGTGCATCGCGGTAGATTCGGACGATCATCTGTTCCTTGCCGGTCGTGGCTTACGGTTGACGCATAACACGCATTGGTGGACCCTGCCGCGACTGAAGCAGGCCCACCAGACGATGCAGAACAACCTGGCGAAGCGCAAGCTGGCCGATCCGTGGATGCTGGAAACCACCACGGCTCCGGAACCCGGTACCGGGTCGGTGGCCGAGGCCACGATGGACTACGCCAAGGCTGTCGACGATGGCCATATCACCGACAGCGCGTTGTTCTTCTTCCACCGGCAAGCCAGCGATAGCCACGACCTGACCACACCGGACGGCGTGCGGGCCGCCATTATCGAGGCATCAGGCCCCGCGGCGGCGTGGCGGGATATCGACGCCATTGCGGGGCTGTGGGCAGACCCGACGACCGACAAGGCCTACCTCGAGCGCGTCTGGTGCAATCGGTTGGTGAAGGGCGCGACCCAGGCGTTCGATGTGGTGCGCTGGCAGGAGCTGACGCGGCCGTCACCGGTGCAGCCAGGCGATCTGATCGTGCTGGGCTTCGACGGTGCCATGTTCTTCGACTCCACCGCGTTGGTGGCCACGCACGTTGAAACGGGTTTTCAGTGGCTGTTGGGTCTGTGGGAGCGGCCCAAGTTACTGCCGACCGACCAGACCTGGCAGGTGCCTGCGCACGACGTCGATCGTGCGGTGCGAGACGCGTTCGAGGTCTATGACGTGTGGCGCATGTACGCCGATCCGGCCTATTGGCAGTCCTGGCTGGCGACGTGGCGCGGCGCCTTTGGTGACGAGCGCGTCATCGAATGGTTGACCACGCGGCGATTGCAGATGGCGCGCGCGATCGAGGGCTTTACCACGGCCATCGCCACCGGGACGCTCTCGCATGAAGGGCACAAGGACGTCACGCGCCACATCGCCAACGCGCGCCGGGAAGACCTGAAGGGCTATCGCGACGAGCAGGGACGTCCGCTGTGTTTGATTCGGAAAGAGCGACCCGACTCTCCGTTGAAGATGGATGCGGCCATGGCATCGATTCTGAGCTGGGAAGCGCGCACGGATGCGATCGCGGCCGGCGCGCACTCGGTGATGGCGGCAGGTTCTGTGGAGGCGTGGATAGCATGAGGACCGACACCCGCAAACCCGGCCGGCCATCGGTGGCACCAGGCCAGTCGTCGTCGCCCGTCTGCGTCCGGTTACCCGCGCGCATGTACGACGCGGCCTACCAGCGCGCCCGGGAAGAGCGGGTCTCGCTGACCGAGCTGGTGAGGCGCGGATTGGCGCGCGTGCTCACCGACGAGCGCGAGCGCTAGGTTTTGTAATTAAAACTCGGCGTTTGTCGCGCTGTCGGTCCATGCTGGCGATGGACCCGTGCAGCATTTCTTTGCAGACATTCCCGGCTGGTGTGATTTCGCGGACCTCTACCGCGATGTGGTCCGTGCGCTGCCAGACGGAGCCCGGATCGTCGAGGTGGGCGTCTGGCAAGGCCAGAGCACGGCGGCCCTCGGCGTGGAAATTGCCAATAGCGGGAAAGCCATCCGCTTGGATGTGGTCGATTGGTTCCAAGGGTCGCCGAACGACGGACTCGACTCGCTGGATGATCAGCGCGCGCGGTTTGACCGGCACGTCGCGCCCATTCGGCACCTGATCCGTGACGTTCACGCCGAACGGTCCACCGAGGCGGCACGGCACTACCCGGACGGCTCGCTCGACTTCGTCTTCATCGACGCGGCGCACGACTCGGCGTCGGTGCTGGCGGACCTCAACGCTTGGTATCCCAAAGTTAAGCCTGGCGGCCTCTTGGCCGGCCATGACCATGACTGGGCCACCGTGCAGCAGGCGCTGTACCCGTGGAGCTGGCAGCACGGCGTGTCCGCACAGCCGGTCTCGAGACGGTGCTGGCAGGTACGCAAGCCGGTGCCGATCGATCCGGCGCTGTTGGTCACGCCTGCGGGAGACCGGCGGTGTGTGGTGGCGGTCTGCAGCAACGAGCGGACGGTCTATCGGCAGACGGCGGCGAGTCTGTTGTCACTGGGCTGGGGTGCGCGGGTCACCGAGGCGGCGGCGCGGCATGGCTTCGTGGATGTCTCGGTGACGTGGGAGAGCAAAGCGCTCCTCGTCTCGGACCTGCGGAACCGCGTGGCCACGATGGCGCGCGGACTGCACGCCTCGCATATTTTGTTTTTGGACGCCGACATGACCTGGCCGAGCGATGTGCTCGACCGGATGCTGGCGCATCACGACCAGGGCATCGTGTCTGGCCTGTATCACCTGAAGAACTGGCCGCACTGGCCGGTCGCGTTGAATCAGCCCACGGCGAACACGGCCACCACCAGCGTGGACTACCACTACGACACGGCCGTGCATGAGCAGACGGGCCTGGTACGTGAGGCACTGGTGGGCATGGGCTGCACGCTGGTGCCGACGGTGATCTTCGAGGCCATGCCGCAGCCGTGGTTCGAGTATCGCCAGAATATGCATGGTGCCTGGGCGGTCACGGAAGACGTGCCGTTCTGTGAGAAGGCCGCGGCGCTGGGTGTCCCGATCTGGGTCGACCCGAGCGTGAAGTGCCGGCATATCGGGGCCGATCCGGTCGGCGAGGCGCATTACGAACGCGCGCGCGTCGAACTGCACATGCTGGATCAACTGCGCACGCGCGAGGCGGTGCCCGCATGACGTGGTGGGATCGTCTGCGGGGACGCGCGCCGAAGCCAGAGCGGCGCGGCACGTTGGCGGAAGTGGATTTCTGGCTGCGCGACGGCATGGGCAGCGCCGTGGCGGCCGGCGTGGAGGTCACGCCGACCACCGCGCTGAGCGTGCCGGACATCTACGCCTGCATCAATGTGCTGGCCGAAGATGTCGGACGGTGTCCGTTGAAGCTGCGCGCCAAGCGACCCGATGGCGACTTGGCGGATGCGGTCGATCACTATCTCTGGGAGATCCTCCACGATCTGCCCAACCCGGAAATGACTGCGATGCAGTTCCGCGCGCGTCTGACGCGCGACCTGCTGGCGCACGAAGTGGCGTATGCCGAGATCGTGCGAAAGCCCAACGGGACGGTCCAGGCGCTCTGGCCGCTGGACCCGACACGGATGGCGGTCGATCGGGATGCGCTGAATCGCAAGCGCTACACCTATCGCCTGACGGCTGGGGTGCAGACGTGGATCTTTGATCCGGATACGCCACCGCTGCTGGAATTGCGGCACCCGTCACCCATCCACCAGTGCCGCGACCTGATCGGTCTGGCGCTGGCGCTGGATCGCTACGCGGGCAAGTTCTTCGCCAACGGCGCGCGGTTGTCGGGCTTGCTCATGGCGAAGACGGGGCTGAAGCCGGACCAGCGTCAGAACATCAGCGAGATGTTCACGAAACTCCACAGCGGCGTCGAAAATGCGCACAAGGTGGGCGTGCTGGAAGGCGACCTCGAATTCAAGCCCCTGACGAGCCCGAATAACGAAGCGCAGTTCAACGAGACGCGCAAAGTGATTCGGTCGATGATTGCCGGCACGTTCCGCGTGCCGCCGCACAAGATCGGTGACCTCGACCGCGCGACGTTCTCGAATATCGAGGCGCAAGATCGCGATTATGTGAACAGCGGGCTCGACCCGCTTCTGGTCTTGTGGGAGCAATGCCTCCGTCGGGATGTGCTCACGACGCGACAGTATCCGCGCTACCAGGCCATCTTCGACCGTGAGGCGCTGATTCAGGCGGACGCGCAAAGCCGCGCCGAGTCGTTGGCGATCGGTCGCCAGAATGGCTGGTGGTCGGCCAACGACGTGCGGCGCAAGCTGCACGAGAACCCGATCCCGGCGGACCTGGGCGGCGATCTGTATCAAATGAACGGCAACATGATCCCGTTGACCGGCGCGCCCGACGCGGCGGACCCGACGCCACTGGACACTCCGGAGCCGGCCGATGCGCCGGGCCAGCAGGTGATGTGATGGACACTGAGCGACGGACACTCACGGCTCCCGTTGAAGTACGCGCCGACGCGACCACGCCGGTGGCGCTGGTGGGCTATGCCGCGCTGTTCGATACGCCGACCGAGATCGCGGGCCTCTTCGAGGAGCGCATCGCGCCTGGCGCGTTCGCGGACGCGGTGGCTCGCGATGACGTGCGCGCGTTGTTCAACCATGATGCGAACTACGTCTTGGGGCGTAATACCTCTGGCACCTTGATCCTGCGCGAAGACCCGCGCGGTCTGCGGTATGAGATCACGCCGCCGGATACCCAGTGGGCGCGCGATCTGCTCGTCAGCGTCCAGCGGGGGGACATTTCGCAGTCGTCGTTTGCGTTCGCGGTTGATGAGGAAAACTGGGATTACCCCAAAGGCGCGATGCCGGTCCGCACGATCACGCGGGCGCGGCTCTACGACGTCTCGCCGGTGACGTATCCCGCCTATGAGTCGACGACCGTCTCGGCGCGGAGTCGCGCGGCGGCACAGCGGGCGACAGAGGCGTGGCAGGTCGAGATGGAACTGGCGCGGGAGCGATGCCGACTGATCGACGCGTCGACGCGATGAAGGACGACGCGTTGCGCGACGTGCGGTGCCAACGCTGCGCGCGGCTGTTGTGTAAAGCCACCACGTTGCGTGGTGCGGGCATGGTGGAGATCAAATGCCCGAAGTGTGATGCGTTCAACTACGTGATGGGGCGGCCAGAGTAGCGGCACGCCCTCGGACGACAAGCGCCACTGAGCGCCACTAACCACTGAGAGGCCCGCGCGAAAGGCCCGCCAAACGCGCGCATAGGGTCTTTCAGCTATGGCTCAGGAACTTCGCGACCAGCGCGCCAAGCTCGTTCACGATTGGCGCCAGATTCTCGACAAGGCTCAGGCCGAGCAGCGTGCGCTCTCGGTGGACGAGCGCACCCAGATCGAGAAGATCGAATCCACCATCGACGCCCTCAAGGCCACCATCGACGCCCGCGAAAAGCTCGACGCGCAGGAACGCGCCTTCGTGCCCGAGTCGCAGCGTGTGTCGGCGCCGGTGGTCCAGTCGGCCGTTGTCACGCCGGCGGACGCCTACCGGAGCGCGTTCTGGGCCTCGATGCGGACGGGCAGCATCGCGCCAGAAGTGCGCGACCACACGGTCGGCACCGACTCGCTGGGTGGCTACCTCGTGCCCGACGAGTTCCGGCGCACGCTCATCACCGCGCTGGACGAAGAGAACGTCATGCGTCGACTCGGCCAGGTGTTCACGACGCAGAGCGGGATCATGTCGATCCCGGTCAACAGCGCACACGGCTCGGCGTCGTGGAAGGCCGAGGAGGCCGCGTATTCCACGAGCGACGAGACCTTCGCGGAAGTGCAACTGCGCGCCTACAAGGCCAGCGCCCTCATCAAGGTCAGCGAGGAGCTGCTGCACGACAGCGCGTTCCCGCTGGACTCGTTCCTCGCCACGGAGTTCGGCCGCCGCCTCGGCAAGCTCGAGGAAGAAGCGTTTGTCGTCGGCACGGGCTCGGGTCAGCCGACGGGTGTCGTCGGCGGTTCCACGCTGGGCACGACGGCGTCCGCGACCAACGCGATCACGGTCGACGAGGTCACCGACCTCTACTACGCCATCGGCCGCGCGTATCGCAGCCGCGCGTCCTGGCTGATGAAGGACTCGACGGTCAAGGCGCTGCGCAAGCTCAAGACTGGCGTGAGCGGCGACAATACCTACCTCTGGCAGGCCGGTCTCCGTGACGGGGAGCCGGACACCCTGCTCGGCCGTCCGGTCTACGTGTCGGAATTCATGCCGGCCATCGCGACGGGTGAGAAGGCGATCCTGTTCGGCGACTTCTCCTACTACTACATCGGCGATCGCAACCAGATGTCGATGCAGCGCTTGGTGGAGCTCTACGCCGCCAATGGCCAGGTCGGGTTCCGTCAGTTCAAGCGCACGGACGGCAAGTTGGCGCTGGCCACCGCGATGTATCACCTGAAGCTGGCGTAACCGGGAGACGCATCCGTCATGGGCCGCAATTTCCTGAGTCACGCGAAGTTCATCAAGGTCAAGGACCACACGGCGGCGGGAACGACCGACGTGGTGTCCGACATCGTGGACACGGCGGGATACCGCGGGGTGGCGTTTGTCACCTCGCTGTCGACCGCCAATGCCACGAACTTCATCACCGTGCAGCAGCACACCGCGAACCAGACGACCGGCATGGCCGATCTGGCAGGGTCTAAGGTGTCGAGCGGCACAACCGATGAAGACCTGATCGTCGAGATTGCCGACCCGCGCGAGCGGTATCTGCAGGTCACGGTGTCCCGCGGGGCCTCGACGACCTGCGAATCGATCTGGGCGGTGCTCTACGGGAAGAACGAGCCGGTGGGGGCGTCCGGGAATTCGGTCGCCGGCACGCAGATCGCTGAACTGTCCGTCGCTCCGGCGGAAGGTACGGCGTAACGCGATGCGGATTCGTCTGCTCACAGCGCTGGTTAGCCCGACGCAGTCGTGTGAACCCGGCGATCTGTACGAGACCGATGAAGGCACGGCCGCGCGGTTCATCGCGAAAGGCTACGCCGTGCCGGTGTCGATCGGCGGGGTCGAGCTGGCCGTGACGCCAGAGGCTCCGGAGCGGGCGGTTCGGCCACGCGGACGGAGGCGCGCGTGATTGGGCTCACCCTGGTCACCGCGCCCACCGTTGAACCTCTCACGGTCGACGAGGCGCGGCGGACCCTGCGCGTGGATCTGTCTGACGAAGACGGGGAAATTGCCGACCTGATTACGGCTGCGCGGGTGCTCGTGGAAGAGCGCACGCGCCGTCGCTGTCTGACCCAGACCTGGGATTACGCCATCGACAGCTTCCCCGTGCGGCGCGAACCGCTGATCGTGCCGTATGGACCGCTGCAGTCGGTGACGTCCGTCACGGTCTATGACGAGTCCGACGTGGCGTCTGTGTGGAGTAGTGCGAACTACGTCGTCGACACACGGATGGCGCCTGGGCGTCTGATGCTGACCGCCAGTGCGTCGTGGCCGCGGTCGACGCGGCGCCAGGTGGCTGGCGTCGTGCGGTTTGTCTGCGGGCACGGGCTGACACGGGACACCGTGCCGATGCCCGTCCGGCAGGCCATGAAGGTGGCGCTCCTGGCACTGTACGAGCGTCGGGCGATGACGATGGACGAGGAGCGCGCGGTCGAGGCGCTCGTGAGCCCGTGGACCGTGTCCTCCCTCGTGGGCTCCGCATGACGGCCGGCGACCTGCGTGACCGCGTGACCATTCAACGCCGAACGGAAACGTCTGACGGCCACGACGGCGTGACCGAGACGTGGTCGTTGGTGCGCAGTCGGGTCTCGGCGCAGGTGCAGCCTCTGGCTGGGCGCGACCTCGAGCGGGCGCGGCAGATTGACCCGCGCATCTCGCACGACGTCACCCTGCGCTACTGGCCGTCGTATCGGGCCGACCTCGACGGCGGCCGTGCGCGTCTGGTGCAGCACGGCCTCGTCGATGTGACGCTGGAGATCGTCGGGCCGCCGATCGATGTCGACGGGCGGCATGTGTGGCTGCGGATGCCCTGTCGCGAGGCCGCGTGAGCGGGTCACCGGTGCAGGCCGTGGTCGATGGCGTCAAGGCGCGGCTCGACGCCGATGCCACGCTCGCCGGGCTGGTCACCGGCATCTATGGCTACGTGCCGGCCGCCAGCCGCGCGACGTTGCCCTATCTGGTGCTCGGCCGCCGCGGCCGCGGCACCGATGGCGGCGCGATGCAGACCGCGGGCGGGCGCGTGAGCCTCCAGCTCGATGTGTGGAGCGACCACAAGGGACCGAGCCAGGTGCACGCGATTCTGAGCCGCGTGGCGTGGGTCCTCGAGCGGGCCGCCATCACGGTGCGTGGCTACGCGCTGGTGCAGGGCTCGCTGACGTGTGAGGCCGAAGAGGTGTTCGATGAGCCCGATGGTGACAGCCCCGAGCGGGTGCTGGTGCATGGGGTGCAACGGTGGCTGTGTGACGTCCACGATCTGTGAGGAGTGAGGCATGTCTGGAACCCTTGATCACTGCAATGTGTCGCTGAAGATCGACAGCCTGGCGCTGTCGGCTCTGGACATCCAGACGGCGCAAGACCCGATCTTGATCTCGCTGCTGTCGACGCTGTCGAACGGCACCGGGTCGGGCCAGGCGACGGCGCAGTGGGCGGACACGCGCACGCTGACGGCGTCCGCGACGGAAAACCTCGACCTGGCCGGGTCGCTGGCCAACGCGTTCGGCAGCACGCTGACCTTCACCAAGATCAAGCTGCTCTACGTCAAGGCGTCGAGCGCGAACACGAACGACGTGCAGGTGGCCCGCGGGTCGAGCAACGGCCTGGTGTGGTTCCTCGCGGCGTCGGATGGCTTCAAGCTGCAGCCGGGCGCCTGGAACTGCTTCTATGACCCGGTCGGCGTGGCGGTCACGGCCGGCACGGGCGACATTCTGACGATCACGAACAGCGCCGGCAGCACGTCGGTCACCTACGACATCCTCATTGTCGGCACCGACTGATGACGCCTGATCCGGTGGGACGCATCGCCGACGCGCTTGAGCGCATCGCCACGGCGCTGGAGGTCTGGGTGGGCGCGGGCCTGCCGACCGAGGAGGCGCCGAGCCCGTGCGTCCATCCGGACGACGCGCGGGTGTCGTTCGGCGTCACGAACGGCATCGCGGACTGGAGCTGCAAAGTGTGCGGCTATCGCACGGTGGAGACCGAGACATGGCAGACGAGGAACTGATGCCCCCGACACCGACGGCGCTCGGCCCGGGCGATGACGATCCCCGATCGCCCGCGGCGACGGTCAGCGGACCGGCCGTTCCGCCGCTGAAGCCCGGCGACAGCGTCGGCGAGGCCCCGGCGAGTGACCCGCCCAGCGCGCCGCCGGCGCCGGGTCCGGGCGCACTGGTCGGCACGGACACGACGGCGGGCGTGACGCTCTTGGCGCCGCCGCCGCCGAGACCCGGCGCCACTCCGGTGGTGCGTTCAATGGTGCGAATTCCGAAGACAGGAGCATAAGCAGTGGCCAAACATATCCTCTACAACGCGTCCCTGGTCGCCAATTCGGTCGACCTGAGTGATCATGTGTCCAGCGTCGAGTTCACGGTCGGCCTGAACGCGCAGCCCGCCGCCGCCATGGGCGAGCTACAGGACTACTCGATGGCCGGCACGCAGAAGATCAGCGCCATCAAGGCCAAGTTCTACGCGGACTTCGCCTCGAGCAAGGTGTACGCGACCTTCTGGTCGCTGTTCGTCAACCGCACCACGTTCAATGTGGTGGTCAAGGCGGACGCGGGTGCCACCGCGGCGACGAACCCGGCCTGGACCGTGCCGGTCATCATCAGCGATTTCCCGGTCGTCAACGGGGCGCGCGGCGATGCCCACATGGTGGATGTCACGTTCGAGCCGGCCGGCACCTACAGCGTGGCGACGTCGTAATGGCGACGGGCTTCCTGTCCAAGGATGCGTTCACCGCCGCGGCGGGCAAGCTGCCGGTCGAGCGCGTCGAACTGCCCGAGATGGGCGGGCACGTCTACGTGCGCGGCATGTCGGGGGTCGAGCGCGATACGTGGGAGCGCTCGCTGGTGGTCGGCAAGGGTAAGCGCCGTGACTACAACCTCGACAATGTCCGCGCGAGGCTGGCCGCGCGGACGATCTGTGATGAGGCCGGCGTGCGCACGTTCACCGATGCGGATGCCGACGCGCTCGGCACCATCCGCGTCGATTGCCTCAACCGGATCTTTGAAGTCGCGCAGCGTCTGTCGGGCGTGAGCGATCAGGACCTCGACGACCTGGGAAAAGGTTCCGAGCTGGAGGCTGGGAGCGGTTCGTCTACGAACTGACCGAGCGGCTCGGAGGTATGACCGTGGACGAGTTGCTGGCGCGCATCTCGTCCGCGGAGCTCTCAGCTTGGTATGCGCTGTCCCGTGTGCGCCACGACGAAGCCGAGCACCAGCGGCATCTGGCGGAATCCGGCGACGGCACCGTGATCGTCTCGGGCCGCGAGGATGAGGACGACGACTGATGGCCACCTATGCAGGACACGCCGGACTCGCAGGCAAGATCCAGGGACTGCGTGAGGCGAAGCGTGCGTTCCAGGCACTGCCGGAGGTGACGCGTGAGGCCATGCTGGCGGCCACGGAACTGACGGCCCGCGAGCTGGCGCGCGCCGCCCAGGACCACATCGCGCGGTCGCCCTCGATCCGCACCCGAAGCCTCTATCACGCCATCGCGTGGAAGGTCACGAAGACCAACGGCCGCGCCAAGGTGGGCGTGAGTGCGGGCCGCACGACCTACTACAACATCCAGACGCGCAAACGGCAGACCATCAAAGGCACCTACCGCGCGCAGGGTGGCCAGAACCGGCTGATTCGGCCGGACCGCTACGCGCACTTTGTCGAGTTTGGAACGCGGACGGCCACGGCTGAACCGTTCATGATTCCGGCGGCCGACAGCCAGAAGGGGCCATTCCTCGACCGCTGTCGTGCGGCGGGTCGAAAGATTGAGCAGAATACCGCCGCGATTGGAGCGCGCAGCCTGTGACCATCGCGTCACTCATTGTCGATATCGCGGCCAACCAGGCCTCACTGGTCAAAGCCGTCGACGAGAGCAACAAGAAGCTGGACTCCATCACGGGGTTTGCGGCGAAGGCCGGGGCGGCGCTGGCGGGTGCCTTTGCGGTCACGAGGGTGATCGACTTCGGGATGCAGGTGATCGACCTCGCCGGGGACCTCACCGACCTGTCCGCGAAGACGGGGATCAGCACGACCGGACTCCAGCGGTTGGGCGCCGCGACGGAACAATCCGGGGTCGGCCTCGACAAGGTGTCGACTGCCACCGTGAAGCTGGCGAAAAGCCTGATCGACGGGGACAAGTCGACGGTGGGTGCGCTGGAGAAGCTGGGGCTGTCCGTGTCGAGCCTCAAGCAGATGGCGCCCGAGAAGCAGTTCCTCGCTGTCGCCGATGCGGTGGGCGGCATCCAGAATCCGACCGAGAAGGCCTGGGCTGCCATGCAGGTGTTCGGCAAGGGCGGCGCCGAGCTGCTGGCCGCGTTCGATGGCCACCTGACCGAAGCCGCGCAACACGCCGAAGACCTCGGCCTGATCATCGACGAGCAGACGGTGAAAGCCGCCGACGACTTCGGCGACCAGTTGATGCTGCTCGGGAAACAGTTGATGGGCATCGTGGCCACGGTGGTCGGCCCGCTCCTGCCCGCGCTCTCGGCGTTGGGCAACATGTTGGCGTGGGTGGGGCGCGACATCCTGCAGCCCGTGCTCGGCACGTCCATCAAGGTTGTGATGACCTTGCTGGCGGGGTTCTGGGAAGTGCTGTCGGGCCTGCTGGCGAAGCTGGCCGAGCTCGGCTCCAAGATTCCCGGCATCGGCGGCAAGTTTGCCGAGATGGCGACGTGGCTCAAGGAGTCGTCCAAGGCCAGCGGCGACTACATGGCCCACCTGTGGGACAACACGACCAAGGTGGAATCGTCTGCGCTGAAGGCGACACCGGCCCTGCTCGGGCTGGGCAAAGCGTCGGAAGATGGCGCCAAGGGCGCGCGCACGCAGGCCGACGAGCTGGACCGCCTGCGCGAGAAGATCGACGCGATCCATGCGAGCGCCGCGACGGGACTCTACAACCGTGGCAGCGCGGGCGACTTCGGCGCAGGCGCCGTCGACAGCGAAGTGAAGCGCGTGCAGGAACTGATCGACGCGCAGAAGAAAGCGGCGTCGGTCGAGATGAGCACTGCGGGCGGCGTGGTCGCGGTCGGTGTGCAGTTGGACGTCGAGCAGGCCAAGGGCGCACTGGCCACGTTGAATGAGATGGCCTCGCGGTCATTCAGCGGCATCCTCACCGGCGTGGTGGCCAAGCTGCCGCAGACGCTGCAGCAGGCGTTCACCGGCGGCGGTGGCTTCGCGGGTGCCGGGAAGGCGCTCGCCTCCCAGTTGGGCAGCGGCCTCGGCGGCACACTGTTCGAGGCCGGTGGCGCCCTCAATGGCCTGGGCAACAAGATGGCCCGCATGTTCGGGTCCGCGTTCGGCCTCGCGCTCCCCGGGATTGGCTCGGCGATCGGCGCGATGGCGGGGCCCCTGCTCAGCACACTCACCGGGAAGATCGCCGGGCTGTTCTCCAGCACCGAGAAGCAGGTGAATCCCGTGCGCCAGGCGTTTGTCGACGCGGCGGGTGGATTGGCCACCTTGAACGAGAAGGCGGCCGGCGCGGGCGTCACGTTGAACGCCCTGCTCGACGCGCGCACGCCCGAGGCCTACAAGCGCGCCATCGACGACCTGAACGCGGCGTTCCAGTTCCAGGACGACGCGATGAAGACCCTCGATGAAGCCGTGAAGCGCTACGGGTTCTCGATCGAGGAACTGGGACCGGCGATGCAGCGCCAAGAGCTGGATAAGCAGGCGCAGGGGCTCTACCAAGACTTCAAAGTGCTGACGGCGGCGGGCATCGACATCGACACGGTGCTCGGGCGGATGGGCGAGTCGATCAACGCGTTCGTGGCGGACTCCCTGCGCACGGGCACGGAGGTGCCGGCTGCGATGGCGCCGATGCTGCAGCGCATGGTGGAGATGGGCACACTGACCGACGAGAACGGCAACATCATCACGGACCTCGAGGCGGCGGGCGTCCATTTCTCGATGACGATGTCGGAAGGCTTCAACGCCCTGATCGGCTCCGTGCAACGCCTCACTGACGCGATCGCGCGCGGGCTCGGGGTCGCCATCGAGAACATCCCCAACCCCGAGGTGGAGGGGCATGTGTCCTGGAATGTCGACCCGTTGCCGGGTCGGCCCGACATGGGCGGCATGACCGCCGATATCGTGCCGATGGCCGAGGGGGGCCGGGGCCGCGTGACGGGGCCGACATTGTTTCTCGCCGGTGAAGCCGGGCCGGAAGACTTTGCCTTTTCTGGCGGCGGACACCGGTTCGGCACGGGCGACGGCGGCCCGTCCATCGACGTCTCGGCGCTCCAGACGGAGCTGCAGGCACTGCGCGCGGAACTGGCGCAGCAGCGGCGCGGCTTGCCGACGGCGATCGGACTGGCGGTGCGTGACGCGGTGGTGCTGGCGCGATGAGTTATTTCGTGCGGGCGGCGTTTCGCATCGAGGCGCAACTCACGGCCGGCGTGTGGACAGACCTGTCGGACGACGTGTCCGCCGCCGAACCGATCACGGCGCGGCGTGGCATCACGGGTGGCGATCCCATGGACCGTGTCGCGTCCACCGGCACGCTCACCTGGGCGATGCGGAACGACGCGCAGAACAGCGGACGTACGCAGGGGTGGTATTCCCTGAATGCGTCACGGGTCCGCAGTGGGTGGACGTTCGGCATCCCCATCCGGCTGGTGGGCGTCTGCGGGAGCGGCACGTATACGCTGTGGCGCGGCAAGCTGCGGGCGGTGGCGCCGATTCCTGGTCTCTACCGAGAACGGCGGGTCGCCTGCACCGCGTACGACTGCATGGGCGACCTGGCCGAGGCGGATGCGCGGAGCGTTGCACCACAGGTCGCCCAGACCGAGAACGCGCTCGTGGCCGCGGTGCTCGCGGCACTGCCGAGCACGGCGCAGCCGCCGGCGACCTCGTACGACACCAGTCTGGATACCTACCCGTATGCCCTCGACAACGCGAACAGCGGGACGAAGGCGCTCGCCCTGATCGCGGATGTGATCCGCTCCGCGCAGGCCTATGCCTACCCGCTCGCGGATGGGACGTTCCACGTTGAGAACCGGCAGCGGCGCAGCACGACCAGCGCCAGCTTTGCCTTTGCCGACGACACGCTCGACGACCTCGAGCTGCCCTCCGACCTGTCGCAGGTCTACAACCACGTTCGGGTGACCACGCATCCGCGGTATGTCGACGCGGCGGCCACCACGGTGCTCTACGGGCTGACGAATCCGCTGGCGATCGGCGCCGGCGCCACGTTGACGGTGTGGGGTGACTACAAAGACCCGACGAACAGCCTGAAATTGATCGGCGGCACCAGCACGGTGACGCCGGTGGCCACGACCGATTACACCGCGAACACGGCCGCGGACGGCAGCGGGACGACCCTCACGAGCAGTCTGAGTGTGACGGCGACGGCGTACGCCGCCTCGGTGCAATTTGTGATCACGAACACGGGCACGACGAGCGGGTACATCACCAAGCTGCAACAGCGCGGTGCCGGGATCTATGACACGTCGCCAGTGAGCTATGAGGCCGTATCGACGCAGGCGTATGGCGATCGGCTGTTGGAGATCGACCTGCCGTACCAGACGGACGGGGCCGTGGCCCAGGCGCTGGCCGACTACCTCGAGGCGCAGTACAACGCGCTGGCGGGTCAGAGCCGGTCCGTGTCGTTCAACCCGCAGCGGTCGTCGGCGCTGATGACGCAGGCCATGTCTGGCGAGATCGGCGACGTCATCACGATCACGGAGACGATGACGGGCGTGTCCGCGCTGGCGGCCGTGATTCAGGGGATCGCGTGGGAGATCACACCCGGGCCGATCGCGCGCGTGCACTACGTCCTGGCGCCACGCGGGCCGGCGGCGCTGATGGTGTGGGACGATGCCACCGTGGGCGCGTGGGATACCGCGAAGTGGAGTTATGCCTAAATGTCCATCGCACATGTCACCGCTGGGACCACCGCGACCGCGGCGGCGCAGAACGCGCTGATCGATCAAGTCAACACGAACACCGCCGCCATCGCGACGTTGACGGCTGGGCAGATTGCGTTCCCGGCCACGCAGAACGCCAGTAGCAACGCCAATACGCTCGATGACTACGAGGAAGGCACCTACACGCCAACGTGGACAAGCGCCGGCACGGCGCCGGCGATTGGCAACGGGACGCTGTCTGGCCAATACGTCAAGGTGGGGCAGGTCGTGTGGGTGTACATCAAGA
>Ga0208783_10000706_pt1 | contig 20406 bp, 14 predicted proteins | sample DEB19_08_DNA_2_FD_184529 | JGI IMG/M metagenome (GOLD analysis project Ga0208783, IMG submission 184529) | Aqueous microbial communities from the Delaware River and Bay under freshwater to marine salinity gradient to study organic matter... | ecosystem: Environmental > Aquatic > Marine >...
GCGAGATCGGCATCGAGGTGCGGACAGCGGCGCGGCGCGCTGCGCACTCCGCCGTCGGGGGAGCACCAGACCACGAAGTCGTCCGCCCCGACCCTCACGGGCCGGGCGACGTCGCGCCGCAGCTCGGAGCGCTCGACGCGCGTGATCTCAGTTGACACCGGTGTCCTCGGGGTGGTGGGCGAACATCGCGATCGGTGCCGCCTGGCGGCGGAGTACGGCGCGCCACAGGCCCGCCGGATCGTCACAGAACGGGTCGTCGTCCGCACGGTCGACGACGAACCACGCGTGGCCGTCGATCTCGCTCTCCAACTGGCCCGCAGACCAACCGGAGTAACCGGCGAAGATGCGCACCCGTTCGATCGTTCCCGCGATGTCGAAGGGGTCGACGGTGAGGTCGACGGTCCCGAGGTCACCGAGCACGGGAACGAAGGCGTCGGGATCGGCACCGGTGCCGCTGCGGGCGAGGCCGATCACGGCATCGGGCGCCACCGGACCGCCCGAGAAGACCACGGCGGGACTTGCCGCGAGAGGGCGCCACTCGGGCGTGACGTCTTCGAGCGGCGTGGGTCCGGGCCGGTTGAGCACAACCCCCAGCGCGCCGTCGTCGTGGTGCTCGAGGAGCAGCACCACGGTGCGGTCGAAGTTCGGGTCCTCGAGCGGCGGGGTGGCGACGAGCAGTCGGCCCCTCAGCGATCCGGCCGGGCGGTCCACGGGGCGATCGTAGGCTCGACGGGGTGACGCTCCCCTCGGACCTCGCCGACGAGTTGCGAGCGGCGGTCGGCGCGCGGCACGTCGTGACCGACCCGGCGCTCGTTGCGGGACGGGTGGTCGACTGGACCGGTCGGTTCCGCGGTGCGACCCCGGCCCTCGTGCGTCCGGGATCGGTAGACGAGGTCGCCGCCGTGCTGCGGGCCTGCGACGGGTACGGGTGCCCCGTCGTCCCCCAGGGCGGCAACACGGGTCTCGTCGGCGGCGGAGTTCCCCGACACGGTGAACTGCTGCTCGACCTCGGACGCCTCGACGCGCTCGGGCCCGTCGATACGCGCGCGGGTCAGGTGACCGCGCAGGCCGGGGTCACCATCGAGCGGTTGCGGGCCCACGCCGACGCGGCGGGATGGGCCTACGGCGTCGATCTCGCGTCGCGGGGCTCGGCGACGGTGGGGGGAACCATCGCGACCAATGCGGGCGGGATCCACGTGCTGCGCCACGGGCCGACGCGACGGCAGGTCATCGGCGTGGAGGCGGTACTCGCCGACGGTCGGGTGATCCGTCGGCTCGAGGGACTGGAGAAGGACAACACCGGCTACGACCTCGCCGGTCTGTGCTGCGGGAGCGAGGGAACGCTCGCGGTCGTCACGGCGGCTCGGCTCCGCCTCGTGCCCCGAGCGGCGGCAACGGTCGTGGCCCTCCTCGCCTTCGCCGACGTGGAGACCGCGCTCGACGCGGCCGGTGCCCTGCGTCGCGATCTCCCCGCGGTCGATGCGATCGAGCTCTTCCTCGCGGCCGGACTCGACCTCGTCTGTCGGCACCTCGACCTGGCTCCCCCCTTTCCGGGTAGCCACGCGGCCTACGTCCTGGTCGAGGCGTCCGGGGCCGAAGACCCCACCGACGCCCTGGCCGCCGTGGTCGGCGACCTGGCCGGAGTCGCCGATGTCGCCGTCGCCGGCGATGACGCGGCGGCCCGGCGGCTGTGGCGCTATCGCGAGGGGCACACCGAGGCGATCAATCTCGAGGGCGCGCCGCACAAGCTCGACGTCTCCCTGCCCGCCGACCGACTGGCGGAATTCGTGGCCGGTGTCGGCGACCGGGTCCGGGCGGCGGTGCCCGGTGCTTCGGTCTGGCTCTTCGGTCACGCCGCTGACGGAAACGTGCACGTGAACGTGACCGGCGTCGCCCCCGACGACGACCGGGTCGACGCCACCGTGTTCGGTTACGTGGCGGAGATGCACGGATCCATCAGCGCCGAGCACGGGATCGGCGCCGCCAAGCGGCCGTATCTCGGGCTCGTGCGCAGCGCCGAGGAGATCTCCGTGTTCCGGGCGATCAAATCTGCCCTCGATCCCCGGGGAACGCTCAACCCGCACGTCCTCCTGCCGCCGGAGCCGGCGGCCCCGCGGCCGCCGGCGCCCGCCCCGGTGCGAGAATCCCCGGAGCCGAAGCGGGTGGACGAGGAGCACGGGTGAGAGCGATCGGTCGGACGGCGGTGGTCACGGTCGTTCTCGCCGGTCTGCTCGCCGCCGTTCCGACCGTCCCCGCCGCCCCCGCGCCCCGGGTATCGGTCGCTGCGGCACCGGGTCCCCGCGCCGCCGACCGGCGCGGGCCCGAGATCGATCGTGACCACGTCATCGTGCGCCTGCGCACGACGGGCCCGGCGCTCGGCCGCCGTCTCGCCGCAGCCGGGGTACGCGGATTGCGGGCCGTTCCCGGTACCGAGTGGACGGCGCTCGAGACCGACGGTCGCGCCGACCGGGTCCGCAGTCGGCTCGCCACCGACCCGGCGGTGATCGAGGTCCGGCCGTCGTACCTGCGGCGGGCGTCGACGATCCCCGACGACCCGCTCTGGGCCACCGGGCAGCGGCCGGCACTGTCGCCCCTGCGCATGGACCGGGCCTGGGATCTGGCGCGGGGCAACGGCGTCACCGTCGCCGTCCTCGACTCGGGAGTCGACTTCGATCACCCCGACCTGCAGGGTCGGGTGATCACCCCCGGTCTCAACCTCCTCGCGCCCGGCGGGGCGCGTGACGACCGCGGTCACGGGACGATGGTCGCCGGGATCATCGCCGCGAACCGCGGCAATCGACGCGGCATCGCGGGCATTGCGCCCGGCGCCCGCATCCTGCCGGTCAAGGTCCTCGACCGCGACGGCGTCGGAGACGACATCGACATCGCGACCGGGATGGCGTGGGCGGTCGCGCGCGGCGCCGACATCATCAACCTCTCCCTCGGTGGTCCCGGGGAGAGTCCGCTGCTCACGGCCGCGGTCGCGAATGCCCGGGCCAAGGGCGTGGTGGTCGTGGCGGCGGCCGGAAACGACGGTCGTGGCCTCGTCGAGGTTCCGGCCGCGATTCCCGGTGTGCTCGCGGTCTCGGCGACGGGCAACGCCGGCGGCATGGCCGCGTTCTCGAGTTTCGGGCCCGAGGTCTCGGTCGCGGCTCCGGGGGTTCGCATCACCTCGACCGATCTCGGTCGACCGGCGGGCTCCGATACGTATTCCTCCGAATCGGGCACCTCGTTCGCGGCGCCGATCGTGGCCGGGGTGGCGGCGCTCGTGCGATCGCGTTTCCCGGGCCTGTCGGCCGAGGCGATTACGGCCCGCATCCGCAGCACGGCCCGCGACCGCGGTCCGGCGGGCGTCGACGACGCGTACGGGCACGGTGTCGTCGACCCGCTGGCGGCGCTCGGGGCCCGGCCGGCGGCGACCCGGGCGGTGTTCCGCAGCGTGCCCGACGCTGACGCCGGCGATCTCCCGGCGACCGCACTGGCGATTGCGGCCGGGGTCACCCACCAGGCGCTCATCTCGCCCGAGACCGACGAGGATTGGTACCGGGTCGCGCTCGGCCCCGGTCGCTTCCGCGTCGTGGTGCCGGCGCCCACCGGTGCGCTCGAGCACGACTTCGACCCGATCGTCGAGTTGTACGGCCCCGGTTTGCGCTTTCTGGCGACTCAGGAGTTCGGCGGCGGCACCCTGGCCTTCCGGATCACGACCGCCGGCCTCTACGCGATCCGGGTGCGAAACCGCAATGCGAGTACGGCGCCCTACACGCTGCGCGTCGAAACCGTCGCGGGTGTCGCACTCTTCGAGGGCGGCGTGCCGTTCGAGTTCCGCTCGGCGGTCGGATCGGTCGGCATCGGCGATGTGACCGGTGACGGCCGCCCCGACGCGATCGGCCTCTCGGGTTCGGATGCCGACGCATTCGACACCCTCGTCGTCGCCCCGCAGGCGGCCCGCCGAACCTTTGCCCCCCTGCTCGTGTACCCGACCCCCACCGGTGCGGTCGGTTCGAGTCTCGTCGTCGGCGACGCGACCGGAGACGGCAAGGCCGACGTCGTCTTCGCTGCGTCGGAGGGAATCGTGCTGCTCGGTCAGGGCGTGGGGGGACTGACGAGCCAGCGGATACTGCGCTTCGACGGGTACGAGCACTTCGCGCTCGCCGACGTCGACGGCGACAGTCGTCCCGACCTCGTGGCCGGCGGACCGGTCGGGTTGCGGGTCTTCTGGGGTGATCCCGGCACTCCGTTCACGGCGAGCACCGCGCTTTCCGCCGTCCCGTCGGCGGCAGTGGCCGCGACGAACGGAGGGGTGGCGGCGGCGCGTGCGGGCGGCGTCGTCTACTACCGGGCGACGGGCCGGTCGCTCGCGTCGACGACGGTGCTCCTCTCGGCGGTGCGGGCGTTGGCCTTCGACCCGGCGGGCGGCGATCTCGTCGTCGCCCGGGGCCTCTCACCGCTCGGTTCGGTGCGCGTGTTGCGGCCGGGTCCGGGCGCACCGCCGACGTTGGCGACCGTTCGCTCCCTCACGCTCGGCGCTGCCGATCCGGGCCCCGTGGTCGTCGCCGACGTCGACGGGGGAGGATCCGACGTAGTGACGCTCCACCGGGCGACGGGCGAGTTGGGCGTGATCGGTCTCACCGGCGGAACTCCCCGCCGCTTCGCGGTCGACCCGACCGGCGGCGCGCCGTACGGCCCCGCCGCGCTCGCCGTCGGCGATCTCGACGGCGACGGTCTGCGCGACGCGATCGTCGCGACCGATGTCGGAATGCGCCTCGCGCTCCACCGGCTCGACGTGTTGCCCGCGGTTTACGGCGGGGTGCTGGTGACTGCGGTAGAGCCGGTGGCCCGCCGCGTCGGGGCGCTCGCGACGGTTCGCCCCCGAATCGCGCTGTCGGCCGTCGCTACCAACGCGGCGACCACCGTGCGCCTGGTGAGCCGCCACGGGGCGGTGCTGTCGGCCGCGGTGGCGGGCCTCGGGACCGATCGCATCACGTTGACCCCGCCGATAGCGCTCGCCCGGGGGGCCTACGCCGTGCGCATCACGGGTCTGGTCGGGGTCGGGGGTGATCGCGTCGAGCGCCTCGTCGTGCCCTTCACCGTCGGTCCGGCCCCCGACCAGCGGGCTCCGGCGGTGGCGTTCACGGCCCGACCGGCGGGCACCGTGGCCCCGGGGCCGCGGGTCGTGCGCTTCTCGTCGCCCGATCGCACGGCAACCTTCGCGTGCAGCATCGACAACCGGCCGTACATCGGGTGCCGGTCACCGCTCGCAGTCCCGGCCGGTCCGGGCCGCCACTCCGTGCTCGTGTTCGCCCGGGACCCCTCGGGCAACGAGAGCAGCGCGATCGCCGCGAGTTGGCGGACCCGGTCGTCCTGAACGGATGCGCGATCAGCCGCCGACGCGGCGCACGACGATCACCGGGGTGAGTTCGTCGCCCTGACCCATCGGGTTGTCGAGGAGCGCCTCGCGCACGACGGCGGCCGAGACGGGGAACCCGGGGCTCGTGCCGAGGACCTCGACGTTGATGTTGTTGGCGTCGACCACGGCGACGGGTGCTCCGGCGAACGCGGCGATCTCGGCGGCTGCGGCCGCGGGGTCGGAGGGTCCGAGCATCGCGAACTCGTCGAACGGCTTCACGGTCGCCGGGCTGAAGCCGTCGATCTCGGAGATGCGATGTCCGGCTATCCGGTAGAAGTCGCCGCGGCGGCGCAGCAGGAGTCGGCTCACACCCCCGAGCACCATGGCCAGGAACATGCGGACGGAGCCCGCCTGCATGATCGCGACCTGCATCTTGCGGGGATCGGAGTAGCCGACGTCGTCGGGGTGCTTGGTCACCCCCTTCACCAGCAGTCGGGCGAGCAGACCGGGCCGCACGACCGAGTGGTGGATCACCCGGCCCTGCGAGATCGTCACGAACTTCTCGGACACGGCGAGCCAGTCGCCGGGTTGCACGACCGGAGCGACGTAGCGGGCGAAGACGGGTTCGAGCGGTTCCTTGATGTGGATGAGGTGGGTGCGCACGGCAATGCGCTCGTAATCGACCCCGTCGGCTCGGCGGATGCTCACGCCACTGCGACCGATCGGTCGATGTAGCGGCGCATCCAGAGCTCGGTGACGAGCACCCGCCAGAAGATCAGGCCGTCGCCGGGGCGACCGGCCCGGTGTTCGTCCCACGCTCGGAGCAGCGCGTCGGTGTCGTAGAGGTCGCGGTCGGCGAGCTCGGGCGACGCGAACACCGCACGGACCTCGTCGGCCCGGCGGTGCATCCAGGTGATGTCGGGGTTGATGAATCCGATCTTCGAACGGCGGAGGCGGTTCTGCTCGGGCATCCGCCCGCGCATCGCGTTGCGGTAGACGGCCCGGTTCCAGCCGCCCTTGATCTTCTGGTCGATCGGCAGCGAGAAGATGTACTCGACGAGTTCGTGGTCGAGGAACGGCACCCGGGCCTCGATCGAGAACGCCATGGAGTTCTTGTCCTCGTAGCGGAGCAGGTCGGGCGTCGACGTGCGCATGACGTCGGCGGCGAGCCGGGCGTTGAGGTTGCGCTCGGCCTCGTACGCGGGCACCGCGCCGGTGGGTCCGGCGCGGACGAAGTCGCGGGCGGTGAAGGGGGTCCGACGGCCGGTGAGGCGGGCGGGGAGCCGCGACCGCAGGAGCTCGCCCAGGTAGGGGCGGTAGAGGTCGCGGCCGGCGAGGAGCTCACGAAGCGCGGCGAGGTAATGACGGTCGGCGAGAGCGGAGGTCAGGTAGGCGCGGAAGTAGGGGATGTATCCCGCGAGGAGTTCGTCGCCGCCGTTTCCGCTCAGCATCACCTTCACGTGCTCGGAGGCGAGCCGGTAGACGCAGTAGTAGGCGTAGGGGGCCGAGGCGATGGTGGGCTCCTCTTGGAACCAGATCCAGCGGTCGATCTCGGCCCAGAACTCGTCGGCGTCGGGGTAGGCGTAGTGGGGAATGCTGCCGACCGCGCGCTCGACGATGTGGATGTAGTGGCTCTCGTCGATCGTCTCGCCGGGGTGGAGCGCGCTGAAGGTGAACAGGCCGTCGGTGTGGAGGTCGTGGCCCGCGTCGCGCAGTCGGGCGATGGTCGTCACGACCCCGGTCGAGTCGAGGCCCCCCGACAGCGGAACCCCGACGGGCACATCGGCCATGAGGTGACGGGCGACGACTCGGTCCCAGAGCGCCGCGAACTCCTCGGCGTAGTCGTCGTCGCTGCGGCTCGAGGCGAACGCGAGGTTCACCTCGGGGTCCCAGTAGCGCTCGATCCGCACTATGCCGTCGGGTCGTACGAGCATCGTGTACCCGGGGAGCAGGCGCTTGATACCAGCGAAGAAGGTGGGCTCGTCGTCGTCGTGGAGGCGGTGGACGAGGAATCGGCGCACGGTGTCGGCGTCGGGTTGCCGGACGACTCCCGGATCTTGGAGCAGTGCCTTCAGTTCCGAGGCGAACGCGAACCGGCCGGGACGATCGACGTAGTACAGGGGCTTGATCCCGAGCCGATCACGGGCGATGAAGCACTCGGCGGTGCGGGCGTCGGTGATCGCGAAGGCGAACATTCCGGTGAGGTGGTCGACCACGCGGGGTCCCCACTCCTCGTAACCGCGGAGGATGACCTCGGTATCGGAGTGGTCGGTGACGAACCGGTGGCCCCGGGCCTCGAGCTCGCGGCGCAGCTCGGGAGCGTTGTAGATCTCGCCGTTGTGGACGAGAGCCAGGTTGCGATCGGCGCTGTAGAGCGGTTGGTCACCGGTGGCGACATCGACGATGGCGAGCCGTCGCATCCCGATCGAGAAGTGGGGTCCGACCTGCGTGCCCTGACCGTCGGGGCCCCGGTGCACGATCGACGCGAGCATTCGCTCGAGCAGCTCGGGGTCGGATCCGGCGAAGCCGGCGATGCCGCACACGGCGACCGAGCCTATGGGCGGGGCGCGCGCCTACGATGTCCCTCCCATGAGGCTGACCTGGCCCGATGCGACGCTGCCCGATGCGGTCCGTGACGGTCTCGTGGGACCGGGAGCTCCGTTCGAGGTCGTGACCGAGTCGGTGCTCGGCGTACCGCTTCCGGTCTTCGCCGGACGGCCCCGCAGTCTCGTCGACTTGCTCGAGACCGCAGCCGAGCGCCACGGTGACCGCGCGTACGTAGTCTTCCCCGAGCGCACGGTCACCTACGCGGAGATGCCGGTGGCCGCCGCCGCCGTCGCTCGTGTCCTCGCCGATCGGTACGGCGTCGGCAAGGGCGACCGGGTCGCGATCTGCGCCGCGAATTGCGTGGAGTACGCGATCACGTTCTGGGCCGCGACGATGCTGGGCGCGGTCACGGTCGCGATGAACGGCTGGTGGACCGGCTCGGAGATGAGCTACGCGCTCGACCTGACCCGACCCACGGTGTGCTTCGGGGACCGCCGCCGCATGGAGCGGCTCGCCGACCAACCCGAGCGGCCCCACCCGGTCGTGGTGTTCGAGGACGCCTTCGCCGGGATCGAGTCCGAGGGGGCCGGGGCGCAGCGTCCGGGGGCGGCGATCGACGAGGACGACCCGTTCCTCATCCTGTTCACGAGCGGCACGACGGGTCGGCCCAAGGGCGCGTTGCTGTCGCACCGCAGCAACATCCACTTCATCTGGACGGCGATGGCCGGTGGCTTCGAGCGCTTCGCCCGGGCGATGGCCGCCGGGCGCGAGGTCACCCCGCCGTCGGGCCCGCCGGTGGCGATCTCGGCATCACCGTTCTTCCACGTTTCGGGTCTCAACTGCCAGCTCGTGATGGCGACGGCGAGCGGGATGACGATCGTCTACGCGCCGCCGGGCAAGTGGCGCGAAGACGTACACCTCGAGCTCACCCAGCGGCACGGGGCGACGATGTGGTCGCTGGTGCCGACTCAGCTCTGGCGTTTGTTGGAGTGGCCCGGGCTCGGCGACTACGACCTCTCCTCCCTCCAGACCGTCGGTGGCGGCAGCGCCGTGTGGCCGCCCGAACTCCTCCGGACGCTCGAGCAGCGGATTCCCCACGCCCGAGCGGGACTCGGTACCGGGTGGGGCATGACCGAGTCGAGCGGGGCGGGCACGTCGCTTCGGGCCGACGCGAGTTACGAGCGGCCCGACAGCATCGGCAACGTGTCACCGACGGTCGAGCTCGAGGTGCGGGATCCGGCGACGGGGGCGGCGCTCGGCGAAGGCGAGGTCGGCGAGATCTGCATCCGGACCGCGGCCCTGTTCCTCGGCTACTGGGACAACCCCGATGCGACGGCGGCGGCGCTCGACGCCGACCGCTGGTACCGCACCGGCGACTTCGGCCACATCCGCGACGAGTTCGTCTACCTCGAGGGTCGGCGCCAGGACCTCATCATTCGCGGCGGAGAGAACATCTACCCGGCCGAGATCGAGGTGCGACTCATCGAGCACCCCGACATCACCGAGGTCGCCGTGGTCGGCGTCGATCACGCCACGCTCGGCCAGGAGGTCAAGGCCTACGTGGTGCCCCGGGCCTCGGGGATCATCGGCCACGACGACGTACGGGACTTCGCGGCGCAGACCCTCGCCGCGTACAAGGTCCCGACCCACGTCGAGTTCGTCGACGCGTTGCCCCACAACGCGGCGGGCAAGGTGCTCAAGCACCTCTTGGGCAAGGAACCCGAGTCGGCGGAGGCCACGGGCTTCATCGAGGAGTGACCGGTCTCAGCGCTCCCGGCGCAGGCGGGAGACCAGGTAGATCGCGAAGCTGATCGAGGTCACGAAGACGCTGGGTTTCACCGTACCGACGGCCAGTGCCGCAAGGATGCCGCCGATGCCGGCGACGACGGCGAACGCCACCGAGACGGCGACCACGACCATCGGGACCGCCGACCACCGGCGGGCCGAAGCGGCCGGAGCGATGGCGAGGCTCAGGACCAGCAGCGTGCCCACGACCTGGGCCGCGGCGGTGACGGCGAGAGCCAGCACGACGAGGAACACGATGCCGAGGATTCGTTCGGGAACTCCCCGGATCCGGGCCACCTCGGGGTCGACCGACGCGAAGAGGAGGGGCCGGGCCAGCCCGGCCATGACCGACGCGACGACCAGAGCGATGAGAGCCAGCACGGTGAGTTGGCGGGGTCCGACGCCGAAGATGTTGCCGAAGAGAATGTTGGTCGCGGCCGACGAGAATCCCCGGTAGCCGCTCAGGATCCAGACGCCGAGGCCGAGACCGAAGGCGAGTATCACCCCGATCGCGGCGTCGCGTTCGCGTTCCTGCACGCCGAGGGCCCCGATGACGACGGCGACGAGAACTGCGCCCGCCAGTGCCCCGAGGAGCGGATCGTCGGCGAGCACGAGTCCGGCTGCGGCTCCCGTGAACGCGAGCTCGCTCGTCCCGTGCACCGCGAACGAGAGTCCCCGCATCACCACGAAGGGGGCGACGAGTCCGCAGGTGATCGCGACGAGAGCCCCGGCGAGGAGGGCCCGCTGCGCGAAGGGCTCCGCCAGGTAGAGGGTGACTCCGCTCATCGGTGCTCGCCCTCGTGGTGGTGGTGGGCGTGGGGCTCGGTTGCGCCCTCGGCGCCGAGCACGACGATGCGGCCGTGGACGTCGAGCACGTCGACCGGAGCGCCGTAGAGCTCGGAGAGCCGGGCACCGGTGAGCACGGCATCGGGTGGACCGACCGCGGCTCGTCCGTCGACGAGGTAGCAGACGCGATCGACGAAGGGCAGGACGGGGTTGATCTCGTGGGTTACGAAGACGACCGCGGCCTCCCGCTCGCGACGTTGGCGCTCGATCAGCGCGGTGACCGCGGCCTGGTGGGCGGGGTCGAGCGAGAGCAGCGGCTCGTCGCAGAGCAGCAGGTGCGGGTCGCCGACGAGCGCCTGGGCGATGCGCAGACGCTGCTGCTCGCCGCCGGAGCAGCGACCGAGCGGGCGGTCGGCGAATCCGTCGGCTCCCACGAGCGCGATGGCCCGGTCGACCCGCGGTCGCGTCGACCGCCGGTCGAGGGGGAGGCCGGGGCGGGAGCCGTCGACCCCGAGGCGTATGAGGTCGCGACCGCGGAGGGGGAGGTCGGGGGGGAAGCGGCGGTGCTGGGGCACGTAGCCGATGCCGGCTGCGCCGCGTCCGGGGGGTGCGCCGTCGATCTCGACCGTGCCCGCGTCGAGGGGGCGGCGACCGAGCATGACCTCGAGCAGTGTGGTCTTGCCGGCCCCGTTGGGGCCGAGTACGGCGACGAACTCGCCGGGGGCGACGTCGAGGTCCAGGGCGTCGAGGACGGTCCGCCGCCCGAAGCGGACGGTGGCGCCGCGGATGCGGACGATCGGGCTCACGGGGCGGCCGGGAGCGCCCGCCGGATCGCGTCCACGGTGCGGCCGATCCAGTCCGGGTAGGAGTCGACCGCCGCCGGCATCGCCTCGGTGACCTCGACCACGGGCAGGCCGCGGTCGGCGGCGTGGGTGCGCACCTGCTCGGTCGCCGGGGTCTCGGCTTCGGTGTTGTAGACGAGGATGCGGGCCCGCCCGCCGGTGACCAGAGCGTTCATGGCGGCGGTGTCGCGTGCACTCGGTTCCTCACCCTCCTCGACCGAGACCGCAAACCCGCTCGGTGATACGACGCGCAGTCCGAGCGCGCGCAGAAGGCGATCGACGACCCGTTCGGTGACGGCGACGGGGGTACCCCGGGCGCTGCTGCGGATCGCGGCGATGCGATCGCGTACCGGCTGCCACTGCGCGAGGAACCGCGCGAGGCCGCGCTCGTACGCGGCGCGGCCGTCGGGGTCGGCCGCGGTGAGTGTCTCGGTCACGGCCCGGGCGACGGCCGGTCCGGCTGCGGGCTCGAACCAGAGGTGCGGGTCGGAGCCCCCGGGGTCGCCCTCGGTCCCGAGCACCTCGGTCGCGGTCACCACCCGCGGATTCCGGTTCGATCCGGCAACGATCTCCTCGGCCCAGTGGTCCAGGTCGGCCCCGTTCAGGACGACGACGTCGGCGTCGGAGAGCGCGGCTGCCGTGCGCGCATCGGGTTCGAACAGGTGGGGGTCCGATCCCGCCGGGGCCCCCGCCTCGACGACCCGGGCCCGGTCGCCCGCGATCTCCCTCGCGATCGCTGCCCAGGGTCGCTGTGTGACGGCGACGGTCGTGCCGGCGGCACTCTCGCCGGTGGCGCACCCGGCCCCGAGGGCGGCGAGGGTCAGCGCGATGACGAGAGCCGGGGCGGCGGCACGGGACCGGGACACGGCCGCCTATTGAAAACGATTCTCATTACCGGGTCAAGCCGGGTAGCGGCGCGCCCTGCGGGGACGGGGTCGGGGCTGCGGCTCAGGGGAGCGCGAAGGCGTGGAGTTCGCAGTCACCCGATCCGACGAAAACCCGACCGTTCGAGATCGCGGGCGACGAGTAGATGAAGCCGTTGCCTCCGGGGCACACCGACTTCGTCCAGTCGTTCGCCTTCTGGCGGAGCAGCGGATTGCAGACGCGGGGGGTGCCGCCGCATCCGGTCGTGCCCCCGGCCGAGAAGGCCCAGAGGTATCCGTCGCCCGATCCGAACACGACGACGCCGTTGGCGACGGCCGGCGAGGAGTTGATCGGGCTGGCCACGAAGCCGCGCCACCGCGGTTCGCACTGGACGGGGATTCCCGCGCAGCCCACCGTGCCGTTGGCGTCGAAGGCCCACAGGTTGCCGTCCTGCGACGCGACGAGCACGTTGGACCCGGCGATCGCGGGAGAGGCCACGACGCCACCGAGAGTCGCCCCGCTCCAGAGCGGATAGCACTTGCGCGGGGTTCCGCCGCAGCCGAGGACTCCCTGCGCGTCGTAGGTCCAGAGGTAGTTGGCGACGCCGATGTAGACCCGTCCGTTGGCGACGGTGGGCGCGCCGGAGAGGATGTCGCCGGTTTCGGCGGTCCAACGCGGGGCGCAGGTCTTGGGGGTTCCGCTGCAGCCCTTCACGCCGGCGGCGTCGAACACGTAGAGGTCACCGTTGTTGGAACCGACGTAGACGAACCCGTTGGCGACGGCGGGCGAGGACTGCGAGGCGATTGTGAGGGTGGCCCGCCAGAGAAACTTTCCGGCGGTCGAGACGGCGACGAGGAAGCCGCCTCGGGTGGCGACGTAGACGACGCCGCCGACGACCACGGGTGAGGAGGCGATCGCACCGCTCGTCGTGAACTTCCAGATCGGCGTGCAGACGCGCGGCGTGCCGCTGCAGCCCTGCACCCCGGCCGCGTCGAACGCGTAGAGCGCCTTGTCGCCCGATCCGACGTAGACCCGGCCACCGACGACGGCGGGCGACGATTCGACCGGGCCCGCAGTCGACGCGGTCCACACGGGCTGGCAGCGGCGCGGGGTTCCGGAGCACCCCTGCACGCCCGCGGCGTCGTAGACGAGGAGCTTGCCGTTCTCCGATCCGACGTAGACCCGGTTCCCGACGACGGCGGGAGAGGAGAGGACGGCCCCCCGGGTGGTCGGGGCCGAACCGGTCGGTCCGGTCCAGCGCTGGCGGAGACTCCCGACGTTGCCGACGGTGAGGATCGTGTCGCCCGGGTTCCGCCCGGTGTGATCGGGGCCGAAGCGGAACATCGGCCAGTCGGCGGCGCTCCCGGCCGCGACGAGGGCCGCCAGGGTCGCCAGGGTGGCGACGGTGCGCCCGAGGGAGGGCCGCCGGGGCCGCGAGGGGTCGATTGCCCAGTATTAGTCGGGGGTCCGGCCCCCGTCCAGGCTCGCAGGGCCCTTCGGGGCCGCAGAGCCCGGATTTCCCGGTCCGGCCGGGCCGCGGCGTCCCCTCTCGGCCCGATCGGGGTAGGCCGGATTTCTCAGTAGCCAGAACGCCCGATTCGGTCTAGGATCCGCGCAGTTCCGGCGTCAGGTCTCCCAGGGGGGGAGTCCGATCCGGGTAGGGAGTGTGTGATGAGGGTCGTGGCCCGACTGATGCTGGTGGCAGCGCTGCTGCTCCCTGCTTCGGTCGCCCTGTCCCAAGCGGCTGGTGGCGTCGGCTCGTCCGGCGGTACTGCCGCTATCTCCTGCAACTTCTTCCGCGGCGACATGCGCATGACTCCCGGGCTGCTCACGGCGCCGGCCACCGATCAGACCGCCTCGGTGACGGGCCGCCTCTACGGCTGCAACAAGTCGGGCGGCAGCGCCCGGTTCACCTCATCGCTCACGATGACCGCGGCCACGTGCGGCTCGTTCTCGATGCAGGGCACCGGCACGTTCGCCTGGGCCAACGGCCAGGTCTCGAACGCCACGATGGTGTTCCAGCAGCAGGACTTCGCTCCCCAGAAGTACCTCGTCGGCGGCGCGGTCACGAGCGGCCCGTACAGCAACCTTCTCGTGTGGCTCTACTTGCGCTTCACGCTCGAGAACACGAAGACGGGCGCCCTGTGCACGTCGGAGAATCCGGCGGTGAAGGCCTCGTTCACCAACGCGTCGAGCATGCAACTCGTCACCCCCGACACGCCGCCGACCTTCCCGGCTCCGTCGACCACGCCGACCACCAGGCCGACCACCACCACGACGTCCACCACTCTCGCTCCGGTGCGGCCGACCGACCCGACCGTTCCCGGACCGCCGCCGGGCCCGCTCCCCAACACCGGTGTGGGCAGTTGGGGTGCGGTGGTCGGAGCCGAGGCGCTCCTCATCGGCGGGGGACTCGGACTTCTCGGCGAGGACCGGCGTAGGCGCCGGTCGCGTACCCCGGGTCGAGCCGGAGCGCGCAGTTGGCTCGAGATCACGATGCCGCCGGAGTGATCCGGCCGCTTCGATCACTGCTGCGCTGACTACCGGTTCCCCGAAACCGAATCGCACCTACCCGTGAGGAATCGGCCGCTCCGGGTCGGGGAGGCCGTCGCTCAGCGCCAGAAGGTCCACCACCGGCGGGGCCGGGCGAGGTCGACCTTGAACTCCGAGATCGCCTGGAGCGTCTGCGCGTAGCGCTCCGCCTCCTCGCGCACGTGCCGGGGAATCTCGACGATGTCGTCGTCGGCCGGGGCGGGTGCGCTCACGAACGCCGGGGTCGATCTTTCGGGTTCTCCGGGGACCTCGACCTCGAACCCGGATGGCGTTTCCGCGGACTCGGGAGACGTGATGAGCGGGGCGTCGTTCGGAGTAGCGGTGCCCGGGGGCGCGGACGCGTTGCCGACGCGCGACGCCTCGGCGAGGTCGCGTGACGCGGCGGCGAGCTCGCGGGACGCCGTCGTCACGTCTCGGCTCAGGGCCGCAGCCTCGGCGGAGACCCCGCCGATCTCGATCGGCCGTCCCGCGCCGAGTGCCGTCGCGAACGCCTGGATCGTCACGTCGGCCCGTTCGAGTGCCCTCTCGCGTTCCTCGGCGATCACTCGCCACTTGTCACTCTCGCGGCGGGCTTCCGTGACCTCGGCCCGGAGGCGCGAGAACTGCTCGCGAACAACGTCGGCGGGAATGAAGCCGGGGGCACCGGCGCGAGCCGAATCTCCCGAGCGGTCGGTGGATTCGTCGGAAGTCGTCATCACGTCACCTCGCCGCTCCGATGGTAGCCGTGGCGACCGTCCCCTACGCTCCCGCGCCGTGGCCGAACGTCATCGACTGCAACCGGTGTGGGGGGCGGGGAGTTACGCCGAGCGCTTCGACCGGGTTCGCCCCCTCCTCGCCGGTCGGAGTGTGCTCGACGTCGGTGCGGGCTCGGGGGTCGGTCGTCCCGACTGGATGCACGCTCGCGTGGCGAGTGTCGCGGCCGAGACCGTCGGCCTCGAACTCGATCCGGTGTCGGCCGCCCGGGCGCAGGCCCTCGGCTTCGACGTGCGGGTCGGCGATGCCGAGGTCGTGGATCTCGGCCGCACGTTCGCCGTGGTGTGGGCCGGTGAGTTGATCGAGCACTTGTCCAATCCGGGCGCCTTTCTCGACCGCGTCCGTGCTCACCTCGAACCCGGCGGCTGCCTCGTGCTGACGACACCGAACGCGTTCGCGGTCTCGAACTTCGTCTACCGACTCGGTGGTCGCCCGCGCGTCAACTCCGGGCACACGTGCTGGTACGACGAGACGACCCTGAGTCAACTCCTCGAGCGTCACGGCTTCGGCGTCGTCGAGGTCGACTACGTCGGGCACCGCACGCCCGGCCGGCTGCGGTCGCTCGCGGCCGGTGCAGTACGCGCCGTACTTCCGGAGCGGCTCGCCCGCAACACCCTCCTCGTCGTCGCCCGGCCGATCGGCTGACCGGCGCCGACGGCATCGGCCCCGGATCGGGCCGCGCCGCCGATGGGGTCAGGCGTTGTCGTCCGGCGGAAGTGTCGAGCGCGGCGGAACGAATCGACTACGGGGTCGTGACCGGGCGATCTCGCCTCGGATGAGGCGGAAGCCGAGGTAGCCGAGCCCGAGGAGCGCGACGAGCGGCACGATCACCAGCGGGCCCGAGGCGGAGGTCCGGATCGCCCCCGCAGGTAGGGCCCGGAGCGTCTCGCCCGCGCTGCGGGTGGGTGTGATCCGCATCGCATCGGGAATCTCGGTGGGGTCGATGTCGCCGAGGCTCGGGAACCACCCGGGTTCGCGTTGCGAGAGAGCCGGCGGGATGCCGACCACGGTGCGCGCCCGCTCGGCCCGCAGGAGGGCCTGGCGGACCGTCTCGCTCTGAACGGGCCGGGCGATCGTCGTGGGCGGGGTCCGGGTCGGCCGCGGGGCGGCCGGTCGCGCCGGGGCTGCGGGCCGGGCTCGGGTGGCGACCGTGGGAGCGGGGGCGACGGTGGTGGCCGGGCCCGCCTCGGTGGTGGACGGGGTCCGGACGGCAGAGGCACTCGGCGCCGGGTCGAAGGTGAGGGTGAGGACGATCGACGGCACCGGCGGTGGCATCGCGGCGAGTTTCAAGGGGTCCACCGTCGTCGGGGCGGGGGCGACCGTGGTGGTCGAGGAGGTGGGTGCGGCGGTCGTGGTCGTCGTCGTGGTCGTGATCGGAAGCGCCAACTCCTCGTTGACGAGTACGGCGAGATCCGCGCACCCGGGGGTCGCCGCGTCGACGGCAGCAACCTCGGGGGTCGGGTCGACCACGGTCACGGCTCCCGTCTGCTCGTCGTAACGGCGCGCGCCGGGGACTCCCGTGCCCGCGCCGATTCGGAGCGGGCCGACCGAGCAGGTCGCTCCGGAGCCCCGGACCGTCCAGCGTTGTTCGACGAGACCGCCGACGAGAGCGATTCCGGTCCGCGGGTCGAGCCGACCGCGAACATCGGAGGCGGGCAGCGTGTCGACTACGACGACGAGGGGATCGCGCTCGCCGACGTCGAGGCGCAGGGCGTGCGGGGCGAAGGCGAGGTCGGAGGCCGGGATCGTGAAGGTGCCGTCGCCGGAGATGTCGCCCGTGGCCGGGGTGATCGTGCGGATGCCGATGTGGTTCTCGCCGAGGGTCAGGAGCGAGAGGTCGAGGCCGACGGTGAGGTCGCCCGGGTTGGTCACGGCGGGGGTGGCTCCGGCGCCGAAGGTGGCGAGCAGGAGACCGGTGGTGACAGCGACAGTGGCCGCAGCCGCGACGATCCGGCGGCGCCGTCGACGCGTCTGGATTCGGGAACGGCGGGTCGATTCCATGGTCGTGACCGCAGGGTCGGGTAAAGCCTACGCCAGCACCCGGCGGCGGGGAATGAGACGTTCGGCCGGGGGGAAGGAATTCGCGAGTCGGCGGCGGTTCGGCTCCCCGACTGCGGGGCCGGGGCGTGGTACACATGAATCCGGCCGGATTTGCCGGATCCGGCGCCGGAACCGCGGGAAGCGAGAGATTCGTCAGCGGTGACCGGGGCCGCCGACGTCGGAACAGGGGAGCGGTGAGCGAAGCGGCCGTCATCACGATCGTCGCCCGGAACTACGTGTCCCGGGCCCGGGTGCTCGGGACCTCGCTCCGGCGGACCAACCCCTCGCTGACCCTCACTGCGCTGGTCGTCGACGGAGAGGGCCGACTTCCGGCGGTGGGCGAGGACGGTGTGCGCTGGGTGGCGCCCTCGGCCCTGCCCCTCGACCCCGCCGAGTTCGACCGCATGGCTTCGATCTACGACGTCACGGAACTCTGCACGGCGCTCAAGCCGTGGGCCCTCGAGATGATGCTCGACACCGGGACGGCGACGGTCGCCTACATCGACCCCGACGTGGCGATCTTCGGCCCACTCGACGTGTGCTTCGCCCTCGGCGACGCCGACATCGGCCTCACCCCGCACTGCGTGCATCCCATCCCTCGCGACGGTCTCCGGCCGACCGAGGCCGATCTGGCGGTGGCCGGGGTTTACAACCTGGGCTTCGTCTCGGTCACCGAGGGAGCGCGGCCGATGCTGCGGTGGTGGCAGGAGCGCCTGCGCCGCGACTGTCTCGTGGCGTTCGAGCGCCAACTCTTCGTCGACCAACGCTGGCTCGATCAGGCACCCGCGCTCTTCGCGTGTCGCGTCATCGCCGATCCCGGGTGCAACGTGGCGTACTGGAACCTGCACGAGCGTCCGCTGCGCCGCGACGGCGATCGGGTCACGGTCGAGGGTGGCCCGCTGCGCTTCTTCCACTTCAGCGGCCTCGAGTCCGACCGGCCGTGGGTGATGTCGAAGTACGTGGCCGATCGTCCGCGCGTCGTGATGAGCGAGCACCCGGTGGCGGCCGCGTTGTGCGACCGGTACCTGGTCGAGGTCGCCGCCGCCGAGACGCCGGGTGACGACACGGAGTACGGCTTCGGGCGGTTGAGCGACGGTACGCCGATCGGAGCGCTCATGCGGTCGGTGTACCGCGAGGCGGTGCTGCGGGCCGATGAGGGCGGCGATCCGCCTCCGCCGATGCTGGGCGCCGATCCGGCCGCTGTGCGAGCGTGGTTCAGCGAGGCGGTGACGCCCGGCGGACGCGTGGGTCGGCTGCTCGACGGACTGTGGCGCTCCCGACCCGACCTCCGGGGCGCCTTCCCCGATCCCGAGGGTCGCAGTGGCGATCACTTCACGGCGTGGGCTCTGGAGCACGCGGAGGCGCAGACGGGCATCCCGGTCGGATTCCTCGTCTCGCCGGGCCGTCGCCGCGACCTCCGGATCGACGCGCGGGTTCCCGCGGGCTCGGCGCCCGGGGTCAACCTCTCCGGCTACCTGACTGCGGCGCTCGGCATCGGCCAGGTGGGCCGGCTCCTGGTCGACGCCTGCGCCGATGCCGGGGTTCCCGTGGCGACCCGGGTCTTCACCGCCACGGCCAGTCGGCGCGACATCCGGCACGAGGAGCGGGGCCGTTTCGGCGAGCACCCCGTCAACCTCGTCGTGGTCAACGCCGACCAGCTGCCGGCCTGGACCGCAACCTCCGGGGCGGGAATGGCCGAGGACCGTTACACGATCGGCGTCTGGTTCTGGGAGCTCGCCCACCTCCCGGAGTACTTCGCCCACTCGCTGACCCTCGTCGACGAGGTCTGGGTCACCTCCGACTTCCTGCGCCGGGCCCTCCTCGCGATCACCGAGAAGCCGGTGCACGTGATGCCGATGCCGGTCGCGGTACCCGAGTCGTCGATTTCGTTCGACCGGGTCCGGTTCGGCATTCCCGACGGGCCGATGTTCCTCTTCATGTTCGACTACTTCAGCACCGTCGATCGCAAGAACCCGCTCGGTCTCATCGACGCGTTCTGCGCGGCCTTCGCCGAGGGCGAGGGTCCGGTGCTGGTCATCAAGGCGATCAACGGTGATCAGGCCCGGTCCGACCGCGAGCGGGTCCGCTTCCGGGCGCGCGGTCGTTCCGACATCGTTCTCCTCGAGGACTACCTCGATCCCGAGCAGAACGAGGCCCTGCTCGGTGCGGCCGCGGCCTACGTCTCGTTGCACCGGTCGGAGGGGTACGGGCTCACGATCGCCGAGTCGATGGCGCGGGGTGTCCCGGTCATCGCCACCAATTTCTCGGGCAACCTCGAGTTCACGACACCCGACGACAGCATCCTCGTCGACTGTGCGCTGGCACCGGTGCCGCCGGGGGCCGGTCCCTACCCGGCCGGCGCGACCTGGGCCGAGCCCGACGTCGCCGCGGCGGCGGCCGCGATGCGGCGCATCATCGCCGAGCCGGAGTGGGCCCGGGCGCTCGGGCAGCGGGGTCGGGAGCGGATCGCGGAGGTGGCGAGTCCGGCCGCGACGGCGCGCTTCGTGCGCGAACGCGTCGGGGTCGCCACCGAGATCGCGCTGGAAAGGCGGCGAGGCACGGCACCCCCCGCGTCGGCGCCGGCCCACGAGGCCCGCCGGGCGCGCGCCGCGATCACGGCTCCGGCTCGCATCGATACGCCGGCCCGGTTCCCGGCGATCGCCCGTCCGCTGCGCTCGCTGACCTTCCGCGCGCTGCGTCACCACGACGAGCAGGAGCGGACCCGGATCCAGGCGTTGGTCGACGCGACGGATGCGGTAGTGGCCGAGCTCGACGGGCTGCGGGGTGAACTCGGCGCGATCCGCGACCACAGTCGCCGTTCGCTCGGACTCGCCCGCAACGACATCGAGCAGTTGGCGACGGCGATCCGCGGTCTCCAGGATGCCCAGG
>Ga0208783_10000707_pt1 | contig 20392 bp, 22 predicted proteins | sample DEB19_08_DNA_2_FD_184529 | JGI IMG/M metagenome (GOLD analysis project Ga0208783, IMG submission 184529) | Aqueous microbial communities from the Delaware River and Bay under freshwater to marine salinity gradient to study organic matter... | ecosystem: Environmental > Aquatic > Marine >...
CAATACCAGGCTTGCCGCCGAACTCCGCAACGAGGCCGACCTGCGCGACATCGAAGCGGCACAGCAGGGCTTCATCGCCGCGGTGCAGTCGAAGGACCACCTCGCCATGTCGGAGGCCAACAAGGGTTTCCACATGGCCATCGCGCGGGCCGGCAAGAACGCGTGGTTCGCCGCCTTCTACGAGAAGCTGCTCGACGAGGGCCGCCGCATCCTGCACCTCCACTTCGACTACATCGAGAAGACCAATGACGGCCGCCTCCTCACCGACGAGCACGAGGCCATGATCGATGCCATCCGCGAAAGGGACGTGGCCCGCGCCGACCGGCTCGCGCATGACCACTCCCGCCAGTTCCGTGACCGCTTCCTTGAATTCCTGCGCGCCAATTATTCCGCGGCGATCGATCTCTCGGCACCCGCGAAGCCCGCCGCACGACGCTGAGGCTTGACGCTCGATCCCGTATCGTTATATCTCATTGGATATAACGATACGGGGAGAATGCGAGATGCTGACGCGCCGGACCCTCGCTGCAGGCCTGTTTGCCGCAGCGGCCACGCTGAGCAGTTTGCCGCCGCTGCCGGCGACAGCGGCCGAGAAGGTCAACGTCTTCGCCGCCGCCAGCCTGAAGACCGCACTGGACGAGGCGAGCGCTGCATGGACAGCGGACACGGGCAAGGAGACCGCGAATTCCTATGCAGCGAGTTCGGCACTCGCAAGGCAAATCGAAGCCGGCGCTCCGGCCGATGTCTTCATCTCTGCCGACCGCGACTGGATGAATTACCTGTCGGGCAAGTCGCTCATCGCCGCGGGCAGCGAAGTGGAACTGCTCGGCAACACGCTGGTGCTGGTGGCGCCGGCCGATTCGAAGGCCTCCACCACCATCGCGCCCGGCTTCGACCTGGCAGGTGTGCTCAACGGCGGCAGGCTTGCCATCGGCGAGGTCAAGTCGGTGCCTGCCGGTAAATACGCCAGAGCGGCGCTGGAAAAACTGGGCGTGTGGGCCAGCGTCGAGGGCAGCATCGCCCAGGCGGAGAACGTGCGCGCCGCCCTGAAGCTCGTCGCCACAGGCAATGCCGCCGCCGGCATCGTCTACCAGACGGATGCGAGCGCGGATCAAAACGTCAGGGTGCTTGGCACCTTCCCGGCGGATACGCACCCGCCCATCATCTATCCCGCCGCACTCACCGCCGGCACGCGAAACATCGATGCAGCGGCCTTCCTCGCCTTCCTGCAGTCGCCGAAAGCGCTGGCGATCTTCAAGGCGCACGGTTTCGTCATCCTCGCAGGCCGCTGAGCCGTCAGAACAAGAAACCCGCCGGACCGTGCGATCCAGCGGGTTACAAATCTCCTGCCGCGAGCCGCGGCAGCGGTCAGACAGAGCGGCGCGCCAAGGCCGGGCGCAGCGAACCGGCCGCATCGCCCAGCTTGGCGACCTCGCCGGAGGCAGCCTCGATGAGCGCTTCCTTGCGGCGCTGCAGTTCCACCTGCACGGTCACGAGCTTGGCGCGCAGTGTGTGGTTCTGCTCTTCGAGCACGTTCACGATACGGTCAAGCTGGCGCAAACGCTCGTCCTGCGCCTTCAATTCCTCGTTGCGGTAAACACTGGCAGCACTCATGCGGGCGTCCAGTTCCCGAAGATCGTTTTCAGTAGAGGACGCGAGAAATTCCGCCCCGAATCCGACGGCAAGGCTCAACAGAGTGAGCACTCCGGCAGCGGCCAGCATGCTGGAGTCTTCCGGCAGCGCCCAGACGAAACCCGCCAGCGGCAGGCTGACCAGCAACAAACCTTTGCAGAGCTTCCGAAGAACATGTCTTTTATCGGTGGCCATACTCGAAACTCCTTCAGAAACGTGCGACGTGTTCACGTGCCCCCACAGAGGGGAATAACCATAGGACGCTATCAGTAGAGATACTTAGCACTTTTACCATAGCAATCAATTCAGTTCCGAAAAGATACATAAAGATATCATGCGGCAGGTTGTCGCACTCACTGTGAGAACTGCCATAGCCTTGCCATGCGTTAAAAGCATGACTGGTGCAAATTATGGTACATGTCATGCTTCAGTCGCATAACTTGACCATCAAAGATTGCTGATATTGCATTTTTGTGCGGGAAATTGCCCGGGTTTGCCCCTCTTGTGGGCCGAAGGAAGCGGTGCCTAGAGTTCCGGTGCGCGCAGACGAAAACTCAACTGTCCTCATGCGCGCCGGGGGTGCCGGTATGTGGAATGCGTCAAAGCCGCCCAGCAGCGTGATGGGTCCCAGCGCGGCCTGCCGCCTGCCCTGTTTCGCGCCGGGCGGCGACCCGCTCTACATGCTGGGCCTGCGCCTCATTGCCCATCTTCCCTATTTCAAGATCGCCAGCGTGCTGATGCTTCCCCAAGGCCTCAGCGATGGCGGACTGCTGGCGGCGGCGCTGGTCAACGCTCTGGCCTGCCTCGTCGCTTCGCGGTGGAGTGCCGGGCACCGGCGGGTAGCCGCCGAACTCCCCCATCGGGCGGTCCTTCCGCTGCTCGGCACCACCGCCGTGCTCGTCACCATGATGGTGGCGGGTCCGGCGCTTTCGACATTTTTCCCCCGCCACCCGGAACTGGTGGCCGCCCCCGCGAGCCTGATGCCCGCCTGGCTCCTCATCCTCGCCCCCACCTGCGCCTGCTTCTTCGCCGCGCAATACCTCACCGCCCCGCACCGCCGCGCGGCGGGCTGATGTCTGCCAAGAACGAAAAAGCCGCCCGGCACGGAGCCGGACGGCTTATCGAAAAGTGGTAGCGGGAGAGGGAGTTGAACCCCCGACCCCAGGATTATGATTCCCGTGCTCTAACCAACTGAGCTACCCCGCCGAAGTGGCGCGGATATAGGGCGGCGGCGGGTTTGAAGTCAAGCCGTGTGTTCGGTGTCATGCTCGCCATCCCGGTCCTTCTGGATGAAGGTGCGGTAGATGGAGATGAACAGGAAATAGAGGCTCGCCGCCACCCACACCCAAAGCTGCACGGTCTCGACCTTGCCCCAGTTGGCCCGGTCCTTGGCCTGGATGATGAGGCTCAGCGACATGGCCGCCCACAGCACCGTCATCGGCACGGTGATTTCCCGCCAGTGGGTGACGCGCAGCGGGTGCACGAACTTGATGGGCACGAAGGTCAGCACGCACAGCACCGCAACGGTGATGAGGTTGGTGAGCGGCCCCGTCTGCAGCACGAAGAAGTAGAGCACCACCACATTCCAGAGTGCCGGAAATCCGACGAAATAATAATCGTCGGACTTCATGCCGGTGTTGGCGAAGGTGTAGCACGACACCGCCATGATCGCCGCGGCCGAGATCAGGCTCCAGGTCTGGCCGGAGAAGTAGAAGTCCAGCGGCGTCATGTCGAACCAGTAGACCATCAGCGCCGGCACGGCCACGTAGGTGAAGAAGTCGATCACGTTGTCCAGCGTGCGGCCATCGACATTGGGCGTGTACTCGAGCACGCGGGCCTTGCGGGCCAGCGTGCCGTCCACCCCGTCCACGAACAGCGCGAGGCCCAGCCACATGAAGGCCGCCACGGGATCGTTCTTCAGCACCGACACCAGCGCCAGGAAGCCCAGCACGATGCCGCAGGTCGTGAAGGCATGGACCGCCCACGCGACACCCCTCTTCACATCGCGGTCGATGTTCGGGTGAAGGTTGATCTTGGCCAAGGCACGGAATCTCCCATGTGTGACCTGACTATAGGAAAGCCGGGTGCCGGAGGCAAATGTCTAGGCCTGCGCGAAGAACGCATGCCGTGCGGCCGGCTTTCATGGCCTCGCGATGAATCCGCCGCCCAGCACACGCTGGCCGGGTCCCTCGCCCGCGTAGAGCACGCAAGCCTGGCCGGGCGACACGCCGTATTCGCCGCCACGAACCGACACGACTGGCCCCTGCCCGTCCAGCCGGATGTCGGCCGGCACCGGCGGCCTGGCCGAACGGATCCTGGCGTGAACCTGCAGCGGCTCGGCACTCAGCGCCGCGCCCAGCCAGTTCAGGCCGCCGATGCGAATGTCCTCCCGCCGCAGCGCCTCTCGCGGGCCGACGATCACGCGCTTCGCGCCGGCGTCGATCCTCACCACGTAAAGCGGCTCGCTGCCGGCAATGCCCAATCCGCGGCGCTGGCCGATGGTATAGTGGATGATGCCGTCATGGCGGCCCAGCACGCGGCCCTCGAGGTCCACGATGTCGCCCGGCTCCACGCCCTGCGGGCGCAGCTTGCGGATGAGTGCGGCATAGTCGCCGTCCGGCACGAAGCAGATGTCCTGGCTGTCCGGCTTGTCTGCCACCTCGAGGCCGAGACCGGCGGCGATCGCACGCGTCTCCGCCTTGCTCAGCGCGCCCAGCGGAAAACGCAGGTAGTCGATCTGGTCCTGCGTGGTGGCAAACAGGAAGTAGCTCTGGTCGCGCGCCAGGTCGGCCGGGGTGAACATGTCGCGCCGGCCCGAGCCGTCGCCGCGCGCCCGGCTCTCCACGTAGTGACCCGTCGCCAGCACCGCCGCGTCCAGCTCCCGCGAGCGGGCGAGCAGATCGGCGAACTTGACGGTGCGGTTGCAGGTGACACAGGGGATCGGCGTCTCGCCCGCGAGGTAGCCGTCCACGAACTGGTCGATCACCGCTTCCCTGAAGCGGGATTCGAAGTCGAGCACGTAATGCGGAATGCCGATGGCGGAGGCCGCGCGCCGCGCGTCGTGAATGTCCTGTCCCGCACAGCAGGCACCCTTGCGGCGGATGGCCTCGCCATGGTCGTAAAGCTGCAGCGTGATGCCCACCACGTCGTATCCGGCCTGCTTCAGCAACGCCGCCGTCACGGTGGAATCCACACCGCCCGACATGGCGCAGACCACGCGGATCGACGACGGGTCGCCGGCAAGGCCGACCGTCGCGCGCACGCCGTCGATGAGGGACTGTCCGATCATCATGGAGGGTTAGATGGGGGATCGGGGCCGAAAAGTAAACGGCTGTTGTCGCGCCGGTTGTAGCGAAATGGGACCGGCGAGTCGCGGCGTTTGGGAAATCTTCAGAACTACTTAGGCGATTTTTAAGAGGCGGCGCATAGGCTTGGTTCCAGTGAGTAAGGTGCGTATTGAGTTGGTTGAGTCCCCTATGAACGGTCAGTTGCGTTCCCGCGTGAACTACGTGATCGGCCCCGATGGCAGCCCGCTGACGGTTGCCGACTTGCCGCCGCCTGGCAACCAGCGCTGGGTGATCCGCCGCAAGGCGGAGGTGGTTGCGGCTGTCCGGGGTGGTTTGTTGAGTTTGGAAGAGGCGTGCGACCGCTACGTCTTGACTGTGGAAGAATATCTGAGTTGGCAGCGGTCGATCGACCGTCACGGGCTCGCCGGGCTGCGGACCACCCGCATCCAGGATTACCGGGCGAACTAAGTCTCTGCAAAAAAGTTGAGTAGCGGGGCCGGAAGCGATCTCCGGCCCCTTTCCATTGCATGCCGATCTGGCTCATTGCTGCAATGAAGATCATCGCCCTTCACGCCCATCCCCGGCTGTCCTCCTCCGTCCTGCAGCGCGCCGTCGAAGGCCTCGGCGGCCTGCAGGTCGTCGTCACGGCGGCAGCGCCCGGCGCCAGGCGCAAGGAAGCATGACACGTCTTCTCCAGCGTTGCGGGAACGGACTCTGCCGCGCTAAAAGCCCCCCACATTCCACTTCGAGACCCCCATGGCAGACAACATCCATGACGTGCAGATCGACCCGCGCAACCTGAACATCCTCATTTCCGTCAACGGCAAGCTCACGCCGCGCGCCGAGGCCATGGTGTCTGTCTTCGACTCCGGCTTCATCCTCGGCGATGGTGTGTGGGAGGGCCTGCGCATGGTGAAGGGTGGCGTTCCCTTCCTGCACGAGCACATCGAGCGGCTCTATGAAGGCGCCAAGGCCATCTTCATGGACATCGGCCTCACGCCGGATGAACTGGTGAAGCGCCTGTTCGACTGCCTCGATGCCAACAACATGGAAGACGGCGTCCACATCCGCCTCATGGTCACGCGCGGCGTGAAGGCCACCCCCTATCAGGACCCGCGCGTCACCATCTCGGCCCCCACCATCGTCATCATCCCAGAGTACAAGACGCCGAACCCGGAGAAGATGCAGAAGGGCCTGTCGCTCCACACCGTGCATGTGCACCGGGGCGCGCCGGACGTGCAGGACCAGAAACTCAACTCGCATTCGAAGCTCAACTGCATCACCGCCTGCATCCAGGCCGCCAATGCCGGCGCCGACGAGGCGCTGATGCTGGACCCGCTGGGTTTCGTGGCCACCTGCAACTCCACCCATTTCTTCATCGTGCGCAGGGGCGAGCTGTGGACCTCGTCCGGTCAATACTGCATCCCCGGCATCACGCGCGGCAACATGATCAGGCTGGCGAAAGACCTTGGCATCCCCGTCTTCGAAAAGCAGTTCTCGCTCTACGACGTCTATGGCGCGGAGGAGGCCTTCGTCACCGGCACCTTCGCCGGATTGATCCCGGTACGGATGATCGACGGCCGCCCGGTGCGCCACCCGATGTCGGTGGAGGAGTGGTCGGGTGCCGGCCCCGTGTCGCGCCGCCTGTCCGAGGCCTACAAGGCACTCTGTGCGAAGGATTCGCGGAGGACCCTCTGATCCATGAGCACCAACATTGCCATGTGGTCGGGCCCGCGCAATATCTCGACCGCGATGATGTATTCCTTCGGCAATAGGCCCGACTGCCTGGCCTGGGACGAGCCCTTCTATGCCTTCTCGCTCGTCCACCACGGCAACGCCCACCCGATGCGCGACGAGATCATCGCGGCGGACGAGTCCGACTGGGACAAGCTTGTGGCGCGCTGCACCGGCCCCGCCGCGAAGCCCGTCTTCTACCAGAAGCACATGACGCACCACATGCTGAAGGGCTGGGGCCGCGGCTGGATCAACGGCCTCACCAACGCCTTCCTCATCCGCGCGCCCGAACGCGTGCTGACGAGCTACACCAGGAAGTGGTCGGACGTCACACTGCGCGACATCGGCTTCGTCGAGCAGGCGGAGATCTTCGACCTGGTGGCAGACAAGCTGGGCCATGCCCCACCCGTCGTCGACACCGACGACATCCTGCAGGACCCGCGCGCCACCCTCACCCGCCTCTGCGCCGCCTGCGGCATTCCCTTCGACGCGGCAATGCTCTCATGGCCCGCAGGCCCCAAGCCCTTCGACGGCGTCTGGGCACCGCACTGGTACAATGCAGTCTGGGCCTCTACCGGCTTCGGCCCGCCCCCGCCCGAACCGCCCCCGCTGCCCGCGCATCTCCAGAACATCGCCGACGAGGCGCGGCCTTTCTACGAGAAATTGCGGCAGCACAAGCTGTAGGAATGTTTTGCCGTCATCCCGGCGAAATCCGGAACCCCGCTTTGGTTGCAGCCCCGAAAAGCAAAACCGCCGGGACAGGCCCGGCGGTCATGTCATCCAGCAATGGAGCCATCTCTCACCGCAACGCGGCGGTCTGCAGCGGCACCGCGACGAAGCCCATGGCTTCCTTCTCGACGAGCATCTCGGCGCGGCGCAGTTCCTGTTCCTCGTGGGCCAGCAGCGTCTGCGCCTCGTTGAGCTGGTCCTTCAGCTCGCCGATGGAGCGCAGCAGGTTGTCCCTGCGGGCGCGGGCAGATTTCGCCGACAGCGAATAGTTGAAATGGGCGGGGTCGGAGACGCCGGTGCGACTTTCCTCGAACTTCACCTGGGCATCGAGGTCGTCGAACTTCCGGGTGAAGTCCTGGATCATATACTCGATGTCGGCAACCTGGCGCCGCTTTTCCTCGGTGCGGAAACGGTGCAGCCGGAGGAGCGTTTCGCGTGAACGCATATTGGACCCCTTACTCTACTCACAACAGTCTCAAGGGCGCCCCCAAAGGCCCCTTCCCACGATTCGCCGAATCAACTACGCAAGAGATTCCGGCCTTCGTGCATCTCGCATGATGGCCCGGTAAGCTTAAGGGGCGGTTACCGGCCAGTCGTGCCGGTCCAGGTGGGGTTCGGCGCCGTTGCGCCGCTGTCGGCATCAAGATGTAGCGGTTCAGGAGAATCGGCCCCTACATCTCGGTTAATGAGTCAACAGGAAACTCGCTTCGGATTAGGGTTTGTTAACCTTTCCCGTCTTATCTTGAGCGTCATCGTTAACGGTTAGTTGTGCGCCAAGGCCCGGTCGGCCGCGCAAACCGGAAGGCCCCACGCAAGGGGCAGGGGACCATAGGGGATTCGAGATGAGGGTATTGCTGATCGAGGATGATACCGCGACGGCCCAGAGCATCGAACTGATGCTCAAGTCTGAAGGTTTCAACGTCTACACGACCGACCTGGGCGAAGAGGGCGTCGATCTCGGCAAGCTCTACGACTACGACATCATCCTGCTCGACCTGAATCTGCCGGACATGTCGGGCTACGAAGTGCTGAAGACGCTGCGTGTCGCCAAGGTCAACACGCCGATCCTCATCCTCTCGGGCCTCGCCGGCATCGAGGACAAGGTCCGGGGCTTGGGCTTCGGCGCCGACGACTACATGACCAAGCCCTTCCACAAGGACGAACTGGTCGCCCGCATTCACGCTGTCGTCCGCCGCTCCAAGGGCCACGCCCAGTCGGTGATCGTGACGGGCGACCTCTGCGTCAACCTCGATACCAAGACCGTCGAAGTCGGAGGTGCGCGCGTCCACCTCACCGGCAAGGAATACCAGATGCTGGAGCTGCTGTCGCTCCGCAAGGGCACCACGCTCACCAAGGAAATGTTCCTGAACCACCTTTACGGCGGCATGGACGAGCCCGAGCTCAAGATCATCGACGTCTTCATCTGCAAGCTCAGGAAGAAGCTGGCGAGCGCTGCCGGCGGCAAGAACTTCATCGAGACCGTCTGGGGCCGCGGCTACGTGCTGCGCGAGAACGCACCGCCGATGGGCGAAGAGATCCGCGAAAGCGCATAAGGACTTCAATCCTGACGACAAAGGCCGCCCACCGGGCGGCCTTTTTTGCGAGTCTTCTCCCGCTTATTCAGCGAAAGAGGATTGGATCACGCCGCCCTCACCACCACGTCGGCCTCGTCCATGTCCATGGACAGCGTCAGCCCGGCCGAACGCGCCAGTTGCTTGGCGTAATAGGGCTGAACCAGGCGCGCATCGAGCGCCGTCAGTTCGGTCGTCCCGGCCAGCACGCCGGAAATCTGCTCCGGCACCTTGGCGCGATCGCCCGCGGCGCGCGCGGTGAAGGTGTCGCCCTCCACCGTCACGGTCACGAGGCCGCCGCGCGGAATTCCCGCCATGGCCATCAGCATCATGTTGAGAACGAGTTTCACCTGCTGCTTGGGGCGGTTCTCTCGCGGTGCGTTCCACTCGAGCTTGACCTTCTCCTCGCCCACGAAGGCCTTGGCGATCTCGCCGGCTTCGCCCATGTCGATCAAGGCGCCTGCCGAGCCTGCAGCGCCGAAGGCGATGCGACAGAACTTCAGCTTGGCGGCCGCCGTCTTGGCCGAGGAGCGCACCATGTCGAGGGCGGTCTCCTTGGTCTCCTCGTCCATTTCGGGGTCATCGATCAGCTCGAGGCCATTGGCGATGGCGCCCACCGGCGAGATCACGTCATGGCAGACGCGGCTGCACAGCAGCGCCGCGAGATCGAGGTCGGAGAGTTTCGCGTCGGCGGGGGCGAGATCGGACATGGGACATCCTTGGGCGGGAGTGATTCGTATGACTGTTGTACCACCGGCCCTTAAATATTTCCGCATTGACGGCCTGGCATTTCACGACCATGAAGCGCCGAAATCCGTGCCGGAGCGCCCTTGCCGATGACCGCCCCTTCCTCTCCCCTGCTGCAGTCCCTGATCGACCTGTCGATCCGCGCCGGTTCTGAAATCATGGCGATCTACGCCACGGATTTCTCGGCCAAGGAAAAGGGCGACCTGACGCCGGTGACGGAGGCCGACGAGGCGGCGGAAAGGATCATCCTCACCGGCCTGTCGCGGATCGACGGTTCGGTTCCGGTGATCTCGGAAGAAGCCGCCTCGGCTGGCCGCATTCCGGAGGTCTCCACCAAATTCTTCCTCGTCGACCCGCTCGACGGCACCAAGGAATTCATCTCGCGCAATGGCGAGTTCACCGTCAACATCGCGCTCGTGGAAAACGGCGTGCCGGTGGCGGGCGTGGTCTATGCCCCGGCACTGAAGCGCATCTTCTGCGGCGCGAAGGGCGTGGGCGCCGCCCATGGCAAGGTCGAGAACGAGGTGGCGGGCCACTGGCATCCGCTCGGCGTGCGCGCACTGCCCGCCGATGGCGCCACCGTTGTCGCCTCGCGCTCGCACCGCGATCAGGCCACCGAGGACTGGCTTAAGAAGATCAAGGTCAAGTCGCTGTGCTCTGCCGGTTCGTCGCTCAAGTTCTGCCTCATTGCCGCTGCGGAAGCCGATCTCTACCCGCGCTTCGGCCGCACCATGGAATGGGACACGGCGGCGGGCCATGCCGTGCTGCTGGCGGCGGGTGGCAAGGTCGTCACCGTCGACGGCCCGGTTCTCACCTATGGCAAGCGGGCGCGCGGCTACGACAACCCGGGCTTCATCGCCAGCGCCTGATCACCGCCCTGACTTGAGGAAGCGTTAACCAACGCGCAAGCTCCCAGCTGTTACTCTTCGCGCCATGAGGGTTGCTGCCATCGGCTCGCCATGAGCGGCTGGCACATACCCAAGGTCAATTGCGTGAGGAATCCCATGCTCAAGAAGTCGATGTTCGTTTCGCTGGCGCTTGGCCTGGCCATTGCCGGTCCGCTTCCCGCCCTGGCCCAGACCACCGGATCGGTCTCCAAGGCCCAGCCCACCTCGAGTGACACCTTCACGCCCGACGAGATCGTCACCGCCGGCCACGGCTTCTTCGGCAAGGCCTCGCGTGATTTCGCGCGTGCCGTCGAGACGGTGTTCGAGAAGCAGGGCCAGCCCACCGCCTATATCGTGGGCGAGGAAATGGCCGGCTCCTTCGTCGGCGGCCTGCGCTATGGCGAGGGCACCATCTATTACAAGACCGGCGAGAAGCAGCACATCTACTGGCAGGGCCCGTCGGTGGGCTTCGACTTCGGCGGCAATGGCTCGCGCAGCCTGGTGCTGGTCTACAACTCCCACAGCCCGTCCGAACTCTACACCCGCTTCGGCGGCGTCGAGGGCTCGGCCTATTTCATCGGCGGCGTGGGGGTCAACTTCCAGCAGCAGGGCGACATCGTGCTGGCGCCCATCCGCACCGGCGTCGGCGCCCGCCTCGGCGCCAATGTCGGCTACCTGAAATATTCCGGCAAGCCGACCTGGAACCCCTTCTGACCGCCACGCGCGGGCGGCCCGTTGCAGGGCCGGCCATCGTCCCGTCACGTTTTCGCGTTTGAGACGGCCGTCGTCACCGCCGCAGGCTGGCAATCGCCCCGGCGTTTGGCTACTGTAGGGCGAGTGCCGGAGGGCTGATGTCTCAGACCGAGACGATATTGCTGATCGTGCTGGGGTTCTCGCTCGCGAGCCTCATCGCGCTGTTCATGGCGCGGGGGCTTTGGACGGCCGCCGTCAAGGTGGGTGCGCGCCGCATGCAGCGCCAGGTGCCCTCATCCCTTGTCGGTATCCAGACCGAGCGTGACCGGCTGCGCGCCGAATATGCCATGCTCTCCCAGCGCCTCGGCTCCCGGCTCGAAACCGCCAAGCTGCAGATGGCGGAGCAGATGGCCGAGATCAGCCGCCAACGCAATCGGCTTCACGAACTCGAGGCGCTGGAAGCGAACCGCGGAGCGGACAACCGCCAGCTCGCCACGCACCTGCAGGAGCTGGAACAGGCCCTCGCCCATGCCCGCGCCCAGGAAGATGCACTGCGCCGCGAACTGGCCGCCAGGGATGAGGCGCCGTCCCACGCCACCCGAAGGCCACACACCCCCGCGCCGTATGCCCCGCAAGTCCACACGGCACCCCCGCCCGCGGATGATGCAGAAGCCCGCCTGCGCCAGCGCATCGACCGGCTGAATGAGCTCGCCAAGGCCCCGCCCGCGGCGGATTTCGTCATCCACGCACCGCCGCCCCCGGACGACCCGCTGGTGACGGAGCGCCTCGCCGAGGCCGAGCGCCAGACCGAGGACCTCACCCGCGACCTCCAGAAGCTCGACGCCGAATGGCAGCAGCGCCTGGCCGAGTCCAACATCGCCGAATCGGAAGCTGACGCAAACGTCGTCTCGCTTTCAAACCGCATCCGGGAACTAAAGAAGAGCCTCGGCCAGGCTTCCTGATCCGTCCCGGTGTCTGGCGGGGATCAAAGCGTCATCCCATGCCGACCCGTGGCTCGCCGCATTGACATCCAAGCATGTGATCCGTGAACTGATCAATACTGCGTTCGCGAAGGCCTGCAGCTCCGAGATCAGGGAGCAGACAAATTTGACTTAAGTTCAGAGCGTGTGACACTGCATTCCTCGGAATTCCCCACCCCGTTGTGGGGAGGGGCCGGGGTGGGGGTCGGGGTGGGGGCACGGTCAGCAGTGGGGGTCCCTCCGCATCTCCCCCATCTTGCCGCGCCGCATCCTTCCCCTATGATCCCCGGCATTCAGGAGGAACGAGAATGAACAAGCCCACCTTCGACAAGTCGAAACTGCCCAGCCGCCATGTGTCCGTCGGTCCGGCCCGCGCGCCGCACCGGTCCTACTACTATGCCATGGGCATGACGGCGGAGCAGATCGGCCAGCCCTTCGTCGGCGTGGCCTCCTGCTGGAACGAGGCAGCGCCCTGCAACATCGCGCTGATGCGCCAGGCGCAGGCTGTGAAGAAGGGCGTTGCCGCAGCTCACGGCACGCCACGCGAGTTCTGCACCATCACGGTGACGGATGGCATCGCCATGGGCCACCAGGGCATGAAGGCCTCGCTGGTCTCGCGTGAGGTGATCGCGGACTCGGTCGAACTCACCATGCGCGGCCACTGCTATGACGGGTTGGTCGGGCTCGCGGGTTGCGACAAGTCGCTGCCTGGCATGATGATGGCCATGGTGCGCCTCAACTGCCCCTCGGTCTTCATTTATGGAGGCTCGATCCTGCCCGGCATCTTCCGTGGCAAACAGGTCACCATTCAGGACATGTTCGAAGCGGTCGGCAAGCACTCCGCCGGCCTGATGTCGGATGAGGACCTCGCTGAGATCGAGAAGGTCGCCTGCCCTTCGGCTGGTTCCTGCGGCGGCCAGTTCACCGCCAACACCATGGCCACCGTGGCGGAAGCCATCGGCCTTGCACTGCCCTACTCCTGCGGCGCGCCGGCACCCTATGAGGTGCGCGACACCTTCTGCTTCACCGCTGGCGAAAAGGTGATGGAGCTGATCGCGAAGAACATCCGCCCACGTGACATCGTCACCCGCAAGGCGCTGGAGAATGCCGCCACCGTCGTCGCCGCATCGGGCGGCTCCACCAATGCCGCGCTTCACCTTCCCGCCATCGCGCATGAGGCGGGCATCGAATTCAGTCTTTTCGACGTCGCCGAGATCTTCAAGAAGACGCCTTACATCGCCGACCTCAAGCCTGGCGGCCGCTACGTGGCGAAGGACCTGTTCGAGGCAGGCGGCATTCCGCTGCTGATGAAGACGCTGCTCGAGCACGGCTTCCTGCACGGCGACTGCATGACGGTGACAGGCCGCACCATGGCGGAGAACATGGCGAGCGTGAAGTGGAACCCCGACCAGGACGTGATCCGCCCTGCCAACAATCCCTTCACCGTGACCGGCGGCGTGGTGGGTCTCAAGGGCAACCTTGCGCCCGAAGGCGCCATCGTGAAGGTAGCCGGCATGAAGAACCTGACGTTCTCCGGTCCCGCGCGCTGCTTCGACAACGAGGAGGCCTGCTTCGAGGCCGTCTCGAAGGCGCAGTACAAGGAAGGCGAGGTGCTGGTCATCCGCTACGAGGGTCCGCGCGGCGGGCCAGGCATGCGCGAAATGCTCTCGACCACGGCGGCGCTCTATGGCCAGGGCATGGGCGACAAGGTCGCGCTCATCACCGATGGCCGCTTCTCCGGCGCCACGCGCGGCTTCTGCATCGGCCATGTGGGGCCTGAGGCGCAGCTCGGCGGTCCCATCGGCCTTCTGAAGGATGGCGACATCATCACCATTGACGCAGTGGAAGGCACCCTCTCCTGCAACGTATCGGAAGCCGAGTTCGCCGAGCGCCGCAAGTCATGGGCGCCGCACCCCCACGGCTACAATTCCGGCACCCTCTGGAAATATGCCCAGCAGGTCGGCCCCGCCGTCAACGGTGCGGTCACCCACCCCGGCGGCGCTGCGGAATCGAGCAGCTACGCGGACGTCTGACGAAGCGGAAGTCTCGCGCCCTTCTCCCGTTGCAAAGCAATGGGAGAAGGCGCCCGCAGGGCGGATGAAGGCTTCCCTCGGCGAGTCCGGCCCAACGCGGGGCCCACCTCCGGCGTGGAATTCCTTGGAAATTTTTCACAATGTCAATCAGCAGGAAGCACGAGCCCTGCATATGGCACATCTTAGGAAAAAAGTCAAGAATTATTTTCCTAATATGTCTTCTCGCGCGCTCGGGAGGACAGGACGATTGCCTAATCCGTCACCCGCCGCACCAAGCTTCCCAGCGCCTTGCCCTCGCCGTCCAGCAGGTCCAGCCGGTTACCGTCGCGCTTCATCGCCTTCACCTTGCCGAGCATGTCGTAAAGGCATGCTCAGCTGACATCACCTCCGGCTGGCAGGCCATGCGCGCCGCCATCAGTGGCGAGAAGCTGAGGCTGTCGCCCGTGCTCTCATAGCCCTCGCCGAACCGGTTGCAGCCGCCTAGCCCTTGAGGCGAAGCGGCAGGGCGGGCGCCTCGTCGCGTGCCACGTGCAGCAGCACCAGAACCGCGCCGCCCGCCAGCAGCGCAAGCACCACCATCAGCGCCGCCTGTTCGCCGCGGAGGGTGCTGACGAGCGCGAACAGTGCCGGACCGAGAGCAGCCGCGGCACGGCCCGCCACCGTGGCCAGCGCGAAGAAGGCAGGGGCGCTGCCAGGCGGCACGCTTTCCGCCAGGAAGCCACGCAGTGCCGAGGCGGTGGCACCCACGCAGAAACCGATCACCGTGACCGCCGCAACCGGCATCCACGGGCCGGAACCGAAGGCCATCAGCAGCAGCACGAAGCCCCAGGCCCCCAAAAGAATGGCCATCGGCACCAGCCTCGACCAGCTGGTCATCAGCATGTTCCACGCCATGGTCGATGGCACGGAGAGCACGTGCACCAGCAGCAGCAGCCAGAGCAGGTCCGGGAGCGTCTGCCCGAAGCGCGAGGCGAGGATGGGTGCAGTGAAGGTCACCACCACCGATACGGCGAGATGAACCAGCATGGTGCCCGCCAGCAGCTGGTAGAGACCGCGGTGTTCACGCCAGCGCCCGAGCACTGCGAGCACCCCTGCGAGGTGCGCGCCCCCGGCGCCCTGCCCGAGCGAGGCGAAGCCGGCGCGCCTCATCAGGCTCAGCGCGATCACGAAGAAGGCCGCGCTGATGATGGCGAGCACCGCGAAGCAGTCCCGGATCAAAGGCGCGCTCTGCGACCGGCCGGCCACCAGCCACAGCAGGATGAGAATGGCGAAGGCCCCGCCCAGGTAGCCGATCGCCCAGCCGAATCCGGACAGCCGCTGCAGGAGCTGCGGCGGCACGAGGTCGGGGAGGAATGACTCATAGATGCTGGTCGCCGCGAAATAGAAACTCTGCGCGGCCACATAGGCAACGGCCGCGGCGGCGAAGGACGGCACGGGTGGCCAGGCCAGCCCTGCCATGGCGAGCACAAGCCCCGCCGTGGCGAGGCTCAGCAGCGTAAGGCGCGGCATGCGCGCCGAGAGCGCTGCGGCGATCAGCGCGGCGATGCTGCTCGCCAGGATCGCGACCGAGGCCAGCAGCCCCCAGGCAGCTGTCGGGTTGGCGTGGCCGGCCAGCAGATCAAGAAAGTAGAGCGGCAGCAGCACAGCGGGGGCAGCGCCGAAATAGACCGAACTGGCCACGTCATAGCCCGCCCAGCTCAGGGTTTTTCGGTTGAGCCAGCCCTGTGTGGCGTTGTCCGCCATATCGGCCTCAATCTCTCCCATCCGTCAAGGCGCATCAATTGTATCTTGTGATGCATTTGTCCGGGCCGCCTGCGGCTATTGTCCGGTCACTGCACATCACGTGCGAAACTGTAACAACCCATTACACCCTTAGGAAGTGAATTCTGCCTCAAGGTCGATACTGCAACTTGTACAGGTGAAGACGTTTGCCCTAGAGTTTCTACGAGGGTGAATCTACCGAACCAGATGGGAGACGAAATGGACAAGACCTTCCTGAATCGCCTGATGACGGCCCCGCTCCTTCTCTCCGCCGCGGTGTTGATCGCGCTCGACGCCGCCCCGGCCCCTGCCCGCGCCGAAACCGCGCCGCCGGAAGCCACCCAGGTCGCCGAGGAAGCTCCCCAGCCGCTCTCGCCCGAGGAGATGGACATCCTCGTGGCGCGCATCGCGCTCTACCCGGACGAGCTCGTGGCACTGATTTCAGCCGCCTCGCTCTACCCCCTCCAGATCGTCGAGGCCGAGCGCTTCCTCGAGGACTCCAAGACCCGGAAGGACCTGAAGCCCAAGGCCACCTGGGACGGCAGCGTCATCTCGCTGCTGAACTATCCCGAGATCGTCAGGATGATGGCCGACGACCTCGACTGGACGCAGCTCTTCGGCGAGGCGATCGTCAGCCAGCAGGAAGACGTTCTCAACGCCATTCAGCAGCTGCGCGAGCAGGCGGTGGAAAACGGCGTCATCAAGTCAGACGACAAGATGAAGGTAACGACCGAGACCGAGAACGGCCGCCAGAACGTCATCATCGAACCCGCCAGCACGGAAGTGATCTACGTGCCGCAATACCAGCCGGAGATGCTCTACGAGCCCAGCTACGCCTATGTTCCGGTGAGCTACTACCCCGACCCCTACCCCTATTACTGGAACCCGGCCGCCACCTTCTTCGCGGCCGCAGTGACGGGCGCCATCTGGACGGCGGCGGTGGACTGGGATGATGGCTTCTGGGGCTGGGGTTGGAACAACAATCACCATCACGGCAACAACTGGGGCAACGACATCAATATCGACTGCAACAAGTGCATCATCGGCAGCGACTTCAACGGCAAGCTCAACATCAATGACGTTGACTGGCGCAAGGTCGACCGCAACAAGATCAAGTACGACAAGAACCAGTTCAACCGCGTCGACAACACGAAGATCCGCAACGAGTTCAAGAAGAACGACCTCGCGAAGGTCGAGCGCAACAAGCTCGGCGCCAACAAGATCGGCAACAACAAGGGCAGCCTCCAGCGCCCGTCCACCCGCCCCGCCAATGCCGGCGGCATGACCAAGGACATCCGCAAGAGCACGCTGGAAGGCCTCAACAAGAAGCCCACCCAGGGCTTCAAGCCCAACGACAAGATGGCCCGCCCCGGCAACGGCAATGACGGCAATCTGGGCAACCTGAACAAACCCACCAACGCCGGCAACATCGGAGACATGGGCCGCCCGGACAAGATGGCAAAGCCCAATCTCGACCGCCCGGTCGGAAAGCCGCGCCCCGGTGCCACGCCCGACAATCGCCCCACGACGCCCTCCCCGATGGGCGAGGTCACGCGCGGACGCGATGCCAAGAACCAGTCGAACCGCGGCAACAAGTCGATGGGAGGCGGCGGCATCAACCCGAACTTCAAACCGTCCGGCGGTGGTGGCGGTGGCGGAAACAAGAAATACATCCCGCACAAGAACACAGGCGGCGGCGGCGGTGGCCGCGGACGCCGGCGCTGAGTGAGAAAGCAGAGAGGACATGATCATGATCAACAAGCATCTCGTTTCCGCACTGCTGCTCGGCACGGCGCTCGTGTTCAGCCCACTCGCGGCGGCCACAGCTGCGCTCGCCCTCAGCGATGACCTCGAGGCCTATGTCGGGCCTGAGCCGACGCTGTTCGACTCGCCCGAAGCCGCCATCGCCGCCTTTAAGCAGGTGATGGCCAAGGGTGATGCCAGCGCGATCTCGGCACTGTTGGGCCTCGATGCCGCCAAGGTGGAAAAAGCCGAAGGCCTTGCCGACAGCATCCAGCAGGTTCAGGAAGCCGCTGCGCAAGGCGTCGCCGTGGAGGTAGAGGAAGACCAGCGCGTCCTCGACCTCGGCAAGCAACTCTGGCCCTTCCCCTTCCCCATCGTGAAGGGCGAGGATGGCAAGTGGGCGTTCGACACCGTGGCCGGCCTCGAGGAGATACTCATCCGCCGCATCGGCGAGAACGAACTCCACGCCATCGAGACCATGCGCCTCTACGTACAGGCACAGCAGGACTACGCGACCGAGGACCACGATGATGACGGCGTTCTGGAATTCGCCCAGAAGCTGATCAGCAGCGAGGGCATGACGGACGGTCTGTACTGGCCAGCCGAACAGGGCGACGGAGAAAGCCCGGTTGGACCCGGCATCGATCTCGCCGCGCTCGACAAGGCGAAGGCGGGCAACGGCTACTTCGGCTACAAGTTCCGCATCCTCAAGCGCCAGGGCGACAACGTTGCCGGTGGCGCACACGACTACTTGGTCAACGGCAACATGATCAACGGCTTCGCGCTGATTGCCTGGCCCGCCAGGTATGGTGAGACCGGCGTATCGACCTTCGTCGTCAGTCAGGCAGGCGCGGTCTACGAGCGTGATTTCGGCGCCGACACCGACGGCATCGTGCCGAAGATCATGACCTTCAACCCCGGCGACAAATGGGACTTGGTGGAAGATTGATCTTTCGCCCAATCCAGGCGCAGGGTGCCCGGCAGGATACACCTGCCGGGCGCTTTGCTTCGGGTGACACATCGTGGAGACTGGCTGCCCGCGGCCCGCGCACGGGTACAAATGATTGCATTCAACCATGTAAATGGTTCCAAACATGCATTTACGTTGCGCCAGGACAACGCCCGCCGGGCTGATCATTAGCACATTGACGGATTTGGCCTTGGGAATGGCTGCAAGCAGCAGGCATGGCTTGGCATGCACCTCGATTCGGCTTTCGAAGGCTTTCCGGTTGAATGCGACAGGGCTGAGCCATCGGTTGATACTGACTTGATTGCCGACTTCCTGTTGCCATACTTCGACAACCTGCCGCGCGAGGAACTTGTCGCAAAGGTCCGGGAGATCATCGCGCTCGCGCAGGACACGAGCGCCGCGGAAGCCGCCCGCTGCGGGCAAGCCACGCGCCGCAGGCGCGGCATTTGAAGCGTGGCCGGACGAATTGAGCCGACGATCTGCAGGCTCTGGATGAATTGCCTTGTAATGGCCGCAATGGCCAACTATATGGGTCTCATCGAATTTTGGCCTGATGGCTCAGTCTCGCGCGCGTGTCGCCGCGATCCTTCCCCCTCTCCTCCAGAACATCGGTGACGGACCCCGCAATCCCGCAGTCCGTTCGACTAATCTTTCGACCAAGGATCTACTGTGCAAACAGGTACTGTTAAGTGGTTCAACGCCCAGAAGGGCTTCGGCTTCATCGAACCGACCTCGGGCGGCCAGGATGTGTTCGTTCACATCAGCGCTGTCGAGCGTGCCGGCATGAGCGGCCTCAATGAAGGCCAGAAGATCTCCTTCGAGATCGTGACCGACAAGCGTAACGGCAAGTCGTCCGCAGATCGCCTTCAGGCGGCCTGAAAATAGTCCAGAACCTTTTTCCCGCGAGCCACGGATGTACTGGTGGCGGGGCGGAGGAATCGAGGAGCGCCGGTGTCCGCACCGGCGCATTCTTTTTCGGCAAAGGAGGCAACGTGAAAATCTACGTCAAGGACAACAACGTCGACCAGGCCCTGCGCTTCCTCAAGAAGAAGATGCAGCGCGAAGGGCTGCTGCGCGAAATGAAGGCTCATACCTTCTATGAAAAGCCCTCCGAGAAGCGCGTGCGCGAGAAGGCCGAGGCCGTCCGCCGGGCCCGCAAGCTGGCACGCAAGAAGGCACAGCGCGAGGGGCTCATTCCCATGCCCAAGCCCAAGCCGCGCCCGGTTCGCCCTTCCAATCCCTTCGGCGCCTCCGCTTCTGCCTCGCCCAAACCACCTGCCGCCTAAGACTTGCGGCAGTTCGACGACCGGACAATTTTAATTTTCCGGGCGGCCGGGAGGCTGCTATTTTGCTGCCTTCTGGAAGCGGGAGACACGCGATGCGGATGATCAGGTCGATGCTGCTGGCTGGCGCCGCACTCGGAACCGTGGCCGGAACCGTTCTGGCCGACGACGCCGTCGATCTCGACAAGCTTGCCGCGCAGGCAGCCCCCGTGATGCCGCCCGGCACCCGCCTCATGGTCATTTCGAAAACAGCGCCGCTGGAAGTTCCCGGCCTGCCCATGACAACCAAGGAAAAGCTGCGGGAAGGCCCCAGCGCCACTACGCTGCGCATCCTGCCTGCCA
>Ga0208783_10000709_pt1 | contig 20365 bp, 23 predicted proteins | sample DEB19_08_DNA_2_FD_184529 | JGI IMG/M metagenome (GOLD analysis project Ga0208783, IMG submission 184529) | Aqueous microbial communities from the Delaware River and Bay under freshwater to marine salinity gradient to study organic matter... | ecosystem: Environmental > Aquatic > Marine >...
AGGACGGACCGACCCACCAACCGGTCGAGCACCTGGCCGCCCTGCGGGCGATTCCCGGCCTACGGGTCATCCGCCCGGCCGATGCCAACGAGGTGGCCGCGGCCTGGGCGGTGCACGCCGAGGGCGCCGGTCCGACGGCGCTGATTCTGAGTCGGCAGACGCTTCCCGTGCTCGCGGGGACAGTCGACCTCGCCGCCGAGGGAGTGGCCCGCGGCGCGTACGTACTCGACGGGCGCGATGAGGATCCGGAAGTCACCCTGATCGGTACCGGCTCGGAGGTAGCGGTCTGCGTAGCCGCCGCCGACCGGTTACGGGCCGACGGAATCGCGGCCCGGGTCGTCTCCATGCCCTCGTGGGAGTGCTTCGAAAGCCAGACCGGCGACTATCGGTTCTCGGTTCTCCCTCCGGCGGTCCCGACCCTTGCCGTAGAGGCCGGCGTGCGGTTCGGCTGGGACCGCTACGCCGACGACGTCGTTTCGATCGACCGTTTCGGGGCCTCGGCGCCCGGCGCCGTCGTGATGCGCGAACTCGGGATCGACGAGGAGAACGTGGCTCACCGGGCCCGGGCCCTCATCGCGCTGGAGGCAGCGAACCCGTGACGAGCGCGATCGCCACGCTCCCGACTCTCGGACAGAGCGCCTGGTACGACAATCTCACCCGCGAGGTCGCGACGAGCGGTCTCGACCGGCTGATGGCCGAGCACGGCATTACCGGCGTCACCTCCAACCCCACGATCTTCGAGAAGGCGATCTCCGGCGGTGACGATTACGACGGCGACCTGGTGACCGCCGCGCGCGCCGGGCACTCGGCCGAGACTGCGTATTGGGATCTCGTGTGCACCGATATCACCGGTGCGGCCGATCGGCTGCGCTCCGCGTTCGACAGGACCGAGGGTGCCGACGGCTACGTGTCGGTGGAGGTGTCTCCCGATCTCGCCGATGACGCTCCCGCCACCGTCGCCCAGGCGAAAGAACTCCACGAGCGAATCGGGCGTCCCAACGTCATGATCAAGATCCCGGCGACCCCAGCCGGTCTCCCCGCGGTGACCGAGGTCACCGCGGCGGGAATTCCCGTCAACGTCACCTTGATCTTCTCGATCGCCCGCTATCGCGCGGTCATCGACGCGTATACGGCCGGAATCGAGCGGCGCCTCACCGAGGCTCCGGATGCAGCGCTCCCCCGTTCGGTCGCATCGTTCTTCGTGAGCCGGGTCGACACCGAGGTCGATCGCCGACTGGCCTCCGATTCTCCTCTGCGCGGTCGGGCCGCCGTAGCGAACGCGAAGCTCGCCTACCGCGCGTTCGGCGAATCGCTCACTACTGCACGGTGGAACGCGGTCGCCGAGCGCGGCGCGTACCGACAGCGCCCACTCTGGGCATCCACATCGACCAAGAATCCGGACTACCCCGCCGACCTCTACGTCGCCCCCCTCATCGGACCCGACACGGTGAACACGCTGGCCGACGCGTCGATCGCGGTTCTGTCCGCTCCCGGCGTGCGCTTGATCGGGGGGACCGTGACCGAGGGAGTCGAAGAAGCCGAGCGCGATCTCGCGGCGATCGCCGCCTTCGGCGTAGACCTCGACGATGTCAGCGCGGTACTGGAAGCCGAGGGCGTAGCCGCGTTCCGCTCCTCGTACCATGCGGCGATCGCGACGGTCGCGCGGCGAATGGCCGAGTTCACCGACGCTTGATCGGCCCCCGGCGGGAGGTTGCGTGCGCCACCTCACCGAAGTGGTCCGTCAGGTCGGCGAGGGACGAGCGGGCGTTCCGGGCGGAGGTGCTCGGCATCACGTAGGTGGGCACCCCGCCGATGCTCGCGTCCGCCCAACCCGGTCGAGCAGTGCGGTGAAAAGCCGCGCGATAACCGGCGAGGCCGACGAAGCACACGACCCTCGGGCGTGACCGGACGACGAGGCGTTCGAGGCGGTCGCGCCCCGCCCGGTACTCCGCCGGGCGCAACTCGTCGGCTCCCGCGGTCGTGCGGCGGACCAGGTTCGTCAATCCGAATCCGTCGATCCGCGCCGCAGCGACGGGGTCGTACGGGTGACGGGTGAGCCCTGCGGTCGCGGCCGCGGGCCAGAGTCGGTTACCCGGCCCCCCGAATGCACATGCCTTCGCGGTCGAATGCACCCCGGGGTTCAACCCGACGACGAGGACGCGCGTGCGGCTTCCGACGGTATCGGGGAGCATTGCGGCCCGCTCGGCGTCGATGGTCGTGCGGGTGGTTGCCGTGATCTCGAATCCGGCCCCGGTGACCGCATCGATTACGTCGGGTTCGACGGTGCGGGCTCGAGACCCGCCACCGGCCCGCGCTGCGACACGGATCCGCACCTCGGTACCCGACGCGAGGCGAGCGTGGAGCACGGCCAGAGCGAGTTCGAGGGTTTCGCCGCCCGTGGGCTCGACGGTGAATCGCTTGCGGACCATCGCAGTGGCGCAGGGTAACGTCGGCCCGTGCCCGGGGGCTTCGATCGTACAGACCTTCTCGCCGCGCCCACGGCCGACTTGATGATCGAGGCAGCCGGCAGACGCGACGCGCGTTCCGGAACCCGGGTCACCTACTCGCCCAAGGTGTTCCTCCCGCTGACGATGCTCTGCCGCGACCGGTGCGGTTACTGCACCTTCGCCAAGCCGCCCGCCCGACTCGAATCTCCGTATCTCGATGCCGACGATGCGGTCGCGATTGCGGCCCGGGGTGCCGCCCTCGGATGTCACGAGGCGCTCTTCACCTTGGGTGAGGCCCCCGAGGACCGCTACCCGGCCGCCGCCGAGTGGCTCTCCGCCCGCGGCTACGCGTCGACGATCGACTACCTCGTGCATGTGGCGGGCCGGGTTCTGGCCGAGACCGGCTTGCTCCCCCATGCGAACGCCGGGGCCCTCGGGCCGGAAGAGCTCGAACGCCTGCGGAGCGTGTCCCCTTCGCAGGGGATGATGGTCGAGACCCTCGCCGCTCGACTCGGCGACCCCGGCGGTCCCCACTACGGCGCCCCCGACAAGGACCCGCACCGTCGTCTCGCCACTCTCGACGCCGCGGGTCGGGCCCGGATCCCGTTCACTACCGGGATCCTCGTGGGAATCGGCGAGACCCGGGCCGAGCGGATCGAAGCGCTCGAGGCGATCGCCGCTTCGCACCGCGAACACGGCCACGTGCAGGAAGTCATCGTGCAGAACTTCCTACCGAAGGCGGGAACGACGATGCATCGCCACCGCCCGTGCCCCGAAGACGAGTACCTGTGGTCGGTTGCCGTCGCTCGGCTCATCCTGCCGATCGATATCCACCTCCAGGCGCCGCCGAACCTCAGCGACGATCTCGGACCGTTGCTCGCCGCCGGCATCGACGACTGGGGCGGCGTCTCGCCGCTCACCGTCGACCACGTGAACCCCGAGCGACCGTGGCCCGCGCTCGATCGCCTCCGCGCCGCCACCGAAGCGGCCGGGTTCGTGCTCGCTCCTCGTCTCACCGTCCACCCCGAGTGGAACCTCGACGCCGAGCGTTGGCTCGATCCGGGGGTTCGCGCCGCCGTGCTCGCCGCCTCCGACAGCGAGGGCCTCGCGCGCGACTCCGAGTGGTCCCCCGGACGCGACGACCTCGAGCCCCCCGCGGTACTCGCCCCTTCGGCCGGCCCACCCGCGAGCGGGGCCGTGGCCGAGGTGCTGGACGGCGTACGCGCCGGCGCTCGACCCGAACTCGAGGAGATCGTCATCCTCCTCGGGGCCCGGGGGCCCGAGGTGTCCGCGGTTGCCGACCTCGCCGACGAGATGCGGCGCCGGATCGCCGGTGACGAGGTCACCTTCGTCCGTAACCGCAACATCAACTACACGAACGTCTGCACGTTCAAGTGCCGTTTCTGCGCATTCTCGAAGGGGCCCCTTTCGCTCAATCTCCGGGGCGCGCCCTATCTCGTCGGCATGGAGGAACTCCAGCAGCGCGTCATCGAGGCCGTGGAGTGCGGCGCAACGGAGGTCTGTCTCCAAGGCGGCATCCACCCCGACTTCGACGGCGATTACTACGTGGATGTCACTCGGGCGGTCAAGGAGGCGGCCCCGTCGATCCACGTGCACGGTTTCACTGCGCTCGAGGTCACCGAGGGGGCCCGCCGCCTCGGGATGCCACTGGCCGACTACCTGGTCCGCCTGCGCGAGGCAGGCCTCGCCTCGCTGCCGGGTACGGCGGCGGAAATCCTCGACGACGAGGTCCGGGCGGTCATCTGCCCCGACAAGGTCGACACCGAGGAGTGGCTCGAGGCCCACCGAACCGCGCACGCCGTCGGCCTGCGCTCCAACGTCACGATCATGCACGGCACGGTCGAGCAGCCGGTGCACGTCGCCCGTCACCTCCTGCGGACCCGTGCGCTCCAGGAGGAAACCGGCGGCTTCACGGAGTTCGTGCCGCTCCCCTTCGTGCACATGGCGACGCCGATCTACCTCCAGGGCCGCTCGCGCCGGGGGCCGACGTTCCGCGAGGTCGTTCTCGTCCACGCCGTCGGCCGAATCGTCTACGGAGACCTGATTCCCAACGTGCAGGCATCGTGGGTCAAGTCGGGGGCCGCCGGGGCGCGCCAGCTCCTCAGAGCCGGGGTCAACGACCTCGGGGGAACCCTCATGGACGAGAACATTTCGCGCGCCGCCGGAGCGAGTCACGGCCAGGAGCTCGACGACACCGCTCTGCACGAGATCGTCGAACCTCTCGGCCGTCCCCTCGTCCAGCGGACCACCCTCTACGGGCGAACGAACACGATCGGTCGCCGTCTGCGCCCCGTCGAGTCCGGACCGGTCGCAGTGAGCCTCACCGGGAGTCATTCGTGAACGGTTTCGATGTCCTCGCCTTCGGCAACGCGCTCGTCGACATCCTCTCCCACGAAGACGACGAGGTGATCATCCGCACCGGCGTAGAACGGGGAGCCATGACCCTCGTCGACGGGACGCGCGCCGACGAGATCTACGCAGCAATGAGCCCGACGACGGAGGTGTCGGGGGGCTCGGCGGCGAATACCGCCGCCGGCATCGCCTCGTTCGGCGGCCGGGCCGCCTTCATCGGGCGCATCGCCGACGACACCTTCGGACACATCTTCGCCCACGACCTGCGCAGCGCCGGGGTCCACTTCGATCCGCCGCTCCCGCCGCCCGGCGAGCCCACCGGGCGCTGTCTCGTGATGGTCACGCCCGACGCCCAGCGCACTCTGTGCACCCACCTCGGGACGGGGGCCGACCTCGACCCTTCCTACGTCGACGAGGGCTTGGTTGCCCTCTCGGCCCTGACCTACCTGGAGGGTTACCTCTGGGACCAGGCACCGGCCAAGGACGCGATCCGGCGGGCCTGTGCGCTGGCCCGCGACAACGGGCGGCGGGTCGCCTTCACCCTCTCGGATCCCTTCTGCGTCGACCGCAACCGCGCGGAGTTCGTTCACCTCGCCGAGCACGAGATCGACGTACTTTTCGCCAACGAGGACGAGATCACGAGCCTCTATGCAGTCGACCGCTTCGACGAGGCCCTGCAACACGTTCGCGGCCACTGCGAGATCGCCGTCCTGACCCGGGGCCCGCTCGGAGCGGTCATCGTCGCCGGGGACGAACTCCACGTGATCGACCCCGTCCCGACCGAGGTCGTCGACACGACGGGAGCCGGAGACCTCTTCGCCGCCGGGTTCCTCTTCGGGTTGACCAACGGCTGGCCGCACGAGGTGAGCGGGCGGCTCGGCGCCATTGCCGCTGCGGAGGTGATCTCCCACCTGGGCGCCCGCCCTGCGGTTTCACTCGCCGACTTGGCTGCGCCCGTTCTCGGCTGACGAGACGAAACCCGGGCCGGATCAGGACCCGAAGGTGGCTGCCTCGCCTCGGTGAATCCAGTCGATCAGCGCCGGAGGGGCCGACTCGCGACAGCGCTGCTCGTAGAGGCCGGCAATCTCCTCGTTCATGGATTCCCGCCACGATCCGGTTCGCGCCGTCCGGAAGAACGAGCCGGTCTCCCGCCAGATCCCGCTGGTCGTCTCGGGGGCGAGTTCGTCGGCCCGTTCCCGCATCCGCGCAAAGGTTGCGGCTTCGACCAGTCGGTCGAAGACCGCCGGTTCCGGGGCGATTCCGAGGTGCGCCGCGATTCGCGCCATTACGCCCGCCAGGTCGGCTCGGAGGTCGGCGTAGTGGAGCAGGAGCACGCCCTCCTCGTCGCGACGACTCCAGGCGTCGGTGAGGTGAGCCAGCGCCAGGGCGAGATTGAGGTCGCTCACGCCGCGTCCGTCTCGCAGCGGCGATTCGATCCACACCCGGAATCGCTCGTCGCGAGTCGGCGGAATCGGCGGCGGACCCTCGGGGAAGAGTTCGGCGAGGTCGTCGAGACCGACTGCCTCCGCCCGAGCCGCCAGCAGCCGCGCCGGATCGACGTTCGCGACGTGGTCGTCCCATGACGCGAACGCATCGCGGAGATCCCTACCGACGCACAGGTAGGCAACCCCCTCGACGCTCGGTATTCCGTCGAGCGGGGTGTGGGTCTTGATCACCCTGCGTCCGGCCTGGCCCTCGAGCGCTCGCCGGACCTCGATCAGAGGCCGCAGCAGCGAGTCGAGCCACGGAGAAAGCGCGTCGAGGGGTGCCTCGAGTCGGGCGCTACCACGGACGAGGAACGCGCAGATGGCCTGGGTCCAGGTCGTACCGCACTTGGCCGGGGTCGACACGACGACGTCCCCCGGACGCAGGGCGAAGCCGTTCCACCGTGCGCTGTCGAAGAACAGACCCCGGTAGCGGGCGGCTACCAAGAGTCGGCCTCGCGGCCTCCGAGGGCGGCTACGGCGCGGAGGACGGCCCGGCGGGCCTTCGCCGCCCGCCGCTCCGACTCACGCGCCGACGGCGCGTCCGCACCCTCGGGATCAGCGGCCCGGCGGGCGAGGCTCTCGTACTCGATTTCACGCAATTCCTCGGCGACGGCCTCGAGTCGTTCCCGGATCAGTTCCTCGCGTTCGTTCACGGCAACGCCGCCGCCGCGAGATCGGCCGGATGCTCGACCGCGAGGCCCGCCGCCCGTAGATGCATCACACACCCGGGATTCGCCGAAACCACGACGGCATCGGGCGCGGCGGCCCGCAGTGCCCCGACCTTGAGGTCGCGCACCGCCGCGGCATCGCCGGGTCGCATCGCTGAGAACGCACCTCCGGCTCCGCAGCACAGGCCGTCGTCGGCGGTCTCGACCAGGTGGTAGGCGGGGGCGAGCAAATCCCGAACCGACTGATGGGCCCGCTGCACGTGCCGAAGGTGACACGGATCCTGGACGATGAGCGTGCGCCCGTCCGGCACGAGATCCGGAATTCCGGCCGCGACGACCCACTCGGAGAAGTCCCGCACTCTGGCGGCAAAGGCCCGGGCCTCCTCGGTTCCGAGAAGATCCCCGTACTCCTTCAGCATCGCCCCACACCCGGCACTGTCGACCACGATCGGAGCGCGGCCCGGCATCGCCGCAATGACCCTTCCGGCGAGCCGCGCCGCTTCGACCCGGCGTCCGGCGTGCTGGTGCAAGGCCCCGCAGCAGGCTCCTTCCGGGCCGGGTACCGCGACCGACGCTCCCGTTGCTGCGATGACCCGGGCCGCGGCCCGGTGGGTATCGCGCATCCAAGCATCCATCACGCAACCGGTGAAGAGCCAGACATCGGGCTCACCCCCGACGGGCAGCCCGAGCGGACGAAGATCGGCCGCAGTCAGCGGCGGCACGCCCCAGCGCCGGGGGAGGAGTCGGAGGCGGCGAAGCGCTCCGAGAACACGAGCAGCGGCCAGCAACAATCGGTGCCGGGGCAACACCAGGCGATACCCGATCGTCTCGGCCCCGCGCCGCAAGATCGACCTCGGCGCCGGCAACGCGGCGCGCGCCCCCGTCATCAGGTGGCCGTACGCAACCGACGACGGACACGCCGCTTCACAGCCCCGACAGCCGATGCAGGCTTCCATGGCGTTCCGGAACGCAATATCGATGGGAGCGTCACCGGCTTCGACGAGACGCATGGCGGCGATCCGACCCCGCGGTGAGTCGATCTCCCGACCCGAGACCCGATACGTCGGGCAGTGGGGCAGGCAGAGGCCGCACGCTACGCAGGCATTGAGCTCCTCGGGATCGAGTCCGAGCCGTCCGCCGTTCACGACGCCACCGTACGGGGCGGCGGGGCGAGCGGGAGGCGGCCCGGATTCATTCGACCCTCGGGATCGAAAGCGTTCTTGATCCGGGCCGCCAAAGTTGCCACCGGCAAGGCCGTCCCGAATCCGTCGTCGCCGGGCAGGCCCGCTTCCCGCAGCATCCACCCGGCGAAGGCCCGAGCAGTAGCACGGACCGCCCGGAGCGCGTCAGGATCGTCGCCGGCGACGAGCACCGTCCCGACGCCCGGCTCGGCCCGATAACGCACTTCGTTGGGCAGGCATCCGAGAAACGCCGGGAGCAACTCCGGATCCATCGACACCCGGCCCCGGTGGACGCCGGTCGGGGTGGGCGGCGGTTCGGCGGTGGCCACGAGGCCGAGATCGCGCGCCTGGGCCTCGACGTCGACCCGCCGCCCCTCGAGCAGAACCGCTTCGATTCCTCCGTCGGAGAGTCGAGCGGCGGGCCGAAAGCACTCGGAGCCCCGATCGGTCGTGAACCACTGCGATACCTCGGGTCGGGGCCGGCAACGCAGGGTCACCCGCTCGATGAGGCCGAGGGTGCCGAAGGAGCCGACCAGAAGCCGGGGCAGGTCGTAGCCGGTCACGTTCTTGACCGTCGGCCCTCCTCCGCGCACGGTCCGTCCGTCGGCCAACGCAACCCAAACCTGGAGAACCTGATCGCGGACCGGACCGAGTCGCAGTCGGCGCGGTCCCGAGCAACCGCAGGCGAGGATCCCGCCGACCGTGGCCCTCTCATCGGCCGGGTCGAGCGCGACTTCCTGGCCCCGGGTCGCGAGTTCCGCATCCAGCCCGGCGAACGCCGTGCCCGCACCGACGGTGACCGTGAGATCGTCGGGCTCCCATTCGATAATCCCGACGGGGGCGCGAACCTCGACCGCATCCCCCGGCGGTGGTCCGCCGATCTCCCACTGCGTACGGCCGCCGACCGGCGCAATCGCACCCGCGACCGACCTCAGATCCACGTGCCCTCCGGGATCGGCCCCATCTCCCCGCAGCGACTCCCACTCGGCAGCACCTTCTGCGGATTGGCCGCTCCGTCGGGGTCGAACGCGTCGCGCAACCGGGCCTGGGCGTCGAGGTCGTCGGCGGTGAAGACCCGATCCATCAGGTCACGCTTCTCCAGCCCGATTCCGTGCTCACCGCTGAGCACTCCCCCGGCCGCGACGCAGGCCTCGAGGATCTCGGCACCGGCGGCGCGCACCCGCTCCCAGGTTCCGGGCTCGCGACCGTCGAAAACGAGGAGGGGGTGGAGGTTTCCGTCGCCGGCGTGGAATACGTTCATGACGAGTACATCGTGGCTTTCGGCGATCTCGTACACCCGGCGGAGCACCTCGACCAGTCGGGTGCGCGGCACGACGGTGTCGTGGAGGTAATAATCGGGCGCGATCCGGGCGATGGCCCCGAACGCGGTCTTGCGTCCCTTCCAGAGCAACGCTCGCTCGACCTCGTCGGCCGCGGTGCGGACGCTCGTGGCTCCGTTCGCCTCCGCAATCGCCTTCACGGCGAGACCGAGTTCGGCGACACCATCGGGCAGGCCGTCGATCTCGACCAGAAGTACGGCTCCGGCGTCACGCGGGTAGCCCGCCCCGACGAAATCCTCGACCGCCGCCGTGATACGCGCGTCCATCATCTCGATCGCAGCCGGGATGATCCCCGCGGCGATTATCCCGCTCACGCAGGAAGCCGCCCGCTCGGCATCGGGAAACGCGCACAGGAGGGTCGTAACCGCCGGCGGATCGGGAACCAGGCGGACGAGAATCCGGGTGGCGACGCCCATGGTGCCCTCGGATCCGACGAAACACCCGCGGAGGTCGTAGCCGGGCTGGTCGGGAACTGCGCCCCCGAGGAGGGCCACCTCGCCGTCGGGCAGGACGACCTCCACGGCGAGGATGTGGGCCGAAGTGACCCCCTCGGCCAGGCAGTGGGGTCCCCCGGCATTGGTGCCGACGTTGCCCCCGATCGTGCACGCCTGCTGCGAGGAGGGGTCGGGCGCATAGTGGAGTCCGTACCGAGCCGTAGCGCGGGACAGGTCGAGGTTCGCCACTCCCGGTTCGACCCAAGCCCGGCCCGACCCGGGATCGATCTCGAGGATGCGGTTCATGGCCGTAGTGACGATCACGACGGGATCACCGACGGGTACGGCGCCGCCGGCCAGACCGGTTCCGCTGCCGCGGGCGACGAAGGATCGATCGTGACGACGCGCGATTCGGACCACCGCCGCGACCTCGTCGGTGGAACGCGGCCAACAGACCGCCGCGGCGCGCCCGCTGCTCACCCCGGCGTCGCGTGAGTGCAGCGCCAACTCGAGCGGTTCGGCGCTGACCCGATCGGCTCCGAGCGCGGCAACGAGGTCTGCGAGGAGAGCGGTGTTCGCGATGGCGCCGAGCCTAGCGAGTAGGTTCGCCCGTCGATGGCCGGAGCATCACGCGAGTGGATCACGATCCCGGTGCCGGGCAAGGAGCGCCGGCAGTGGCAGATCGACGTCACCTTCCTCGCTTCTTCGTGGCGCTGCGTCTTCGGTGAGTGCTGCCAGGGCGTCCTCACGGAACCGACCGCGGAGCTCGCCCAGGGCTGTTGCTCGTACGGCGCCTACGAGTCGGACCGCAAGGTCAAGGCCCGGGTCGACAAGCTCGCTCGCCGAGTCGGCGCCGACATCTGGCAGTTCCGAACGGTGGGTCTCGGAAAGGGCGTCTGGGTCGACGCCGGCAAGGGTGAGTGGCGCACCCGGCTGCACAAGGACGCCTGCGTGTTCCTCAACCGTCCCGGCTTTTCCGCGGGGCCCGGCTGTGCTCTCCACCTCCACGCCCAACGGACGGGCGAGCACTTTGCCGATCTGAAGCCCACGGTCTGCTGGCAACTCCCGCTCCGGGCCGCGGAACGCGACGAGGAGGACGGCACCACGACGACGGTTCTCACCGAGTTCGGCCGTGACGGCTGGGGCGAGGGCGGCGAGGAGTTCGCGTGGTGGTGCACCGAGGCCCCCGAAGCATTCACCGGCGGCGAGCCGGTCTACCGCTCGATGGAGGCCGAATTGAGGCGGATGCTCGGTGACGCCGTCTACGAGGAGGTAGCCCGTTACCTCGACGCCCGGCGCGCCGCGGCGCCGCCGTTGCCGCATCCGGCCGAGGTACCCGTGCAACTCGGCCGAACCCGCCTGCGCCGTCCCTGAGCGCCTCGTCGGTTCAGCGACCGGCCACGCTCATACCCCCGTCGACGACGAGGGTCTCGCCGGTCACCCACGAGGAAGCGTCGGAGACCAGGTAGAGCACACCGGCCGCGATGTCGTCGGGCGTGCCCAGGCGACCGAGGGCGTGGCTCCGGGCCATCGCCTCTTCGTGGGGTTCCCACAGGGCCCTCGCCATATCGGTCTTGACGAGCGCCGGTGCAATCGCATTCACGCGTACGCCCGGTGCGAGTTCCAGGGCGAGCTGCCGGGTCAGGTGGATCAAGCCGGCCTTGGCCACGTTGTAGGCGCCGATCATCGGCCCCGGCCGCAAACCACCCACCGACACCACGTTGCAGACGACTCCGCCGTGTTCGCGCATCCAGGCCGCCCAGGCCGCCCGGACGAACCGCAGAGGCCCGACGAGATTCGCGTCGAGAACCTTGGCCACGGCGCCGAGATCGACCTCCATCAAGGGAGCCATCGCCGGGTTGACGGCAGCGTTGTTCACGACGACGTCGCAGCCACCGAGTTCGGCGACGCAACGGCGGACGGCGTCCTCGGCCACCTCGGGATCACCCACCGAGCCCCGGACACCGATCGCCGGCGCCCCGAGCGCAGCGAGGGCCCCGACCGACTCGGTCAGCTCCTCCTCCCTGCGGGCCACGAGCGCCACCGCTGCCCCCGCCCGAGCACACGCCTCGGCCGTCGCCCGGCCGATACCGCGGGTGCCGCCGGTCACGAGGACGACCCGTCCGTCGAGCCGCAGAGCGGTGGCCGGATCGATCACAGGTAGAGACCCGAGCCCCCGTCGGTATCGGCGGAGGCAACGGCGTGGACATCGCGCTCGCGGAGGATGAGGTACTCGTCACCCCGGATCTCGACCTCGAATCCCGATTCGGGCGAGAACAGCACCGAATCGCCGTTCTGGACCGAGCGCACGGTCGGGCCCACCGCGGCGACTTCGGCCCAGACGAGTCGGCGCGAGACGTCGGCGGTCGCCGGGATCAGGATTCCCGCTCTCGACTTGCGCTCCCCGGCCTCCCGGGACGGGACCACGAGGATCCGATCGGCGACCATTCGTACTGCGTGGGTGGCGTCGTTCTCGACGCGTCGGGCCATGGATCGACGCTACCGGAGGCCGGGCCTGTCGTCCGACCCGATGCGGAACGGCCCCGGGGTCGCTGGGTAGCCTCGGCCCATGCGCCGGATCTCGGTTCTCCTCGCACTGTTGATGCTGTCCCTCGGTCTCGCCGCCTGCGGCGGGGGTGGCGAGTCGTCCGGTCCCCCCTGTCCCGCGCCGAGCGAAACGATGGTCGTCACCGGTGGCAAGATCACCGTCTGCGCCTACGACATCCGCTTCGGGGTCAAGACGATCGAGGCACCGGCCGGACCGCTCGAGATCACCCTCGTCAACAAGGGTGCCATCGCCCACAACTTCTCGATCGACGGGGAGGACTTCCTCCTCGAGACGCCGAGCCGGGGCAAGACGGCTGCGAAGACGATCACCCTCTCGCCCGGCACTTACGACTTCGAGTGCACCATCAGCGGTCACGCGCAAGCCGGAATGAAGGGCAAGATCGTCGTCTCGTGACGACGATCCCCCGCCGATCATGAGTTCTCCCGTGACGGCCGGATCTTCGGCGCGCCGCCGGGCGAGCATCGGCGCCTACATCCGGCTCACGAAACCCCGCGTGATCGAACTTCTGCTCGTCACCGCCGTGCCGCCCATGATCCTCGCCGAGGGCGGTTGGCCGGGGTCGGCTCTCGTTGCCGCCGTAGTGGTCGGGGGCGCCCTGGCCGCCGGCGGCGCCAACACGATCAACTGCTGGCTCGAACGCGACCGCGACCGACTCATGCGCCGCACGAGCAACCGGCCGCTCCCGCAAGGTGAGGTCGAACCCGGGAGGGCACTCTGGTTCGGCATCGGGCTCAACGTGATCGCCTTCGTGCTGCTCGCCGCCGTCGCCAACCTGCTGGCCGCGGCGCTGACCCTGTCCGCGACCCTGTTCTACGTCTTCGTCTACACGCTCTGGCTGAAGCCGCGAACGGTCCAGAACATCGTGATCGGAGGGGCCGCGGGAGCGGTGCCCGCGATGGTCGGTTGGGCGGCGGTACGGGGCAGCATCGCACTTCCCGCCGTGCTCCTGTTCCTGTTGGTATTCATGTGGACGCCCGCTCACTTCTGGGCGCTCGCGCTCCGATACCAGGACGATTACGCTGCCGCGGGCATCCCGATGCTCCCCGTCGTACGCGGCATCGAGGCCACCACTCGTCAGATCACCGCGTACGCGATGTATACGGTCGCCTGCAGTTTCGCCCTCACGGCGACCGGCGATCTCGGACGTTTGTACGCAATCTCCGCGCTCGTCCTCGGCGTCGTTTTCACCTACCGGGCTTTCGCCCTCCGGCGCGACCCGACCCCGGAGCGGGCGATCGGGTTCTTCACGCTGTCCAACGTCTACCTGACGCTCCTCTTCGCGGCCGTTGCCCTCGATCCCTTCATCGGCTGACACCAGGGCTCGACGCCCGGCGACGGCGATCGTCGCCGCGCTCGCCGTGATCGTCCCGGCGGCGCTTCTCGGCCTGGTCCTGACCGCCGACGATTCACCGGCCCCGGCCCCCGTCACCGCGCCTGCCGCCCCGCCCTTCGACCCCGACCGGGCGGTCGTCGGTTCGCCGGCGCCCGAGATCGTTCTCCCGACGACCGACGGGCGCACCGTCCGCCTCGCGGACCTCCGGGGCCGTCCCGTCGTCCTCAACTTCTTCGCCTCGTGGTGCCGTCCGTGCGAGGAGGAGATGCCCGCACTCGAGGCTCTCGCCCGCGACGGGCGGGTCGGCGTCGTCGGCGTGACCTACCGCGACTCCCCGGCCGATGCCCGGGCCTTCGTAAAGCGCCTGGGGGTCACCTTCCCCACCCTGATCGACGACGACACCGCGAGCGCGGTCGCTCGGGCCTACGGGGTTCGGAGCCCCCCGATGACCTTCTTCATCGATTCCCGGGGTCGCATCGGCGCTCCACCGGTTTACGGTGGGATCGAACCCGCCGACCTCGGACCCGGGCTGGCCCGGATCGCTCCGGGAGTCACTCCTCCCAGCTGAACCAACGGCTCGCGGCCAGGGGAGCGCCGACGGCCCAGGCGAGGAGTACGACGAACTCCCCGCCCGGAAACGCGGTTCCGGTGAGCGCAGCCCGGACCGTCTCACTCAGAGCGGCGGCCGGGAGGAGACGGGCGACGGCCGCAACTCCGTCGGGCAGGCGATCGAGCGGGTAAGCCATCCCGCCGAGGAAGAGCAGGACCAGAAACAGGCCGTTGGCGGCGGCCAGGTTGGCCTCGGCCCGCAGGGTGCCCGCCAGGAGGAGGCCGATACCGGCGAACGCGACCGTGCCGAGCAGCAGACAGGCGATGGCGAGCGGCAGCCCCGAGGGAACCGACCACCCGAGCAGCGCACCGACGGTGACGATCAAGCCGATCTGCAGTGCTTCGAAGGTCACGACGGTGGCCGTCTTGGCCACGAGGAGTCCCGCCCGCGACAGCGGGGTGGCCCCCAAGCGCTTGAGGACCCCGTAGCGCCGCTCGAACCCCGTCGCGATCCCGAGCGACACCATTGCGGCGGCCATCACGGCTAACGCGAGTACCCCGGGAACGAGGAAGTCGAGTGGTCGGTCGTAGCCGTCGGCCGCCACCGTGTCGACCTTGGCGAAGAAGATCAGAACCCCGAGTGGGATCGCCAGGGTGACGACGAGGTTCTCGCCCCGCCGCAGCTGCATGAGCAGTTCGATCCGGGATTGCGCGAGTACCGCCCGCCGCCTCACGCGGAATCCCCGATTCCGCTCGCAGTGATGTGAAAGAAGGCTTCCTCGAGTGAGCGGCGTCCCGAACGGAGCCCGAGCAGCGTCGCACCGACCGCCGCGAGATGGGCGGCGAGCCCGGCGACGACCTCGGGCCCGATCACGACCGTGATCACGTACTCGGATTCGCCGGCGGAACGAACTGAATCGAGGCCCAGGCCGAGGGCGCGGGCCAGCGCAGGCGCGTCGATCGGTTCCGAAGTTTCGATCCAGACCTCGCCCGAGGCCGTTCCCCGCATGAGTTCGGCCGGGGTCCCGATTGCAGCGAGTCGTCCGGCGTCGATTATCGCAACCCGATCGCAGAGTTGTTCGGCCTCGTCCATGGCGTGCGTCGTCAGGACCACCGTCACCCCGTCGGCCCGCAGGCCGCGGACGATGTCCCAGGTCTTGAGCCGGGCATGGGGATCCATTCCGGCGGTCGGCTCGTCGAGGAAGCACACTTCGGGTCGCCCGACGAGCGCGACGGCGAGCGACAGCCGCTGGGCCTGCCCCCCCGAGAGGCGTCGCACGGGGGTCGAGCGCACCTCGTCGAGTCCGACGAGACCGAGCAGACGGTCGGGATCATCCGGCTCGTCGAAGTAGGCGGCGAACAGTCCGAGCAATTCCGGCGGCCGCAGGCCGGGGTAGAGACCGCCCTCCTGGAGCATCACGCCGATCCGGGAACGCAACTCGGGACCGCGGGCCACCGGATCGAGGCCGAGGACATCGACCTCGCCCGAATCGGCCGACCGGTAGCCCTCGAGGATCTCGACCGTGGTGGTCTTGCCCGCACCGTTGGGTCCGAGCAGTCCGAACACCTCTCCCCGCTCGACCGAGAACGAAAGACCGTCTACGGCCCGCCTCCGGCCGTACGCCTTCACCAGGCCCCGGACTCTGATAGCGGGCGGACTCACCGATCCCTCCAGGCCACGTAACCGGCGAGTTCGTGGAGATCGGCCCGGGCCTCGTCGGCGAGGGGTGCCGCATCGATTGCCTGCCGACATCGGTCGACCAGAGCGTCGATCTCCTCCTCGACCGCCCCGAGTGCACCCGAGGCGACGATGACCTCCCGGATCGCAGTGATCTCCCCGGGTCCCAACTCGGGGCCCCCGACCCGGTCGAGCACGGACCGCCCGGCATCGTCCGAACGTTCGTAGGCAATCGCGAGCAACGGAGTGGCTTTACCCTCGCGGAGATCGTCCCCGACGGGTTTGCCCAGCGCCCGGGAATCGCCGAAGGCACCGAGAACGTCGTCCCGGAGTTGGAACGCTCGTCCGAGGGGAAGGCCGATCGCCGAGAGGGGAGCCTCCAACTCCTCGAACCGGCCCGCCAAAGCCGCGCCGAGATGGAGCGGGCGCTCGACCGTGTACTTACCCGACTTGTACACGGCGATACGGCGGGCCGTTTCGCCGTCGGTGTTCGCCCGGGCAGTCGCGATCAGGTCGAGCGACTGCCCGACGCACAGTTCGATCCGCAACTCGTCGTACACCTGTCGAGCCCGAACGGAAGCGGAGGCCATCAGGATGTCGGCGTAGACGATCGCGAAGTCGCCGACGAGGATCGCCAATCCCTCCCCGAACCGGCGCGCCTCACCGCGCCCTGCCTCCGCCTCGTGCTGCGCCGCGAATCGGTGGTGCAGCGATGGCGCGCCGCGACGGGTGAGCGAACCGTCCATGACGTCGTCATGGACGAGAGCGAAGGTGTGAACGAGTTCGACCGCCGCCGCCGCATCGATGACGGCCGGATCCAGCGCGCGGCCTCCGGCCCCCATGAACGCCGTGTGAACGAAGGTCGGGCGAAGCCGCTTGCCCCCCTCGGCGACGAAGGCCCGCAGTGCGGCGAACGGCTCGGTCAGGGCGGGATCGACCGCTGTCCATCGGGCCGCCTCGGACCCGAGGAGGGAGTCGATCCGGGCGGCGACGGCGTCGGCCGGGATCCGCAGCGCATCCGGGAAGGATGGGGCAGCGCGGATCACGGGAGGCACCGGGGCAGGCTACGCGCCCTCCACCGGTCGTGGCCTACCGTGCGCGTGTGCCCGAGTTCCTGTCGCCGTCGTGGTCGGCAGCCTTCGCCGCCGCGATTCGGGAGACGATTGTCGATCCCGACCTCGGCGACGGGTCCGCCGTTCTCGTCATCGGGGCGCAGTCCGAGGAGATCCGTCTCGGCATAACGATTCGCGCCGGTACGGTGGCGGCGGTCACGGGACCGGAGGAGGACACCGTCGAGCCGGCCACCGTCATCCGGTGCGATCGGGAGACCGCCGTTCGACTGGCCTCGGGAGCCGAGAGCGCCCAGGCGGCGCTCGCCACGGGTCGGATGCGCCTGGCCGGAGACGTGCGGGGCCTCGGCGTGGTCGCGGCCGCGGCTCCGGCCATCGCCGAAGCAACGGCCGAACTCCGGTCCCGCACCCGATTCCCCGATCCGAGGAGCGGATGACGGATGTGGGGTGACGTGACCCCGGCCGAGCGCCTTCGGGCGATCGCCCGGCGGGGGGCGGGTGAGGACCTCGCGGCGGCCGCAACGGCAGCTCTCGCGGGATACGCCGACGAACCGGCGTCGCTGGTGGTTGCCTGTCGTCGCGTCATCACCCACCATCCGGCGGACTCGGCACTGCTCTGGGCGTGTACCCGTCTCTTGACGGCCGCCGACCCCGCGAGCGAGGCCCGCCGCGTGGTCGAGGCCCTTCGGTCCGACCCCACCGGCCGACACCTGGCTCGGGCCCTACCTCTCACCGACGAGAGCGAAGCAGTCGTTGCGCTCGGCTGGACGCGGGCGGTCGATGAGGCTTGCGCCGAACGGACCGATCTCCCGTTCCTGGCCTATCGGGTGCGCGGCTCCGACCCGACCGGGGCCCTTCGCGAACGCCGTACCGACCGTTCCGTTCGCGTCCTCGATCCCTGGGATCTCCCCGCCGGTTCGGTAGCCGTTCTGCTCGTACCCGCAATCGCGATCGGCCCGGAAGGAGTGCTCGTCACCGCCGACACGGAGGAGATGCTCACCGCCCTCGTCCCGAACCGTTCGTGGATCGTCGCCCCCGAAGGCCACTGTCTCCCCGGACCGCTCCTCCGCCGCATCGTCGAGGCGTCCGGACCCCAACACGTCCTGCTACCGAACGAGCGTTTCGACGCCGCCGTGGGCCCCCGGGGCCGCGCCCCGGTTCCCGAAACGGCGCGGCAGCCGGGTTGCGCGGTCGCGGCCGAGATCCTCCGAGGCTGATCCCCCGAATCTCGTCGTCCGCTCAGACGTCGATCACGTCGTCGGGCGGCCCACCGCCCTCGGACTGCGGCCCGAGGCGCCGCCGGATCCGCCGCCGGACGACGTTGCGCACCCCGGCCCGAACGATCGGTAGAAGAACGAGGAGGCCGACCCCGGCGCTGACGAAGCCGGGAACCACCAACAGCGCTCCGCCGGCGAGCACGAGAGCACCCTCGATCAACTCGTCACCCGGCATTCGCCCCGTAGCGACCCGGTCGATCACTCGGCCGAAGGCATCGCGTCCGGCGGCGGCTGCGACAACCACCCCGAGACCCGAGCAGGCCGCCAGCGCGAGCAACGTGGGAAGGATTCCGATCGCGTCCGCGACCATCGCGGCGACGATCAGCTCGACGACCAGCCAGACCAGGACGATGACGAACACCGGCCGACTCAGAACGTTCCGCCGTCCACCCCGAGGCGCTGGCCCGTGAGATAACTCGCTCGTTCCGAGACGAGGAATCGCACCGCATCGGCGACCTCCTCGGGTGAGCACACGTGCCCGAACGGACTTCCCGCGTCGATCGTTCGGATGTCGTCGACGCCCATCGCCCCCCTCACGAGGCGCCGCCCCATCTCGGTGTCGACCAGTCCGGGCGCCACGACGTTGACGTGGATCCCGTTACGACGCTCCTCCTTCGCGAGGCCGGCCGCGAGCGCCTCGAGCGCCGCCTTCGCCATGTTGTACGGGGCCGAGTTGGCGGCCATGTGCACGGTCGCCGCACTGGAGATCATGACGATGTCGCCTCGGGCCTGCTGCCGCATCGTGGGCAGCACGAGTTTGCTGCACGCCCATGCCCCGAAGGCGTGGGTGCGGAAGAGGCGCTCCACCTCCTCGGGTTCCGTGGACGCCACCGACCGACCCGATGAGGCCACTCCGGCGTTGCACACGAGGATGTCAACCTTGCCGAACGCACGGACCGCCGCGCCGACGAGCGCTTCACAGTCGGCGTACTCGTCGACCGACCCGGGGATTGCCAGTGCGCGACTCCCGAGCGCCTCCGCTTCCGCAACGGTTTCCGCAGCCGCGTCGGCGTCCCGGCGGAAATTCACAACGACGTCGGCGCCGTCGGCCGCGAGCGCTAACGCGATCGCGCGCCCGATACCGCGGCCGCCGCCGGTGATCAGAGCGGTGCGTCCCGCCAGCACCGAAATCACCCGTCCCCGAATCGGGCCGGGCGCTTCTCGGCGAAGGCTGCCATCGCCTCGACCAAGTCCCCGGTGAAGCTGGAGAGCACCTGGGTCCGATTCTCCAGATCGATCCCCGCCTCGAGCGACCCGATCTCGAGTTGACTCCACATGACTTCCTTGGTCATCCGGACCCCGAACGGACTGTTTCCGACGATGAGCCCCGCCGTCGCGAGCGCCGCGTCCTCGAGTTCTGCGTCGGGCACGACCCGGCTGACGAGGCCGATCCGGTCGGCCTCGGTCGCATCGACCATCCGGCCCGTCAGCAGCAGTTCGAAGGCACGCGATGCCCCGACCAGCCGGGGGAGGAGCCACGAGACGCCGATATCGCACCCCGAAAGGCCGACCCGGATGAACGCGACGTTGAATCGCGCCGAAGTAGCGGCGATGCGGATGTCGCTGGCCAGCGCCAATGCGAGACCACCCCCCGAAGCCGCTCCGTTCACCGCAGCGATGATCGGTTGGGGAACCGATCGCATCCTGGGCACCAGACCGGCAATGAATTCCTGCACCCGCATCCCCGCTTGCGGTCGACCGAGATCGGCCGTTCCCGGCGGGCTCGCCCCTTCGGTGAGATCCAGTCCGGCGCAGAATCCGCGGCCTGCGCCGGTGAGCACGATCACGCGGCAGGAACGATCTTCGGCGAGGTTGCCGAACGCATCGTAGAGTCCCCGCACCATCTCGTAGTTCAGCGCGTTCAACCTCTCCGGCCGGTCGAGCACGATCCGGGCGATTCCCGGTCGGCTCCGGTCGACGGTGACACTCATCGTGCTCCCCTCTCCCGGGCGGTTCGCT
>Ga0208783_10000710_pt1 | contig 20341 bp, 20 predicted proteins | sample DEB19_08_DNA_2_FD_184529 | JGI IMG/M metagenome (GOLD analysis project Ga0208783, IMG submission 184529) | Aqueous microbial communities from the Delaware River and Bay under freshwater to marine salinity gradient to study organic matter... | ecosystem: Environmental > Aquatic > Marine >...
TGACTCTGTCGCCACTCTCGCCGTCCGCTTCTTGAGGATGCCGCGATACTGAGTGCGCGCCACGATTTCCTGACCCGGGTAGCACCCCTTCTTGAAGTTCACGGCGCCGATGAGGTCCCAGTTCGCCATCTGCGGCACGAACTCCTCCTGCGTGCCCGGCACGACCTGCACGATGCCACCGCGGATGAGCGAAAGCGACCATTGGTCGAGGGTGGCGGCGCGGCCTGCGGGCGCTGCTCCGAACGCCAAGCCGCGGCCTTCTCCGATGGGAAACGATCCAGCCGGCAACGCTCCGTCCCAGAGGCCGTGGCGGCCCAACTCTCCCGACACGTCCGTGATCACGACTTTCGATCGCAGCACGAACATCCTCAGGCGCTTGGCGGTGGCCTCCGCGAACGCGGACGGCAGCAGCATGAGGAACCCACTGGCGTCGCGGGCCAGGGCGAAGGTCACCAGCAAGCGGCCCTTGGGCGTGCACCACCCATTCCACTGCGCCTGGCCGACGGCGAGGCCCTTCACGTCGTTGGTGGTCTGCCCCTGCAGAAAGGTCTCCGCGTCGTCACCCGAAATCCGGAGTACGGCGTTAAACGGGGAGAGGTCGCACACCCAGGGCTCGGCGCTCACGGCAACTCACGGGGGAAGAAATGGACGGGGCAAAGTATAGCGGCGACGGTGCAGTGCCCCAGCCCCTGGCATGGGTCACTTGTTGCGTGGGCCCGTCGGCTTTGGCGCGCGCCTGGGCCTATGCGGTCACGCTGGTGGGCCTGGGGGTCATTGTCTCGCTGCCGCTCGCCGTCGTTGCTCGCACCGGCCTCGCTGTGGTGCTGCTCGTGGCTACCCTGCGAACGGCGTGCCGGGAGGGCTGTCGCCCGGGCGGCCCGGTGCGAGTGAGCCTCACCATCGCGGGCGAGGTCCTCGTGGAGGAGCCGGGGCGCCCACCCGTTTCAGGCTCCCTTCACCGTGCGAGCGTCGTGTTCACGCGGCTCGTCATCATCCGGTACCAGCCCGCGGGATCGCGGGTCACCCGGGCCGTCGTCGTGGTGCCCGATGCCGTGGAGCCCAACGCCTTCCGAAGGCTGCGGGTGTTGCTCCGGGCACGCTGAGCCGAACGCTATAATTTCGCCCATGTCCTCGCACGGCGCTTCCGCGCAGATGGTCCTCACGCTGCCGGGCGCCGTCGCGCACTCGCCCTTTCGCATCGAAAAGCTCATTGCGGGGCTGAAGCCCGGGCTGCGCGCCTCGGTGCGCATCCAGAGCCGGTACATTCACTTTGCCCTTGTCGCCGAGCCGCTGTCGGCCGGGGAGCTTGCGGTGCTGCAACAGCTGCTCGATTACGGCAGCCCGGGCACCGAACCCGAGGTGGGTGAGCTGCGCGTTGTCGTGCCGCGCTTCGGCACCGTGTCGCCGTGGTCCTCCAAGGCCACCGACATCGTTCGCCTGTGCGGGCTGTCGAAGGTGATGCGCGTCGAGCGCGGCATCGCCTACCGCCTCAGCATGAAGAACGGCGAGCCGCTGCGCGACAAATCCGAGGCGGGGCTCGTCGATGCCATCCACGACCGAATGACGGAAACAGTTGTGAAAACGCTTGAGGCGGCGCATGCGCTCTTTGCCGAGCACCAGCCTGCGCCGCTGGAGACCATTGATGTCCTCTCCGGCGGCAAGCCGGCATTGGAGGCGGCCAATGCGCGCATGGGCCTCGCCCTCGCGGCCGACGAGATCGAATACCTGCTGGAGAACTTCCGGGGGCTCGCGCGCAACCCGACGGATGTCGAGCTGATGATGTTCGCGCAGGCCAACAGCGAGCACTGTCGCCACAAGATCTTCAACGCCACGTGGGCCATCGACGGCGTGGAGCAGGAGCGCTCCCTGTTCCAGATGATCCGCAACACCCACGCCGTGAGCCCCGCCGGCACGGTGGTGGCTTACGCCGACAACGCCGCGGTCATGGAGGGCGCCGAAATCGATCGCTTTCATCCGGGCCGGCAGGGCGCCTGGGGCTACCACCGAGCGCTCACGCACACGGTGATGAAGGTGGAGACGCACAACCACCCTACGGCCATTGCACCGGATCCCGGGGCGGCCACCGGCGCGGGGGGCGAGATTCGCGACGAAGGCGCCACCGGCATCGGCGCCAAGCCCAAGGCAGGGCTTGTGGGGTTCTCGGTATCCAACCTGCGTCTGCCCGGCCAGGTGGAACCGTGGGAAGCGGAGTACGGCAAGCCCAGTCGCATCGCCTCCGCGCTCGACATCATGATCGAGGGGCCGATCGGCGCGGCTGCGTACAACAACGAGTTCGGCCGTCCCAACCTGGCGGGCTATTTCCGGGCCTACGAGCAGGCGCACGATGGCGAAGTGCGCGGCTATCACAAGCCCATCATGATTGCCGGCGGCCTGGGCAACATCGATGCGCGCCATGTCGGGAAGCGAGACCTGGGGGCGGATACCCTCTTCGTTCAGCTCGGTGGCCCCGGCTTTCTCATCGGCATGGGCGGCGGCGCGGCCTCGTCCATGGCGAGCGGCACCAACACGGAGTCCCTCGATTTCGACTCCGTTCAGCGCGCCAACGCCGAGCTCGAGCGCCGTTGCCAAGAGGTCATCGACGGCTGCTGGCAGATGGGGGAAGCCAACCCCATCCTGTCGCTGCACGACGTGGGCGCCGGCGGCTTGTCCAACGCCTTTCCGGAGCTGGTGCACGGTGGCGGGGTGGGCGCCACCTTCGATCTGCGCCGCGTCCCGGTGGAAGAGCGCGGCATGAGCCCCATGCAGATCTGGTGCAACGAGTCGCAAGAGCGATACGTCCTCGCCATCAGCCGCAGCCGGCTGCCGGACTTCCAGCGCCTCTGCGAGCGTGAGCGCTGCCCCTTTGCCGTGGTGGGGGAATCCCGGGCCGATGCCCAGCTCGTGGTCGAGGACTCAGAGCGGGGAGGGCGCGCGGTCGACATGCCGCTCGAGGTTCTGCTGGGCAAGCCGCCACGCATGCACCGCGACGTGCAGCGCCTGTTGCGTCCCCGCGCGGCTCTGGACCTCTCCAACATCAACTTGCTCGAGGCCGCGTACCGAGTGCTCCGGCTGCCGACGGTGGGAGACAAGACCTTCCTCGTCACCATTGGCGATCGTTCCGTCGGCGGGCTCACGGCCCGCGACCAGATGGTGGGGCCGTGGCAGGTGCCGGTGGCGGATTGCGCGGTGACCGCGCTGGGTTACTCAACCTATCTCGGCGAGGCCATGGCCGTGGGCGAGCGCACGCCCCTGGCACTCGTCGATGCACCCGCCTCCGGGCGCATGGCGGTGGGGGAGGCCATCACCAACATTGCCGCCGCACGAATCGAGGCGCTCGGCAAGGTCAAGCTCTCCGCCAATTGGATGTGCGCAGCCGGCCATCCCGGCGAGGATGCGGCGCTGTTTGAGACGGTGCGCGCCGTCGGCATGGAACTCTGCCCATCGCTTGGCGTAGCCATCCCGGTGGGCAAGGATTCGCTGTCCATGAAGACGGCGTGGCGCGATCCCGAGACGGGCGAGCCACGCGCCGTGGTGGCGCCGCTCTCGCTCATCATTTCCGCCTTCGCGCCGGTCACGGACATTCGCCGCACACTCACGCCACAGTTGCGCGCCGACCTCGGCGAGACGGAGCTGATACTCATCGACCTGGGCGCCGGGCGAAATCGCCTGGGGGCTTCCGCGTTCGCACAGGTGCATGGACAGGTGGGCGATGCCGTGCCCGATGTCGACAGCCCCGAAAGCCTGCGCGCCTTCTTCGATGTCATCCAGAGGCTCAACGCCGCGGGCCACCTCCTCGCCTATCACGACCGTTCCGATGGCGGGTTGTGGGCGACGCTCTGCGAAATGGCCTTTGCCGGCCGCGCCGGCGTCACGGTGTACGTCGACGGGCTGATCGCCGATCCCTCGTCCCTGGATGTCGATGGCAACGAGCGTCAGACCCGGGCGTTGGAGGGGCGCGTAAACGACCGCACGGTCGGTGCGCTCTTCAGCGAGGAGCTCGGCGCCGTGATCCAGGTTCGCCGCGAGGATCGTGCCGAGGTCATGCAGGTGCTGCGCGCGGCGGGGCTCTCACGCGAGTCCCATGTGATCGGCCACTTGAATGACGACGGCCGTGTTCGCGTCGTGCTGAACGGGCAGGCAGTTATCGCGGAGACGCGCGCCGAGCTGCACCGCGCCTGGTCGTCCGTCACGCATGCCATCCAGCATCGGCGCGACAACCCCGCCTGTGCCGATGCGGAATTCGAGCGCCTGGTCGATGCGAAGGACCCAGGCCTCCACGCCCATCTCACCTTTGATGCGGCCGAAGACATTGCAGCCCCCTTCGTGGCCAGCGGCGCTCGTCCCCGCATGGCGATCCTGCGCGAGCAGGGTGTCAACGGCCACATGGAGATGGCGGCAGCCTTCGACCGCGCCGGCTTCGCGGCCGTCGACGTGCACATGAGCGATATCCTCGCCGGGCGCGTGAGCCTGTCGGACTTCAAGGCGTTCGCGGCCTGTGGCGGCTTCAGCTACGGGGACACGCTCGGCGCCGGGGAGGGGTGGGCCAAGACGATCCTGTTCAACGGGCGGGCCCGCGATGCCTTCGAAGCGTTTTTCCGCCGAGCCGACACGTTCGCTTTCGGGGCCTGCAACGGCTGCCAGATGCTCTCGAACCTGAAGCCCATCATTCCGGGCGCGGAAAACTGGCCACGCTTTCGGCGCAACCTGTCGGAGCAGTACGAGGCGCGCCTGGCGCTGGTGGAAATCCAGCCCTCGCCGTCGATCCTTTTTGCGGGCATGGCGCGCAGCCGCATCCCGGTGGCTACGGCCCATGGCGAGGGGCGCGCCACGTTCGCGGATGAACGCGAGCGCGAGGCGTGCGCCTATCTCGTGGCGGCGCGCTTCACGGACAACACGGGCAAGGTCACGGAGCGGTATCCGTACAACCCGAACGGCTCGCCAGGCGGTGTCACCGCGGTGACCACGCCCGATGGCCGGTTCACCGCGATGATGCCCCACCCGGAGCGGGTGTTCCGCACGGTCGCGCTCTCCTGGCACCCGGAAAACTGGGGCGAGGATTCGCCCTGGATGCGCCTCTTCCGAAACGCGCGCGCCTGGCTAGGCTGACCCCGCTTGCGGCGGGGCCGGGCGACGCTTAGCGTTCCTCAACCTTCGCCTTGGAGCGCAGGTCCAGCATCATGCGCTGCACTTGCTGCTGTTGGGCGCGCTGGCGGAACTGTTCCTTCATCTCGTCAAACGGCGGCACCTGGATCGGGCGCACGTCCTCCAGGCGGAGCACGTGGAAGCCGAAGTCCGTCTTCACCGGCGCGGCGGACGTCTGGCCCTTCTTCATGGCCATGAGCGCGTCGGCAAAGGGCTTCACGTAGCGCGCGGCGGGGCCCCAGTCGAGGTCGCCGCCGTTGTCCTTGGAGCCCGGGTCCTTCGATTTGTCCTTGGCGATCTTGGCGAAGTCGCCACCCTTGCCGAGGTCGGCAATGATGGCCTTCGCCTCGTCTTCCTTCTCGACCAGGATGTGGCGAACCTTGTACTCGTTGTCGCCCATGGAGCGCTTGAAGTCGTCGTAGACCTTCTTGAGCTCGCCGTCGCTCACCGGGTTGGCGCGCAGCTCCGCTTCGATCAAGGCGCGCACCAGCACGGCCTGGCGGGCGGCATCGAGCTGGGCCAGGGTGTCCGGCGTCTTGTCGAGGCCGCGCTTCTGCGCTGCCTGCACCAGCACCTCACGGCTGATCAGCTCCTCCTTGATCGCCGCCTGACGCTCGGGCGAATCCGCCTGCCCGTTCGCGGTGAGCTCCTTGTTGAGAAGGTCGGCTCGCGACTGCGGGATGGTGACACCGTTGACGACGAGCCTCGGCTGCGCTGCCGCGGCGGGGGCGCCCGCTTTCGCTTCGGCCTTCTTGGGCGCGGCTTTCTCCTGGGCGTTGGCGCCGAAGGCAACGACGGCTGCGAGCAGCGCGGTGGCAAGGGATGTCGGGTTGGGATACATGGATTCCTCTCTGGAAGTCAGAACTGCTCGGGCGCAAACGCCTCGATTTTCAGGGCGTGGATCTGGCGGCTCATGAGGTCGCCCAGGGCCTCATAAACCAATCGGTGGCGCGCGAGCGGCGGCTTGCCTCGGAACGCCTCGGACACGATGGTGAGCTGGTAATGGCCGCCGGTGGCGCCATGGCCCACATGCTCGTGGGCCTCGTCGACCAGCTCGAGCGAAAGCGGCGAGAGCGAAGCCAGCCGCTCGCGGATTGCCTGCTCCGTGCTCAAGGCAGGGCCTTCTTGAACGGCTTGACCGTCACCTTGGCGTAGACCCCGGCCTTCACGTACGGGTCCTCGGATGCCCAGGCGAGCGCAAGCTCGCGCGAGGCAAATTCCGCCACGATGAGCGAGCCGCTGAAGCCGGCGGGGCCGGGGTCTTCCGCGTCGATCGTCGGGTGCGGCCCGGCGAGAATCAGCCGGCCTTCCGCCAACAGCGCCTTCAGGCGCTCCACGTGCGCCGGGCGGGTGGCGAGTCGTTTGTCGAGCGAGCCGGGCACGTCCTCGGCGACGATGGCGTAGAGCATGGGCCGTCAGGGCTTGGGCGATTCGGGTTGGGATTCGTCAGGCATGTGCTGGGACATCCACCACGCCTGCGCGAAGACGAAGAGCAGCATGAGCCCCATGCCACCGAAGAGCTTGAAGCTCACCCACGCCTCGGTGGAGAACGTATAGGCGACCCAGAGGTTCAGGGCGCCCTTGAACAGGAAGAAGATTCCCCAGGCCACGCAAAGCTTTCTCCACGCCGCATCGGGAAGCGTGACGGCTTCTCCCATGACCGCTTTCACGAGATTCTTGCCCAGGGCGAGCGCGCCGAGGAACAGCCCGCCCGACAGCCAGTAGAGCACGGTGGGCTTCCACTTGATGAACGTTTCGTCCCGAAGGAGCAGCGTGGCGCCCCCGAAGACAACGATGACGGCAAGGCTTGCCCACTGAAGATTGGCGACCCGCTCCCCCTTCAGGCGCACCCACGCGACCTGGGCGAGCGTCGCAGCCATGGCAACTGCCGTGGCGACGTAGATGTCCCACACCTTGAACGCCGCGAAGAAGAGGAGGACCGGGAAGAGGTCGAACAGGAGCTTCAAGAGAAGGAAATGCCCGAAAAATCAATCCGATATTGTCGCCGATTCAGGTCGGCACTGTCCATTTGAGGTGCCGCGAGCGAATGCGTTCCCGCACGGTCTCGGGGATCGCGGGGGACAGTGCGAGCGCGAGCGCCTCGGCGTAGAACGTCGCGCACTCTTCCGGCAACGCGGCATCGAGCGCGTCGAAGGCCGCATCCATCAGTGCCGGCTCCTCGGTGCGAATGGCAGCGATGGCACGGTTGGAGTGGAGCACCCGCCACGGGCGCTCGGGGTTGGACCGCTCGAGGTCGGCGGCGAGCGAGGGGCCGAGGTTTTCGCCCAGCGCCTGCATGAGGTGAACGGCGCCCGCCAGCGCATTCTTGTCGCGCGTTGCGTTGGCCTGCCTTGCGAGCGCGTTGACCACGGGCTCGGCCGGCAACACAGGAATGCCGTGCTGCAATCCCCAAAGGGCGAGGGTGACGGTGAGGTCGGCCGCCTCGATCAGGAGGGGATCGCTCGGGTTGGCGGCAAGGGCGGCGTCCGCGGGCGCCATGGCCGAGACGGCCGCAGCGAGCAGGTCGGGCAGGCCCTCCACGGCGGGCAACTGCGCGCCGCGCCGCTGCCGTTCCAGCGCAGCGATGGCGTCCACTGCGTTCTGGCCCTCGGCGAGGGCGCTGGACAACGCCGGGTACGCCGCCGCGGCGCGCTGTGCAAATTGCGCGAAACGGATCGGCAGGGCGGCGATGGCGCGCTGGACGGCATCACCGAAAAATACCGGTTGCACGGACATGGGGGGCAGGGGCCGGACGCAGGGGTCCCGGGTGTCAAGCGGGAGCGGATTCTGCTATGATTTCAATGTTTTACTCAAATGGTTCGTCGTTGGACAACTTCGACCTGCACAATCATTCCACGGCGTCGGACGGCCTGTTGTCTCCGACCCAGCTGGTGGAACTGGGAGCCAGCCTGGGGGTAGATGGCCTGGCGCTAACGGACCACGACACGGTGGATGGCATCGGGGAGGCGGCCGACGCAGCCCGTCGCCTCGGACTGCGCTTCATCCCGGGCGTGGAAATTTCCGTCTCCTGGGGAGACACCACGCTCCATATCGTTGGCCTAGGCATCGACCCTCACCACGAGGTGCTGGCGGCGGGCCTGCGCGGCATCCGCGAGGGTCGGCTGGGCCGAGCTCGCCGGATGGGAGATGCGCTGGCCGCCCTTGGCCTCGAAGGTACCTTCGAGGCGGCCCTGGCGCTGGCGGGCAGCGAATTGCGCCTCTCGCGCTCGCACTTCGCCCGACACCTGGTGCAAGTCGGGGCGGTGAGCGATACCCAGCGGGCCTTCGACCGGTATCTCGGCAAGGGCAAGCCCGCCTTTGTCCAGCACGACTGGGCGCGCTTGGACGAGGCCGTCGGCTGGATCCGGGCGGCCGGGGGGGTGGCGGTGCTGGCCCACCCAGGGCGCTATGGACTTGGCCCCTCGGATCGTGAGACGCTCTTGCTCGAATTCAAACGCCTCGGTGGCGAGGCGATCGAGGTGGTGACCGGTAGTCACCGCCCTGAGCAATACGCCACCTGGCGGCGCATCGCGGTGGAGCATGGCTTTCTCGCTTCCCGCGGCGCCGACTACCACGGGCCGGGCGAAAGCCCGGCGGAGCCGGGGCAGCTGCCGCTGCTGCCGTCCTCGCTCGAGCCCGTGTGGACCCGTTGGGCGCATTAGCCGCCGAAACCGTTTGAGCGGGTCCCGCCGGAGGGCGGGGCCGATCGGCCAGGCGCTGCCGGCGCAGCAACATTCTCTTCACGCATTGACCGCAGGGTCGCCCGCCTCGGGCGTGCGCCCCGGCGTTGAGCCATGGCATCCACGTCCGCTTTCTACAAAGTGCATCCGGACAACCCGCAACGGCGCAGCATCGAGGCCGTGGCGGAGTGCGTGCGCGCAGGCGGCGTGATCGCCTACCCCACGGACTCCTGCTACGCGCTCGGCTGCCATATCGGTGACAAGGCGGCCATGGACCGCATCCGTCGCATCCGCAAAGTGGATGAGCGCCACCACCTCACCCTCATGTGCCGGGACTTGGCCGACGTGGGCCAGTTCGCGAAGCTGGACAACATCCCGCACCGCCTCATCAAGGCCAACACGCCAGGCAGCTACACCTTCATCCTCAAGGCCTCGCGCGAGGTGCCGCGCCGGTTGCTGGCGCCGCGCCGCACCGTGGGCGTCCGCATTCCGGACCATCCCGTCGCCATGGCGCTGCTCGAGGCGCTGGGCGAGCCCATGCTGTCTTCGACGCTGGTGCTGCCGGACCATGGCGTGGCGCTGAACGACGCCGAGGAAATTCGCCTCCACCTCGCGCACGTGCTCGACGCGATCGTCGACGCCGGGCCTTGCGGCATCGACGTCACCACGGTCGTGGACTTGTCGGGCGAGTCGCCGGCTCTGCTGCGCGAAGGCAAGGGCGACCCCCGTCCCTTCGGCACCGTCAAGGCGGCGCTCCACTAATGGATTTCAACGCGATCCTCGGCACTATCGCGATCTACGCGATCCCCGTGGTGTTCGCGATCACGCTGCACGAGGCAGGCCATGCCTACGCGGCCAGATATTTCGGCGACAAGACGGCCTGGATGCTCGGGCGCACGAGCCTGAACCCCGTGCGACACATCGATCCCATCGGCACGGTGGTCGTTCCGGCGATCACCGCCTTTACCGGGTTCCTGTTCGGGTGGGCGAAGCCGGTGCCCGTGAACTTCGAGAACCTGCGCGACCCGAGGCGCGACATGCTGTGGGTGGCCGCTGCTGGCCCCGGCGCAAACGTGTTGATGGCGCTGGGCTGGGTGGCGGTGGCAAAAGTGCTCCTGGTCGTGGACGCGTCCGGCGAGGTGTCCGACTACTGGCTCAAGGTGGCGGTGGCCGGCATTCGCGTCAACGTCGGGCTCGCCGTGCTCAATCTTTTCCCCCTCCTGCCGCTCGACGGCGGCCGCATCCTCGCAAGCCTCCTGCCACGCCAGCTCGCGCTGCCGTATTCGCGCCTGGAGCCGTGGGGCATGCTGATTCTCGTCGTGCTCATCGTGTCTGGCGCGCTCTGGTGGGTGATTGGCCCGGTGATGAACGCCATGCTTCGCAACCTGTTCGCGCTGCTCGGTTTCTAGGAGGCCGCCCGCCACCATGTTTCAGGATCGCGTGTTGTCTGGAATGCGCCCCACCGGGGCGATGCATCTCGGCCACTTCCACGGGGCCCTGAAGAGCTGGGTCCGGCTGCAAAACGAGCACCCGTGCCTTTTCTTTGCGGCGGATTGGCACGCGCTCACCTCGCACTACGAGGACCCTTCGGTCATCGAGTCGTCGGTGTGGGACATGTTCATCGACTGGCTGGCTGCTGGCATCGACCCGTCGAAGGCCACCCTCTTCGTGCAGTCCCGCGTGCCGCAGCACGCCGAGCTCACGCTGTTGCTGTCATTTTTCACGCCGCTGTCCTGGCTCGAGCGCGTGCCCACCTACAAGGACACGGTCGAGAAGCATGCCGAGCACGGGCGAGACCTCACGACTTATGGTTTCCTCGGCTACCCGCTCATGCAGGCTGCGGACATCCTCATCTACCGCGCCACCCACGTGCCGGTGGGCGAGGACCAGGTCTCGCACGTGGAGCTTACGCGTGAGATCGCGCGGCGCTTCAACCACCTCTTCGGCCGCGAGCGCGGCTTCGAGGAGAAGGCCGAGGCAGCGGTGAAGAAGATGGGCCCCAAGAAGGCGCGCCTCTACCGGGAGCTGCGCACGCGCTTCCAGGAGAAGGGCGACGAGGCCGCGCTCGCCGAGGCCCGCGAGCTGGTGGGTGACGTGCAAAACCTTTCGCTGGGGGACAAGGAGCGGCTCTTCGGCTACATCGAGGGCGGGGGGCGGATGATCCTGTCCGAGCCCGAGGCCGTGCTTACCGAAACGCCGAAGCTCCTGGGGCTGGACGGCCAGAAAATGAGCAAGAGCTATGGCAACGCCATCCTGCTTCGCGACGACGCGAAGACGGTTTCCCAGAAAATCCGCACCATGCCAACCGACCCGGCGCGCGTGCGCCGCAGCGACCCGGGCGACCCGGAGAAGTGCCCGGTGTGGAGCCTGCACCAGGTGTACTCCGAGCAATCCACACGCGATTGGGTGCGTGAGGGTTGCAAGAGCGCCGGCATCGGTTGCCTCGAGTGCAAGCAGCCCGTGATCGACGCGGTGAACGCAGAGCTCGCCCCGATGCGCGAGCGGGCGGCGGGCTACGAGGAAGACCCGACCTTGCTGCGATCGATCATCCAGGACGGCTGCGAGAAGGCGTCCGACCTTGCGGATGAAACCCTTCGCGACGTGCGGGAAGCCATGGGGCTCGACTACCGATGAGCGCGAGACTTCGCAGCCTGCCGCGTCTCGCGCGAGCCTTCGCCTCGGCTGCCGGGATCGCGCTGATACCGCTGTCGGCATCGGCGGCCATCACCATCCCCGAGGGCAAGGGCGTGATCACGTTCCGGGATGCGCGCGGGCATGCGGACCGTGAGCTCACCGTCCACACCTACCGCCCCGCTCGTTGCGACGCGCGCTGTCCGCTGCAGTTCGTGCTCCACGGCGTCAGCCGAAACGCCGACGGCTATCGCGACTACTGGGTCGAGGCTGCCGAGCGGCACGGCTTCGTGGTCGTCTCGCCGCTCTTCACCCGCGAGGCCTGGGGTGGTGCGGCTGCCTACAACCGCGGCGGCGTGGATGCCACCGACGAACGCAGCCGCTGGGCATTTGCCGCCATCGAGCACCTCTTCGACGAGATCGCCGATGGGCGAAAGGATTACCGCCTCTTCGGCCACTCCGCCGGAGGGCAGTTCGTGCACCGATTCCTGTATTTCGTGCCGAACAACCGGGCCTCCGTCGCGGTGGCGGCGAACGCGGGGTGGTACACCATTCCCGAGTGGCGCAAGGGGAAGGCGGCATTCCCATGGCCGCATTCGCTCGCGCAGGCAAAGGCGGGAGAGAAGGACGCGCGGCGCGCGTTGGGCCAGCGGCTCGTGGTGATGCTGGGCGATGCCGACACGGACCCGAATGCGCAGGATCTCGACCGTTCCCCAGGCTCACTGGCGCAAGGTGCGAATCGCTTGGAACGCGGCCGGTATTTTCATCGTGTGTCGTCGGCCCTGGCGCGCGACATCGGCGTCGACTTCCGCTGGGAGTTGGTCATCGTTCCTGGCGTGGCGCACAGCGGCCGGCTCATGTCCGCCGCCGCCGCCGAACACCTCTACGGAGCGGTGAAATGAACACGACCTCCCCCGCGACCCCGGACGAAGCCTCGCAATCCGACCTGGGGCTTGCCATGCCCGTCGCGAAAATTCGTGGCGAGCCGATGGCGGAGCTGCCATCCGACCTCTACATCCCGCCCGAGGCGCTGTCGGTCTTTCTCGAGGCGTTCGAGGGGCCGATGGACCTGCTCCTCTACCTCATTCGCAAGCACTCGCTGGACATACTCGACATTCCGATGGCGGAGCTCACGCGCCAGTACATGGCTTACGTGGAGCTCATGCGCGCGCAGCAGCTGGAGCTCGCCGCAGAATATCTGCTGATGGCGGCCCTCCTCATCGAGATCAAGTCGCGCATGCTGCTGCCCAAGCCGCCGCGCGAGGACGCGCAGGAGCCCGAGGACCCGCGTGCCGAGCTGGTGCGCCGGCTGCTGGAGTACGAGCGCATGAAGCGGGCTGCCGCCAACCTGGGCGAGATGCCGGTGGCTGGCCGCGACTTCTCGGTGGTGGACGTCTATATCGAACAGGCGCTCTCGCAGCGACTGCCGAACGTGGTTGTGGCGGACCTGTCGGAAGCGTGGCGTTCGATTCTCGCCCGCGCCCGGATGACAAAGCACCACAAGATCACCCGCGAGCAGCTGTCGGTGCGCGCTCACATGAGCCGTATCCTGCGGGAGCTTGCGAGCGGTGACTTCACCGAGTTCTCGCGCCTCTTCCAGCCCGAGCTGGGCGTGCCAGTGCTGGTGGTGAGCTTTCTCGCCCTCCTCGAACTGGCCCGTGAATCACTCATCGAGATTTCCCAGCAGGGCGCCTTCGACCCGATCTATGTCCGACTCCGCGCGGAGCGCTCGCCGCTCGCCATCACCTCGCCATGACCCCTGACAACACGACTCCTGAAGTTGCCGACGAAGGCGAAGCGCTGCTCGCCCCCAATCCCGCCGACGAGGGCGAGCCGGATGTGCCGGCCGAGCCACTCGACCTCGCCCTCGTGCGCCGAGTGCTCGAGGCGGCACTGCTTTCGGCCTCCGAGCCCCTCACGGTAATGCAGTTGAAGCGCCTCTTCGGCGGCGCACTCGATGCGGATAGCCTGCGAAAGATCCTGGAAGAGCTGAAGGGCCACTGGGAAGGCCAGGCGGTCGAGCTCACGCAGGTGTCCTCCGGCTGGCGCTTCCGCGTTCGCCCCGAGTACCAGCCCTTTCTCGACCGCGTTTCCCAGGAAAAGCCGCCGCGCTACTCGCGCGCTGTGCTCGAGACGCTTGCGATCATTGCTTACCGCCAGCCCGTGACGCGCGGGGACATCGAGGACATTCGCGGCGTTGCGGTGGCGCCGGCGACGCTGAAGGCGCTCGAGGAGCGCGGGTGGGTCGATATCGTCGGCCACCGCGAGAGCCCGGGCCGCCCCGCGATCTTCGCCACCACGCGCCGGTTCCTGGATGACCTGAACCTGGTTTCGCTCGAGGAGCTTCCGCCGCTCGAGGAATTGCAGGGCGTGCTCGAGCAGGCGCCCGAATTGCCCAGCCAACCCGGCCTGCTGGATACGGCCACTGACGGCGCCGACGCACTGCAACCCGACACTGTCACGGCGCAAACCGATGCCTCGCCCGAGGCCTCCGACACGGAGCACAAAGACCATGCGGGATAGACCCTTTCGCACCCCACGCGCGCCGCGCCTCGAATGGCCCGGCGGCATCGTTCCCGAGTGGGCCAAGGCCCCGAAGGCCACCAAGTTCCGCAAGGGAGCCCGCGGCAAGGGCGGCCCACGGGAGCGCTTGCAGAAGGTGATGGCGCAGTCCGGGCACGGGTCCCGGCGCAACATCGAGATACTCATTGCGCAGGGCCACGTCACCATCAACGGCGACCTGGCGAAGCTGGGCGATCAGGTGGGGCCGGGCGACCGCGTCAAGCTCGACGGGAAGCTCATTCCCCTGCGCTTCGGCACGAGCCTTCCGCGCGTGCTGCTCTATCACAAGCCCGAGGGCGAGATCTGCACCCGCGACGACCCGGAAAACCGCCCGACAGTGTTTGCGAAGTTGCCGCGCCTGAACAACGCGCGCTGGGTTTCCATCGGCCGGCTCGACTACAACACGAGCGGGTTGCTCATGTTCACGACTGACGGCGAGCTCGCCAACCACCTGATGCACCCGCGCTACGAGATCGAGCGGGAGTACGCCGTGCGGCTGATGGGCGAGCTTGCGCCGGAGCAGGTGCAGCGCCTGACGGTCGAGGGCGTGGAGCTCGACGGCGATGTTTGCCGCTTCATCCGCCTGGTGGACCGTGGTGGCGAAGGCTCCAACCACTGGTACCACGTGGTGCTGCAGGAGGGAAAGAACCGCGAAGTGCGGCGCCTCTTCGAGGCGGTGGGGCTGATGGTGAGCCGGCTCATTCGCGTGCGGTACGGGCCGGTGGAGATGCCGCGCTGGTTGAAGCGCGGAATGATGCGCGACATGCCGGAGGAAGACGTCGTGAAGCTCATGCAGTTCGCCGGCATGAACGAGGCGAAGGAGCCGAGCGAGGAAGACGACGACGAGTACGCCCCGGGCAACGTGGCCCCCCCAGGCGAGAAGTTGGCCGTGGCGGAGGAGGAATTCGAGGACGACACGGACGAGCTGCAACCGGCGCACCTCATGGAAGGCTACAAGCCTTTCGAGCCGGAGCCCGTCGTCGACGAGGATGACGACCGGCAACCGGATTTCGAGCGGCTCCCCGGCTTCAATCGCGCCACGGGCTCGATGGGGTTGCCTGCGGGGCATCGTGGCAAGCCGCGCGCCAAGCCCGAGGGCTGGGTGCCGGGCCAGGGGCAAGGTCAAGGCGTGGGCCAGGGTGGGAAGCGTCGTCGTGGCAAGCACAAGGGGCCGCGCGGGCCTGGGATGCCGGGCAACGTCGCGCAACCGGGAGCGGGTGGGCAGCCCGGCTTTGGCGGGCAGCCCCATGGCGGCCAGCCGGGCCAGGGCAAGCGCCGCGGCTTCGGCAAGCGTCGAGGCAAAGGCCCGTTCGGCGCACGCCACGGGCAGGGCCCCGGCGGGGCGGCGGGAGGCAACGGGGCTGGGCCGCACACGAACGGGAATGCAGCCGAGGGAGGCGCGCAGCAGGGTGGCTTCGCCGGCCCGCGCCCGCCTCAGGAGGGCGGCCAGGGCAAGCCGAAAGGCCGGCATCGGTTCCGTCCACGGGGCCGGCATCGGAGTCGCAACCGCGGGCCCGGGTCGGAGGGCCAGGGGGGCGCGTCGGGGGGTGGCTCGCCGGCGGGCGGCGCTGAGGGCTGAGCGCATTTTTCAGCCCATCGGTGTCCGATATCATCGCCGTCGCCTGACGGTCGGGCATCGGGCCCCGGCCCGCACAACAACACCAAGAGGAGGTCGACCATGACGCACACCGCACGGCTGCTCGCTGCAGCGCTTGTCTCCTTGTTCGCGTTTGCCACCAGCCTGCCTGCTCTGGCGCAAGCCTGCGCGAGCCGCGGCGCCCTCGATGCCCGTTACTGCGACGAAAACGGGGACTTGATTGCCGACGCGCCCAAGGACTCGAAGGCTTGGCAAAACCCCGGGACGCTGGTGTTTTCCTACACGCCAGTGGAGGACCCCGCCGTCTACGAAAACGTCTTCGCGGATTTTCTCGCGCACCTGTCGAAAGTGACGGGCAAGCGCGTGCGCTGGTATCCGGCAGAGTCCTATGCTGCGCAAGTAGAGGCCATGCGCTCGGGCCGCCTGCACATCGCCGGTGTCGCCACCGGCCCCACGCCCTATGCCGTGAATCTCGCCGGCTTCGAGCCCATCGTCGCCATGCAGCGCGCCAATGGCAGCGTCGGCTACACGCTGCAGCTCATCACGCTCAAGGACAGCCCGATCAAGAAGGTCGCGGACCTGAAGGGCAAGCGCGTCGCGCACGTGGCTCCCTCCTCCAACTCGGGCGACCTGGCGCCGCGCGCGCTATTTGGGGCCATGGGCGTCGTGCCGGGCAAGGACTACGAAGTGCTCTACTCCGGCAAGCACGACAACTCGATCATGGGTGTGGTGAACAAGGACTACGACGCCGCCCCCGTGGCCTCCACCGTCGTCGAGCGCATGCAGGCGCGCGGCCTCTTCAAGCCCGACACGCTTCGCATCGTCTACGAGTCGGCGCCGTTCCCGCGCACTGCATTTGGCGTGCCGCACAACCTGAACCCGGAGCTGAAGGCGAAGATCCGCGAGGCCTTCCTCAACTTCGACTTCAAGAAGTCGGGCCTCGCCAAGGAGTTCAAGGACACCGAGCGCTTCGCCCCGATCGTCTACAAGGACGGCTGGCGCGACGTGCTCACCATCCAGCAGGCCTCCGGTGTGAAGTACACGCAGGAAGGGCTGTCCAAGCTCGGCACCAAGGCGGAGTAGGCGTGGCCACGGCGGCGGCGCCTGCCGCGGCGGGCGCTGGGCCCTTGCTTGCCATCGAGGGCCTCTCGAAGGTCTACCCGGGCGGCACGCGCGCGCTCGATGGCGTGACGTTTCGCGTCGAGCGGCCGGAGGTGGTGGCCATCATCGGCTCCTCCGGCGCGGGCAAGAGCACGCTCATCCGCTGCATCAACCGCCTGGTGGAGCCCACGTCGGGATCCGTTCGCCTGAGTGGCCTCGACCTGGTGTCGCTTTCGCCGCGTGAGCTGCGCGCTGCCCGCCGGCGCATCGGCATGATCTTCCAGGAATTCAACCTCGTCGATCGGCTCACGGTGATGGAGAACATCCTGTCCGGCCGCCTCGGGGCCGTCGGGTTCCTCGCCGCCTGGCTTCGCCGCTACCCGCCACGCGACGTCGCCAACGCGTTCGCCATTCTCGATCGCGTGGGCCTCGCGGGCCGGCACGACTCCCGCGCCGATGCGCTCTCGGGCGGGCAGCGCCAGCGGGTGGGCATCGGCCGGGCACTCATGCAGGAGCCCGAGCTGCTGCTGGTGGATGAGCCCACCGCCAGCCTGGATCCCAAAACGGCGCGTCAGATCATGCGGCTCATTCGCACGCTCGCCGAGGAGCGTGCGACGCCCGCCCTCGTGAACATTCACGACGTCGGGCTCGCCCAGTCTTTTGCGGATCGCATCATCGGGCTTCAAGGGGGGCGCGTGGTGTTCGACGGCGCAGCCTCGGGGCTCACGCCCGAGGTGCTGACCACGATCTACGGCGACGAGGACTGGAGCCGCACCATCCGCAAGGATGAGGACGAGGAGCCCGAGGCGTGAGCGCCGTCGCGGCGCCCACGCGCTGGCGCCCGCCGCCTTTCTTCGGCACGCGCACCCGCCAGAACCTGGTCTGGGCGCTCGCCATCGGCTACCTCGTCTGGTCGGTGGCCACGCTCGATATCGACACCAAGCGCGCGCTGGCGGGATTCGGCCGGGCGTTGGACCTCTTCGCGCGCATGATCCCGCCGGACTTCATGCGCTGGGAGTTGTTGGTGAAGGGCATGGTCGAAAGCCTGCAAATGGCGATCGCCTCCACCCTCGTGGGCGTGGTGCTGAGCGTGCCGCTCGGCATCGCGGCAGCCCGCAACTTGTCGCCGAAGCCCGTCTATGTTGCGGCCCGCGGGCTCATCGTCGCCGGACGCACGTTTCACGAGGTGATCATCGCGATCTTCTTTGTGAAGTTGTTCGGCTTCGGGCCGGTGGCGGGATTGCTCACCCTCGCCTTTGCGTCGATGATCTTTCTCGGCAAGATGCTCGCCGAGGACATCGAGAACATCCGCGAGGGCCCGGTGGAGGCCATTCGCGCCACCGGCGCGAGCTTTGGCCAAGTGTTCGTCTACGGCGTGCTGCCCCAGGTGCTTTCCCGGCAGACGGGCACGACCATCTACCGGCTCGATGCAAACGTGCGCCATTCGACGGTGGTGGGCATCGTCGGCGCGGGCGGCATCGGCCACACGCTCTCGGCCTCGTTCTCGCGCTACGACTACGACTTCGCCGCGGCCATTCTGCTTTCCATCGCGGCGCTCGTGGCGCTCGGTGAGTGGTTCAGCGACTGGGTCCGGCGGCGGATGCGATGAGCTCGACGGTCGCCACCCGCTACCCGGAGGTCTGGCGCAAGCGCACGCCGCGCGAGTCCGCCATCCAGTGGGCGTGGATGGTGGCGGTGGCGGTGGCCGCCGTGTGGTCTGTGTCCGCGCTCGATATCGAGTGGGCGTTCTTCCTCGATGCTCACGAGCAGGCGGCCGACCTCATCGACCGCATGTGGCCGCCCAGCTGGTCCTACCTGCCGGTGATCCTCGAGCCGCTGGTGGAGACGATCCACATCGCCACCCTCGGCACCGCCGTGGCGCTCGTGCTCTCGGTGCCGATTGCGTTCCTGGCTGCGCGCAACACTGCGGCGAATGGCTTTACCTGGGCGGTGGGCCGCGCGATTCTCGTGGGATCGCGGTCGGTCAACACCATCATCTGGGGCCTGCTCTTCGTCGCCATCTTCGGACCGGGGCCGCTCGCAGGCATTCTCGCCGTGGCGGCGCGCTCGGTGGGTTTTCTGGCCAAGCTGGTCGCCGAAGCCATCGAGGAAGCCGACCGCGGGCCGATCGAGGCCATCGAGGCCACGGGTGCCAGCACGCTGCAGGTCTATCTCGTGGGTGTGCTCCCCCAGGTGATGCCGGTGCTCATCGGCACCACGGTCTACCGCTGGGACATCAATGTGCGCGAGTCCAGCGTGCTGGGCTTCGTGGGGGCCGGCGGCATCGGCCTGTATCTCTATGCCTCGATCAATCAGTTCGCCTGGCAGCAAGTGCTCGTCGTGCTGTCGGCGATTCTCCTGATCGTGATTGCGAGCGAGGCGGTGTCGGCCTGGATCCGTGGTCGCATCTCCTGAGCTGATCGCCGGCATCGGCGCGCTTGCGCCTCGCTTCGACGGCTTCATCGTCGACCAGTGGGGCGTGGTGCACGACGGCGCCACCCCCTATGCGGGCGCGCGCGAATGCCTCGAGTCACTCAAGCGCGCCGGCAAGCGCGTCGTGATGCTCTCCAACTCCGGGCGCAGCAACGCGGCCAACGAGGCACTGATGGCGTCGATGGGTTTTTCGCGCGAGCTCTACCACGCGTTCGTCGCTGCCGGGGAGGATGCCCGCTCGGCAATCGCCAATCGCACCACCCCGTTTCACGCGCGCCTCGGCCGCCGCTGCCTGGCGTTCACCCGCGACGGCGAACGCAAGCTCCTTGAGGGCCTCGGGCTCACGTTCGTCGATCGCGTGGACGAAGCCGAGTTCGTGGCCGTGATCGGCATCGACTCGCCGCGACGCAGCCTCGCCGACTACGAGGCCGAATTGCAAGCCGCGCTCGCTCGCGCCCTGCCGATGATCTGTGCCAACCCGGACCTCGTGCGCTTTCACGAAGGGCGCCTCGTCGACGCGCCCGGGGTGCTCGGCCATCGCTACGCAGCGATCGGCGGTGAGGTTTTCTGGCACGGCAAGCCGCACGCGCCGATCTACGAGTCGTGCCTTAAGGAAATGGGCGGCATTCCAACAAGCCGTATCGTGGCTGTCGGGGATTCACTCGACCACGACGTGGCGGGCGCCGCGTCGGTGAGCCTTCCGTGCGCGTTGGTGGCGGGCGGCGTGCACGCCGAGGCGCTGGGTATCGTGCGGGGCGAAATGCCGACGGCGGGAAGCCTCGAGGCGTTGCTTGGCCGGGCACCCGCCCGGCCTGCGTTCGTGGTCCCGGCGTTTACCTGGTGAGCGCGGCACGCACGCGCGCCGCAAGCTGCTCGATGTGCCGGTCCTGCACCCCAAAAGTGGCCAGCGTCGACTGCGTCTGGAAGAGGTATTCGGCGGCCGAGCCATAACGGCCCCGCGCGCCGGCGAGGTGCGGCACCATCGCCTCCAGCGGCATCGGCCCCGTGTAGCTGCGCCTGTCGGCGCGGTTGACCACGAAGGTGAGGCCGCAGAGGCTTTCACCATCAGCGCGGCAGGTGAGCCATACGGGGCGATACGAGCCCAGTGCCATTTCGCGGCGCCACAGGGTCAGCAAGGCCTCCCGCTGCGTGGCCTTGCCCAGCCGAAAGGCGATGCCACGGCAGGAGCCGCCGT
>Ga0208783_10000711_pt1 | contig 20339 bp, 21 predicted proteins | sample DEB19_08_DNA_2_FD_184529 | JGI IMG/M metagenome (GOLD analysis project Ga0208783, IMG submission 184529) | Aqueous microbial communities from the Delaware River and Bay under freshwater to marine salinity gradient to study organic matter... | ecosystem: Environmental > Aquatic > Marine >...
GCTACGGCAGTGCGTCGTTCGCGCCTCCTACGGAGAACTTCACGCCGTATCCTGACCTCACGCAGGATCAGGTGCTGGGGTGGTGCTGGAGCAACGGCGTCGATCAGACGGCCATCGAGGCGAACGTGACGCAGCAGATTGCCGATCAAGTGAATCCTCCGGTCGTCGCTCCGCCGCTGCCGTGGCTTCCTCCTGTGATGATCGTGCCTCCGATGTTGCCGCAGGTGACGCCGGTTTTGGTTGCGTCCGATGCGAGCGTCTCCGATGCTCCGGCGGCATGATTAAAATCGAACTCACCACCGAACAAGCGAACAACCTCCTGCAACTCATCGATATCGCCATCAAGGCTGGCGGCTTCCAGAATGCGAAAGTCGGCGTTCCTCTGGCCGATCTGATTTTGGAAGCTGCCAAGCAGTCACAGGCGGACGCTAACTAACCAAGCACGATGACGGACCACCACGCTTTCATTCGAGATATCTCAATCGGCGTCGGTGGTCCGGTCATCGGCATCATGGGGAACGCCATGTTCTCCGATCCGAATCTCAAGACGGCATCCCTGGCGCTCGGCGCTTTTGCCGCGTTTCTGACATGCGTCGTCAAGCTGGTTGACCTGTATCAGAAATTCAAAAATCGAAACAAATGAACCCGAACATTTCCTCTCTTCTCCGCCACGGTCTTAGCGCGCTTGGCGGTTTTCTCGTTGCCAAAGGGTTGGCCAGTGCTGATCAGGTTGCCGAGATTGCTGGTGCGACTGTCACTCTGCTCGGTGCTGTCTGGTCGATCTGGAAGAACAAGCAATCAGCCGCTGCCGCACCCGTCAAACAGACGGAATGAACTTCCTGGCTGACTTCGTGATGAAGCTTGTCATCTGGCTTCATTCGCTGACGAAGCAGGATACGACGAACGAAGATGCTAAGAAGCAACCCGATCTTAAGCGCGGTCTTCTTGATCGTGTGCGCGAGCATGAGCGTGAGCTGCGCGAGCCGGGTGATTTACGTCCCCCACGGTGAGCCTGTGAGGCTTGCTGAGGACGTTAAGGCCAAGGTTTGGGTCGTTGACGCCAGCGGCAAAACGGTGCGTAGTAAGAACCGCATTATCATCCATGAAGGCTGGTATGCGCTTCCAAAGGACTAATTATGAGCATCAGAGCGCCGTACAAAGGCTCGCCATCTGTCGGATCTTCCGGCAGCGGACCTTACAAGCAATCGCCGCCTCCGAAGCCGCCGGTTAAGCCGGTGCCGCAGCCGGTTCCGAGTGGCAGCGGTCCGTATCGTAAATGATTCAAACGAAAATCCCCCGGTGGTAATGAAAACCATCGGGGGATAATTGTTTCGGAGAGTGGTGTCAGCGTCCTAACGATTTCATCACGCTGGCAACGAAGTCTTCGCTCTTCGCGGCGTTCGTATTTGCCGGTCGAGAACCGCCGCTTGTCGCGCGCGAGCTGACTCCAGGTTCGCTTCCGCGATACTTCGACAGCTCAGCTTGGAGACGCTTGTTCACCTCGACCTGAGCGTAGAGCAGTTCGCGGTACTTGGGAGCGGCAGCGGCCCACAGGGCAGCTTTGGCCAGATCCTCTTCGCTGTTCTCACCGTTGAAGATTTGCTGGGCGAGACTGAGACGCTGGTTCAGTTCGCTATTCCACTCCTCGTCGTTCTCACGCGGCTCGAAGATTTCGAGAGAGCGAGCATCGCTGGAAACCTTCTGCCAGGTCTTCGTGGCCGACTCCAACGCAGCTTTCGTTCCCTCCTCGTTATCCTGCTGGTACTTGGAGATGACCGCATCGTAATCGGCCTTCGCCTCGGACAATTCGGACGCGCGTTCGCCATTGATTTCGTCGTACTTAACGATGAGAGCGCCAAGTTTGGCCTTCTTGGACGGTGAAAGACCTTCAACGATGTCGTCGATCTGCGAGTTGCGATAATCGCTCTCGGGCGATTTCAGCAGCGAAACAAGGCGTTCGCCGTCGGTTCCGACAAGACTCTTCACCGAATCAAAGACGCCATTGATCTTGCCCTCGTACTTCTTGATGAAGTCGGGATGACGCTCGATGTCCAGCAGTCGAACACGCTCCGAAAGCGCATCACGCTCCTCCTGCAACGCCTTGAGCTGCGATTCGAAATCAGGATTGGTAGACTTTCCAGCCTTCAGCTCGTCCAGTTGCTTCGCAAGCTGCGCCTTCTCTTCCTTGATCTTGCGAAAAGCATCAGCGGCTTTCGTTGACTTGATCGTCTCGGGGATGTCGGCGTCGTCAGTCGCGGCGGGAGCGGTGGATTCAGCAGCCGGTTTCTTACTTCCGAACATCCGCTCGATGTCCTTCTCAGCTTTACTGAGCTTCGGAGATGTATCGTCCGAGGATGGCTTGGCCGACTTCTGCTTCTGCTGCTGCTTAGGTTCTTCGGTAACCTGAGAGGCAGAATTTGCAGCCTCATCAGCCGACGCGGCATCATCAACTCCGCTCGCTTTGAAGGCGTCGATGAACGAGCTGCCGAAGTCAGGAGTTTGGCTATTGACGAGAGGTGAATTCAGGGGTTCTTCCATATTTTTAGAGATTAGTATTGTTTCTCAAAAGTCGCTTCAGGTTCTTTCGCTGTTTCAATTACGGCCAATTTTCGAAGGTTTTCAAGACAATGCGCGTAGCCAGCGGTTACACCGGCTGCAAAAATGATGTCCGATTCCTTGCTGCCATGAGACGGCATCGGCACCGGGATTGACTCCGACACGATGCGAATCGCCATGCGGAGGATCGGATTCTTCATAATCGCTGCAAGTTCTGCCTGCTGCCCTTCGTTCTGCCATTCGCTCAGGTTTACTTCAGGCAGATTCAGCAGGTCCTGCTTCGTCTGATTGCTTGGGTTCTTCGTCAAGCCTCTTAGCCAGTTCATTGTATTTAGACTTCTTGTTTCGTTTCAGTTTATGCCGCTCGGGAATCGGGTCGATGACATCAACCAATGTCGGCGGATTGGTCTTATTGACGACATCGCGTTTCGGTCGAATCACCTTCGTCACCTCAAGCAAGTCGGCCAGTGGCAGCTTCATGTAGCCACAGTCCACATCGTTGATGCCGTACGAGATGACGAAGTGATTCTTCGCGCTGTCGAAGAAAGCACCGCACGGGAATACGACCGCTGGCAATCCGGGCCACCAGTCTTGCTGGTTCGTGCCGGTGAGAAGCGGCAGCGTCGTCATGCGGACGATGCGGAACGGAGCTTTGGCTTCGAAAGCGTACGCACCCATGTAGTAGCGGCGCTTGCGGTTTATCCACGGCAACGAGCTGTGGAAGAAGGTCCAGTAAAGGCCGTCGCAGAGAATTGGATTAGTTCCGCCTCGAACCTCGCCAAATTTCCAGAGCGGATTGAACTCCTCGGTGACGTACTCGGCTTCCTTCTCTAGTCGCCCATTGAGGCGCACAACGACATGGGGATTGGCCGAATACACCATGTGTGGCGCATTATCGTGGACGAAGTAGAGCCAGTTCTTTTCATGGCCATCGTTGATCATGGCCTGCGCGTAGTTGTTGCCGTAGATCGGATCGAATCGGCCCACGTTCAGAAACTGCTTGTCGAGCAGGAACACCGCCTGATGCGCGTAGCTCTTGAACGGAACGAACGTGCAGCAGCTTATTCCGTACTTGTCTCCGAACTTCACGACGCGCGGATCTTCGAACTGCTCGTTCGGATAACCGGCGGTGAGCTGAAGGATCGACTTTTTTGTGGCTCGTAAATCTTTACTCAGCTCGAAGGCAACGATGTCGTTCTTCTCGGTGTAAACGTCCTCGTCTTTCTCACGCTTGTTCCGGCAGCGACGGGCGAAAAGCATGATTCGTCCATCTGCCTCCTGCATGATGGCTGGGTTGAAGTAGTACGTCCCTGTTTCAGCCGGAAGCACGATTTTGCCAATTTCCCAATCGGTTTGTTCGGCCAACTTTGGGACATCATTTTTTGCGTAGCTCATTAGAAACTCGGCTGCGAATTTGAGTTCGTCGTACAGTGAAAGCCAATGGTCGCGTTCCTCGCGGACCTCGGTGAGATGTTCCTCATGCTCCTTGGTGCGAATCTCCAGCGTTTTGCGGAGGTCTTCAATCTGCATGAGAAGATCGGCATGACCATCGCCGCCATTGGCGAAGCGTTTAAGAGCCTTGAGGCTGATGTCTCGGATGATGTCTCTCATCATGGATACAAGTTTGTGTTCTCCTGCGTCGCCAATCTCGGAAGAATTCCGTAGAAATTCATCCTGGGCATCGAATCGATCAGCATCTGAATGTCGATTGGACCCCAAACCTTTTGGTTCGTTTCAAGGAGCTTACAAGCCCCCTCGTAGTTTACAAGATATGCATGGGTACACATGCCTCGAACCAGTTTGTACAGGTTTGATGCGATGTAGCCATGATCTTCAATCGGATCAGCGCAGCAGCTTCCGAGGTAGACGACATGCCAATCGTTCGGAACGAATTGCAGGTTGTCGTTGGCCAGCGACTTCCAGTTCTTGTCGAGAAACTCAACATCATCCTCAACGATCAGAAAGGTGCGATGATCGGTCAGCTTCGCCTCAACCATCCATTTGATGGCCGACCATGCGGCAAAGTGGCTGAGTCCGGCGACGATGGTTTTGACCTTCGCCTTCTCCTTTTCCCGAGTGTGGTAGTAGTCGGTTGAAATGCCGCAGTTGTGCGCGCGAAAGCCATAGATCGGAACCGCATCGATTCCGAACGACTTCATGTACCGAATGCACCGCCTCTCCTTCTCGCTCTCAGGATTTGAGATGATGAAGGTCGGTGTGTTCTCGAAATCGACTCTCATCGGTTGGGGAGGATGTAGATGATGCCGCGCCGAGCGCCGACGCATCGGCTCGGATGGTTGTAGTAGTAGCTGTAGCCGTACTTCTGTGTCAGCGTCTTCGCTCGATAAATCGCATCCAGCTTCTCCTTGATGTAGCCGAAGCAGATGTCGTGGTTGTTGTAGCTGTCGAATCCAAGCTGTCCGGTCGGCTCCTTGAAGTCGTGGATGGCGATGACCGGATGCAGATCGTACCGATTGATTGCCTCAAGCTCCTCAAGCAGCGGAAGGTAATCGTTCCAGTGGGCGTCGAGGAAGAAGATCGTGTCGTGTCCAACACCGTGATGCGGGATGAACCAGTTCATGCAGGCATCGCTGCTGCCTTCGAACATCTCCACATGGAGCTTCTCACGCTTGAACCGCTCCTTCGCCTTCTCGACACGATCATGGTCAAGCTCGCATGAGACGGTCTTCAGGAAGTTCCTGGCCAACCAGACTGTCGTGTCGGCTTCGTGCGTTCCGGTTTCGACCGCAGTCGTAAGCTCGAAGCGTTCTTTGAGGTAAAGAAACTCCTGCTCGATGAACGTGTCTCCGTTAAATGGTGAACCCATGTTTTAGTCGGCTAGAATCATTCCCTCCTGATCGGCAACACGCGGGAAAATGGTGAAGCAGTTGAGATGCGGTCTACTGTTGAAATACATCTGCAAATCGATTGGGGCGTTAATCGCCTCGTTCGTTTCGATCAGCGTCTTGAGAGCTTTCTTTCGGACGATGTAACAGTGAGTGCAAAGTGGCATCCCTTCGAACAGGTTTGAATCGTACTCGCGGCTGATCTTGCCGTGCGCGCAGCATGAGCCTGGATAGAGCAAGTCCCAGTTTTCCGGCAGCTTTATCAGCGCGCGTTCAATCGTCTCGCGCCAGTGCGGCCTGAAAAGGATGTCGTCCTCAAGCACCATCACCATGTCTGGCGTCTTCGGATCGAACTCCAGCGCGTTCCAAAGCATCCAATGCGACATCGTGCATCCGACATGCTTATGGCAGATCAGATAGCCTGAGCCGGGATTATCGACCTCGTACGGAATGCTCGCCTTCAGACCGGACTTCTTTCCATTCAGGCCATAGAAGATCCGATAATCCGTAATGCCAGCGGCACTCAGATTCTCTTTTAAGCGCGGGATACGCGGCGAACCGCGCATCGTGATGACTACCGTTTCCACGGTTCGATTATTTGAGCTTCCGATAAACCGCGAAGCAGCTCTCAGCGAGGTCGTAACGAGCAACAAACTCGCAACGCTTCAGAACGAACTTGAGAGCGGTCTGAGTCGATTCCCAATTCACATCATCCATGACGATGTATCCGCCGACCTTGAGCTTTGGAAGCCAGTTCACGACATCGCTCGTAGACGGCCATTCGGCGTGGTTTGCATCGATGTGAACCATGTCCATGTCGGGCAGAGAACGGGACGCATCCCAGCTCGACATGCGGCAGTATTGGATGTGGCGGACAACCTTTGCGCGAACGGTGTGTCCGACGAACGATTCGTAGTGCTTGTCCAGATCGAGCGTTGCCCACCATTCCTGATTCGCTGCTGATTCGTCGTCGATGCAGTCCTCTTTCTTCCAAGAGTCGATGGCATAGACGGTTCCGCTGCCGTTCAGCTTGCAGGCGTAGGCCAAGGCGAGCGTTGATTTGCCCTCGAAGACACCGACTTCGGCAATCTTCTGAGGCTTGGTATCGAGGACGAGCTTCGCAATTTCGAAGCCTTTGCGTTGATCGCACCAGCCGCCCATCTTGGGAAACTGATCTGCGATGAATTGAGAGACGAGTTCTTCGTTCTGGCTCATAAATTTTAACCCTGACGCGCCAAGTTCGACTCAGCAGTTGCGTTCGCTCGTTGAATGTCCGCCGTCGTCTTCGCATTCCGGCGAGCCAAGTCGGCCATCGCCTTCGTGTTCTGACGCTGAATGTTGGCCATAGTCTCGGCGTTCTGACGAGCAATTTTCGACTGAACTTCCGCGTTGAGAACAGCGGTCTTCGGATCAACGCCCTGCTGAATCGCCATCGCCTGCTGCTGCTGCGCCATCGCCTGAGCTTGCTCCTGAATCAACTGACCAAGCTGCTCAATGGTCTGACTAAGCATCTGGAGCTGCTGCGCGTAGGCGTCAACCTGCGGACGGCGCGTCGGATCGGTGGACAGACGTTGCAGATGATCCTGAACGTGCTGACCGATGCCCTGAAGGAAGAGAACAATCTCCTGCGGATTGCCGCCCTGTTGGAGCGAAGCAGCAGCTTCGTTCGCAGCCGCCAGATGCGTGTCGATGTGGACGATGTGATTTTGCGTGTCCGTGACGACCGCCATGTTGCCCTGGCGCAGCGACGAATGCTCAAGGACGGCCAGAGCGGTCTGATCCTGAACCTTCGAAGTCTGCAACTGGGTCGGCAGATACCGATCAACCATCTGCTGGCCAACCTGAGCGGCAATGTAGTCCTGCAAAAGGTTCACTTTGCCACCCTCGGGGAGCGAACCGAGCAAACCGAGGAGCGAACCGAGAAGCTGTTGCTTGGCGAACTGAGAACCTTGGCCAACCGTACGAGTCGCCTCGACGTAATCGATGTCGAGCATGGCTTGCTGCGGAACACCGCGCTCACGGCAACGGCGCTGGAACTCAATCGCGTCCTTATCCGAGCGGGTAATTGGATTCAGATTCGGATTCGAAGCGCGGCGATACCGTTCCTCAAAGAAAGAATCGAGCTGGGTGTAATACCGGCTTAGCTGCGTCTTACCGATTGCGGATTGTTGGGCAACAATCGCCTGAACTTCGGTGGCAGTACGGGGATTGCCCGACGGCTTGTTGAGCGTTTGGCGATACTGAGAGAGATTGCCTTGAAGAACATTTTCAAGGTCTTGATTGACCGCCATAGGAGCGTCCAGAACGCCAGCAATGTTCTGCTGAATGACTTCGTAGTCTGGCGGGAGTATCGCATACGGTCCTTGTTGAACGACGCTCGTTTTGCTGAGCGCATTGGGGTTGAGCGGACGGAACAGGATCTGGGTGCGAGCGAATGCGCTATCGACCATCGAGCAGCGCAGACGATTCTTCAGCTCCATCGCCTGAAGCATCTTGATACCCAAGCCTTTGACACCGTGATGCTCGCCATCACCACGGTCGTAATACATCGGATGAATCACCTGCTCCCACTTCTTGAAGCGACGGAGCTTGCGGTACATGAAGTCCTGGCTGTCACGCTCATCGATGATGGCGTGGCTGATCTGACCATCGAATTCCTTGTAGAAAACGTGGCACATCAGCACAACCTCGGAGCGAGCTGAGAACGTGATGTCGTTCGAACGAAGCTGGCGCTGGAAGAACTCCCAGTCGTACTGAACACCGGAACGATACGGCTCGGGCATCGCAGCACGGATACGCTCACGGACGTAATCGACGTTCCAGCCAGCGGCGCGAGCAGCCTCCTCGTCCTGAATCTTCTCAAACAGGTCATCGACACCCATGCGGGTGCGGACGCAGGCCACCTTCCAGTCGCTGACATTCGACTTGGTTCCATCGGGGACGAGAAGATCCGTCGCCATGATGGCTTTGCAGCGCCAGTTGGTGCTGTCTTCGAAGATCAGCGGACCATCGCCAATGAGAACCATTTCACGCTGCGAGAGCTGGACGAGGTAATCGAAGTCCTTGTCGAGCTTCTGAAGCCGGTCGAACTCCTCGGTGATGATCTTCGACCATTCCTCCCGTTTATCCATGTCGTTGCCGTAAGCGGTACGGACATTCGCGTAGGTCGGAACCTCGGCGAACACATCATAGAAGGCTGACATGGCCAACGTGAGGAACGCTTCCGACTCGCGGAAGTTCACATTGGTTCGGAACGCCTGATTGTTACGACGTAGTTCGGCGGGGTTGTACGGAGGATTGCCATCAACCAGACCGCGCAACTTGGCTCGCGTATTATTCCGAAGCTCGTCGGCCATGATGAGCTTCTGGAAGATTTCACGGGCCGATGCCGCGTCGGCTATGCGCGTCTCTGGCGCTTTACCGTCTTCGTTGAGGGTTTCAAGCGGCAGTTGGGCTATTGATCCGTACATGGTCGTTTTTTCCAGCAGTGGGCCGGAAGGTTTTTGTTCTCTGTAGCGTCTGTAAATTTATGGAGCGTTTCAATGGGAAACCACACCATGCTCCTGATAAAGCAACCGCAAAATTCGCAGCTTTGCAGCGATTCGTCCAGAGGTGTGCTGCCGTGCTGAGAAAAAGTTTTTACCGCTTCTTTCAGCACCCGAGCGTTGCAGCCGGTGCATCCGAGCGGTTTACGGTTGTACATGCAGGTCGAGCAAATTGACGCCCTGCGCGTCGCCTCCGCTTGGCTCACCTTGCCTCCGCCAACGGTCAGCCCATGAAGCAAACTCATGCTGAACCGGATTACATCTCCAATCTGGAGCGATTTGCGGCCTTCCGGCTTTGGAATCTCCACCTCATTGAACATGCAGTCAGCCCCGTTACGACACGCATACTCGGTGATTAATGTGTCAAGATTGGGCGGGATGGGTATCGCGTTGGCCGTGTAATGGTTACGAACGAACTCATGGAGCTGCGGCCATGATCCGCCCATGATTTCAATCCCAGTCTCGGGGACGCGGTAATGCCATCCGCCGGGGATGACCATGTGTTCGTTCAGGACTTTGTAACCCGTCTTTGCGCTCATAAGTCGTCGTAATAGATCGAATCAGCGTCTCGAACGAGCTTTTCCCAGACTTTATCCATCTTGGTTGCTCGCGGTTCGAGAACAGCGGTTTTGCGGACTAGATCAAGCAAGACTACAGCAGCGTCGGCCAAATCAGGCGATTTTCCGGTTCGCTGCTTCATCACGGTCTTGGATTCGACCGATATCTTCCGCTTGGAATCATCAAACATGCGCGAGCAGAACTCCTGCAATGTCTCGATGTCCACGCCTCCGACACGCTCTTCGATGACCCATTTCCGCATCGAGAACCAAAGTTCCGTCACCTTGCGGTCGTATGCCTCATTGCATGGCCGACTATCCTCATCGCTGACCGGAATGGTTGACGGCGAGCCGCCGAACTCGACGCGGTGAACAACACCCCATTCGCGGGTCAGAATGTCAGCCAAACCTCCACCCTCACCGCTTGAATCCAGAGCGAACTTGTCAGGCGGTATGCTTCGCTTGATGCACTCTTCTTTGACCCGATTGGCAATCTGGTAGTGAACCGGCTCGGTCAGCGCGGCATTTGGAGAGATTTGGACGACATCGCCAAAAAGTATGCTCAGCTTGTCATTTGCGGTGCCAACCTTGGCAAAGCGAAGGATACACCTGTCGCCGCCGAAACCAGGGTCGAGAGCTGCCACCTGCTCGACATTGGTCGTAAACGTCAACTTTCTTGTAGGTGTGTGCGTCTCGATCAGTGATTCGGACAGCACCGTCTTGACCATACCATCCGGCGCCCAGAATCCGCGTGTGTACTTCCAGAACGTAGGGCTTTGCTCACCCTCATGTCGCATAGCGGATAAAACCTGATCATGCGTTATGAGGTATGGATACTTGGTTCGCCCTTCGCTGATGTTCGGCGACTTCATGCCGTCGAACCGTCGGCACATGCCGCGTTCTGTCAGCCAATGCTGATCTTCAATCGTTACGCTCCTCCAACCCTTTGCCGGTGTGCAGAATCGTCCGTGCGGATCGTACTTCGAAGCGGGGTTTCCGATGACCAACATCTTGAATTCGCGGCAACCCTTGGAAAGGTTGGTACACGCCTCGAAAGCCGCCTCTGGCGTGTCAGTCGCTTCGTCGATGATGACCATCACGCGTTCGGCATGGATACCCTGGATGTTGGCCACAGCCTTCGCCGTATTGCCTTCCGCGACAGCAATGGCCGATATTGAGTGTCTGTCGTCACCTTTAATGGCCTGAAGCGCCATCTTGGAATCGACCATGTTGCCGGGAAACCCACGCGACTTACGGACCAGATCCTGAAGATTGGCCCACATACGCTTACGGATCATCTTCGCTGTCGTCGAGGTCAGGACAACGGTGGACTTGGAAGGATTGGCCAACCACCAGACGGTAGCGAAAAGAGTCGCTCCGAACGTCTTGCCGGATGCGCCGCAGCCAGCCCAGCCGACATAATCGTGTTCGCAGAGACTTTCGACCTGAGCTTCCAGCCACGGATTCCAGCTCAGCTTCGGCCAGAGCATCTTTGTGGCGTTCTGAAAATGCTCAAAAGTGCCTAAACCACCCTCGTTTGGCTGGAGTCGATTTCGGAATGCGTAAAGTTCCAGTTCTAGGTCTGGAATCTTGACGGGTGAACGTATCCCGTACTTATGCTGAATCAGTGGATGCTCGGACGCTTGCTCTGCCATAGTTTGGCCTTGCAATAGTTCACTCTGGACTTGACCGTCTGGCAAAGGAAAAATATGCCGTCGCAACTTGTTTCTTCATCCGGCTGTTGCCAGCCTTGCGACTCCGAGCCGGTTGTCGTGAATATCCCCGGCCCTCAAGGTCCGGCTGGAACCAACGGCACGAATGGCACGAACGGAATCAATTCGTTCACCTACACGACCGCTCCGTTCTTCGTCCCGGCACTCGGTTCGAGCGTCTACGTTTACGTCGATAACACCGATTTCTTGCCAGAATCCGTCGCTGGCCAGTTCTTCGTATCGGTTCAGGGTCTTGGGTACATGCAGGTTACGTCGGTTGACGGTCTGCGCCTGACGCTCCAAAACCCCGCTGCTGGAGTCCTGGGAATTGCCAATGCTGTTCCGACTACGCTGATTCCGACTGGTTCGCTTATCACGCTTGCCGGTGCGATTGGGGCGACTGGCGCTCCCGGCGTATCTGGTGGCGCTCCGGTTGGAGCGACGTACATTTGCCGCACTTCGGATGCGACTCTGACGAGCGAGACTGCTCTTGATTCTCTGTCTGCTGGCTACATCAAGACTCAAGGATCGAGCGGTTTTGGTGCTGTTTCGACGGTTTCCACGATTCCGATTGCTGATGTCACCGGAACGGTTCCGGTTGCGAAGGGTGGCACGAACCTGACGACTGCTCCGTTGAACAAGATTCCGGTGGGCGATGGTTCGACCTACCTCCAGAAAGAGATTGTCGGAACGCTTCCGATTGTCGTTACGAACAGCGCGGGAAACATCACGCTGTCGGCTCCGTCGATTGTTCCATTCAGCTACGTCACGTTTACGCGCAGAGTTACCGGAATCGGTGCTGCAAATGCCCCGCTGCTGGTTGGCGCTACGACCACGAATCCGTTCAGCCTGACAACTTATCCGCTGGCATCGTACGCCGGAGTTGATACGGCATCTGGATTCAATGCGACACTCGGACGGTTTACCGTTCCATTTACCGGATACTACACGATTGACGTTTTGCTCAATCTTGACGCGGTAACAACCACCGCGTCGGTCAGGGTTTTCATTAGGAAAACCGGCTCCGACATCATCGCGTCGTTTCCGTTCAACGTGACAAGTTCTGGGTTTCAGCCGATATCAATGAACTACATTGATAACGCGACTTCAGTGTCAAACTACTACGAGGTTTTTATCAGCACCACGCACGATATTTACGTCGATCAAGGCTCCTCGTTCTCTGTTCAGCGGATTCAGGCTTAAACCATGAGCGAACGCGCACCACGGAGGTACACGGACGGATCTGTCACCTTTGAGGGTGGCATCGATTCCGGCGTGATGCCGTCGGAAGTGGACAAGAATCAGGTGGCGTTCGCGGTCAATGCCAGCTTCCGGCAAAGCTACGTCTCTCCTCGCCCCGGTTTTGTTCAGAAAGATTACGACCTGTGCGTCACCATCACGGCTGACAACGATCAGATTACCGCTGATCAGACGAATGTGACAGCGGATGGCTGGTCGGAAGAATGCTACGGCCCTCAGTCGCTGACTGGCACATTCCAATGTGCGCTTCCCTACATCGCCGACGATGGACGCACGTTCATCCTGATGCTGATCAGCGGTAACGTCTGGCTGTACGACACGGAGCAGAACAAGGCTCAGAACCTGACGGTTTCACCGGATCTTGAGAACCCGTCGAACCTGCTTGATGGCTGGATGGTTCAGGCTGAGAACTTCGTCGTCATTCAAGATGGGTTCAGCAAGCCGTTGATCTTCAACGGAACGAATCTGCGCCGTGCTACGGATGACGAAATCAAGTGCGGCAGAATGATGGCCTACGTCAATGGCCGCATCTGGTACGCGCTGCCGAATGGATTCTCATTCCGTGCGACTGACATCGTTTATGGAGATGGAACGCGAGCCAGTGTTCTCAAAGAAACCGAGAACACCTTCCTCAATGAAGGCGGCGACTTTGCGGTTCCGTCGGATTCAGGAGGTATCACGGCAATGGCCGTCCCAGGGAATCCAGATACGTCGCTTGGGCAAGGGCCGCTTCTAGTCTTCACGCCTCGTTACGTTTTCAGCGTAAACGCTCCTGTTGATCGTGAGGTTTGGAAGAACCTGAACTATCCGATTCAGGCCATCAGCTTGCTTACGAGCGGTGCGCTTGGTTCTCGGTCGGCCATCACTGTCAATGGCGATGTATTCTACCGCGCTGTCGATGGCGTTCGCTCCTTTATCATCGCTCGTCGCTCGTTCAATGACTGGGGAAATACACCCATCAGCAACGAGATTCTGAACATTGCCGAGAACGATCAGACTAATCTGCTGTGGGCCAGCTCTGCGGTCGTGTTCGACAACCGTCTGCTGATGACTGGCCAACCTCGGTACAATGCCGAGGGCGTCATTCACAAAGCGCTGATGGTCTTGGACTTCGACCTGATTACGTCGCTGCGGAAGAAGTTTCCTCCGGCTTGGGCTGGAATCTGGACCGGCCTGAATGTGTTGCAGCTCGTCAAGACCGAGAACGCTTACGGTGACAGGTGCTTCTCAATCGCTCGCGGATCGGACGACACGATTCAAATCTGGGAGATTACGAAGGGCGACAAGTTCGATAACAACATCACTGACGGTAAGAAGGAAATCGAATGGATGGTGCAGACTCGCGCCTACAACTTCGAGGTTCCTTTCGGACTGAAGCGGCTCGATTCCGGCGACTTGTTCATTGACTCGCTTGAGGGTGATGTTTCGTTCAACGTCACCTATCGGCCAGATCAGTATCCTGGCTGGATCGAGTGGATCGACTTCTCCGAATGCGCGACGACGACGCAGTGCTTGGATCTGTGTCCGCTAACAAACTTCAAGCCGCAGTATCGCCCGAAGATGCGTTTTCCGACGCCTTCGGATGCGCCGTGCAATGAGACGATCAGCACACCGGCTCGGAATCTCTACGAGGTTCAGGTCATGCTGAACATCATTGGGTATTGCCGGATAAAGAGTATTCGCGTTCACGCCTACGATGTTCAGGAGCCGAGTGTCGGTGAATGCCGGACGGTGTATCCGGCCTGCACTCCGCTTGATGTCTGCGATATCAATCCGCTGACCTACACATCGGAATCGGTTAATCCTCTCGCATAACAAAGATATGCCAAATCTTACTCTCATCACGCTGACTCCGCCGAGCTTGCCGGTCGGATATTGCCCGACCAATTACCAGCAGTTGGCCAACGATGTCATCAGCGGCACTCAGGCAAACTTCAACAGCTCGATTGGAAACTCGTTTTTCAACTTTGGACCGACGACTCCGACGCTGAACAATCAGGTTTACCCGTGGCTCGATAACAACGGTAACTGGTGGGTCTTTCAGGGTGGATATTGGTCGAGGGAGAATCCTGTTGTCGCAAACAGCAGCGAACGCCGCATCTTTGTTGGAACGAGTGCCGATGTCCTCTCTTACGATGGTGGCGATGGAACGGTTTACTCTGGAAACCCTTACGCCGGTTCGATGTGGGCTATCGACACGAATTTCGAAGCCCGATTCCCGGTCGGCGCTGGAACGTTTGCGGCGAGCGGAGTTGTCAGCGTCAACGGAACGACCACCTCGACAGCCATTGCCGGTGAGGACAAGCACACGCTTGTTACCGCAGAGATGCCGTCGCACACGCATCAGATTCTCGACCAGTACATCAATCTGGTTCAGCGCGGAACCGCTGACAGCGGTGTGTTCAGCGCGACGAATCGTTCGGAAGGCGTGGCCAACCTGCTGCCTACCACTTCGTCCGGTGGAGATGCGGCGCACAACAATCTCCCGCCGTTCTACGGTGTTTATTTCATCAAGCGAACCGCCCGAGTCTACTACACCAAATGAAGCTGATCGTCCAAGATATCAGGTCAACGATTGCTCGGGCTATCGGCGTTTGCGTCGATGACGCGCGCGTTTACGACTACATCAATCAGGCCTGCCGCCGACTGCTTCACAAGGGTCTGTGGGCCGGTGCGTACGGACGCTTCACGATTCATACCGTTGGCGGCTGCATCACTTGGCCGCGTCAGATCGAGACGATTGAAGCTGTCGCCGATTGCTGCGGAGTCGGAACCGTTCGCAATCAATGGTTCGAGTTTCAGGAAACCGGATACGGCCTTCTCAATGGAAACCAAGTGTGCGTCGGCAAGCAGCTTATTGACCGTGGCACTGTGGTTTCTTACCGCGACATGTCTGGCGGTACTAACAGCTATCTTCGAGTCTACCCTGGTGATGCTTCGGATGTCGGCAAGACCATCACCTTGCAGGGCGTCGATCAAAACGGTCAGTGGATTCGCACCCAGAGCGGTGGCGTGTGGATCGACGGAGAAAAGCTAACGCTCGCTTTGCCGTACGTTCAGTCTACCAAGAAATTCACCGAACTGACCGGCGTCATTCGTGAGGCGACGAACACGGTGAGTCGTTTGTACGAGTACGACGCTACGACCGCGCTTGAGACGGATCTGGCAGTTTACGACCCTGATGAAACTTTGCCGCAGTATCGTCGCAGCTACCTCGCGGATCGTTGCAACAATGAGGCGGACAAGCCGGTGACGGTGATGGCGAAGATGCGCCACATCAACGCGACGAGCGTGAATGACTACCTCATTCCTCCGTGTCCTGATGCCATCAAGCTGATGGTCATGGCAATTCGGAAGGAAGAGAACGATTTGATTCAGGAAGCAGTGGCCTACGAAGCCAAAGCTGTTCAAGCTGTGCAGGAACAGACGATGCAGTATTTGGGCGACGCTGTTCACACGATCCGAATGGTCGGAGTCGGGTTGAATGGCGGAGGATTTTACCAGTGGTTCTAATGGGCAAACTCTTTCAAATTTGCGGTCTTCCGAGATTTGGATCGGCATTCATGTCGGTCCTTTTCTCGTTGGAAGCGGACTGCATTGGCCTACATGAGCAGGGAGCGACTGATCCGAATTGGCGGAAGTCGATTAAAGAGTATCGCTCTCGTTACAAGTACGTCGCCGACTGCTCGACTTACGGATATCTTCCGAAAGCTTTCGTCGAGGACTCGATCAAAGTGTACGTCAAAAAGAATCCCGAGTCGTCGGCCAAAGAATGTTCCGAGCGATTCGGCTACGAGATTCATCTTCCGACGGTTCAAGCGTTGCGCGAGTACGCTGACAAGTGGGCAGCTGCTCACAACGTGATGACAATCGGTGAAGACGAGCTTTTTAAGGTGGATACTTTGAGGCGTGTGTGGGTTCATTGCTTCCAGAACGAGCGAGCTTTTCCTGAGGAAAAGGCTGCACGACTGGTTACCATGAACATCCAACGTCACGAACCTGAAAAGGTGTTCTCGATTGAGAACGGCAATCGTCTTGCGAAGGAGGTATTTTAATTTATGGGAGCTATTCTAGGTGGTGCGGCAATTCTGGGTGCGAGCAGCTTGCTTGGCGGTCTTCTCGGAAAGGGAAGCAAGCCGAAGATTCCCGAGTTGAAGCCGATCAATTTCGAGCAGGAACAGCAGAAGGCGATTCAGCAAAACATCGCGTCGCTCGAACCTGCGACTGAGTTGGCCAGAAAGACGACCGCTGCTGAGCAGACTCAGCTTGAGGAGCAGCTTCGTCGTGCGATTCCTGGTTACGATCAGATCGTTCAGCAGGCCAGCAAGAACATCGGATCAGCTTTGCGCGGTGAATTGCCGACTGATGTTGCTGCTCAGATTCAGCGTTCGACCGCTGGACGCGCTCTTGCCGGTGGATTTGGTGGCGCATCTGGATTTGGTAGAGCTTTGACCGCGCGCGATCTTGGGCTGACTTCGTTGCAGCTTCAGAATCAAGGTCTTGCTCAAGCTCAGAACTTCATCCAGCAGCAGCGAGCGTATGGCATGACTCAGCCGTTCTCGGTGAGCAGCATGTTCATCACCCCTGCTCAGCGTGTTGGTGTTTTGCAGAACCAGCAGCAGGCGATGTACAGCCGGAATCTTGCCGCTGCTCAGGCCGCTGCGATGCCTGATCCTACGCTTGCTGCGATTGGCGGAGCGCTGTCTCAGGCTGGATCGTTCGCTGGTGGCGCTTACATGCAGCGTGGATTGATGCAGCAGATGCCGCAAACCGGTGGAGCCGGTGGTTCTGGGTACGGATTTGAAAACTCTGGAACCGTCAGCGGAGGAACGATCGATTACGGCACCGGAGAAACCGCTCGACTTGGAACTCCGTACGCTAACCCGATGTCTCCATCTACCGTTTACGCTGTTCCTCCTTCTTCCTACTACCCTGGAATTCGCTGATTTATGGCCGACGAAACTCTTCAAGCATTTCAGCTAGGCGCAAGCCTCTACGACCGCGCGCAGACGCAGAAGCGGATGATGGAGCAGTTCAATCTGCAACTGGCTGATCAGGCGATGCGTAAGGAGCATTACGACATCCAGAACAAGATTGCGACGGACAACGCCAAGCGCACTCTTGATGAGCAAAATGCGTTCAATCAAGACCTCCCGTTGATCCAAGATTGGCAGGCTCAATTCTTGAGATGGAACGCCGCCGGAAAACCTAACGATCCATTTCCTGCTCCTCCCACAAACCTCAAGAGCGCGACTGGACTCAAAATGCTTGGAGATATGAGCGGACCAGTTCTCCAATCGCTTCCGATGATGAGGAATCAGGCGTTGGGAAGAACCGCGTATGAAAAAGAAATGGAATCTCTCAACAACGAGATAAAATTTCTTACGGAAAACGGAAAAAGTGATGTTGTTCTAAAATACAACCGTGGGATTAACCCTGAAACCAATCAGATCGACCTTAATGCAAGGGACGCGATTTTTAACGCTTCCAAGCCTTTGAGAGAACAAGAATCTAGGCTGAAAAGACTCGCCGCTGTTGGACTTGCTGGACAAAGAACGACCAAAGAAGGTCTTAAAAACCTTTTGGCATCTGGAGAAATTGATCAAGCCGAATACGATCGGCTTCTTCCAACCGCAAGAACAGAAGGTGGCGTGGTTGCCCAGCGAGCCGAAAAGGCTTTGGATGGACTTAAAAAACAAGGCATCGTTCAGAATGATTCTGACGAAACGAATGCCATGACGTTTTTGATGGGAGCAAATCAAGGAAGAGTTCCGGCTGACATTTTGAAGTCGCTCAACGCTTCAAATGGAGCCGTCGTTGAACTTGATGACGCATTCAGAAAACTTAATGCGTTTGAAAATAAATATGGAAAAGGGTCTTTTTCCGAATATGTAGGACCGCTTGATGCTCCAATTTTTGACTTAAAAGGAAGGTTTGCTGGATTGACGTCGAAAGAGCAGGAAGACGCCAGAGATATTCACTCAAAAATTAAACTGGTTGTTACCGATTATCAGAACAACAAATATGGAGCCACTCTAACTCCGTCAGAAGAAAACAACCTCAAGAAGATTGTAAGCTCACCTTCCAGAAACGATTACATGCAGGTCATATCAGCTTTTAATAGCAACTTGCGCTCTGGAGCTGAAAACAAGATTTGGGATTTCAGGTTTTCACCTGACATTCCTTACGACTTGAAAAAGAGGTATCTTGAGGGTGCCAGACAAAAATTTGAGTTTGGACAGACTAGTCAGCCCAAACCTGCAACTCTTTCATCTGGAGGCATCAAGATCGAATCCGTTGAAGTCATACCGTAATAACTATGCCAAAATTTGCTGTAACGGTTAACGACAACGGAGTTCGAAAGCGCGTTGTTTTGGAGTCCGATACGCAGCCGACAGAAGCTGACGTTCTTTCTGCGTTGAGCGGATCGGCGCAGCCATCAGGTCCTGCTACTATCGCCGAAATGCGTCGGCGTGAAGAAGCTGGCCAAGTCTCCGCGTTGACTCCTGCTCAGGTTCAGGCGCAGGTTGGTTCTCCTCAGCAGCTCGAACAGGCGGTTCAGGATGCGAAGGATGTTGGCCAAAAACAGGAGGGGTTTCTTGGAACACTTAAGGAAACATTTAGAGGACTCGGGGCAGGAGGATCTGGTCTTGCTGGCGGAGAAGTAGCTTTCGCCCCAGTCGGTGATAGCCCTGAAGCAAAAAGATATCGAGAAGCTATTGCGTTTCAGACTCGAACTGTTCCGGTTATTGCAGCCGGATTGTCTACAGGCGGTCTTGGCGCGATTCCTACCGCTTTAACCATGGCTGGAACATCTGCTGCGGCAGAACAGACAGCTCAGGAGTATGAAAAGGCGACTGGATTAAGGGAAAAACGAGAACCTGGAAAAGTCGTTGGAGCTGGCATTTTTGGAGCAACTCCTGGGCTTGGGCCTGTTCAAGGTGCTTCAGGTCCACTCGCCGCTGGAATTTGGCAAGCAGGTAAACAGGCACTTTTAAACGCTAGTACTGCTGCACTTTCTAAAACCGTTGAGAAAGCCATTGATGAAGGTCGTAAACCTACTCTTGAAGAACTTGAAAAGGCCATCGAGCTTCCAGCTATTTTTGGTGCTGGAACTGGATTTATCGGCGGTGCATTAGCTCGTGGCCAACAACCGTTAACAACGGAACAACAGGTTGCTCAGCAAGGACTCGAAGCTGGACAACGAATTGAACAACAGGTTGGAGCCGGTGCTGCACCTCTTACTGCATCGCAGCAGACTGGACGAAATATTCCAGGTCAATTTGGAGCTGGATCTGCCGGACTTTCTGCTCAGCAAAATCTAGTTCAACGACTCAGGAATGTTCTCAACCTCAATCCTCAACAGGAACAAGCTGTTGGACAGGCTGTTCAACAAGAACTTGGTGCCGCCGAGGACATTTCGAGACAGGCTTTGAGGCGGCAAATTCAAGCTGGCCAAGCTGCCGCTCAAGGAGAAGTTGAAGGCGTTGTTCGCTCGATAATTCCAAACGCTCAGCGAGCGGCTTCTTCTGAAGCATCTGCAAACAACGCTTTGTCCGCAATTCGACAAGAGGACCAAAGGCTCGGCGGACTTGTTGACAATGCTTACAACACAATGCGAACGGCGTTGTCAAATCGACTCGGCGGTCGGCCAGAACCTCGTGTCGCTCCAACTGCGGCTCTTGGGCAAAGGATCGATGATCTTTTGTCAACCTTGGCCACCGAAGAAAGAGTCACGACGACTCCATCTCCAATCATCGGAGGACAACCAACTGTCACTGTTGAAAATATTCCGTCTCAGTTTTTCAACGAAGCAACTCGTAGGGCGCAAGCTCTTCGAGAGGTTGCTCGTAGTCCTCAGAC